>Ga0116227_10006468_pt1 | contig 23742 bp, 21 predicted proteins | sample S1TSphgellanicum_FD_89693 | JGI IMG/M metagenome (GOLD analysis project Ga0116227, IMG submission 89693) | Host-associated microbial communities from peat moss isolated from Minnesota, USA - S1T2_Fb - Sphagnum magellanicum MG | ecosystem: Host-associated > Plants > Peat moss > Unclassified...
CGCCTGGGCGTCTTCGGCCATAGCTATGGCGGCTACATGACCATGTGGACGGTGACCCATTCCCACCGCTTCGCCGCCGCCATTTCCGGGGCCGGCATCGCCAACTGGATCAGCTATTATGGTGAAAACGGCATCGATAAATGGATGATCCCCTTCTTCGGGGCCTCGGCCTATGACGATCCGGCGATCTACGAGAAGGCCTCACCGATCATGGCCATCAAGACTGCCCGCACCCCGACCTTGATCTATGTGGGCGAGCGCGACGTGGAGTGTCCGGCGCCCCAGAGCTTTGAGTTCTGGCACGGCCTCAAGGCGGAGGATGTCCCCACCTCTCTCGTCGTTTATCAGGGTCAGGGCCACGCGATCCGTGATCCGGCGGATCTCAAGGATCTGCGCGCGCGGCAATTGGCCTGGTTCGCGACCTATCTGGGGAGCTGACCTCTGAGCGCCGCATCCGCCAGCCTGCCGGGCGTGGGACGGACGGTCGGTCCCGTCCCCGCCGAATTCGCCCCTCACAAGGCCATGTGGGTCGGGTTCCCCAGCCATGCCGATCTCTGGGAAGAGAATCTGCGCCCCGCCCAGGCCGAGGTGGCGGCCCTTGTCCTGGCCCTGGCCGGCGCCGGACGCGAGCGCGTGAAGCTGATGACCTGTGGCGCGGCGGCCGCGGCGGCGGCGAGGGCCCTGGTGGGCGCCGCCCCCGGCGTGGAGATCGTGCCGGGGCGCTTTGGCGATATCTGGCTGCGCGATACGGGCCCCATCTTTACCGCGCCCGATGCGGCGGCGGCCTTTCGCTTCAATGGTTGGGGCGGGCGCTATGAGCTGCCGGGCGATGACAGCGTCGCCGATCAGATCGGCGTGGTTTCGGCCGCGCGTCTTGACCGACATGACTTTGTTCTCGAGGGCGGCGCCCTCGACCATGACGGTCAGGGAACCGTGCTCACGACCCGCCAATGCCTCATCAATCCCAACCGCAACCCGGGCTGGGACACGGCCAAGGCGGAGGCGGCGCTGGCCGAGGCCCTGGGCGCCCGCCAGGTGATCTGGCTGGGCGACGGCCTGCTGAACGACCACACCGATGGCCACGTGGACAATCTGGCCCGCTTTCTGGCGCCGGGCGTCGCGGCCTGCCCTGTGGCCGTGGCCGCCGATGACCCCAATGCCGAGGTCTTTGACGCGGCCGCGGAGGTCCTGTCCAAGGCGCGGGACGCCACGGGCAAGCCGCTAAGAGTCGTGCGTATCTCCGCGCCGGGCCTGATCACGGACGAGGAGGGAGCGATCATTCCCGCCTCGCACATGAATTTCCTCATCGCCAACGAAGCCGTCATTGTCCCGGTCTATGCGGAGCCTTTGGGAGCCAAGGCGGTCGAGGCGCTCGCCGCGGCCTTTCCCGGCCGCGAGGTCATCGGCCTGTCATCCCGCGCCCTGATCAGCGGCGGGGGCTCGTTTCACTGCATCAGCCAGCAGGAGCCTGCCTGATGGCGCGCAACCTCACCGTGGCGGCGCTCCAGGCGTCATTCGGGGCCGACCTCGACGCCAATATCGCCCTGATCTCGGGCCTGATCCGCGAGGCGGCGGCGGCGGGCGCCCAGGTGATCCTGCCGCCCGAACTCTTTCAGGGCCCCTATTTCTGTGTGTCCCAGGATGAGCGCTGGTTCGCCAAGGCCCATCCCTGGCGCGAGCATCCCTGCGTGCGCGCCCTGGCGCCTTTGGCGGGCGAACTGGGCGTCGTCCTGCCGATCTCGATCTTCGAGAAGGAGGGGCCGCACTATTTCAACAGCCTGGTCATGGCCGACGCGGATGGATCGCTGCTGGGCGTCTATCGCAAGAGCCACATTCCCGACGGGCCAGGCTATCAGGAGAAATACTATTTCCGGCCGGGCGATACGGGCTTCAAGGCGTGGGACACCCGTCACGGACGTCTGGGCGTCGGCATCTGCTGGGACCAATGGTACCCGGAGGCGGCCCGCGCCATGGCCCTGATGGGGGCTGAAGCGCTATTCTATCCCACTGCCATCGGCAGCGAGCCGCATGACCCGAGCCTCGACACCGCCGCGCCCTGGCGGCGCGCCATGCAGGGCCATGCGGTGTCCAACATCATCCCCGTGGTGGGCGCCAACCGGACGGGCTTCGAGCCCTGGCCGGATTATCCAGGCGGCGGCCAGACCTTCTATGGCTCAAGTTTCATCAGCGACCATCGCGGCGACCTTGTCGCTGACCTGGGCCGCCACGAGACCGGAATCGCCCTGGCGGGCTTTGATCTTGATTTCCTCGCCACCCATCGCGCCGCCTGGGGATTCTTCCGCGACCGTAGGCCCGACCTCTACGGCGCCCTGACCACGGCAAGGCCGGCGTGATCGAGACCGCGCGTCTGGTCCTTCGGCGTTTCCGCGATGACGATCTTGACGCCTTCGCCGCCATGATGGCCGACCCGCGCGTCGCCGACTGGCTGGGCGGCGTTCGCACTCGGGTGCAGTGCGAGACGAGCCTCCGAGCCTGGGCCGACGAATGGGCGCGTCTTGACCTTGGTCTCCTGGCCATTGCGCGGCGGGAGGATGGCGTCGTCATCGGAATGGCGGGGCTGCATCGCCTGGATGCGAGCTATGACCCGACGCCCGTGGCCGGAGCGACGGAGATCGCGTGGCGGCTCGCGCATGGCGCCTGGGGCCAGGGTTACGCCTCCGAGGCGGCCCGGGCGGTCGTCGCCGACGGGTTCGAAAGGGTCGGTCTGGAGGAGATTGTCGCTTTCACCGCCGACTCCAACCTGCGCTCACAGGCGGTCATGGCGCGATCAGGATTTGGCCGGCAGGCTCACCGGGATTTCGACCACCCCAATCTCCCGCCCGGCCACCCCCTGACGCGTCACGTGGTTTTCGCCATATCGAGGTCCTTAGAGAGATGAGACTGAGCCTTCCACTGTCCGCCGTTCTCGCCGCCATCATGCTTGGCCTGGCTCCCGCGCGGGCCGCGGCGCCGTCCGGCCCCGTGGATCCGGCGCGGCTGTCGGCGACGGTGAAGGCCCTGGCCTCCGATCCCTTCCAGGGCCGCGCCCCGGGAACGCCAGGCGAGGCGGCGACGCTGGATTATCTCATTGGGCGCTTCAAAGCCCTGGGCCTCGCGCCGGGGGGCGAGGGCGGGAGTTGGACCCAGGATGTGCCGCTCGTCCACACCCTCATGGGCGCGCCCATGGAGCTTCGGATCGATGGGCTGGGCGCCGCCATCATCCCCGAACGGGGGCGCGACATCACCCTGGCCACCGCGCGGCCTCTGGACACGGTCGATATCCGCAAGGCGCCCCTGGTCTTCGTGGGCTACGGGGTCTCGGCGCCCGAACGCGGCTGGGACGATTTCAAGGGCGCCGACCTGCACGGGAAGATCGCGGTCTTCCTGATCAATGACCCAGACTTCGAGGCCCTTCCCACCGACCCCGTGGCGGGAAAGTTCGGCGGCAAGGCCATGACCTATTACGGCCGCTGGACCTACAAGTTCGAGGAGGCGGCCCGGCGCGGGGCCATCGGCGCCCTGATCGTGCATGAGACGCCAGGGGCCGGCTATGGCTGGTCCACGGTGAATGCCGGCCTTGGGGAGGTGTTCGATATCGTGCGGCCCCCAAGCGGCCCTCAGCCGGTTCTGGTCCAGGGCTGGTTGCAGCGCGACGCGGCCGTCGAGCTGTTCCGCCGCGCCGGCCTGGACTTCGAGGCCCTGAAGGTCCGCGCGCGCCGCGCCGATTTTCGCCCCGTGCCGATGGGCGCCGCCACCCTGACGCTTGAGGCGCCGGTCACCCATAGCCTCATCCAGAGCCACAACATTCTGGCCAAGATCCCCGGCGCCACGCGGCCCGGAGAGACGGTGATGTTCGGCGCCCATTGGGACGCCTACGGAATCGGGCCGCCCGACGCCACCGGGGCGACGATCCGTCGGGGCGCCAATGATGACGGCCTGGGCGTCGCCGGGGTTCTGGAGATCGCGAGAGCCTTCGCCGCCGCGCCGCGCCCGGCGCGAACCGTGGTCTTCGCCATCTGGACCGCCGAGGAGCGGGGCCTGCTGGGATCGGAGACCTATGCCACTCATCCCATCTATCCCCTGGCGACCACGGCGGCCAATCTGACCATGGACATCCTGGAGACCGCCGGGCCGTCCCGTGACGTGGTTCTCATCGGCGCGGGTCAGGACAGTCTCGAAGGCGATCTGGACCGCGCCGCCGCCGCGCAGGGCCGCGTGGTGACGCCGGATTCGCATCCCGAGCGGGGGCTCTTCTATCGCGCCGATCACTTTTCTCTGGCCAAGCGCGGTGTGCCGACCCTGCTGCTCATGGCGATTGGCGGGGGCCCTGATCTTGTGACGGGCGGCCGCGCGGCGGGAGAAAAGTGGGTCGATGACTATACGGCCCATTGCTATCACAAGACCTGTGACGCCTGGGACGCCCGCTGGGATCTGAGCGGGGCCGCCCAGGACGTCGATCTGGTCTATGCCGTGGGCCAAGAGGTCGCCAATTCCCGGGCCTGGCCCCGTTGGAACAGCGGCTCGGAGTTCGCGGCCATCCGCCAGGCGACGTCGGCGGCGCGGCCATGAAGCGGCGCGGTTGGACACGACGCGGATCATGTGTTTGAGGCGGTCGCCATGTCCCTTTCCAAGACCGCCAAGATCATCGCGCTCATGACCCTTATCGCCTCGCCCGCCCTGGCGGCGTCTCCGCCCCTGACCCCCGAGCGGGTCTTCGCCAGCCCGTCCCTCTCGGGTCCCGCGGCCCGGGGCGTCGAGGTGTCGCCTGATGGCAAGTTGGTGACCTGGCTGAAGCCGGAACCCGAGAACCAGTACAAGTTCGATCTCTGGGCCGCGCCCACGTCCGGCGGCGCGGCGCGGCTGCTGGTGTCGGGCGAGGCCGTGGAGCCGCGCGGCCAGGCGCTCAGCGAAGAGGAGAAGAGCCGCCGCGAACGCCAGAGACTGGCCGCGCTCTCCGGCGTCGTCTCCTATGAATGGTCGGAAAGCGGCGATCGCCTGCTGATCCCGGCCGGAGGCGGTCTCTTCATCGCCGAGGCGGACACGGGGGCGGTGACCCATCTGAGCGCGGCCGGCGCCGGGGCCACGGACGGGCGCCTCTCACCGAAAGGGCGATACGCCAGCTATGTGCGCGATCAGACGCTGCATGTTCTGGATCTCGCCTCGGGCGCGGACCGGGCGATCTCGCCCCCGGGCGGCGGGGCGGTGAGCTATGGCGTGGCAGAATTCGTCGCCCAGGAGGAGATGGGCCGCTATACCGGCTACTGGTGGTCGCCGGACGAACAGTTCGTCGCCTATGCCCGGGTGGACGAAAGCCCCGTGGAGATCGCCGACCGGTTGGAGATCGGGGCCGACGGGGTCAAGATCACCCCGCAGCGCTATCCCCGGGCCGGCACGCCCAACGCCCTGGTCAGCCTCTTCATCCAGCCCCTGACCCCAGGCGCGGCGCCGGTGAAGGCGGACCTGGGGGCCGATAGCGATATCTATCTCGCCCGGGCGAGGTGGTCCGCGGACGGCAAGATCCTCTATGCGGAGCGCCAGAACCGCGCCCAAACGCAGATCGATCTGCTCCGGATCAACCCCCGGACCGGCGCGTCCAAGGTCCTGCTCTCCGAGTACCAGGAGCCGTGGATCAGTCTGGATGATGATTTCCACCCCTTGAAGGACGGGGGCTTCCTGTGGGGTTCGGCCCGGACGGGGGTCCACCAACTCTATCTCTATGACGCCCAGGGACAGCTGGTTCACGCTGTGACATCGGGCGAGGCGCCTCACGCCGGCGGGGGCGGCGGCGCGGGCGTCCATGCCCCGGGCCTCGTCAGCGTCGATGAGGCCAAGGGTCTCGCCTATGTGATGGCCTCGGGCGACACGCCCATCGAGCGCCAGCTCTATGTGGTGTCCTACAAAACCCCGGGACCCGCCAAGGCGATCACCTCTGGTCATGGCTGGTGGACCGCCGTGATGCCCCGGGCCGCCAATGTCTTCGTGGGATACTATTCAGATCCGGCCACGCCGCCCCAGACCGCGCTCTATGATCTGGAGGGCCGGCGCCTGCGCTGGATCGCGGAAAATCCCCTCGACGCCACACATCCCTTTTTCCCCTACGCGGAGCGTTACCCCGCGCCGGAATTCGGCGTGCTCAAGGCCGCCGATGGCGAGGATCTGCATTACGAAATTCAGAAGCCCGTGGGCTTCGATTCCTCGCGCAGATACCCGGTCATTGTCGAGGTCTATGGCGGCCCCGGGGTTCAGACCGTGACGCGCGCCTGGGGCAATCCGCGCGACAAGCTCTATCTGGAGGCCGGCTACATCCTCTTCGCCCTGGACAACCGAGGCTCGGCCAATCGCGCCGAACGCTTTCAGACGGCGATCTCCCGGCGCATGGGGACCGTGGAGGTGGACGACCAGGTCGTGGGGCTGGACTGGCTGCGATCCCAGCCCTTCGTGGCGGCCGACCGGATCGGCGTCACCGGATGGTCCTATGGCGGCTATATGACGCTGCGCATGCTCACCGATCCGCGCACCCATCTCAAGGCGGGAGCGGCCGGCGCGCCGCCCACCGATTGGCGCCAGTACGACACCCACTATACCGAGCGCTATATGGGTCTGCCGCAGGCGAATGCGGCCGCCTATGACGCTTCGTCGGTGATCCCACGCCTCAAGGATCTGCGCGGCCGGCTTCTCCTCATGCAGGGCCTTGCGGACGACAACGTACAGGTCGCCAATTCATTCGCCGTGATGGCGGGCCTGCAGCGCCTCTCCGTCCCCTTCGATCTGATGCTCTTTCCCGGCCAGCGTCACGGCATCCAGGGCGAGGCCCAGCAGCTCCAACTCTGGCGCACCTATCTGGAATTCTTCAAGCGCGAGCTTCAGCCTTGAGCTTCTATCGTTCTCGCCTTGCGAAGGGATTGATAATCCGGAGTCCGCCTTCAACCACCAGACCGTCATGAAGGTCCTCCGTCCAAAGCACGTCCGCTTCAGCGTCCAGCGCCGCGGCCACGATCATCGAATCCCAGACTGAGAATCCATATCGCGCCGCGAGCGCTAAACCCCGTCTTGAGGTGTCGAGGGTCATGGGTGTCATCGACGTGACCATGATCACATGGTCGATGAATGCGGTGATCGCGGCCCAATCGTGGGCGAACTTCCGGCGAAGAACATTGGCGCATTCATTCACGACCTGTGGGCTGATCACGCATCTGGGCGTCGCCAAGACCTCTTCAGCCACCCGGGCTTTCTCCGACACGCCGGAGGCCAGATAGATCAGAACATTGCTGTCGATGAAGCTACCGCTCATGCGCCTCGTCGCGATCGAACGTGAAGTCGGCGGGAATCATCCACCGGAACCGCCGAAAGCCTTCGATCAACTGCTGGCGTGTGAGGGGCTTGGCGATGGCGAGGCCGTGGTCTTTCGCCGCGACGATTTCGACCTCATCGCCCGGCTTCAGATCAAGAGACGAAACCACCTCGGCGGGAAGACGGATAGCGAGGCTATTGCCCCACTGGGCGACTTTCATGGACGGCTCCCGGATATACAACGAACCCGATGTATATCGCCTCTAGTCGCCACACAATCTCGCTCTAGAAACGGCGTACATTCGGGCCGACCGTGGGCTGTATAGGTTGTCAGTAGAACAGCTTGCGGACGCTGAAGCTGATGGCGCGACCGACGGGATCAATATAGCCAGGCTGATAGCTGATGGGCGTGACGCCGGCGGCGTCGCGGACGGTGACGCGCTCATCGAGCAGATTGGTGATGTTCAAGCTAATGCGCACGCCCTTCAGCTCGGGATAGCGCTTCAACAGCATCCGATCCTGACCCAGATTGTCGAACAGACGCAGATTGAGCGTGGTCAGGCTGGAAAAGGCCAGAGGCCCCGTGGCCGTCCCCTGGCCGTCGACGAAGGTGGCGCTCTTCCAGTCGGCGCTGAGGCGCGCGCCATAGTTTCGCAGGGTGAAGCCGACCTGGCCCTCCACCTCATTGCGGTATTGGCCGCCGGTGGAGGATGCGGGCGATCCGTTCAGCAGATCCAGGGTCGGGCCCCCGGGCGCCACCACCAGCAGATCCTTGAAATAGATGGTGTGATAAACCGCGACCTGCAGGCGACCGGCGCTGGGACGGTCCAGGCCATAGCCGAAACCCCGGCCGCCCCGGCCGCCGCCGCCCGCGAAACCGCGACCGCCATAGGCCGCCGCAGAGGCGCCGGGGCCCCCTTGCGCGCCCGCCGTTCCGGGCGAGGGCGGCGCGCCCGGCGGCGGAGGCCCGGCGTCTCCGGGCGGGGGCCCCTCCGGCGGGCCGCCACCCTGGCCGCCCGGTCGAAAGCCTCCCCCGGGAAACCCGCCCCCCTGAAAAGCGCCCCCCTGAAAAGCGTTCCTGGCGAACCTGGGCTTGGGCTGGGGCCCGATAGGCCGCCACCAGTTGAAGCCCCAGCGAAGTTCCGTGCGCTCCGAGCGGGCGAAGTTCACCGGGCGGTCGTCGAATTCGATCAACTGGCCCGCCGCGTCCCGCACAAAGCGCGCGGGGAAAGCCTGTTCGATGGCGGACGTGATGGCCGGAAGGGCCTGGGTGGGGTTGTCGATATCGCTTTTGATGTAGTTGGCCGTGAGCGTCAGGTTCTCCTTGGGGAGCGGCTTGACCGTCAGGCCGATCTTCAGGACGTTGCGATTGTCGGCCTTCAGGCCGCGGTTGCCCCCGGCGATCTGGGTCACATCCACCGACTGGCCGGTGACATAGTCGAAGATCGGCACATTGGGCGTGACCACCATGGCGCCGCCCAGCTGCTGCACCGTCGGCGCCTGCTGATCATTGGTGTGCGAGACGATCAGGTTCCAGCCGGGAAATGGCGTCCAATTGACCCCAAAGCCGGTGGATTTCAGCGTCCCATAATCCGACAACCGGTCAATGGCGGCATTGCCGTTGAGGGAAAGATCGCCGACGAACGCGAAGACGTGCTTCTCGCGGCTCGCCAGCGGGACATCCAGACTAAGCTGAGCATTGGCGTCGTTGCGGGTGAGATAGACCGACTGGGTCGCCGCGCCGCGAGCGGAATAGGACGCCTGCCAGCTCTGGGTGTCGCCGGCCTTGGCGCTCACATAGATGTTCCCCGCCGGCTCCTTCAGCAAAGGTCCGTTGGCCAGAACCTGCATATTGGCCGAATCGGAAATGGAGCGGGCATAGGTCTGAGGCGTGGCCTGGATCAGACCGGCCGGAAGAGGACCGAAGGGATTGACCGTCCCGGCGGCGACCGCGCTCTGGAGAGGGGCGGGATTGACGCCCGTATCCGTGTCGGTCTGGGTGTCCGCGTGGTCATAGGCCTGGGTCAGCGAGAGCCGCCAGTCCCCCGCGTCCTTGTTCAGGGTCCCGCCCAGGTGCGCTGTCCAGCCATCCACATATTGGCGCAGGGGACGGTCCACATAGCGATCATCCACGACCGGCCCCGCGAATGGCGAGAAGGGCGTTCCGGCGGGAACATCGAGGCTGAGATCCGGCAGGCCCTGCAGCCCCACGCTCTGATTGGCGCTGAGCGTGGCGTTCACCGTCGCGTCCACATTATGCGGCAGGGGATGGGCCAGGACGGCATTGGCCGTGACGGTCTGGCTCTCCGGGGTCAGGGTTCGATAGGGGTCGACATTGGTGGTCGTCGGGGTCGCGCCAGGGCTGCCGCCGAGAATATTGCCAGCGAGGGAGTAGGGCTGGGCCGGCGCCGGCTCGATGATGTCCCGGGCGGCGTCGGTGATCTGGCTATTACCCTGATATTTGAGATCGAGGTTCAGCCGGTCGTCGCGCCGGATGTGGATGAGGTCGGCCTCCGCCTGTCCGGTGACCTCGCCGCCCTCGGTCGGCCCGCCGCCGACACCTTCCAGCGTGGTGGCGTGGAAGCGCCGGCGCAGCACGATGTTCACCACCCGCTGGTCGGCCGTGTAGCCGTACTTGAGCGAAACCTCCTCGGGCAGGATGTCCACCCGCAGGATGGCCTCCACGGGAATGTCGCGCACTTCGTTCAGCGCGCTGATGCGCCGTCCATTGAGCAGAATAACCGGCGCCTCGGAGCTTCGCCCCCGGTCGCTGCGCGTCTCGGGCGCCAGTTCATTCAAGAGGTCCGTCACCGTGCTTACGCCGAAGGACTGAATGTCCGCCGGGCTGAGCTGAAGCTCCGGCTTGATGTCGCCGACCACGGCTCCGTATTGCGGGATGGTGCGATGGCCGGTGACCGTGAGCTCAGAGACCGTGGGCGTGGGGTTCCTGGCGTCCGCCGCATCGGCCGCCTCGTCGGCGGCGGCCTTGGCCTTCGCGGCCGTCGGGGGTTTGGGGGCCTTCTGCTTGGCCGGCGGCGGCGACGGCGGCGGCGCGACGGCCTGGGCCGCCGCCGACGAGGCGGTGAGCAGGCCAAGGCTCAGCATAAGGCCGATCCTGTCGGCTCGCGCGCCAAGTCGTGCGTGCTGCATCGTCGGATATCTCTTAAGCCGCCCCTTGAAATCGCCCGGCGTCGCCAGGCCAGCTGTGATGCCACATCCCGCGGGCGGGCCCATTTCCGAGACGAAACGCGCGCCGCCGTGGTCACGCTTTGCGCTGGGCTGTGGCCTTTAGGCTATAGGGCGGCGTCCGCGGCGACGACCTCGGGCCAGCGCGTCCGCGTCTTGGCGATGATGCGCGCGAGACCCTTAGGTTCGCGGCCCGGGTTTGGGCGGATGCGCATGGCGAACAGGTCCTCCAGGCCAAAGGGCGCCACGATGGTCAGACGGGAGTCGGGCTCCATCCGCACCCCGACGGAGAAGGCCGGCGCGACAAAGCGCTCGAGGGCCTCGGCGGTGCTGGTAAGGGCCGTGTAGGGCTCGCCAAAGCGCGTCTCGAACCACAGGTGCACACGGGCCTGATTGCGCACCTCCACCAGATCCCGCAGGGGCGGCTGAAAGGCGGCGGCGACCTGGCGAATGATCTTGTCCTCGGCCTCATAGGACGTGTCGGAGGCGTCGAAATAGCCCAGATCATAGTCGGAAAGGCCGTGGTCCGGGGCCCGCCCAGTCAAATGATTCCACACAGGCTGATAGACCGCGCCGGAGAACACCAGCCAGTCGGGAAGCGCGAGGTCCCGCGCCGTGGTGAGAACCCGCATCAGTCCGGGCGTCTCGCGCAGGATGTCGATCAGCCGTGTCTCAAGATCGCTCATGGCCCACGCACCGGCCAGGCGTGATCAAGCGGCCCATGACCGGCGCCAAGGCCCGGCGCGGACCGGATCGCCTCGGCCACATAGGCCCAGGCCCGGGCCACGGCCCGGTCCAGAGGCAGGCCCTCCGCCAGGCCCAGGGCGCAGGCCGACGCCAGAGTGCAACCCGTTCCATGGGTGTGGCGCGTATCCTGCCGGGGCCCTTCGAACAACGTTTCCCCCTGGGGGGTCGCCAACAGGTCAATGACCCGGTCGCCTGGAATATGCCCTCCCTTGATGAGGACGGCGCGGGCGCCCCCCGCCAGAAGCGCCTCGGCGGCGCGGCGCGCGTCATCCAGCGTCTCCACCGCGCGGCCCGTGAGGGCCGCGGCCTCGGGGGCATTGGGCGTCAGAAGCGCGGCCCTGGGCAGAAGGCGCGTCCGCAGCCTTTCGAGACCGGGCGAATCGAGCAGGCCCCGCCCGCCCTTGGCGACCATGACCGGGTCGATGACCGCGGGAATGTCGGGATAGTCGTCCAACAGAGCGGCCACCGCCTCCACCATGGCCGCCGAACCCAGCAGGCCCGTCTTGATGGCGTCCGCCCCCATATCCGTCAGCACGGCGCGCGCTTGCGCTTCCATCAAGGCCGGGGGGAGGGGGTGGACCGCGTGGACGCCCAGGGTGTTCTGCACCGTGATGGCGGTGATGGCCGTGGCGGCATAGCCGCCCAGCATGGTGACGGTCTTGATATCCGCCTGGACCCCCGCCCCGCCGCCGCTGTCGGAGCCGGCGATGATAAGGACCCGCGCCGGCGGCTTAGGCATGGGCGGTCATGGCCCCCGCCCTGGTCTGAGTCACGGCGCGAGCCAAGGCCAGGGCCTGAACGGTCTCCGCCACGTCATGCACGCGAACCATGGCCACGCCCGCCGCGGCGCCTGTCAGGGCCGCGGCCAGGGATCCGCCCAGCCGCTGGTCGCCGGCCGCCCCCGCTGGGTCGATCGCGCGAATGAATCCCTTGCGGCTGGCCCCGAGCAGCACGGGAAACCCCAGATCCACCAGCCGATCCAGGCCCGCGAGGAGCTGCAGATTATGGGCGAGGGTCTTGCCAAAACCGATCCCGGGATCGAGCCAGATCTTCTCCCGTCGAACGCCCGCCGCCATGGCGGCGCGGGCCCTGCCGAGAAGGATCTCGCGCACCTCCGTCACCACGTCCTCATAGTGGGGCGCGGTCTGCATGGTCGCCGGGTCGCCCTGCATGTGGGTCAGGATCACCTCGCAGCCCAGGGCCGCCGCCACGGCGGGGCTGGCGGGATCGAAGCTCAAGGCGGTGACATCGTTCCAGATACTGGCGCCCGCCCCCATCGCCGCTTGAGCGACGGCGGGCTTCATGGTGTCGATGGAGATCGGGGTGGAGATCACCTCACGGATCGCCTTGATCACCGGGAGCACGCGGGCCAGTTCCTCGGCCTCGCTCACAGGCGCGGCGCCCGGGCGGGTGGATTCGCCGCCGATATCCAGGACGTCGGCGCCCTCGTCGACCAGACGCGTGGCGTGGGCCAGCGCCGCGGCCAGGCCGTCGAAACAGCCGCCATCGGAGAAGCTGTCGGGGGTGACATTCAAAATGCCCATCACCCGTACAGGGCCGATCATTCGGTCACCGTCCGGCCGCGATGGCTGTCCCTCCCCGCGAGCGGGGTGGACGCGTCAACCTCACGCCAGTTCCGGATCCGGACGGGGCGCCAGGGGGACGGACACCCGGGGCGGGGTTGGCAGGCGCAGCTCCGGCTCATCGCGATTGGGCTTCACGCCCTTGATCACGTTCTGGATCTCGTCGCCCGAGAGGGTCTCGTATTCCAGCAAGGCCTTGGCGACGCTGTGCAGGTCCTCGATCCGCTCGGTGAGAATCCGCCGCGCCTCGTCCAGGCCCCCTTGCACAAGACGGCGAACCTCCAGATCGATCTTCTGTGCGGTGTCCTCCGAAACGTTCTGCGTGCGCGCCACGGAATGACCCAGGAACACCTCCTCCTGGTTGTCGCCATAGGAGACGGTGCCCAGCTCATCCGAATACCCCCAGCGGGTAACCATGTTCCGCGCGAGGCTCGTCGCCGCCTGGATGTCGCTGGAGGCGCCCGAGGTGATCTTGTTCTTGCCGAAGATCAGCTCCTCGGCCACCCGGCCGCCCATCATGATGGCCAGGCGCGAGGTCATCTGCTCGAAGTCCAGGGAGTGGCGGTCGCCTTCGGGCAGCTGCATCACCATGCCCAGGGCCAGACCCCGGGGGATGATCGTGGCCTTGTGCACCGGGTCGGCCGCCGGCACGGAGAGCGCCACCAGGGCGTGCCCGCCCTCGTGATAGGCGGTCTTCTTCTTCTCCTCATTGGTCATGACCATGGATTTGCGCTCGGCGCCCATCATGACCTTGTCCTTGGCGTCCTCGAAGTCGCGCTGCATGACCATGCGGCGATTGCGCCGCGCCGCCATGAGGGCCGCCTCATTGACCAGATTGGCGAGGTCCGCGCCGGAGAAACCGGGGCAGCCCCGCGCGATCACCCGCACATCCACGTCCGAGGACAGGGGCACATTGCGCATGTGGACGCGGAGAATCTTTTCGCGGCCGTTCACGTCGGGGTTGGGCACCACGACCTGGCGGTCGAAGCGGCCCGGACGCAGCAAGGCGGGGTCGAGCACGTCAGGCCTGTTCGTCGAGGCGATGACGATGATGCTCTCATTGGGGTCGAACCCGTCCATCTCGACCAGCAGCTGGTTCAGCGTCTGCTCGCGCTCGTCATTGCCGCCGCCCAGGCCCGCGCCGCGATGGCGACCCACGGCGTCGATTTCATCGATGAAGATGATGCAGGGGGCGTTCTTCTTCGCCTGTTCGAACATGTCGCGCACGCGGCTCGCGCCGACGCCCACGAACATCTCCACGAAGTCGGAACCCGAGATGTAAAAGAACGGCACGCCCGCTTCGCCCGCGACGGCGCGTCCCAGCAAGGTCTTGCCGGTGCCGGGAGGGCCAATCATCAGAGCGCCCTTCGGGATTTTGCCGCCGAGCCGCTGGAACTTGGCCGGATCCTTCAGAAAGTCGACGATCTCCGTCAGATCTTCCTTGGCCTCGTCGACGCCCGCCACGTCGTCGAAGGTCACGCGGTTCTTGTTCTCGGTGAGCAGCCGGGCCTTGGACTTGCCAAAGCCCATGGCGCCGCGCGCCCCGCCCTGCATCTGGCGCATGAAGAAAACCCAGAAACCGATGAGAAGCAGGATGGGGAGCATGTTGAGCAGAATGCTCGGGAGAATACCCGCGCCGGGCTGCTCGAATTCAAAGGAGGCGCCGTGCTGCTCCAGACGCTTTTGCAGGTCCTCGGTCTCCATCGGCCCGGTGGCGGTGAGGGTTTCGCCTTCCCGATCCCGCGCTTCGATGGTCTGGCCGTGAATTTTCACAGCCCGGATATCGCCGCTGTCCACCTTCGCCAGGAGGTCCGAATATTGGACCTGATGCGAATTGCCCCCATGGGATCCGCTGTTCATGATGCTGAAAACGGCGATCAGGGCGAGAACGATCACGCCCCAGATCGCCAGGTTACGAAGGTTCATCGGCGGGCCTCTTACCACTCATGGATAAGGATTTAGGGGGTAATCGGGCATTACGCCATGTGGCGAGCTCAGATTCATTCTGGATTGCTCCACAGCGGGCGGCAAGCCTTCCCATGACCAGGGACCGTGCTTCGCCCGCGTCAGTGCGCCGCAGGGTGGGACAGACCACCTCGCCGGAGGGTCCGAGCAACGCGGGAACCGCCCGCCGGGCGGCGCCGGGCAGACCTTGCAGCGCCTGCGCCGACAGAGGGTCGAGCTTCCCCGCTCGCCCCGCCAGGTGACCCACGGACCAGCCGGGGGCTCTGGCCATGATCTCGAAGCGGCCATCCCAGATCACCGTGGCGCCAGGGCGAAGGGGTGTGTCCACCCCCCGGCCGCTCCGCCGGTCGCCGGTTTCGCGCGCCAGGGTCAAGCCACCCGGCTCGGCCACAAGGCGCGCGCCAGCCAAGGTCGCGGCGAAGGGCGTCCCGGAGTTCATACGCGCCAGCAGCGATTCCAACGCCTGGCGTGAGGGGGGCCGCGCGCCGCCGCCCGCGCAGACCAGTCCCGCGCCCAGCCAGCGCCGCGCCGCGGCCTCCCCGGCGCGACGCAAGGCCGCGACCTCGCCCACCAGTTCGCCGGCCTTCCCCGCGACAAAGGGCGCCAGGCCCGGCGGCGGCGTGTGGCCCGCCGCGTCGACCATCGCTCCGGCCGCGATGGCCCGCCGGGCGCGGATTCGGGGGCTGGCCTGGTCCTCATTGGCGGGATCGTCAATCCAGGTTTCGCCAGACTCCCGCAGCCACCGCCGCAAATCCGCCCGGCGGGTTCTTAGCAGGGGCCGCAGCAGAAATTGATCTCGCCCCTCGGGCCAGATGGGCGATGGGGACCATTCCTGGGGAGACGGGGTGCGAAGCCCCTGAGACCGCATCCAGGCGGCCTCGAAAACATCATCCGCCGTGTGGCCCAGAAGAATTACATCCGCGCCGGCCTCGCGGGCCGCCTCGGCCAGCGCCCGATGTCGCGCCTCCCGCGCCGCGGCTGGCAGGCCCGTGGCGGGCTTGGGGCCTCGCCAGACCCGCGTCAGGTGCGTCACGCCAAGGGCGCGGCAACGCGCCTCGCACCATCTGGCCCAGGCCGCGCCTTCGGGGCGGATCTGATGGTCGATGGTCACCGCGATGAGGCGCCGGCCAGCCTTGGCCGCCCAGTCCCGCGTCAGCCGCAGAAGCGCGAGAGAGTCGCCGCCGCCTGAAAATCCCATGAGAATTGGCGCGGCCTCGTGCTGGGCCAGCCGATCATCCAACACCGCGGCGCAATCCGCTCCGTCCCATCGCCGAGAATGCGCGGCGAGAACGGCCGTCGCGGCTCCTATGGCCAGAGCCCCAAGTTCACCCGCCCCATCCTCACCCGCCCCATCTTCACCCGCACTGGGCTTCAGCCTTCAGATCCCGCGCGTCCTTGCGGATAGCGGGGGTCATCGTGGGGTATCGTTTGGTCAATTCGCCCAAGGTCTCGCAGGCGTCTTGCGGCTTGCCCAGAGCCATCAGGGATCTGGAGAGATCAAGCACCGCCGCGGGCGCCCAATGGGTGTGCGGCCAGCCGCGAATGGCGCCGATATCGGCGGTGGCGGCGTCCTGCCAGTCATGGCGCGAGATCAAGGCCCTGGCGAGACCATAACGCGCCTCCGGACCCTTGGGGCCATCCCCGTTCTGGGCGATGAAGGCGCGAAAGCCCGCCTCGGCGCTGGCCATATCCCCCTGTTCCAGCGCCGCCTCGGCGGCGGCGAATTGCGCGGCGGGGCTCATGGCGCCCGGCGCGGCCGGGGGAGCGCCCGCGGCGGCCTGGGGCGCGCCCGCGCTAGGATCGCCCGGGGCCGGGGCGGCGGGCGGCGCGGGGGGGGTGAGCGCCTGAACAGCCTTTTCCAGAGCGGCGATCTCATCCTTCATGCCGCCGAGGGTGGCGCGCAGATCACTGACGCCCTGACGGGACAGGTCCACATCGTGCCGCGTCACTTCCAGCTCGCCGTTCAGCTTGGCCAGGGACTGTTCGAGATCGCTCAGGCGATCGCTCAGACGCTGGAGATTGGCCTCGGTGTCGGCGGGCTGAACAACCACGGGGGCGCCCGTCTCGCGGCCCTGGAAGACGATGGCGCGCAGTTCCTTCATCGCTTTTTCCATGCGATCCAGCCGCTTGGCGTCCGACTCGGCGAGAGGCGGCGCATCGAGCGATACCTGGGCGGTGGCCCTGGGCGCGCCTCCCGCCAGCAGGATCAGGGTCAGAGCCGCGCCGCCGAACGCCGACGCGGCCCGCATTCCCCGCGCCTTAAGAGGGCCGCGCCCCAGAGGTGATGTCGGTGTGGGCGTTGCGGTTCTTGGCATAGTCATCCTCGGTCCCACCCAGGGCGATGGGATGCTCCTTGCCATAGGACACCGTCTCGATCCGCGACGGCGACACCCCATGGGACACCAGATAATCCTTTACAGAAGACGCCCGCCGGGCGCCCAGGGCGAAATTATATTCCCGCGTGCCCCGGTCATCGGTGTTGCCCTCGATGCGCACCATCACCTGGGGATAGCGCTGCAGCCACGACGCCTGGGCGCCCAGGGTCGAATCGGCGTCCGCGCGCAGGGTGTACTTGTCGAAATCAAAATAGATTCGATCCCCCGCGTGGACCACGAAGTCCTGCACCGAGCCCGGAACCGGCCCGATGGGCGCCGAGGTCGTCGGCGGCGGCGAATAGGGCGGCGGGGTATAGGCGGGCGGGGCCCGCGGGGGCGCCGCGGTCGCCACGGGGGCCGGCTTGGGATGGCTGGCGCAGGCGGCGATCGAGACGGCGGCCATAATGGAGACCGCCGATCCGGCGATCCGGCGATGGACTGGGTGCATCGTAATGTTCTCCAAAGACTATGGCGAAGATAGAACGCGCAAAAGCTTACAGCGCTCCATAGCCTCCGGAGCGGTGGCGCGCTCATAGGCGCCAAGTTGGTCATTCCCATGGCGCCGCTTGATCGGATTGGCCGGGATTTGTTGCTTTGCTGAGATTTTATGGGGGTTGTGGGGGTGCGATAAGCCCAAAACGGCGCGGGCGATTGGCGCCCGACGCCCACGCTTTCGGAGGCGACGCATGCGCTTGATGTCCAAGGTCGTCTCCGGCGCCCTGTGCCTCGGGGCGACAGCCGCGGCGGCGAGTGGCGATCTGTCGCCCGATCCGGCGGCGCTCAAGGCGACGATCACGCATCTGGTGAGCTTCGGCACCCGCCACACCCTGTCGGATGCGACCTCGGACATTCGGGGCATCGGCGCGGCCCGGCGCTGGGTGGGCGCGCGCTTCACGTCCCTGAGCCAGGACTGCGGCGGCTGCCTCGTCATCGAGACCCCCTCCGCTACGGAGACTGGCGCGCGGATTCCGAGGCCGACCCTGGTCCAGGATGTCCTGGCCATCCAGCGCGGAACCTCGGACCCGGACCGCGTGGTCATCATCAGCGCCCACATCGACAGCCGCGTGAGCGACCCCCTGAACGCCACGAGCGATGCGCCGGGCGCCAATGACGACGCCTCGGGCGTGGCCGCGGTGATGGAGTCGGCCCGCCTGCTGAGCCGCCGCAAATTTCCCGCCACACTCGTCTATGCGGTCCTGTCAGGCGAGGAGCAGGGCCTCTATGGCGGCCAGATTCTCGCCGACACGGCCAAGGCCAAGGGCTGGCGCGTGGAGGCGGTCCTCAACAACGACATCGTCGGCAATACCCACGGCCAGGATGGACGGATCGAGGACAAGGTCGTCCGGGTCTTTTCCGAAGGCACGCGGGCGAATGAGACAGCGGCTCAAGCCGCGGAGCGGCGGCGCAATGGGGGTGAAGCGGATTCGCCCTCGCGCAATCTCGCGCGGTTCATCCAGACCATCTCCGAGGAAAATCGGCCGGGCCTTATCGTGCGCCAGATCTGGCGCGCCGACCGCTTCAGCCGGGGCGGGGATCAGGCCCCGATGCAGGCGGCGGGTTTCCCGGCCGTGCGGATCACCGAGGGTGATGAGAACTATACCCGCCAGCATCAGGATCTGCGGACGGAGAACGGCGTCGCCTATGGCGATGTGATCTCAGGGGTGGATTTCACCTACCTGGCCAAGGTCACCCGCTTGAACGCCCTCGCCCTCGCGGCCTTGGCCAGCGCGCCGCCGCCCCCCCTGGATGTGAAGATTTCAGGCGCCGTGACCGCCGATACGACCCTGTCATGGGCGCCTGTCCCTGGCGCCGCCAGCTATCGGGTCTGGTGGCGGGACACCATCGAACCGTCCTGGACCCACAGCCGCGAGGCGAGAGACGCCACGAGCCTCACTCTCAAAGGGATCAATATCGACGATTATGACTTCGGCGTCTCCGCCGTGGCCGCTGACGGGTCCCAAAGCCCCGTGGAGTTTCCCGGATCGGTGGGGGCGTTCGCGGCGGCAAAACCCGCGCCTTAAACGCGCGGTAAACGGCCTGATGTGCGTTCAAGAGCGCATGGATTGCCACGTCCGGGTCATTGTGATCTGCTCTTCGCGTACAACAAATCCCTTGAATGGCTCTGCAACGTCCATGCCCGCCCGCAATGCCCTGCTCAGCGCCCCGCCCTATCCCGTGGAGCAAGCCTTGCGCGAGTTCGGCGCGAACCTGCGGACAGCGCGCCTGCGTCGAAACCTGACCGTCGAGGACGTGGCGGAGAAGATCGGCGTGGGACGGCGCGCGGTATCCGACGCGGAACACGGCAAGCCGACAACCAGCATCGCGACCTATGCCGCTCTGCTTTGGGCCTTCAACCTTTTGGCGGAGATGCGCAGCCTGGCCGACCCGTCTCGCGACGAGGAGGGGCAAATTCTCGAACGCGCCAAGGGCAGGCTCCGCGCGCGGCGCGGCGACGCCTTGGACAGTGATTTCTAAGTCCTGTGGCCGAGGCCTTTGTCTATATCACCCTGCCCGGGAAGGTTACGCCGATCACGGCCGGGCGGTTTGTCATGGAGACCGCCAGGGATGGCGGGACCCTTGGACGTTTCGTCTATGGCCGGCGCTATCTCGAAAACCCTGACGCAGTCGAGATCGATCCCGTCGAACCTAGGCTCTCGCGCCGCACTTATGAGACCGCCGCGCTCGGGGGCGTGTTCGGGGCGCTGCGCGACGCGAACCCCGATTATTGGGGTCGCCGCGTGATCGACAAGCATGCCGGGAAGGCCCCCCTCGCGGAGATCGACTACCTTCTGAAAGGCGCGGACGACCGGGCCGGCGCCTTGGGCTTTGGGTTGAATGCGGAGCCTCCCGCGCCGCGTCGAGATTTCAATCAGTCAATCACGCTGGAGACCCTGCAGCGGATCGCCGACGCCCTGATCGCGGATGAAAATCTCGGGCCCGACGCCCTTACCCAGCAGATCGAGGATCTGCTGCTTATCGGCACCTCGATGGGAGGGGCGAGGCCCAAGGCTGTTGTCGAGGATAAAGAGGCGCTCTGGATCGCCAAGTTCAATCGGCTTTCGCCAGCCTATGACCTGACCCCCGCGACGCCGATCAGCCTGGAGCGCCGTGATCTGGCTTTGGTGATCGGAGACGCGGGGCGTATCGCCACGGCGGCAAACCTTATCTCACAATGCGGGCGCCTTCTGCTCAAGGCCGATGAAGCCGCCGCCATCGTGGCGGACATGGAGCAGCGGGTGATGAGCAACTGGTACGATGTCGCGCGCGGCGCCGGCGTCAGTGTCGGTGATTGCGAGATGATATCGGGTGCGTTCGTCTATCCGGGGTTTCGGTCGGCGGGGACGTTCGCCGCGCCAGCCAAACCCGCGCCGTGACCGCGCGAGAACAAGCCCCCGCGCCCTTTCGCTTCCTCATGGGCCAGGCCATATCAAGACTATGAACCCGCCCCCTCTCCGGCCGGTGGCCCGCGCCTTGTGGCGCGGTCTGCGCGGGAAGTGCCCCCATTGCGGTGAGGGCGCCGTTTTCTATCGCTATCTCAAGGTCTCGCCGGATTGCCCGGTCTGCGGCCATGACCTGGATCAATATCCCTCCGACGACGGCCCCGCCTATTTCACCATTCTGATCGTGGGCCATCTGGTGATCGCGCCCCTCCTGCTGTTTCCGTTCATCTGGAAGGCGCCCGTGGCGGTGATCGTACCCGGTGTTCTGATCCCGCTGGCCGTCTTCACCCTGGTCGTGCTGCCGAGGATCAAGGGCGCGGTGATCGGCCTTCTCTATGCGCTCAGCATTCGCCGCCAGGACGGCGGCCTTCACACCGCCGACCGCTTGGAATAGGCCGATCCTTATCGCTGCGCACGGTCGTCCGCGCGGGACAGGGGACGCGTCATGACTCAGCCCAAGCCCTTCCAGCTTGATTGGGACGCGGCGCGCGTCTCGGCGGTGCTCGACGCCGTGAGACACTATCCCTGGCCGCCGACGCCCGAGGTCGAGGATGGCTGGGCCTATGGGTGCGACGGCGCCTTCCTGCGCGGCCTCTGCGATCATTGGCTGGAGGCCTATGACTGGCGCGCCGCCGTGGCCGAGCTCAACCGCTATCCGCAGTTCATCGCCAAGGTCGAGGATTTCGACCTGCATTATCTGCATGTGGTGGGCGAGGCCGAGGGGCGCCGCCCCCTTATACTCAGCCATGGTTGGCCCGGCAGCCACTACGAGTTCTGGGGCGTAATCGACAAGCTGAGCTATCCGTCCAGGCACGGCGGAGGCGCCGACGACGCCTTCGACCTCGTCATACCGTCCCTCCCCGGCTTCGGTTTTTCCTCAAAGCCCGCCCGCCCCTTTGGCCAGAGAGCCACGGCGCGCCTGTTCAACACCCTGATGACCGAGGTGCTGGGCTATGACCGCTATCTCGCCCAGGGCGGCGATTGGGGAGGCCTCGTCACCTCCTGCCTCGGCGTCGACCACGCCGCCCACGTCCGCGCGATCCATCTGAACATGATTGGGCTTCGCCCGGCCGGCGGACCGCAAAATGACGCCGAGATCGCCTGGCTGACGCGCGCCGGTCAGGCCATGGATCAATTGGGCGCCTATTTTCGCCTGCAGGCCTCCAAGCCCCAGTCCCTCGCCTGGCTGGGCGCCGGCAACCCCGTGGGCCAGGCAGCCTGGATCGTTGAGCGGTTCTATGACTGGTGCGACCGGCGCGAGACGCCCTTCGAGGCCGTATTTACCCAGGATCAGCTCCTCACCAATCTGATGATCTATGTGATGACCGGCAGCTTCACCACAGGCGCGTGGTACTATCGCGCCCTGCTCGAAGAGGGCGGGGTTGTCCTTCAGGAGGGCGAGCGCTGCGAGACACCCACCGCCTTCGCCAATTTCCCCGGCGAAGCCCTCTATGCGGCGCCGCCCAGGTCCTGGGCCGAGCGCGCCTATAATATCGTGCGCTGGACCGACATGCCGCGCGGGGGCCACTTCGCGGCCATGGAGCAGCCGGACCTGTTCGTGGACGATGTCCGCGCCTGGGCCCGCGACGCCTAAGCGCTGAAGAAAGCCCATCATGGCCCGATATGATTTCGCCTCCGACAATGTCGCCGGCGCCATGCCCGAAGCCTTGGACGCCCTCGTCCGCTTCAATGGTGGCTTCGAGGCGGGGTACGGCGGCGACGGCGTCAGCGCCCGGGCGGCGGAGCTCATCCGCGGGCTCCTGAATGTGGATGCGGAGATCTGGTTCGTGGCCAGCGGCACCGCGGCCAACGCCCTGGCGCTGGGGACCCTGGTCAAGCCGCACGAGGCGGTCCTCAGCCATGAGCATGCGCACATCGCCATGGATGAGACCGGCGCGCCGGGTTTCTTCGGCTCCGGCCTTGGCGTCATCGGCCTTCCCGGCGCCTCGGGCCTTATCGATCCCGCCGCCCTGGCCGTCGCCCTGGCGCGCCCGGACACGCCCCACGGCCAGGCGCCGGCGGCCCTCTCCCTCACCCAGGCCACCGAGTTCGGCGCGGTCTATGGGGGCGAGGCTCTCGCCGAACTGACCGGTCACGCCCGGGCGGCGGGCGTGGCGCTGCACCTCGACGGCGCGCGGCTCGCCAATGCCGCGGCGGCGGGGTTTGATCTCACATCCCTGCCCCGCCTGGGGATCGACATCGCCGTCATGGGTGGCACAAAGGCTGGCGCCCCACCCACCGAGGCCCTGATTCTCCTCAGCGAAAGCGCCCGCCGCCGCTTCGGCGCCCGGCTCAAACATGGCGGCCAGCTGATCTCCAAGGCCCGGTTCCTCTCGGCGCCCTGGATCGGCATGCTGGAGACCGGCGCCTGGGTCCGCCGCGCCGCCCACGCCAATGCTATGGCCCAGCGCCTCGCCGGCCTCATGCCCTTTCGGATCGCCCACCCCGTCCAGGCCAGCGGCGTCTTCGTGGAGATGGATGACGCGGCCCTGGCCCGTCTCAACCAGGCCGGCTGGTTCGTCTATCGCTTCGTCGATGGCACGGCCCGCTTCATGTGCTCCTGGGCGACGACGCCGGAGGCGGTGGACGAGTTGGGCCAGGTGCTGAAGGCAATTGTGTAGCCCGACGTAACGCGGAAACCGGGAAATTCTCGTCAGGCGCGGTGAGTCGACACCCGCCCCGGGCCGATTTTAACGCCGAAGCGCGGCGTTTAGTTAGACAACAATATAAAAATATTTATATGGTACTCTAAGATTGGATTTGGCTGGGAGGCTATCGCCATGCGTCATGAGGAACAGGTGCGCGTGATCCGTACATTGATGGATCATATCGATCAGGGGACGAACGTGGATGCCGGCGTGATCGGCAAAATCAACGTCGAGGATTACACCTGCCCCGAGCGCGCCGCGCGCGAGTGGAACGCCTTCTTCAAAGACCATCCCCAGGTCATTGGCCTGTCGGGCGACCTGCCAAAGCCGGGATCATTCATCACCGCCAGCGATTTCGGCGTCCCCCTGCTGGCGACGCGCGCCGCGGATGGACGGTTTCGCGCGTTTGCGAACGTGTGCCGCCACCGGGGGACCATTCTGGAAGATGCCCCACGCGGCGAGCGGACCCGGTTCGTCTGCCCGTTCCATGCCTGGACGTATGACAATA
>Ga0116227_10006469_pt1 | contig 23740 bp, 10 predicted proteins | sample S1TSphgellanicum_FD_89693 | JGI IMG/M metagenome (GOLD analysis project Ga0116227, IMG submission 89693) | Host-associated microbial communities from peat moss isolated from Minnesota, USA - S1T2_Fb - Sphagnum magellanicum MG | ecosystem: Host-associated > Plants > Peat moss > Unclassified...
TTTTCTTCCCTTCTTCTTTCTCTTTTTTTTTTTCTCCCCCCCGAGCCCCCCTCTTTTTTTTTTTTTTTTGATTCTCTCTCTCTCTCTCCCTCGCTGTGACTCTTTCTCTCTCAGGAGCTCCTGCTTCAGAAGCTCTGATCCCTTTCTCCGTCCTCCATGAGCTCAAAAAAGTCCACACGCTTCAATAGCGAAGCTGACAACAGTTCACAAAGCGAAGAGCCCAAAACAGACCAAAAACCTCGATCCAGAAACAAAGAAAAACAGTCTACAACATCAAAAGGGGAAAGAAAAAAACAGGCTCAGCTACAACACAGAGAGAGACAGTGACAGAGACAGAGACTGAGCTTGCTTCAGAGTCCGACATTGAAATGCACGAAACGAATGCAAGGAAAAAGACGAGAAGCCATAGAAAGAAGCTCGGAAGAGTTGGGAGAGAAGCGCAAGAGAGCGCTCACGCGAGAGAGACAAGAATGGGAGCCACTGACCCAGTGACGGACCCGCGGCGCTCTCTAATCGCCATTTCTGGTGAAACCTAGGTTTTATTATTATAATTACGGGACCATTCTAATAACTCGCCATAAATGGCGACGGTTCTTCGCAATTTACTTTTGCAGTCCAGCTTCCCAGACGATGATGACCCCATGACCTTTTTTAGTTTAGGGTTTTCAACATGACAATTCCTGAAGACCGGAATGGTCAGGTTAGTTAGGGGTTTCAACCATGACAATTTTCCCAAAGCCTGGAATAATGGTGAGGTTAGCGTTTCAGGTTTCAACATGACAAATTCCAAAGACAATTCCAACAGACTGGAATGCTGAAGTTAACATTTCAACGTCACAAATTCCAAAGAAAATTCCAAGAGACTGGAATGCTGAAGTCAGCTTTTCAACATGACAAATTCCAAAAGACAGGAATGGTGAGGTTAGTGTTTCAACATGAAAATTCCGAAAAATTGGAATGTCTTTTGTTGATCACGAAGTGTAAGAGGGGGAGAACTAGCCGAGGGCCCTCCCACTGGTTAAGAAACCCCAGGAGGGCTCAGTATGAGACCCTGCAAAAATAATTCTCACATCCAAGTTTTAGTTACTAACTTTTTTTCCAACCCCACCCATAAAACTGAAAGCGGAACTGCAAGCAGGTGGGAGACCACTAAGAGCAAGCAACCCAGTTGGGCCCAATCAAACCATCTACCCGATCAGAAACAGGGACCAGTCACTAAATACAATTTGACTGTGTTTATTAGACTGACTGCTCCAGGGCTGGCTCTGAAAGGTGTGGTTCTTTTCAGGGCCTCAGCCAGCAGTCTTCCACTGGATTTTACTGATGAACCTCATCCAAGATTTCTAGTGCAGGGTCACATGTTGAGCACCATTGGGGATGCTCTTCCAGAGTAGTTGGACCGATGGTCCTTGGTACCATACTGGCTCCTACTGTCTTGTTTCATTGTCAAATACTATAGTCCCCCAGAAACATGAACATGTATGTGCTCTGGGACTCATTAGTTGTGATGAAAGAAGACAATTGTGTTTTAGGCCAACTACGTATACCATAGTAGTACCTTGGCCATTTCAACCCATGTTTGTCGAGTAATTAATTAATTAATTTTGAAAAAATCATTTCAACAAATGGAATATTCTTAAATATTCACAATTTTCCTTCACAATATTTTTTGATTTGGAAGAAATAATTTTTTGAAAATTGCAACATTTTTGAAAATAATGTAATTAATGTTGAATTGGCAAAAGTACTAAGGTATTGGCAATCCATGTGATATTGGGTGTACCTCTCTCCCGGAGTAATAGCCTTGTCAGTTGTTGATCAAACAAATTGTCTTCGTGCACAGGAGTCGTTTATCAAGCTGTGTTGGGGGCGGGGGGAGATAACTGCTGTGTTCGTGCAATTTCTGGTGTCAATAATGGGTCCCCTCTTATTGTATTACTTTAGTACCTTGGTCATTTCGATACATGTTTGTTGAATAATTAATTAATTAATTTTGAGGACATTCCATTTTGAAAAATGATATATTTTCCCAAATATTTGAGTTGATTTTTAAATTTTTCCACCAGAAAAGTATTTCTGAAAATTATATAATTAGTGTGGAACTTGCCAAGGTTCTAAAGTATTGGAGAGCAGATGAATGCATTTTTGTCTTGTATATTATTATGAAAATTTGATGATATTGAAAGTTAGGACAAAAATAGTTTTAAAAAATCAGTAAAATCATTTTAATTTACAGTTGAAAAATAAATTTATCCATTTCCCATTTTAAATTTAAATGTGACAAAATGTCTCTAAAAAAATCAGTAGCCAGTAAGATTGGTAGAATTAATATTTTTTTTGTAATTGATTTTGAATTTTATTTTCAAAACACAAGTTTAAATTGTGGCATTTTTATTTTTTTTCTGTGCTTGCAAAAATGGTGTACATAAATCTATTTATAACTTTTGGTAGGCTACAACCATTTGAAATGTGACTCTAAACCTTGAATGAAATGAAATTTAATTACATTGCTATGATCATAAATACTAGTGTAGTCTGGGCCATTGGCTCAAGTGTGAATTGGTTACCCAACTAATTTTTTAATTTTCAAAACCATTTTTGTAATATAATTGAATTTTCAGTGACAAAAATTTCTTATAATCCAATATCTCCCACACCTCACATTAAAAATCTACGGTGAGATTACCTATGTATGTGGGTAAGTATCATAGGTAAATAGTAAATACCTAAATACATAGGGAATGCTAGAGCTAATGTTTTTTTTCTTTAAAAAATAAATAAATTGTGTTGTTGGTCAATTCTAATAGTCTATAAGAATGTTTAGCCAAATTTTGTGATATTCAAAATATGAAAGTAGAGAAATCTTAAGCACCTTTTCATGTTGGAGATTGTTGTGGCAATTTATTTATTTTTGGGCAAATTATTTATTCAGGAAATAGGGCATTAGTGACAAAATATAAACCAAATGTCCTCTCCCTCTGAGAGAGAGAGAGAGAGAGAGAGTGTGTGTGTGTTTTCTTCCTCCAATTTTGTGATGTTTCTCAAATGGTGATTGTCCATAAGTATATTTAGCCAAATTTGATAATATTAAAAATATAAAAGTAGAAAACTTAAGTACTCTTTCATATTGTAGGTAATTGCAACGATTTTTGTCATTTGTTTTTGGAGTTTGATCACTTAAGCCACTCATTATCATTAACCAATCAAAAACACCATGAACATTGGTCATTTTCTTATTATTGTTGTGCTCTTGGAGGGCTCTTTCAAGGCATTGAAATATGTGCATTTTTCAAGCTCAAAATCGGCTAGTTCTTCAATGAACTCATTGAATTTTATACACCTAATTGACAATTCCGTAACATATGCTTTATAGACCTAACAATTGTTAACACCAGGGAGCAATTTTTTAAACAAAGAATTTTGGTTTGTAGCAAAAGTGGCAATCACCCATAGGACATGTTAAAAAAGTGGCGATCAACATCAGGAAGATTTAGCCAAATCTGGCTATAAAATAGATATAGTCATGGGCTTTTATGCTTTAGTGTCAAGGGAGCAAGATTCTTAAATTTTTTTACTTTTCTCTCTAACTTGTAGCCATATTTGGCTAATCCCTCATGATGATTATTAATCATAGAATTTAATTATATTATTATTATTATTATTATTATATTTTTAAAAAACCTTGAAACTTGTCGGCATGCATCCAAAATGATTTGTTTGAATTTGAAATATTTGTTGGGTAATTTGACATATTTGATTGACCCATGAACAAAAAAAACACTCAACTATGGAAACACCCAAAATAAAATATTAGATAGCCTTTCCTATGTAGGTTGAAAGTGTAGAAATTTGCAATAGAACGAGAATACCAAAATCCAAAATATTCCTCAAATACAATCTATCATCCAAAAAATTCTGATACAATAATGTTATGTGTAAAGTATGTGAAATTGAGGGTCAGTAGTCCTAGTTTTGGAAAAAATTGGGGACCAAATCAAAATTGAGGATGAAAAAAACGAATGTCCACCCAAAGGGCTATTCAAAAATACAATTCATCAAAGCTTGTGAATTTATGATAATGGCACCCAATTTGTTCAGTTTCCAATTTCACTCTAATGGGGGGATGAAACAACTATTTGATAGGCAAACTAGGCCCAAAAGACATGATGATTTTACGGATAACTATCATAATACCTGGGCTGGTTCAGCATATATATATAATTTGTCATTTTTTTCGGCAGTAAAATTATAATATTTTATAATTAGGCACTATACTAAATAATGAAGCTAGTGTGTTTGAAATTATTTTTTTTCAGATTTTTTGCATGGTACTTAACTATTTTTCAGAATGTTTGGCAATTCTCAAAAACAATTACCTTACCCTAAGGTCAGTTTCCTCATTAAATAATCCTCAAAACAGTGAGACGAATTTTTGTGAAAATATGAAGTTGACATGTTAAAAATCATCATAAATTATGATACGTTACACTCCAAATAATTTCATTATTCATATGACAATATCACAGTAAATCATGGAAATATTAATAATTTCAAAATTAAAAACGAATAAATAAATAAATAATATATATATATTTGTTTTGTCAATGTGGAAACCGACCTAACGCTATGGTATACTAAATCCATCTACACATACGATCCCTCCTCTTCTTTAGGAGGATAATCCATGGATATAAGGCACCCTCCATATATACTTAGGAAATTTTTCTTGAGTGTGATTAAAGAATGTGGGAATGTTTTCATAAATTTAACTAATTTTTCAAATTCTTAATAACACAAAATTGGGAAGAAAGAAAAAAAAGAAAAAAAAACTTGGCATGAAATGTGGTGCTTCTAATTGACCAATAGTTTAGACTTATGATGCACGAGTTATTGAATATTGAACAATTTTTGTCATTGAAAATCTCAATAAAATCAAAACTAAAATACCCATAGAGCCCCTTTGCACATTCTTGACACCATTGAAAAGCTCTGAAAGAATAGTGTGGTTTCTAATAATAATATTTAGACTTGTGGTGCAAGAGTTATTGAATATCAAGCAATGTTTTTCATTAAAATTTTGATGAAATTAAAACTAAATATTATAAGGGAATGGGGGCACATGCTCTTGGTACTATTGGAAAGTTATCCGTAAGCAAGGTCTAATCGAAGAATTTTTGTAATTTTTACACCTAGGGTGCAAGAGATATTGAATTTTGAGTAATTTTTGTCAGTTAAAAAAATAATATTTGATATTTATTGAATATTTGATGTAATTTTGATTTTAGACTTATGTATTAAAGAGTGTGTACCAATTTCCTTTTCAAAATTCATTCAATATTACAATATGTGCCCAATGTCAAATGGCACACTAGTTGATATAAAATCTGAATTGATAATTAAATACTTGCATATTTGAGTCATTTAAAGAAAAACACTATACATCTATATTTAGGTTTTAACCTTTCACACCAAATTAGTTATTAACATGTGCATTTCCACTTTTAACAAAGAATTTTGAGTATGACTTTAAAATAAAATCTTATAATATCCATACTCAAACACAATATTTCAATAACTAATGTAATTATTATGAGTACATACATGCTAAGAATATATGTATTTTTCAGAATTTTTTTAATACATTGATTAATGAAATTTATATGTCTATTTATCCTTTGTCTCCACCAATTATTTCAGACATGCATTTGTAGTATTTTAGATACCATTTTTATAAAGTCATAATTTTGCATAATGATATTTGCATGCTTTGGTATGCACACATCTAAAGGGTTTGTTTAAATGCATAAATGTTTCAAATCGTGAGTTTATATCATACATGTCGTATTATAGAGGGGTAAGAAGACATTGTTGATAAACACTAATCACACAATTGAATCTGGGGACAAAAGATCTACATATGCAATGTGCACAAAATGTTAAAACAGATACCATGGTAACCTTGACACATTCAACACTAATTATTATATTATTTGTGAAGAAATTTTAAAATATTGATTTTTATTTTTTTTTCAAATAAATTTTTTTAAAGGATTTTTTTAAAAAATTGGAATATTCAAGGATCAATTTTCTATTTTTCAGCATGGAATCTTCAAATTTCATTAATTATTCAACACACATGTGTCGAAGCTGCTGATGTACTACCATTGTATACAGCATCTTTTGTGTCTCATTTCATTGTTCCATGCTGGTCTATGGTTCACTCTTTTGTCACAAGTGCAACAAGTAAACTTAGGCGCACTTTACATTTGGGGTGTAAAGTCCAAATTCCTTAATATACGACTTAGGCCCACTCTAGATCGAGTTTGAGAGTTCAAATTCCTTTATATACGACTTAGGGCCACTTTAGATGGGGCTTTAGAGTTCAAATTCCTTTATATATTCCATTTCGGCCCACTTCAGATGGGGTTTAGAGTCCAAATTCCTTTATATACGACTTAGGCCCACTTTAGACAAGGGTTTAAAGTCCAAATGCCTTTATATATGACTTAGGCCCACTCTAGACAGGGGTCTGGGGTCCAAATTCGTAAGAACCAATTTGGACACATTTGAAGCAAATTGAATCCTTGAGTTCGACCATGCCTTTGGGACCCCTAGCTTGCATCTTGGTTCTCCAAATCATGAGCTCTCTTTTCAGATTTTTAAAAACAAAAAATTCGGGTCTAAACCAATTATTTTCCCTCCAAAGTGGTTGCCATTTAGGTTTAGCCTTGATTTGCCACTTTTTTGGTTTTGGACCCTCATCTATAAGCTGTGGGTTCAATTTATGGCTCTCATCCAATAGGATTGCTCTATTTTATTGGATGGACCATGGACCTTGGACCCTCATCCAAAAAGAGGAAACACTTTATGCCTGCCTACTACTTATGAATGGGAGATAATAATAAATAAATAAATAAATAAATAATGAAAAAACACCCGCCAAGTGAACAAGAGAAGAAAGAATGGGAGAGAGCTTACTAAATATCCTCCAACTTAAATAAGATCACTCCAATTCATAACAAGTAGCCGCAAGATCATTCCACTTCCTACTCCTTGTGATATATGTATATTTTACGTTCACAATAACATTTGTCTCATGCTTTACAACTACCTCCTTTGTTTTGGGACTTTTTTTTAATTTTTTGTACACATCACACCTTCAAACATTGGAACCTTTTTTTCCCCTTTTTTTCCTTATTTTTCTTATTTTTTCCTAGGAAAAACCAAATGATCAATTGTGAAGAAATGAATCTTAAACTTTGATATGGCTTGCAATGTAATGTGGATCATGATGAATTTTTTTAATTTTTATTTTTCATTATTTGTCTAACATTGTGTTAGTTGCAAGCATTACAAGAGGCATCTTGTATTAAATGGTGATAGCTTTCAAGAACCTATCTATATATACAATTTTTTTTAAAAATGCAAATCGAACTTTCTACCAATTCAAAACCAGAGTGAATGTGATTAAAAAATTTCCAATTCAAAAAAAATGATGAATTTTCCCCCAATAAACAAGGAATATGTGAGAAAATATTCCTTTTTCATTTTTATTTTTCACATTTGTGCAAGAAAAAATTGCACAAAGAATTTGGTCGACTCATGATATGTGTTTTAGATTGGAATTTAGGCCCTTTGGCAACCTACTGGAACCTATTGTCCATGCTGATTTCAGAATTATTATTATTATTATTTTTTGTTCACCAAGTGTGAAGATTCACCCAAAAAAATAATTAAAAAATTTGCTGCTCACAACTAATTAACATGACTAATAAATTAAGTATTGTAACCTATAACTGAAGTTCCAGCACAAAATAATTTGGCAAAAGGTTTAGCCAGAAAAATAAAATAAAAGTGTTGATATTTGTTGAAAATTAAAAACTCTATTGGGTGGGTTACTATGACAAAATACCCCAATTACCCCAAAGTGCATGCATTTTTGCATAGCCCTACCTATTCCTCAACCGTTAAAATTCGAAAGAAAAAAGAAAATTTCAAACTGCCGAACCTCATTTTCTAAAATGATTCAAAAAATATTTTGACAAAGAAGGTGCCAATTAATCGATCAATTGGGAGTAGTTCATTGGGTTCGGTACTTCGGTACCCATGCGCTTATGTGACGCACGGGTCAAGAGTAGTGTCCTAGACAATGCAATTCTGAGGACGCCCATGTGTTGTCCGTCGTCCGCATTTGTTGTTGAGTGCCCATTTCCCTCGTTTTTGGTTAGGGAAAGGAGCGAGTGATAAAATCATAAGACATGTTCATCATCTGCCTACTTGCACGGTCTCCCTAATTCTCGTCTCGGATTGCGTAATAAATTGTGTTGTTGCTCATACAAATTGTGTCATTGATCAACTTCAGTTGAGGTTTTGTCGTTTCCGCAAAAAAAAATTAAAAAAAAGATAAATAAATAAATAAAGCAATTAATTTTAATTTTAACATGAATAAATAAATAAATAAATAAATAAAGCACTTAATTTTAATTGTACCATGAATAAATAAATAAAGAAAGCACTTAATTTTTGAGTGTGGATGAAGCTATGGCGTAAAAGGGGTCAGTAGTGTAAAGCATGTACCCACATGCTTACACACACCCGACAGTTGCACCAAAATAAATTTAATGACCGACCGAACACATGTAGGGTTATTATTGTGGTGCTCAGCTTGATCACTACTCTTCATTAATTGTCCGTGTCTTTCATTATTTGAAGAGATGCTTTAATCAACACACATGTATCAGTTTTTTTTTAAATATTTTTTTTTTTACATTTTTTCGTTCTGAAAATTTGACAATTTTTTTACAAAATTATAGCAAAATTAGTTAATTTACATTATTAAAAAACAATTCCCAAAACATTTGTCACTAGGTGAGCAAATTTCACCCCCCAAATTTTGTTTAAGAAAATCATTGCCCCATTATGTGAATGAATATCTTACATAATATATTATTTAATACATACCAATCATCAGGGTTTCTTTTTCCAAAAAAATATGTTTATTTTTTGGCCAAATATTTTATATTAAAATTTGAATTTTCAAAAAAAAAAAAAAAACCCCATATTCCAAGGTTGGGTAAGCATATAGTTTGAGGTGTGATATATTACATGATGTGTAAATTATCAAGTTGTGCATTAATTCTCATTATTGTCTCATTGAATAATTTGCATCCTCATTTCATTAGAGTTTGTAAATATATATCATTAGTTGTTAAACCTTTTTATTCTAATACAATAATAAATCAAAGGTAACATGCATGCATATAGGAAGGATTATGAGAAATCACCCTCACAATACTTATGATGCTCTCACTCAAGGGCCACCATTTGGGATTTTATAAGGGTTGATTGATGTCTTTAAAATCAATCAACTACCTAACATTACCTAAATATGGTTTTATAGTGTTTTTTTTTCTATGGGAGTAGACCTTGGCTCATCACAAATGTGTGAGGTAAACTTTGAGGTTTCATCCATTACAATGTAAAACAAGTGTTGTTTATTGTGACGCATGTATTATATTTGAATTTGGCATTAGTTTGTGACACATATTATTACATCATCAATTTTGTAGTGCTTGTGGCACATATTAACTTAATATTGTAGTTCAACTTTAATTTATGGCACAAATCGCACTAAATTTGTAGCCCATATTCTAATTTGACATTGGTGTAATATTAATGTAATATGTTGGAGGAAAAATCATGTTATGTTGAACTCCTAGAAATGAACAATTGAGTAAGGGGTGTCATTCAAATTGAAACCTATTTAATTGGTGATGAAGAGTATGTACCCAAAGGAAACATTTTGTCTCCATGGGTGATTTTCAAGGTTCTCAGCTGCTAATATATTGGAATCGAGTTATTAGTAATGTTCCAGTCTCTATTGTAATATATTAGTAATTCCAATATATTAGTATATCTTAATATTGTTATTCTACTATTGGAGTAAGATAACAATATTAAATGTACCATCATATAGCCATATTGCACACCATCCATCCATCATAACCGAATGATTTACATCTAGGAAACCATTAGGCAAAACTCGTGAAGGGAATGTAGTATGAAATTTTGTTGTCTTGTTTTTAAATGTGGCCATCTAGTTCTTACTTATATCATGAGCCCTTGGATATGTTGTTGTAGGGCCTAGTGTGCTTAGGGCTTTTGGTTTGAAAATCTTGTTATTGATAATTAGGAAGACATATAGGGTGGAATTGCCATGGTATGAACACAACATAGCTAGTTGTTAATGCTAATTATTATATGATGTTTCACCAATTTTTAAATTTTTTGACAAAGCCTAGCACATTATGCTTATTGAATCCAAACAAAATAATACAAATAGACAAAGACCTTACAAAGTTAAACCATTGAATACATATTTCCATCAATCTTTTAAAGTTTTCCTTGTGATAGACCAATTTTTAGCACAAATATACATGTTACATTGCAACAAATTGGTTGGAGAATAAATGAAACTGCAATTCGAAATTTTAAAAACCATTTCTCTTGAGAGGTTGAGATGATGTACCAAAGTTGATAAATTGACTTCATAAAATCTGACACCTTCGATTGGGTCTTTATGTGATCAAGGGCATTACTAGAAGAAGGGGATGTGCGAGGTGGTAGTTGAGTGTGGACCTACTCTCCTACGGTCCTACCTTGATTTATATAAAAGATTTCAATCAAAGAATATGGTTTCAAGCTATTTTATTGGATGGATAATTTCTCAAAATTCACTCTCTCAACCTCTTGCACGTGAAAGAAAATGAAAGTGGTACAAGAACATTGTGTTCTCAAACTTTAGGTGTGGCCTAATTGTGGCAAAGACATTTGATCCAAGGATTTTTCAAAAAAAATTTGATATCCAAAAAATTGGCAATTTTTTTTAAAAAATGTAGCAAAATTAGTTAGTTTAAACTAGACAAAAATAAAATGAAAAATAAAAAATTACAATCTTTTGGTTGTAAAGATAAAAGTTTTTGTCAAAAAAATAAATGATGGTTGAATCCTATTTGAACTAGGGACCTTAAAAGCCTTCACAAAATTGCGTAGACCCAACCTTCAAAAAAGGAACACTACATTTTGGAGTGCAAAATGAAGATCTTTTTTATCACTTGTTCCCTACTCATTAGGATGCAATTCCATGTAAGGGCACCCATCCACTATTTTAATGGGAACCCCTAATGTGGGGGGGTTTTCAATGTGAATAGTAGACCTTTCAATCCATTAGTTCCATGTGATAGTCCAATTTCTTCTAATTCACATGAATTATAATTCATTTTTTTCATTTTAAATAATTAAATTTTATTTGGGAGCACCGTAATGTTCATATCCAATTTATTTATAAAATGAAAAAATTTGGAACATGAAACAAATTAAATAAGAATATGATATAAAGTTGTACATAATTAAATAATTGTTGAACAACTTTACAAGGAAACTTTTAAAACATTTTTTGGAATATTTTTGTATGGATAAAAGGGTATGATGATGGATCCATTTCATCCATTATTGATTACAATGAACTTTCGTGGATGAATTTGAACAATGGAGTATTGCAAGTCTTGTGATGTGTGTCAAGAATTTGAAAACAAGGTCATTGTTCGACCTCCTTTGCACCCAATTTCATCATTGGGAGCATTTGAAAACTGGGGAATTGATTTGATTCAACTTTTCCTTGTCACTTCACAAAACAATATTTTTGTGACATGAGAACAAACTACCTCATGAAGTGAGTAGAAGTAAAACTTTTGAAGATGTCCAAGAAGGAGAAGGTGACAAGGTTTGTGTATCAAAGGATTATGACATGTTTTGAAATAGCTCTCAAAATTGTTTCAAACAATGGCCCACAATTTGCAAATGATATCATTTTAAAATTCATGAAGAAGTTAGCCATCAAACATCACATGACCAACACATATAAGCCTAACATCGACTTTTTTTAATGTAAACATAAAATGATTTTTGGGATTTTTCAATCACTAGAATTTGAGAATTATTTTCGAAAAAAATCTTCAAGTTCCTATACATGATTTAAATAGGTAGCCAAAGATATAGAAAGATGTTCAAAATTTTTTATTTTCATATATTGTTTATTGCCAAATTTGACTCAACCTTCCTTTGGATAGTCACCACTTTGGTCATATTAAAAAATTCACTTCAAAAAATATTGGTTGGTCTTCAACATTAGCTTAGTGATTATCACGGTGTGTTAATAATGTTTAAATGATTAATTTATCCAATAAACATGTGTTTTTTCCCTAAAGGTTGGGTTTTAAGCAATGTTGGTTTTTTTTTTTTTAAAGAGAACCTTTGGTCCTAGTTGTGACATTATTTTTTCTTTGTTAAGTTCTTCAAATGAAGGTTTGAGATCAATTCTTCATATTTTTAACCACAAATGATTTTGATTTTGGGACAATTTTTCAAATTCAAAACCTTTGTCATGCCCACTTAAAAAATTGGGTCCAATTCCATTTACAAATTACACACTTTTCAAAACTACATAAATATTGTATAAATATGACATTTTACACAAATTAAAACTAAGGATGCATAGATATAACTAATTAAAATCCATAAGTTACTTATGAAATTTTACATACTTTCCACCATTTCCAAAAAAATTAAAAATGTTTTATTCAATGAATTTGAACCTATGTTCAAAAAACATTTCTTCAAAGTTTTGATCTCGGTTTCAATTTGCACAAATAATTAATTCCCTAGTTTAGATCTTATGTCAATTCTACCAAAAAGATGTTGATTTAAGTCCAAGTTACAAAAACTTAACATGAAACCCTTAGGTTTGACATCCAAAACTAAGGAACCTACCAACATTAAAAAACCTTAAAACAAAATATGGGTTCTTCTAAATTGGTGCATCTATTGAAATTGTGTTAAACAATAGCGTTATCCATAAAATAAGACAAGCATAACACCAAAACCCTAAATTTGGTCATACATAAGGTGAGATTAAAAAAAAACTTGCAAATTTTTCTTAAAATATTCAACTGAGGGAGGGTGAAACTCAGAAAACCATCAATTTTGGTGGTAAATTGAGTTTCATTTTGTCTTTCATTTTCAGTGACCGCCTTTCCACTATTTCAACATATATTTTCGTTGCTTTTGTAGTTTAAAAGGAGGTCCAGAACTATGAAAATTAATTTTTTATTAATTTTTTCTAACACATAAGTAGACTATCAAACATTCTTCAAAATATCATTTGCAATATTTGTCATTCACATGATTTTCAACATGAGACTTTTGGGATAGGATCACCCATGCGCCTAAAGTCGAATATTTATGTGAAAATTACACCCCAAAGGAGTTCATCACACGTGCCTAAAGATTTTCCTTTATGGGGATCACTCACCAAAACACTATAAAGTTTCAACAATGGTATTCACAATCATCTCCACATTTTATTTCTTCAAAGCTTCCTATTCACATATAATGCTTCTACAAGTCTTGATCCAACTAACAACATGAAATTATTGAATGCAAATTATGAGTCAAAAGCTCCAATCTCTACCCCTTAAATGCTTGAAGGAAAAAAGTGGGTTAATAGTTAACCACATTCATCAACATCTATTCTCTATGTATCAAACCAATTGTGAAGTGTCACATATAACTTTTCATCTTTCTATGGATAGATTTTACATTATTTGGAGTCTAGGATTATTACTAAGCCAAAATAGTTATGTAAATTATTCATAATCAACCTTTATGCCACTAGTCAAAATATTCTCCTTGTGAGGCCCGTGAGGCTCATTATTTTATTCCCCATTTTTATCCATACTATTACCCCAATCCATAATATTATTATTGCAATTATTAGTAATTATTTTGTTGTTACACTTCTACCTATACAAGTATTATGATTAGTTTCCAACCTTGTGCATTAAATGTTAAGTTTTAGCATTTCATATTGAGTTATAACATTTCATACTAAGAATTAATAAAATGTCTTTACTTTGCCAATACCACTGAAAGAGGGGATAGGGGGTGAAAGGATGCCCAAAGACAAGGTGAAAACAAGGTTACTTTACGGATAACTCTAATATAATTGTTCACAAAGTATCAACATGGGATATGGGTGTGCTAGTTTTGCCAAAACTAAGGAGGAAATCAAACGTCAAGATGAAAATGGAACCATATTGGTTTTCTCACCTAAATTGGTCCTCATAGGATTTTCACCCCCAATTAAGAATTTGCCTTGCTTCATGGTTTCATGTTGTTCATTTTCTTCATTAAAGCATGTAAATTGTTATTACCTAAATTCATTAAATAATGCCCATTTTTGCTCAATTTACAACTACACTCAAATTTGGGAATAAACATGGGGTCCAACTAAGGCCCAAAGACACAGTGATTTTAAAGGATAACTTTACTAGTTCAAAAATATATATGATGTGTTTTAGTATAATAATGCACTTTTGTTTTTGTCTAATATGCTTCTTTAACATAAATGAAGTGCATGTGTATAATTATTGATATATATTTTCAAGTAACAATTTTTTTTCAATGGGTATACCCATCATGTAAACCCTTAATATTAAAATTGTTCTAGATCAAAATAAAGTATGGGTATGATAAAATTGTGGTTTCTAATAAATGAGGTATGGTCATGGTAACCCCTATTGTATACTTTTATTTGTAGTTTAAAACAAGTACATGTAATATTTGTTTTTGAAATGAAGAAAAAGTTCACATTTTGGAAATATTAACAAAACTTTCAAAGGCCAAACTTAGTGAAATCATGCAGAAATCCCATGTTAGAATGCAAAAATCAAAGTGTTTGATTCATCCTTAGTACAAATATGCACAAAACGCATAAGAAAAATTTGATTTGCTTTATGAAACATAAAGCTAAACTATGTAAAGCTAAACATACACACACATGCACACACAAATGCTACAACCAAAAAAATATTTGTGGTTTTTATGAAAGGTTGATGCAAGCTAAGATGTTTTATTATTGGCATCACAACAATATTACAGTCCTTTTTTACCCTATATTTTGATCCCCATGTAAATAATGAGTGAAAAGTTGTCAAAATTTTCAAAAAGACTATATTTTAGACCATTACAATTCTAGCTTCCATCATAATCATCCATAAATGTGTCTTTACATGGTGAAAAACGACTCTAGGTCAAAAAGACAAAAAAGGATGACGTGTGACAAGATTTTGGTACACTTAAAAAAATTTGCACACAACAATGGTTGTAAGCATCAACATTGGAGTGCACAACAAAAATAATTACTGAAATTAAATGGATTGAATGCTGTTTAATTATTATACCATTCCAAGGTTTTTTTTTGTAAATGAAGGAAATGGATTTTGGGTGATTTTTTTGCCACATAATGAATCACCTTCACACATTCACCTTGGATTAGACATCCATTATGTGCTTCAGATTGATCGACATGCTTATGATTATTGACCCCACAATATGACAAATTGGTAGAATTAGAAACACTAATAAATTGGCAAAATTAGCACCAACACATTCCAACAAATTGGGCAAAATTGAAAAAACCAAAATTGATTTTTGATATATATAAAAGTTTCATGACCTACTTACCTGGATTTTTTTACACATATCCATTCTTATGTACAAATATATATGTCTTGCATATATATTCAAGGGTAGGGATATGGTTTTATTTTTCAAAATTACATACCCATGGGTATGTGCACCATGTAAGTATATTGATTTTAGGGTAAATATTATACATTATTTGTACCCGTAAAGTATATTATAGTAAAATAAATACCCACACAACATTGGTTATGACTTGTGACAAAGCATTGCAAGTGGTTGTGAGTTCAAATCATGAACAAGTCATGGTGTTTAACTACTAGATCATTAATACTTCAACCCACCTATAAATGAATTGTAAATTGCATAAAATTGGGGATGGAAGGGTAATGAATAAATGGAAGGTCATTATTGTCAAAATTTTGGAGTATTCAAATTGGGTTGCCATATTAAACCTTTTTTCAAAAAATTAATTATTTTGGTAAACATTTACCAAATCGATCATTTGTAGGGTATGGGTTTTTCATGAATCAACATCCTTGATTAACATAACCATACATTTTCTTTTAAATGAAAAATTTGTAAATATTTTTATTGTAGTTAATAACTACATAAGGAATCTAAAAGGACAACCCATTTAACTCTTCACCTTGCAACTAGCACATGAATTTTCATGTGACAAACTAGAAAGAATTTTTTGTCTTCAAGTTATATGAGGGGAAAATAAAACACCACAAGTGCATGAATGAATGCAACTCAATTGAACCCAATTCTATCAAAATTCAATTCCTAATCTACTTATGAGCATCATTTTTTTGAGTTTCCTATTTCAATCCTACAATGTAAATTCAAAATACACAATTTTCAAGCTTCTTCTTAATTGATATATTCCTTAAAAAATCTATTGTTCACATGGTATTTCTTAAATTATGAGTAAGAAAAATACAAATGTCATGATAACTCAAAAGTCTATATGTATTTTGTATTGACTCAAAGAATGAAATTGACATTATTGTTTCTATTAACAAGATTGCAATTGTGTCCTAGCCCTTAGAGTATTCCCACTAACACATTATAAAACAAGTTTTGGACCCAAAAAAAAATTAAATTATGTTAATTTGGGGCAATAAAATAATTTTGAACCAACATTTGTGCACAAGATGTTGTGGCTAGTAAAATGCATTGTACAATCTAACACATCTTGATGGTCAAAATGATCGATTGGTCCAAGTGGTTTGTTAATAGCCTCCCACCTCTTAAAGTCCCAACTTTATGTGTATGGGTGTTGGCATGGGAAATAATAAGCCAACCATCTTGGATGTAAAATTTATTGTTTGAGGCCCAAATATTGGTTATGGATGGAACTATTTTTAGTAAGAATTATAGTTATGCCAATGTGAGTAAAATGGCATGTAAAATAAAATTTGGATGAATACAACCTTCAAATAGGATGAATCTAGGTTTGAACTTTGGATTTTGGATCAATGTTGTTTAATTTTAAGCTAGTTCAAAGTTTAGTTTTCAAATTGATTTCAAATCATTAGACTATTTGTCCAAAATTTTGAAAATTTAACAAAAGTGAACTTAGAGTCAAATTCCAAACTAAATTTAAACCAAGGAATTGGCATGAACAACAAGACCCAAACCTTGACTAAAACTTGGACCCAACCTCCAAACTTTTTTTTGTTAAGGTTCCAATTCTTTATGTAGTTTCTATTTCTATTCATTTTAAAATAAGATTAAATATGTTGTTAGTTTGTGAAAAAGTTTCAAGTATATAAAAATTTCAAAATAATAAAGTTGGGGTGAAGGGGAGGGTTGGGGTTAATTTATCTCTTTAAATCCTCATATGTTATGTTATTAAAGTTGTGGGTTTTTAATTTCCATCTAGGAACACAAATTTCAACATTCATTATAATATATTACGTGTTCATGACCTGATGGAAAGGGGGAAGATGCTACAATTACATGTGTGACGAATTATAATATGGCTACATTCACAAAATAAGGAGTTGGGGGTGCAGCCTTAATAAGGACTTTGGTGATTACTTATTTTGAAAGATTTTGGGTATATTCTAGGAATATTCCATTTTAAAATTGCAAAAAGTCATAAGAAAGTCTTTTTCAATGCAAAAACATGTTACATTATACTGTTATGTGAATATTTGTTTTAAGAGTCTATTCAAAATTATGTCATTGTCAAGTCTTTTAAAAGTCACTTATGAATTTTTTCAAGTAATAAAAGCATTGTAAAAAACTAGTTACAATTATTAATCAATGTTTTTGAAAATTCAAATTTCATTAGATTCATTTCAAATTATTACACATGTTTCCACAATATATTAAGAACATTATCATCAAAACATATACAAAAATGTGCAATATTAATATAATCTTTGACATGAAAACATGAAAAACAAAACTCCATTTACAATTCCTATGGTTCCTATTTTTGTGAATGTACTCATGTGCAAGTCCAATTACATGTGAAAGCACACTACAGGTTTTTGTGTCTAATATTAAAGTATATGCCTCCCAAAATGTGATGTATTTAAATTTTTGTTTAAGTTTTGGTGTTTAGGCCTTAGGATTATGAATTTCACAAAGTTAATGCTATGTAGTATTATTTGAAATAAATTTAATCATTTAAATTCAAATAACCATGAATATATTTATGGTATACATAATATAAAAAAACCTATTCCAAAATTTAAAGTGTATTAGGTATTTGATTTGATTAGTCATTCAAATAAATGTTTGAAATGGATTTTATGCATTGGCCCAATTATAATGCTTGTCACCTTCCATTTCAAAATGTTCGTTTATTAAAATTTCAATTTACCACAAACTTATGTCAATGCCTTGAAAAAACCCCATTTGTGAAATGAAAATTGTCAAACTTTTCACATGATTGGTTTGAAATATGTGGAATCACCTATGAAATAGATTTTACAAATTTCATAAAGGTTAAAAATTATTTCAATGTTTTTGGAGAATATTTTCATTTTGTAGTGCATAATTACAAGTGTTATATTCATACAAACATACTCCAATCCATCGTTATATACATAGGAATATATATATATATATATATGATTTTATTGCTTAAGTTATGCTCTACTATAATGTGCAAAAACATTGTGAAACTTTTTCATGTTTACATGGTTTAAGTTCAAAGACATTCACCCAAGAAAACACTACAATGTGATTATATAAAAAGGGCCATGTTGTAAAAAAATTTCACCCCAACTTGCATATGGTATGGATGATTGTTAGATCATAGAAATAACAATTGAAAAGCTCATTGTTGATAAGACTATTTGGAGAGTGTATGAAGTATTAGAATTGCAAGAAAATTTAGGGTTTTGGAGACCTCATAATTTGCAGTTACTTGGGCATTCTTCAAGTTAAAAAACCTAACAAGAAGTGTCCATATCCAAGTCCCCCCAAAACATGAGGTGCACCATGTGCCACATGACAAATCAAACACCCAATAACAATAACACCACAAATTTTGGAAAAACCATTATTTCTTACACTTTCACATGGGATCACAACTATGAAAAAACACATTGCTAATGAACATGTTGCTTTAGTTCAATATATAAAACACACAAAGGTTTTAGATGGAACTATAACTGGTCAACAAGAAAAGAATAACAACAAAGTAGTGCCACCTTTGACCATTATTAAATTATTTTCTAACCAAAATCCCTATGAAGCATTAATGGCCTTCATTGGTTCTAATTTATTGAAGACTTGGTATTGATAATTCTCAAAGGGTACATGTCAATGCCCCTTAATGTAAGTCCAAGCTTGCAACATCTTTTAGTGTGGCAATGTGATTGAATAAATATCCATTTGGTAAGCAATTCATGCATGAACATATCCCAACCATGTTGGCCAAAACAATGTATCTTTATGTGCTCCCCTCTATTGCACAATGTGCAAATTCCACATCCACATTTGACCTCTTGATGTCCATAACCAACTTTGGTACCTTTGCTTTTGTAATAAACGTGATTAACAAATAGTGGATTTCCTACCATGTTACAACAAGGTTATTTGAAGCTGTTGACACATTTGAAGGTAACCTTGGCAAAACAAATGAAACATCTTTTAATTAAGTACCATGTGAGTACCAATTACCAAACTCAATAATTGCATATGCCAAGGATGAGGGCACAAACTTAAACAATTCCAGAACTCCTAATTTGATTAATGTGATGTCTCATGCACCATTGCAACTTTCTTCATGATATATTGGAACAATGGTTTTGAGAATGTTATGTCCAAATTTTGTTAATATGTAACAAATGATATTAAAATGGTAGTTGGGATGAAAGAGATGAGCTTGGTTGAAGCTCAAAACATTTTATAAAAAAACATCATGTGCACAAAGGAATTTGAAAAGAGCATGCAAGAATGGGAAATGATTTGTAAGGAGGTTGGCTTGAGGTCATGCAAATTGAAAACACTAATTCAAACTAAGTTTGTTTAAAAAATTATATTGTTTTAAGAAAATTTGGAATACTGCGTTATTGTAAATTTATATTATAGTCAACAAACTTCAAGATTACAAGCTTGGGTGCTTTCAAGATCAATGTGAATAATTGTAAAATCAATAATTGAAACGTTAAACCTTCATTTGTGGTGAAACAATGTATTTTAAATCAACATAAGGGCTATTAATTGTTGTCAAATGCTTCAGTTGATGCATTTTCCATGAATTAAAAACTACATAGAGGTTCCAAAGCTTAGGCAACCTTTAATCCACCTCTTCAATGTGAAGATCTTGTGCAAGATTTGGAAATATTGTATGCAAGGGTAGGGCTTGAGGTCATTCATGTATTAAACCTTTTTATGGCATTCGTAATCACTTTTAACCTTGCCAAAACACACAATATGTGTGTCCTTCAATTGGATCTTCAATTCAAATGCTTTTAGTGCATCATAAAATATAATAGCAAAGAGAAAACAAGGGCAATTATGAAAGAATATGACCAATAAGTCTTGATGACTCTTTGGTCATGAACATTTTCAAGTAGTTAAATCATGGACATATAGACAAGGTCACACTCCTAGATGCCCCCAATGTTGATGAGTTTCTTTGGGGTTTTGTATCTTGAATTGAAGAAACCATTTTGGGTGAACCCATCCTTGGGTGGTACCATAAAGAACCACCTCAAGGAATGGTTAGGGAACCAAAAATGGACAAATCATTTTTTAGGGCCTTTTCCTTTAAATGTTTTCAAAACTATAAATTGTTTTTTTTCTCATGTTTATTTGTTGCATGCACTAATATATGGTTTGAAATTTATTTTGGAACAAAAAAAAGTGAAAATTGTTAAAAAGTTGTATTCTTAATAAAAATGGCCCCTTCACAAATCAATAGCCTTAACTTTGGAAATTCATAATTAAATTATACTTATTCAATTAACTGCCTAATAGAAAACTAAAAATCTAATGACTTAAAATTATCTTAAGAAAAAAAATTTCAATAAAATTCTGAAACCATGTTTCAAATTTGTGTTCTTAATCAAAAAGTTCAAGGAAAGGAACCAACACTACATTTTTAAATTTTTTTCAAAATGCAATGATTAAGAACATCAAAATACACACTATTATTGATATTATTGAAAATTTAAAATCTATGGAACCTAATAAATATTCTCATTAAAAAAAATGAAAATACTTATTTAATTGTTTCCTATGATTTTTAAAACTTCGATGGGTCTAGGAAAATCAAGGTGTGATGTTTTTAATGGTACTAAACAAGGATGATTTGCCTTTTTTTTTTGGTGAAAAACAATTTGCCATTATATTGTTGGACATTTATTAATGAAAATAATGCACCATCTCCCTTCCATTAGTGAAAAAACATTAAAAATAGTTTTTTATTGTTACTTTTTTAGCTTGCCAACTTTTGAGTAGTCTAGGGTTTTAGATTGAAATTAAGTGGATTTTTAAAGTTGTTAGAATATTCCTTGTTTTGGAGTATAGAACTTCTAAACAAATTTGTGATGATATTGAAGAAGTGGCCAAATTTCCAAAGATTGGTTGCTTTCTTGTTATAAGGGCAATGGAGGACTTCTTAATCATCGATGACATAATGTTTGATGATTGGACAAGCCCATCCTTGGGTGGTACCACTAATAATGTCACACCCCAAATTTCTTAGATCCATTCAACTTTAGAGCAACACAAAATTCATTAAAAAAAGACTTTTCATTTCAAATTTTATATATCAAAAGATCATCCAAGTCATGTAAAATTTGAAACTTCACTTGAATTTTTTAAAAAATGTTTTGATAGTCCAAATGAATGGTTAAAAGAAAAGTTAACAAAGTAACGTTTTAGATCCCTTTGTTGAGGAACACAGAGGAAACATGCTTTTTCACTTTAAAAATGTTTTTAATTTCTAAGAAAGCCTAAGACAGACCCTTATTTATTTGACCAATAAATAATGGATTGAGGAAATCATAAAGTTTTGAGCAATTTTTGAAGGTTAGGACTAGGAGGTTTTGAAAGGCCATCACATTCACATTTACAAATTTGTAGTAATTTTCACTTTTTTGTTTCAATCAACAATTGAGGCCATACTCTAATAATTATGATTGATAAACTAGAAACAAAAGTTTTTACAATGATGTAACTTAACATTTAATGATAAAAAGTTAAAAACCTTAAAAACACATGTTTGAAACATTTCAAGAACACAAATTTTTTACTTATGTAACTTATGTAGGTGTTTACAAATTTTCCATAATGTGTACATAAATGAAAAACACAAAATCCATGTGGTGCAAATCAACAATAAAAAGAAAAATTAAAATATCTAATTAAACTAATTAAATTAAATGAAATCCACCTTTCTTCGATAAGGTGGTTCCTAATGATGCCACCCAAAAATGAATTTGTTCAACTATGAAGATGAGTTTAGGGAAGTTAGTCTTATTGCTCAAATGGTTGTCAATAATTAATATACATTTAATACATGGGTTGACTACAAAATATAATTTAATACGTAAGTCCATGGAGGATTATTTTGAGTTTCATAGGAGGCTTTAGGTAGGGAGAATTGCCTATCTACTTTGTTTTACTACTTATTCTCCGGTTGACCATGTATCTTCAATTTTCATGATTAGCAATCCTAGATGAATTTCAATCTTTTAACAACTTTGTGACTCAAGTTTGTAGATAGAACTGGACACAATATTTTAACTCCTATTGTTAATGATTATGCAATAAAAAGACACTACAACATTATCACCATAGAAAGATTTTAAGTTGATATGAATTTTTTTAAAATTAAAAAATAATAATTATGGAGGCATTTTGTGAGAGATGTATCCTATAGTGAAATTTTGCCTTCTTTTGGTTTGCTTTTGAAATTGCTTAACGTCTAGGTTACATTTTTATTGCAGGTGAAATGTGACCATGTCAACTTGGCTTTCCTAGTTAGGATACATGTATTGTTATTTCATTTCTATTATGGAAGTCTCTTTCCTTGGCATGTAAGATGGCGGTGGCAACTTGAGGTGGGGATTCTAGCAAGAAACCATATGTATGTGCAAGAATTGCAAGCATTATTGAAGGCAATCCTTTGCATTTTGAATGCATACCATCTTGTAGGGGACTTGAAACTATCTAGCTTGCACCCCATAGAGTTTGATGTGTTTGTATTCTCCATTGAACATGACATACATAGATCAGGTTCTAAGTTTTGATGTATATGATTCTTTAATATCATAGTACATGGGGTGGCCTTTGGTACAAATTATTTAATTTTTAGAAATGTTGATTTTTTCAAAATTATTTTTCTCTAAAAAAATTTTTGTGAAGAAAAATGAAAAATACTTTTGGATATTAAAGGAATATTTTTTTGGTGTGGCATAGTTATATCTTCCACAAACATGTGCTAAACTTGCCCCTATACTACACTATATTTGCTTTTGTTTGAATGCATTTTTCATTCATTGCTTGGGTTCAAGCTTGTTTCAAGTTTTATTTTGGATATCATACCTACATGACATTTAAAAATACAACATCAATAGAAGCTTGGAAGGACTTTCATGCAATCTAGAATTCACCTAATGTCCACAAACTAAAGTGATTTCACAACCAAAAAAAAAAAAAAAAAAAACACTCAAATCCACATCCCACGAAAAACAAAAAAAAAAAAAAAAAAAAAAAAAAA
>Ga0116227_10006470_pt1 | contig 23740 bp, 24 predicted proteins | sample S1TSphgellanicum_FD_89693 | JGI IMG/M metagenome (GOLD analysis project Ga0116227, IMG submission 89693) | Host-associated microbial communities from peat moss isolated from Minnesota, USA - S1T2_Fb - Sphagnum magellanicum MG | ecosystem: Host-associated > Plants > Peat moss > Unclassified...
GGCGCGCGTCACCGAGACGGTCGCCCAGATGAAGCTCAGCGAAGCGGACGTCGACGCGCGTCTCCAACGCATTGCCGGCGTCTACGTCGCCGAAGCGCGCGAGACGCTCGTGAAGGCGGCGGCGGAACGTTTTGCGGGCGATGCGTCGACGTTCCGCGAGAGTCTCGTCGCGTCGGTGTCGCCGCTCAACGAGCGACTCGAAGTCTTGGGCAAATCGCTCACGGATCTCGGTTCCGCTCGCACGGAAGAACAAACGCGCGTCGCGACGCTGCTGAGCGGCCTCGATTCGAAGATGGCGGGCATCGACGAGGCGACGCGCCGCGTCGAGCGGGTGCTCGGCAATTCCCAAGCGCGCGGTTCGTGGGGCGAATTCGAACTGAAGCGCCTCCTCGAACTCACCGGCATGACGGAGCACGTCAGTTTCGACACGCAAGAAAGCGGTTACGGCCCGACGGAGTCGGGACGCCCCGACGTCGTCCTCAAAATTCCGGGCAATCTCACCGTGCCGATCGATGCGAAGGTGCCCTTCGCTCGCTACCAGGAGGCCGTCCGCGCGCAGTCGGAAGCGGAACGCGAGCCGCTGCTCGACGAGGCTGTCGCCGCCATCCGCGGTCACGTCAGCGTGCTCGCGACGCGAAAGTATCACGACAACCCGGCCTGCGTCGGCTGGACGATCATGTTCGTCCCGATCGAGTCGATGCTCGCGACGATCTTCGCACGCGACCACGGCGTCCTCGAATTCGCGCGCGGCTCGCGCATCCTCATTGCGAGCCCGCTGACGCTGATGCTCTACCTCGAAGCGTTCTCGCGTGGTTGGGCCGCGCAAAAACAAAGTGAAAACGCGGCCCTCATCCTCGAACAGGCGCGCGTCCTCGTCCATCGGCTAACCGGGTTTGCGGACAAATTCGGCAAGGTCGGCACGACGCTCAACGGCGCGATCGAGAAATACAATGAGGCCGCAGCGAGCTTCGAGATGCGGCTCGCACCGCAAGCGCGAAAAGTCGCCGAGCTCCGCGGCGACACCGAGGAAGCCCCGCACGCCACAGAACAACTCACCCGCGCGCGCGTCATCGATATCTCCCGCTTGCCGGTCGCATCGACGCTCGCCCTCGAGGGCGGCCTCAGCGCCTAATCGTCAACCTCGTCCACTTCGAACCGGGCGTCGAAATGCTTGTGGCAGCCCTTGCCGCAGTCGTGTTCGCGGCCTTGCTTCCGGCAGTCGCATGCGCCCTCTTTGCAGCACTCCTCCCAATCGGTCCACGCTACGACATCGACGCACCGTACGGGATCCGTCGGGTCGTCACTCGTGATAACGAGCTCGCGAACTCTCGCGACCCGTTCGACAGCGTGGTATTCGATGACGACGTCGAGACACGATCCGGGGTGCAGCGTCGCCGGGAACGGATTGTGGAGCAGACGAAACGGCCGGCGGTGTCGCTTGAGCTCGACTTCGGCGACGTACAACGCGCACGCTCCGACGTTGCAAATCGAGAGACGGCGTTGCTCGCGCCGGCAGCATTTCACGCCTCCGAAGAACGCCGAACCCGTGACGGCGAGTTTTCCCGGCGGCGCGTCGCCCGTGACCGTCACCGTACCCGGACCGGCCGGGTCGTCACTGGTTACCGTTATCACGGCCGTCGCCGGACCGAGGACCCTCGGTTCGAAACGGATCGGCACGTCGATCGCGTTTCCAGCCTCGATCTTTAGCGGAAACGTCAGCACCTCAGGCGCCGAGAACGCGCCCGCGGAGACCGTGATCGCATCGACCGTCAACGTGCAGTCGCCGCTGTTCGAGATGAGCAACGGTTCGTCGACGGACGACCCGATGCAGCAGTTGCCGAAACTCCCGCTATCGGCAATCGCGAGCACCAAGCGCGGTGACGGGGCGAATCCGGTCACGCGGATCGTGTGCGGGCTCGCAGGATCGTTGCTCGAGATCGTGACCGTCCCAGCGGTCGCGCCGAAGGCGGTGGGGCTGAACCGGATCGGCACGTCCAGCGCCGCGCCCGGTGAAATGACGAGCGGGAACGAGGCCACGCTCGGCGCTTCGAATTGCGCGGGCGTGGCCGTAATGTTGAAAATCGACAACTTGCAACTTCCGGTATTGTTGAGCACGAGCGGCATATCGCGGAAACTGCCCAAGAACGAGCTCCCAAAATCGCCTGAATCCGCAATGGCGGTCGCGAGGATTCCCGTACCGCGAATTCCCGTGACGGCCAGGTCGACGACCGGCGCCGTCGGATCGTTACTCGTGATGCGGATGATCGCGATCTCGAGGACGCCGGGCGCGCTCGGCGTGTACGCGACGGTGAAGTCGATTTCTTCGCCGGGGGCGACCGTCACCGGCGTCGCGGGCGTGGCGAGAACCGTGAAATCGCTCGATCCGACCAAGCGCTGCACGTTTGAGATCACGAGGTCGGCGACGCCGACGTTATCGACGGTCAACGTGAGGTAGTGCGTTCCCGAGCAAACGATTCCGAAGTCGAGATTGTCCTGAAGTTCAACGGCGATCGCCGGGCCGGAGGGAATCGTGAATTTGAAAACGCCTCGGCCATACGTGGCGGCGGCGAGCACGCCGGCCGCGGGATTGAAGACGAGGTCGGAGACTTGCACGCGTGGGAAATGGAGGTCGTCGAGGATCGACCACGATAGGCCGCCGTCCATGGATCGCAGCACGCCGAGATCGGTGCCCGCGTAGATCGTCGTGGGGGTATCGGTACCGTCGAGCGCCAGCGCGTTGAACGGCACATTCACCTGTTCGCCGAGCGAATTCACGGGCGAAATATCCGTCCAGCTCGCCGCCGCGATACTGGTGCGGAAAACGTGTCCCCCGCTGCTGCCGCTAAATCCGCCGAGCACGGCGTAAACGATCGTCGGGTCGACCGGGTCGATGCGCGCTCGCGTGACCGTACGCCCGGGAAGGTTGCGCGTAATGTTATTGAACGCGACGCCGGTCGTCGCAAGCGCGTTGGTCGTGATGAAGACCTGCGTACCGACGGCGATGACGACGTTGTTCCCGTTCGTCGCCGCGACATCGACGTCGCCGGTCCGGCCGAACGTGCCGATGATGCGCCACGTTCCGCCGCCGTCCCGGCTTTGCCAAAGATTTTGACTGCCGCTGACGTAGACGATCCCGCCGTTCGTCGGGTCGGTCGTTACCGGCGCGAGATAACAGCCGGTGTCGGATGCCGTCGTCCACGGCGTCACATTGGTCGGAAACGACTGGCCGTCGTTGGTCGAGCGGAATACGAGCGTGCAAGGTGCCGGGCTGTAAAAACCGCTGCTGGAGAAGACTTGACCGGCCACGCCGCCGTCGTACGCGACGTCCCATCCGTCCCCACCGCTCGTATCGGTCCAGCCGGGCGCCACGGCGCCGGCCGTGGTTTCGATCGCGTTGTCCTGCATCGCGCCGACGATGACGCTTGCGCCCGCGTCGGGTTTGACGTCGATGTTGTAGAAGAGGCCGGTTTGTAATCCGCCGGCGTTTAGCGGCGTCCAGGTAGCGCCGTTGTCGGTCGAACGGCTGATGCCGCCGTCGCAGCCGCAGAACACGATCGAAGGCGTCGGTGCCGGCTGGGGCGCGAACGACCACACGTGCGTGTCGGCGTGCAGACCGCTCAAGGAGTTGAACGTTGCGCCGGCGTCGGTCGAGCGTGCTTGTCCGACGGTGCCGAAATAAATGATGTCGTTCGCGCCGTCGCCGGGTGAGGCCGGATCGATCGCCATATCGAAACTGTAACCACCCTGGGTTCGCTGCGGCATGCCGGTCGCCGTACGCTGGGACCACGTCGCTCCTTGGTCGTTGCTCAAGAAGATCCCGACGGGGTCCGGTGCCCCGCCTTGGCCCGCGAGCGTGACGTAGATGAATAGGACCCCGGCCGGATTCGGCGGCGACGTCGGCGGCGGCAGAACGACGATCACCTTTCCAAACGAGCCGGTCGTCAGCGCGGTCGCGACCGCAGGCGTCGCCGCAGTCAAGATTGCCGTCCACGTCAAACCGCCGTCGGTCGAGGTGAACGCGCCGCTCCCGGATATTCCGGCGTATAGAATCCGCGCATTCGCGGGCGACGATGTGTCGAGCACGAGCGAACGCACGTCGCCGCCGCCGGTGTTCGCGCCGAGCGTCCAATTCTGGCCGGCGTCGGCCGACACCCATACACCGTTCGCCGAAGCGCAATAGATCGTCGAACTATCGGCCGGATCGACGACGATGACGTTGATGTTGTTGTTGCGAAACGTCGAGAGTGCGTTGCCCGAATTGCCCGAAGGGAATCCGGAGCCGAGCAGAACCCAACTGTTACCGCCGTCTTGCGATTTGAACATGCCGGGCGCCGGGTCCGGCGCGTTGAAGATCGTCGGGTTGGCGTCGCCGAGCAGTATTCGCTGGCTGGTTCCGACGTATAAGATGTCGGTGTTCGTCGGGTCGATCGCGATGCCGCCTGGCTCACCGATACCGAGGATCGCTTGACGATCGAAGAGCGGCGTCCAGGTCGTGCCGCCGTCGCGGCTGCGCCAAACGCCGCCGCCCGCCGTGCCGATATACAGCACGTTCGGATTATTCGGATTCGGGGTGATGGCCGTAACCAGACCGTTGTCGCGTTGCGTTCCCTCGGCCATCGGGCTCGGCCCGACGGGAACCCAGACCGTGCCGCTCAGTCCCACCTTAGCGCTTTCCTACGTCATCGACGGCACCGAGATCGATCGCGGACGTCGCTATGGCGCCCGGCAAACGATTCCATTGGGCGAGTGCCCTCGCGTACAACTCCGCCGTGGGGACGACGCTGCCGCGCAACCGGTCCTCGAGTACTTTGACGTGAACCCGGTGGTCTCGCCCCTCGGGCGTTACGTGTCGCCCATCGTCGGCATCCGGCTTCGCGTGTTCTTTTTCGTGTTCGTGACCGTGCTCCGGTTCGTGATGATCACCGCGCTTGCCGCCTCGGGCCATAGTAATCTCCTCTTACTCACGTGGTCGAGCAAAGACCGATAAGGCTGCCTAGCGAGGCGTGGGGTCGAGGCGCCGTGCGAGAATATGTCCGAGCGCGAGACCGGACGCCGCTTCGACGAGATCGGGAAGCAGATACAGCCAACTGCCGCGGTATTCACTGCTCAATACGGTCGCGGTGGCGGCGCTTACGAGCAACGCGGCGGCGATGAGTATCAATTGCCTCCGTCCGCTCGCGCGAACCGCAATCAAAACGCCGAGCATGAAACCCAAGATAACGGGAACGAATTCCTGCACGAGCGGCTCCCTTCGAGTTTCCTAAGGGCGGTGAACGTTGACTGCACGCGACCGTGAAGCTGCATGGCAGGAACGCGTACGCGGTTTTGCCGGATCGATTTGCGAGTTAGGCGTGTCGCGACGGAAGAGACGCACGAATAATCCTACCTATTGTGAACAAGTGTCCTAATGCAAGAGATGGGCCGCTTTCTTTGGTTACGAAGTGAATCGGCCCTGCCGGTGTTAAGTTACGTCGGCCGCGGTGCACGAAAAGGGGCCGCGCCGCCTGCGTGGCCCCCTTTGGATGCCCCTCACTGGGGTTGCCTTCAATGGCGTTCGTGGGCTGCCGGCCCGCGTTCTGTCGCCACCGCCGCGCGCTCGTTACCGCGAGCGAATCCGGTCGCTGCGTGCGGCGACGCCGAACGCTGGAGCGGTACTGCAGCGCGAGGGACCGGCGCGAAGGACCGTTCCGCGGGCGCCCGCAAGACGCGCGCGGGTTCGTTCGTGATGTAGTCGTTGACGACGACCCGAGTCTCGCGCGAGCCGTGCCACCAGCCGGCGTTGCCGAAGAAGAACCCTAAACTGATCGAGGGCCCGTAGTAGTTCCACGGATGGCCGCCGTAGTACGGGACGGCGTTCTCGAAGACGTACGGTGTGTCGATTTCGTTTGCGTCGAAGGCCTGACCGGCGCTGTCGCCGAGGATGCTCACGATCATGCCCGGCGCGAGCGTAAGTCCCGTCGGGTTGATGATCGTGCCGTCATGCAATTCGACGTTGTCGACGTAACCGTTGTCGTCGCGGACTTGGAGATTGTATGCCCCGTCGAAGGCCGTGATGCGGCCGTGGATTTGCTGGTCGTCCTGTACGGCCGCGTAGGACGGCAGGTCCTGAGCGCTGACCGCCAGCGGAGCGGCGAGGATGAGTGCCGCAGCGGCGGCGAGCAGTTGTTTGTTCATAGTGGACTTGAAACGATCGACGGCATCGGCAAGTGTTGGGAAGTCGCTGTTTCTTGCCCAAGCTCCGTCACAGAATCGTTGGCCGAGCCGACGCCGCTGGTGCGGTTCCGCGATCGGCATCGCGCGTAGGAAGCTCTTACTCATCTTTAATGTTCGGCATTTCGATGATGATCGATGCCGTGACCGCTCGCTAGCGTCCGGGCGCGGGTTATACGAGATAGTACTCCGGCTCGGGGTCGTTATCGCCGGCGTGGATGAGTTCGATCCGGGATTGATCGCTCGGCGCGGGCGTATCTTGTTCGTTCGCGAGTTGGGTTGCGCGACGAACGGCTCGCAACGTCGCTGAGAACGTTTCCCCTTCCTCGGGGAAGATTTGGTCCGAAGAAAAGCGCTCCTTGAGATTGACGTTCTCGAGCATTCTCAAAAAATCCGGACGTACGCCGGCAAGAAAGATCGTTATGCCGCGTGCATGCGCGTCGCGGAGAAACTGTTCCAGGTATTCGACCACCACGACGTCCGGATTCCACGTTCGCTTGAGGCGCACGACGACGTATTTGATGCGGGTGCGGTCGGCCTCCGCGATGATGTCGGTCAGATGACGAGAGAACTGCGGGGCGGCCCCGAAGAATAGCTCGCCTTCGACGTCGTAAATGAGCAGCGACTTGGCGCGCTTCTCTCCGGCCGCGCGTTCGCGGATGAGGCGTTCGGGCGTGACGATGAGTTCGCGCATGCCCGGCCGGGATGCGCGGGCCGTGAACACAAGGATCGAGAGTCCGACGCCGACGAGAATCGAGTCTTCGACATCGACGAAGATGGCAGTAAACGCCGTCACCGCCACGAGTGCGGCATCGAACCGCGATGCGCGAATCGCGTAGCCGAGCCGCTTCCAGTCGATCAATCGAGCCGCCGTAATGAAGAGAAGTCCCGCCAAGACGCACTTGGGGATGAAGCGCGCGGACGGACCGAGGAGCAGGACGACGATCGCCACGATGATGCCGGAGTAAAGGCCCGAAGCACGCGTCACCGCTCCGGCCTGGTAGTTGATTGCCGAGCGCGTCAAGGATCCCGAGCCGGGTACAGCGCTAAAGAAGCTGCCGACGAGGTTGCCCACGCCTTCAGCGAGGCACTGACGATTGTAGTCCAGTGGTTGACGCGTATACGTCGCGATCGATTTCGCCACGGCTAGCGCTTCGAGTAAACCCAGAAAGGCGATCGCTAAGCCGCCCCTGAGCAACTTTAGGACCCATCCAAGATCGATCGTTGGAACGTGAAATGCAGGGAGCGTCGCGGGGATGACGCCTATTACGGAGACGATCGTCTTTCCGCCTGGACCTGGTGACGACCAGCCGAAATACGCCGCGACGAGCGAACCGAGAATTAAACCGGTGAGCATATCGACCCGCGGGAGGCGATACTTCACGATCAGTCTTTGCAGGAGTAGAACCAGGACGATGGTCCCGATCCCGAGTCCCACGGCTCGCGAGTTGAACGCACCGCCGGTCAGGGTCAACCACGTGTTGAACAGGACCGACTGATCTCCGGTTCCTTTCTTTGCCACGCCGACGAAATTCCCGATTTGACCGAGCGCGATGAGGAAGCCCGCGCCGGCCATGAAGCCGAGAATGACCGACTCCGAAACGTAGCGCGTCAGGTCCCCCAGCCGCAGGACGGAAACGATGATCTGGACCGTTCCGGCGATGACGCCGAGCAAAAACAAGGCTCCGAGCGTATCGGAACTGCCCGCGAATGGAGCGAGCGCGCTAAAGGTTACGAGCGATATGGCGTTGGTCGGTCCGTTGATCAAATGCGACGACGAACCCAAGATCGAGGCGACGATCGTGATGACGATGGCCGAATATAAACCGTAGCGAGGATCCACACCGGCAATCAACGCATACGCGATCGCCTGCGGCACCGCGATGGCGGCGACCGTAGCACCGGCCACGAGGTCGCTGCGTGCGGCGGCCAACGTGTAGTTGAACCGGCGCTGGAAGGCGAAACTCATCGCACGTCTTGGAAGCCGGCCCGAACGCTGTTGGCGCGAAGCCCGGTTTGCGTTGACGCGACGATGTGTCTTGGTGCCATTTGACGGTTCCTCTTCAGCGCCGGAGCGAGAGTAAAATTCGTTCGATGATTTGAGGCCACGGCGAGAATCGAACCCGCTCGTAGCGGTTTTGCGGACCGCCGCCTTCCCACTTGGCTACGTGGCCGGGACCGTCGTCGCGCTGGTCGGACCGCTCGCTCTGCTCGTGCGCGATGTCGTCGATTTCCAAAGCGAGCATTCGAAGACGTGAATTCATATCCGTGAGCCCCGCCAAAAGTACATAAAGAAACCCCTCTCCAACCAAGGCGAGGGGCCGCGGGAACTCAGCGCCGGACGCTAAATGCTATGCAGAACCTCACCAGTCACACGAACCTCGGTCGACAACAACAGTGAGGGCGCATTTCGTCCATCGGGCCGAATCATAACGCTGGAACCGCCTCGCGTCAAGGTATGATCGTGTCGACGCGCCGGCCGAGCGAAGAGGCAGGGTTCGACGGCCGCGGCGATGGCCATTGGGCCGGAGGTCCCGGCGAAGGCGATCCGCACGCGGGCGGCGTCGATGTGTTTGATCGCCGAGAAGTATTTGGCGCCTTCACCGCGATGTGGAACTCTAAAAAGGAGGCCAGGCGCCAGATTCGCGCGCCGAGGAACACTAACCGGTTCGCGCGGCCGACGCTCTTCGCTAGGATGATTTTCGAGTTCATATGATTAGCGACTGAGTTTCGAAGAAGCTTCAGCGTTACATAAGTTTTCAATGTCGCGATGATGGCTCGCTCCTGCGCGCTAACAAACTTGGCACCATGATCGTGACTTTGTCGGACCTTCGGAACCGATTCCGATTCAGTAGTAGCGGGAAGCACCTAAGCGCGCTCGGGCTACGCTAAGCCGGTGTCGTTGCTTTGGCTGAGGCCAGAGTGCAATCGGCCGAAGAACGACCTACGGATCGGATGGCGTCGATGCGAGAATCGAATCGGGAACGGTCGCATTGAGTTCGTAGTGCGTGAATACCGTTGTCGAATCGGCATGGATGCCGCCGCCGCGCGTCGTGGTCGTGCTCGACTGGGCGAGTTCGTAGCCGCCGATGGCCTCGTACGTCTGGTCACTCGTAATCGTCTGTCCGTCGACGTTCGACCACGCATACTCAAGCACCAGCCCCGATGCGTTCGACACGACGACGTCGATGCTGCGAACGCGCTCCGCCGCGAACGGTATCAATCGGAACGTCGTAGTATCTGCGGTACGCGCCGCAATCGAAATCGCGTAGCGGCGCGGCCAATCACCGGGACCGCTGATCGTGGGCATTTTGCTCACAGCGTTGCGCGCAATCGCGGGCACACGATCGAAGACGACGATCGACTGGTCGCCGCGACGGTAAACCGTGCCATGAAGGCCGAAGCGTCCGAAAAACACCCGCGATTCGACTTCGATATGGGCCGTGTACGATTGCAGCCCTTTGTTGACGCCGAGCACTTTTTGGAAAACGGGATCCGTGCGCACATCGTACGTTTGACCCGCCGCCGGCGTTATCGTTACGTGCGCCGCGACCAGTCCCAACATAAACTTCTTCATGAACCGCATCGTAGCCGGCCTTTCACGCTACTGTGTCGTTGTCGTTTACCTGTTCAACGGTCGATCGGAGCGTAATGTTTCTTGACCCGGGCCGACCGCAGTCGGCCTCGAAATCTTCGGTGGGACGGCCTATAGCGAAAATTAACCGGGCCGAACGGAAATCTCGCGGGCTTCGTTCCCCCGCTACGCGCCCGTTATCACTCTCGCGATTCCGGTCGTGGCGGAGGTTCAAATAGTCCGAAAATTGACGAAGACCATATCAGGCGCGCTTTTTTGCGCTTCGCGGCGCGCGCCCCGCGGAAATGCGTCCGTTTTACGGAAAATCCCTCGGAAGGAACGTCCCTGACTACCTGGAGCCGGCTCTGAAGGGCCCCGCAATTCCGGCGGACGAGGAGAGCCGTCTGGCCGCCCTCGCCGAACTCGGCGTGCTGTACACGCCGTCGGAAGAACGCTTCGATCGCTTTACGCGCGTCGCGGCTCGCACGTTCGGCGTTCCGATCGCACTCGTGACGCTGATCGGCCGAGACGTTCAATGGTTCAAGTCGTCGGTGGGTGTGGCCACACCCGAGACCTCGCGTCAGGTATCGTTTTGCGGGCACGCAATTCTTGCCGAAGATGCCTTCATCGTGGAGGATGCGACCAAGGACGACAGGTTCTTCGATAACCCCTTGGTTACCGACAACCCGAACATCTCGTTCTATGCCGGCCAGCCGCTGCATGCCGCCGATGGCAGCCGGGTCGGCACGCTCTGCCTCATCGATCGCGAGCCGCGCCATTTCGACGACGAAGACCGGGAGCTGCTGCGCGGTCTCGCCGATCTCGTCGAAGCCGAATTGCAACGCTCGGAACTCAATAGCGCTCAGGGCGAACTGATTCGAGAGCGCGACGAATTTCAACGCAAGGCCCTGATCGATAACCTGACCGGAATCTGGAACCGAGCCGCGATCTTCGAGATCGCCGCGAAGGAATGCGCGCGAGCGCTTGCCGGTCGAGTTTTCTCGGTCGCGATGATCGACGTCGATCACTTCAAGGCATGCAACGATTCCTACGGTCATCCGACGGGGGACGTCGTGCTCGCCGAGATCGCTGCGCGACTTTCTCGCGGCGTCCGTGACTTCGATGCCATCGGCCGCTACGGCGGCGAAGAGTTTCTCGCGATTCTCGGCAAATGCGACGCAACGGATGCCGCACACATCGGCGAGCGAATTCGCCGTGCGGTCTGCGATTCGCCGATAGCGACCGGTGCGGGGCCGGTAGCGATCACCGTGAGCATCGGCATGGCGACCTACGGGGCCGAACTCGGGTCGGTCGATGCGCTAATCGCCGCCGCCGACCGGGCTCTCTATCGGGCAAAGGCTGAGGGCCGCAATCGGGTCGGGACATCGGGCTAACGTGGTGCGCCGGAAGTATCGGAGTCGGTTGCAAAGGCGACTTCCTTTTGCGCGTCGAGTTCCGCGAGCCGGCTCAGGAGAGCTTCGCGAATCCGACCAAAAGGCTCGCGGCCGAACGTGACGCGTGCGAGCGCTGGATTGCGGTCCCCGCAATCGATCATCGCCTGCGCGATTCGTTCCGGATCGCCGTAGGTCGCAAACCGTCCCTCTGCGATGGCGCGGCGAATCTCGCCGGACGGCGTATTCTCGTATACGGTCGTTGCGGGCGTCCGCACGGCATTGCTGCCGAAATTCGTTCGCATCGGTCCCGGTTCGAGCAGCGTGAACTCGATACCGAACGAAGCGACTTCCTGCGAGACCGACTCGACGAAGCCCTCAATGCCCCACTTCGTAGCGTGATAAACGCTAAAATTCGGATATGCGATCTGACCGCCTTCGGATGAAACTTGCAAGACGCGGCCGCCGCCCTGAGCGCGAAGGTGCGGGATCGCGGCCCGGATCACGGCAATCGAACCGACGAGGTTCGTGTCGATCTGGCGCCGGATCTGCTCGTCATTGAGCTCTTCGGCCGCGCCGAAAAGTCCGAAGCCCGCGTTGTTTACGATGACGTCGATGCGGCCGAGTTGCCGAAACGCTCGATCGACGACGGTTCGGACCGCACCGCTATCGGTGACGTCGAGCGTCGCGACGTGCAAGCGGTCGCGATACAGGGCCCCAAGTTCGTCGAGCCCTTCCGAGCGAACGGTCGCGACCACCCGGTCCCCGCGAGCCAAGAGCATCTCGGTCATCTTCCGCCCGAGGCCGGACGACGTGCCGGTGATGAACCACGCTTTGGATCCTCGATCGGTTTGCATACTCGATCCTATCGCCGAAGGCGCCCCGGAGCCTCCCGCCGGCCACAGCTAGGCGAAATCGACGACCACAGGCGGATTAACCGGCCGGTACTCTCTGGTGCAGGTCGAGGCGTTTACAAACGTGATCTTCGCGCCGGACGCGAGAACGCGCTCGTCGCGTCCGTACCCTTCATGAATATGCCCGAAGATGTGAAGCCGCAGGTCGGGCAAGTTGCGAATTCGATCGTACAGAGCGCGGTCTCCCACGTTGCGCCCGGGTGCCACCGCATCGAGGATCCCGAATGGCGGTCCATGCGTTACGAGAATCTGGGTATCGCTTGGAATCCGAGCCCACGTTTCGAGTGGAATCGCTTCGCCCGCTTTGGGGAAATTGAACGCCCAGCTCTGGAAATTCGGCTGCCAAGGCGACCCCCAAATTTTCCAACCCTCAAATTCACATCCCGAGTCTTGAAGGTACACGATGTTCGGATAATCTGCGAGTAACGCTTCGACGGGTCGCGAACGGCGGAGCGGATAGCCGTGGAAATCTTGCGGCATCTGCGGATCGAAGAACCAGTCGTGATTCCCGGCTACGAAGATCTTGCGCTCGTGTGGAAGCGACCCGAGCCAGTCGAGTTCCCGCTCGACCTCGCTCTCGGTGCCTCGAAACGTCAAGTCGCCCGCATGAACGAGCAGATCGCCGTCGGGAACAGGAACGCGCCGGCCGTAGGTATGCGTGTCGGAAACGCTGACTATTCGCATCGCCGGTGACGGTTCGCCGCATCTTGGGACGAGGCTTCGTCACGGAATCCGGGCGGCGCCCCGCTCCGCCGGCGTGGCCGCGGCGGCGTTCGGGACGAGTTGACTGAACGAAGCGTCCGCAGCGAGCGCCGCCACGAGATAGACGATCAGAAGCGCCGCGAGCGCCGGGATTGCGGGAAACGCCGGGGGTAGTTTTTGCCGTTTCATCGCTCAACCATACTCCGCTTTCTTTCGAAGAGCTTGAGAGCGAACGCATCGACCTGACGCCGAGAGAGCGAGGCCCCGGGGGGCGCTCCGGCACCTGAAGGCTTAGCCTCACAGCGGCCTGAACGCAGATTCCAGGCCAACTCGCGGAACTCATCGACGCTCCTCACCGCCGGAGTACGACGGATGCTCGAAACACGATACATCACCGCAGCGGACGAGCGAGCGCTGCACGCCGGCCCGACGGTCAGCGCGCTCATGCTGCGTGCCTTGCGCCGCTATCCGGATCGCGCGGCGTTTTCCTGGGACGGCGGCGAGTTGACGTACGCGCAGGCTCTGGACCTCGTGGGACGTTTCCAGCGCGTCTTCGCCGAACGCGGACTCTCGCGTGGCTCCACGCTTGCGATCCTATCGGCAAATCGCGCGGACGGCTGGTGTGCCGGACTCGCGGCCCAAGCTTGCGCCTTGCGTATTACCTGGCTTCACCCGATCGGTTCTCTCGCCGATCATCTCGCGCAGCTCGAGGACGCCGACGTCGACGTGCTCGTCGTTGACGCGTCGACGTTCGCCGAACGCGGCGGAGAATTGGCCGCCCGGGCCGATGGCGTGCGTTTGGTCTTCACGCTCGGCGCCGCGGCGTACGGCGTCGATCTCGTGCGCGCGGCGGCGGAAGCCGGGGCTGCAAGCGCGTACGATCTCGCGGAGGCGAGCGACGTCGCGATGCTCAATTATACGAGCGGCACGACCGGACGTTCGAAGGGCGTCGTGCGACGGCACCCGTCCGCCGTCGCGATGACCTACGCCTTGTTAACCGATATCGAATTTCCGGACACGCCGCAATTTTTGCTATGCGCGCCGATGAGCCACGCGGCCGGCACCAAAATCGGGCCGGTGCTGCTGCGCGGCGGCACGGTGCACTTACTTGCGAAGTTCGATCCCGACCGCGTGCTCGCGAAGATTCCGCAAGCGCGCATCGACTCGATCCTACTCGTTCCGACGATGGTCTACGTACTGCTCGACCACCCGCGTCTCGACGAAACGGACCTCAGATCTCTCGAAGTGTTGCTCTACGGTGCTTCGCCGATGTCGCCGAGCCGTTTGCTGGAAGGTCTCGAACGCATCGGGCCGATCTTCTCGCAGTTTTACGGGCAGACCGAGTGTCACCCGATCGCCGTGCTGCGCAAGGCCGATCACGACCGCGACCGGCCGGAGCTCTTCGCGGCGGCGGGTATGCCGGTCGCGAGTTGCGCGGTCAAACTCTTTGCGCCCGGCGGCGAAGAGGCGGCGCCGGGCGAGCCCGGCGAGATCGGCGTGCGCGCTTCCCAGGCGATGGAATACTATTGGAAGCTCCCGGAGGCGACGGCGGAAACCGTGCGCGACGGCTGGGTGATGACCGGGGACATCGCGCGCAGCGACGAGCGCGGCTACCTCTACCTCGTCGATCGTAAGAAAGATATGATCGTCAGCGGCGGTTTCAACGTCTATCCGCGGAGCGTCGAAGATGCGCTAAGCGCGCACCCCGACGTTGCGATGGTCGCCGTTTTCGGAATTCCCGACGAAAAGTGGGGTGAAGCGGTGATGGCGATGGTCGTCCCGCGGCCCGGCGCGGAAACGAACGCCGCCGCTCTGATCGCGCACGTCAAAGAACTGCGCGGTGCCGTGCACGCGCCCAAACGCATCGAATTCACGGAGAGCTTGCCCCTTACGTCCGTGGGCAAGATCGATAAGAAAGCGCTGCGCGCGCCGCACTGGGCCGGCCGCGATCGGGCCATCGGCTAGCCGGTGCGCGTCGCCCTCCCCTTCGTGGAGCGCCTCCGGCTGCCGCTGATTGCGGCGCCGATGTTTCGCGTGTCGGGACCCGAACTCGTCGTTGCCGCCTCGTCGGCCGGCGTCATCGGCGCCTTTCCGACTTCGAATGCGCGTAGCGTCGAAGAACTCGACGCGTGGCTAAGCAAAATCGAACGCACGCTCGACGAAAACGCAGGCGTCTGGGCGCCCTATTGTCCGAATATCATCGTTCGACAGGCACGGCTTGCCGGCGATCTCGCTTGTCTTGCGCGGCACCGCGTCGAAGTCGTGATCGCGAGCGTCGGCTCGCCGGCGCCGGTCGTCGGCCCGATGCATGAAATCGGCGCTTTCGTGTTCGCCGACGTCGCGACGTTGCGGCATGCCGAGAAGGCAATCGCGGCCGGGGCGGACGGGCTCGTTCTCTTGACCGCCGGCGCCGGAGGCCAAACGGGCTGGATGAACCCGTTCGCCTTCGTCCGCGCCGTCCGCGAGTTCTTCGATGGTCCACTCGTACTCGCCGGCGGTATCTCCGACGGGCACGCGCTCCTGGCCGCTCGCCTTCTCGGCTGCGATCTCGGCTACATGGGAACGCGGTTCATCGCGACTCATGAAAGCATGGCGCCCGCGCGTTATAAGGGTATGCTCGTCGAGTCGAGCCTCGACGACGTCGTGACGACGAGCGCCTTTACCGGCTTGCCAACGAACATGCTGCGCCCATCGATCGTCGCAGCGGGCCTCGAACCCGGCAGCCTCGATCAGCACGTCACGCCCGAGCGTTCGACCGAAATGTTCGGGGCGAACGCCGCCGGTCCACGGCGCTGGCAAGACGTGTGGTCCGCGGGCCACTCCGTTTCCGGCGTGCGCGACATCGGGTCCGTTCGCGATCTCGTCGCCCAAGTCGAGGCGGAATACGTTACCGCGCGAAAGGCCGCGCAGGCGATGCTCGCGATCGACGATCGCGACGGACGGCAACACCCTGGTCGCGAATCGCTCGCTTCGTCATGGTGAACTGCGACAATGAGAACGAAGGCGCGCTGTTATTGCTGCGAAAGTACGTCTCGTGCAGTTGTCCAGGAACGTTTTCCGTACCGATCGTTGTCAAGTGGCTGGAGCTTGCCGCGACCGCTGGCCATGTCGCGGAGATATTGCATGCCCTGCCACGCGGGGAACACGGCGTCGCTCCGTGGTGTGATGGCGCGGGCGACACGGATGAGCACGCTGAGCAGTCCAATACCGCCGGGGCGGAACAGACCGAAGGGTTGTTTCGTCAGATCGGTCATGATCTCGACGAGCTGCCGTGGGCTCACCGTCGCGCCGGCGATTCGCAGGAACCGCGGGGCCGCGGTATCGAGGGAGACATCCGCGACGTAGTCCGCAACATCATCTTTGGTGGTGAAGTCGAGCGGTTGGTCAGCGCTTCCCCAGCAGAGGACCCGGCGCAGCTTGTGTAACACGATCGGCGCTTGGCCGGTAAGAAGATCGGCAAATGCGCCGTTCAACACCGACGTGGCCGCGATCGGCATGTCATCGATACGCGCCATGAACTCCCGACGCACGTCCATATTGCGATTATCACCGGGGCGGGTCTTGGTAAAGTCGAGCGAGTAGTCCGACGGAATGAACCGCGGGACGCCGGCCGCGACGGCTGCATCGAGCAGCTTGCTCTGCATGCCGATCATCACCGCCTCCAGACCGTTGAGGGCGGACACCACGCACGCGGCACCCTCGCACGCTTGCCGGAGCGCGGCAGCATCGTTGTAGTCGACCTCGACGACGGTTGCCCCGGCCGCTTCGAGCCCGTCACGAATCGCCGCCGATGTTCCCGGCCGTACGAGCGCGCGAAAGGAGACCTGTCGGCGGCCCAGCGCGGAGGCGATCCGCCGGCCGAGGTCGCCGGTGCCGCCGGCAAGGACTATGGGCGCACCGGTCGGCGGCGTCATCGCGTCAGCTCTCCGCAACGGATCTCGAGCATTTTCTCCGACCGCTCGGCTACCATAAGCATTGCATCGCCCTTTTCGAGCCGTATCAGGATGTCTGCGACAAACTGAACGGCATCGTTCAGTCATCAGAACCCTCGAACGCGTTAGCGGTTCCCGAATAACGAGAATCACTTCGACCTCTGGCAAATGACCGGTTAGTATCGCGGCCGCGCCGACGAACGTTGAGGTAGGTGTCTTGAGCGGATCGTGCAAAAATCGCGCGGATGAATCCATCGACGCGCCTGAGCCGGCGCACCGCCCCGATCGGCGAAAGCGCGACCCAAGTAAGCGCAACGCGCGGGATGCCGGATCTCGCGCAACGCCGGACAATCGGTGTATGAAGATTCAGGCGACGATATGATTCTCGCGGAAGCGCGGGTCGCGCGCATCGATTGGAGTACCGTCGAGGCGGCTCTCGACGAGCAGGGCTGGGCGCTCGTCTCCCAGCTGCTGACCGCTCGGCAGTGCGATGACATCTCCGCGATATATGCGGACGAGGCCGGCGTTTTCCGGAGCCGCGTCGTCATGGCGCGGCATGGCTTCGGACAAGGTGAATACCGGTACTTCGCCTATCCGCTTCCCGCGCTCGTCGAGGATTTTCGCACTGAACTCTATCGGTGCATCGCGCCGATTGCGAATCGATGGAACGAACGCCTCAACCTCGACGCTCGCTTTCCCTCGGAGCACGCCGCTTATCTCGAGCGCTGTCACGCAGCCGGCCAAAATCGTCCGACGCCGCTGCTCCTGCAATACGGCTCGGGCGATTACAACTGCCTCCATCAAGACCTGTACGGCGAGCTTGCGTTCCCGCTGCAGGTGGCGACCCTACTCTCGGAACCCGGTAGCGATTTCGCGGGCGGTGAGTTCATCGTAACGGAGCAGCGGCCGCGGATGCAGACGCGCGCGGCCGTCGTGCCGCTGACGAAAGGCGCCGCCGTCGTTTTTGCGGTGGCCGGCCGGCCGCAGCGCGGGAAGCGCGGCGACTACCGCGTCGTCATGCGGCACGGCGTCAGCCGCGTGACCTCGGGACGCCGCCATACGCTCGGGATCATCTTCCACGATGCGCTCTAGGCGCTCGCAGCGCCCGAGCTTAGCTTCGGCTCGGGCTCATCGTTGCGCGGACCGCAGGCGACGCTGGTTCGGAACTCATTGCGAACAGGCCCCGAAAGCTTTCGCGGAAACCGAATGCCGTGATGAACCAGAGCACCGTGGCGAAGATCCCCGGCGCGATGCCGGCCAGGTCCATCGTGAGGTGGTAATCCAAAATGTTCGTCAGGATCCCGGCGAGAACGACGAGCGCGAACGGAACGAAACGGCCGGCGAGCAGTAAGAGCCCGGCGAGCAACTGGAGGGCGAAGATCACGACCAGGAAGTGCGACTGCACGGCGACGGTCATGAATTGCAGCGCGAAGGCGCTCGAGGGCATCGGCAGGGCGAGGAAATGCAGAAGCCCATTCGATCCAAAGATGGTGAACATCAGTCCCAGGAGATAACGCGTAACGGTGGAGACGATTTTCATGAAGAGGCCCTTCATTGGCGGAATCGACGACGGACGTCGCCTAAGCATCAGATGTCGTCTATCTTAACCGACATCTGTTGTTTATGCAACGGGTTGGGAGTAACATGAAGAGGATGAGTGCCCAACTCGAGCGAGGTCGCGCCTTCGAAGGCCTGGACCCGCGGATTCGCCGGTCCCGTCTGATGCTTCATGAAGCGCTTGCATCGCTCATGAAAACGAAGGAATTCGAAAAAATCTCGATCCAGGACATCGCCGAGGCGGCGACGCTCAATCGGGGCACGTTTTACGACCACTACCCCGACAAGTTTGCCCTCCTGGAATGTATGGTCGGGTCGCGCTTCGCGGAATTGCTCGCCATTCGAAACGTCCAGGTCGACGACTGCTCGGGCGCGCTGCGCGCAGTCGCACTCGGCGTCTGCGATTATCTCGTCGAAGCTCCTCGGAGCGGCGGAAAATCGCACGAAGCGAGCGTGCAGATGGCGATCGTCGGAGTGATCCGCACGATGATGCTGCAGGGCTTGAACGACGAGGTTCTCGCCCCGAACATTTCCGCGGAAGTTTTAGCGTCCGCGGTCGCTTGGGCTATTTACGGTGCTGCAAACGCTTGGATCCACGATCCGGAGCGATGCTCCGCGGAAGCGATGGCCGCAATCATCGACGGCCTCGTCAAGCCGGTCTTTGGCGTAGCGATGGCCGAAGGCGAGGCGCCGGCAGTATTGGGCAGCCGTCGGTAGCCGCTAGGACGTAGTTCCGCTACGGAAACGGTGCGGGTTCCGGCACATGGTAGTCATTTGAAAGAGAACCGTTTGTTCAGAGACGATTTGTTCGCAGGTAAACGAATTTTGGTGACCGGCGGGGGAACGGGGCTCGGCAAAGCGATGGCGGGGCGCTTTCTCTCGCTTGGAGCTTCGGTCGCGATTTGCGGCCGGCGCAAGAGCGTTTGCGACGAAACCGCAGCCGAGCTGATGGCCGCGCACGGTGGATCGGTCGAAAGCTATCGCGTCGACATCCGCGATGCGGAGGCCGTCGACGACATGGTCGAGCAGATCTCGCGCACGGGTCCGTTGACCGACCTCGTCAACAACGCCGCCGGCAACTTCGTCTCGCGCACGGAAGACCTCTCGCCGCGAGCCTTCGACGCAATCGCAAATATCGTAATGCACGGCACGTTCTACGTGACGAGCGCCGTCGGGCGACGCTGGATCGCCGCCGGCCAACGCGGCAACGTTCTCTCCATTCTCACGACGTGGGTGCGCAACGGCGGCCCCTTCACCGTTCCGTCTGCAATGAGTAAGGCGGCGGTGTACGCCATGACGACGTCGCTTGCGACCGAGTGGGGCCGTTATGGGATCCGGCTCAATGCGATTGCGCCCGGTGAAATTCCGACGGAGGGCATGAGCAAGCGCCTCAACCCGACGGAGTCGCCCGGCGAGCGGACCGCCGCTCGCAATCCGCATGGCCGAGTCGGAACGTTCGACGAGCTGCAGAATCTTGCCGTGTTCCTCCTCTCGGGCGGCTGCGATTGGCTCACGGGCGAAATGATCGCGCTCGACGGCGGTCAACATCTTGCCACGGGCGGAAACTTTTACGATCTGCGCGCCTGGGGCGATCCCGAATGGCAAGCCGCTCGCGCGGCGATCGCCGTGCAAAATGCGGCCGATCGCAAACTGAGAAGCAACGGCGCTTAGGCTTATTCGAGCCGTGCAAATCAATGCGGACTGGGTCGCGGCGATCGCGTCGGTCGCTTCGGCGATCGTCGTTGCGGCTACGGCGGCCGCGGCCTTCCTGCAGATCCGGCACGTCCGAAACGCAAACGAGATTACGGTCTTTCTGCGATTGGTCGATCGCCTCGATTCGCTCGAGGCGGAGGCCGCATTTGCCGGCATCGACGAATTCGTGACTCGCGTTCGGACGGATCCCGCGCTTCGCCTCGCGCTGACGCGAGATCGGCGGGTGGCCGATTTCCGGGCGATCGGTACGCTCTTGCAATTCCTCGAGCATCTTTCCACCCTGGTCGTGATGGGGCACGTCACGGAAAGCCTGATCTTAGCCGAGTATGCCGACAGCATCGACGACCTTTGGGATCGTCTCGCCGAAGTCGTCTATCTGCGCAGGAAGGCCCGCGGGCCGCATGTCGGCGCCGCCTTCGAACACATTGCCATGCGGGCCAAACGTTATGTTGCGGAGGGCAACTTGGATCGCTTCTACGGCCACTTGGAAAAGGACCGGCGAATGACCGCGCTCGAGAGCTCGGCTCGTATCGCAAAGCCTTGAACGCCCGCGACGTCCGTTTACTGTTGCAGAGCTCGCGCCAATCCTTGCGTACTTCCGGCCGGCCTTCTCCGGCTCGTGCCGGCCTTGCCGTCTTCACCTCGATCGTCGCTCTCGCGAGCTTGGCGTTTGGCGGCGTATCCGGCGGCGCGTCGCAACCAAAATCGGCGTTAGCCCCGCTCGACGCGTACTTCGGCCCGTTTAGACTTAGCGCGATCGTGATTCGCCATCGGCTCGACGCCCTGGGCGTAAGATATCACAGCCGCACCATCTCCGACGGCGACCTCATTCATGACGCGAGGATCCTCGAGGCCGCCGTGGACGTTTGGCAGCGACAATATCCCCGCGACTCGTGGATCGTGCCGACCATTTACCACCTCGAGCAGTTGTACCAAGCCGTTCAGACGAATGACGCGCGCGCGCATGCAACCACGTTATTGAAGCTCTTGATCGAGACGTATCCGCAAACGCCGCAAGCCCATTTGAGTCGACTCCGCCTCGCACAGGGTTTTCCGCCGCTTCATCCGGAGACACCGGCGCACGCGACGCCGAATCCGTACGGCTCCCCCGCAAGGCCGGCCACATCGACGGCGATGCCCGTCGCTGCAACGGCAACGCCTGCGCGCGCTCCCGCCCCCGCCCCTTCCAGTACGTAGGCACAAGGGGGCGAGCGCGGCATGTGGACCGCTCTCGTCCACGTAACAATGTACGCTTCGCCTCGGGCTTGAAGTCAAGCGATGACGCCATCGCAATGGAGGAATCATGGCAGCAGAAGCGACGTTTGGTGTAACGGGGCTCGCCGTAATGGGAGCCAATCTCGCGCGAAACGTCGCGCACCGCGGGATCACCGTTGCGGTACACAATCGTTCGCACGCGAAGACCGATCAATTCATCGCGGACTTCGCAAAGGAAGGCACGTTCGTCGCAACGGCCGACATTGCGTCGTTTGTGGCGTCGATCAAACCGCCGCGTCCGATCCTCATAATGGTCAAAGCGGGAAAGCCCGTCGACGACGTGATCGCCGAAATACTGCCGCATCTCGAAAAGGGCGACATCCTCATCGACGGCGGCAACTCGTACTTCGGCGATACGATTCGCCGGGCCAAGGATTTGGAATCAAAAGGTTTCCGTTATATCGGCGCCGGCGTTTCGGGCGGCGAAGAAGGTGCGCTCGAGGGACCGAGCATCATGCCCGGCGGCACCGAAGAAGCGTATCGCTTGATCGAACCGATCCTCACGACGATCGCGGCGCAGGTCGATGGCGAACCGTGCTGCACGTTCATCGGCAGCGACGGCGCCGGGCACTACGTCAAGATGGTGCACAACGGCATCGAGTATGCCGACATGCAGCTCATCGCCGAGTCCTACGACATTCTGCAACAAATGCTCAGACTCGAAGCGAGTGCGATCGGCGATATCTTCGAAGGCTGGAACGAGGGCGATCTCGACTCGTATCTCGTCCAAATCGCGGCCGAAGTGCTGCACAAACGCGATGCTTCGACGGGTCGCCCGCTCGTGGACGTCATCCTCGACGAAGCCGAGCAAAAAGGCACGGGCCGGTGGACCTCGCAATCGGCGCTCGATCTCGGCGTGCCGCTCACGACGATCACCGAGGCCGTCTTCGCGCGCTCGCTCTCGGGCCGCAAAGCGGAGCGGCAAGCCGCCTCACGGATTCTTTCCGGCCCGATGAAGCGCTTTGGCGGCTCCGATAAGAACTTGCGGTTCATCGACGACATTCGCGACGCGCTCTATGCCTCGAAGATCGTCGCCTATGCTCAAGGCTTCGAACAGATGCGCGCCGCCGCCGCCGAATACAAATGGGATCTGCACCTCGGCACGATCTCGACGATCTGGCGCGGCGGCTGCATCATTCGCGCGCGCCTTCTGCGACGTATCAAGGAGGCCTACGACGCCGACCCCGCTCTCGAAAATCTCTTACTTGCGCCGTACTTCACGAAGGCCGTCGTCGACGCGCAGGGCGCGTGGCGGCGCGTCATCGCGCAAGCGGTCGATGCCGGGGTTCCCGTGCCGGCTCTCTCATCGGCGCTCGCATACTACGACGGCTTCCGGCGGGAACGAAGCCCGGCCAATCTCATCCAAGGGCTACGGGACTTGTTCGGCGCGCACACCTACCGCCGGACGGATATGGCCGGGACCTTTCACACGCGCTGGGCCCAAGATGGGAACGAGGTGCGGACGGGCTAGCGGCCGGCTACCGGTCCCGCCACTTTACCGCGCTTGGGCTCGGGCCGGCAACTTCCAGTTCGGCCGCACGAAATGACAGGTATAACCCGCCGGGTATCGTTCGAGATAATCTTGGTGCTCCGGTTCGGCTTCCCAGAAGTCACCGGCGGGAGCGATCTCGGTGACGACCTTGCCGGGCCAGAGCCCGGAGGCGTTGACGTCCGCGATCGTCTCTTCGGCGACGTGCTTTTGCTCGTCGGTCGTGTAGTAGATCGCCGAACGGTAGCTCGTGCCCCGATCGTTGCCCTGCCGGTTGAGCGTTGTCGGATCGTGGATCTGAAAGAAGAATTCCAGAATGTCGCGGTAGCCGATGGCCTTGGGATCGAAGATGATCTCGACCGCCTCGGCGTGCGTTCCGTGATTGCGATACGTTGCGTTCGGCACGTCGCCTCCCGAATATCCGACTCGGGTTGAGATGATACCGGGATATCGTCGCAGCAAGTCCTGCACGCCCCAAAAGCAGCCCCCGGCAAGTATCGCGCGTTCCGTCGATGCAGTCACGTCGTCACACCTTTCTTCGAACGTTGAACAGGGCGAGGCCGGTGGCCGGTTGCACTATGCGCTGGGATGTGCCGTGGCGCTGCGAGCCGGCGTCCTCGGAGCTGCCGTTACGCGCCGGTCATTGCCGAGCGCGATAACCCGCTGGACGACCCCATGCCCGCGCGACCGATCGCGGCCGCAGAGCGGTTTTCGCCGATACCGTCTATCGAAGTAGGATTGCCGGATCGAAAAATAAAGCCTCGCGTCGAAGAAATCAATCCGCTCGTGATAGGAGTCGATTACCATGGCCAAAGGCGAAGTTTGGAACGAGAGCCCACTGTTACTGAAGCTCCTCGGTTTTCATGTCGTACAGGCGAATTTTTTCGTCGCGGTGGACGATTCGGTGCCTGTCCTTTCCAATGCCTATCGAATGCTTTGCAGCTTACGCATACTCGGCGCGCAGATCGACAACGACGTCGCGA
>Ga0116227_10006471_pt1 | contig 23736 bp, 12 predicted proteins | sample S1TSphgellanicum_FD_89693 | JGI IMG/M metagenome (GOLD analysis project Ga0116227, IMG submission 89693) | Host-associated microbial communities from peat moss isolated from Minnesota, USA - S1T2_Fb - Sphagnum magellanicum MG | ecosystem: Host-associated > Plants > Peat moss > Unclassified...
AAGCCGAAGAAACCGAACAGTGTATTGTTCACCCAGAATTTTCGGATGCCCGCATCGACCTTGAGCTTGTCGGTGATGTCGAACGAGAGCTGGGTAAAAGCCGCGTAATCGCGATCGACGCGAATTTGCTGGCTCAGGTAGATGGTATCACTCTGACCGTCGACGGAGTAATACTGCGGCAAATCGTTTGCCTGGAAGGCAGCCCGGATGTTGTCGGTCTGCCTCTGATAGAAGAGCCCGGCAACACCCCTGAAGCGAAAGTCGGCTGGCGACGTCACGCGCAGCTCATGGCTCATCTTGGTGTATTTGTCGTGGTTGTCCACGAACTGCGTCGGGTCGGTCAAGTTACCACCCGCGCCGTTGCAATTATTGGCGGGCGTGCCGGTGGCGCAATTAAGATAACGGGTCGCGGTGTAACTCGCGCCCGCGAGTTGTGACTTGGCGTCATAGCCGACGGTGTAATTCGAATAGTCGACGAGGTTGTGCACGCTGCGTTCGAACCATCCGCCGGAGTAGAGAATGTCGAAGTTGGAAACTTTTCCCTCGACGGCCAGCGCCGACTGATACCACTTGTCCTCGTTGAGACCGTCGGTAAAGTCGGCGACATTGAGGTCGCCCTTGCTGGGATCGAAGGTGAAATCGCCATCCGCTCTCTGGCTTTGCCATAGAACCTGCGGCGTGATGGTCCAATTGTCGTTTAAATCGATCTTCAGGGCGCCGCGTCCGCCGTAAGTGTCCACCGGATTGAAGCGTCGTCCCGAGACATCCAGGTTGCTCACGGTCAACGGTTCATCGGGCCCGGTGAACGGGCCGACCGGCGTGCCCGGCACACCGCGCTCATAGGTGTTCTCGCTGACCACGTTGTTGATGTAGCCGCCCTGATGGTCGTAGTAACCCACCAATCGGACCGCGATCTTGTCGGTCAGCGGCACGTTCACGAATCCTTCGATTTCCTCGCCCGCGTTGCCCTTGCCGAACTTGTCCCCCTTCACATCGTAACCGGCGGAAAACGCCGACGGATCCGGCTTGTTGGTGATGATGCGCAAGGTGCCGGAAAGCGAACTCGCTCCATAGAGGGTGCCTTGAGGTCCCGCCAATGCCTCGACCCGGGCGATGTCGTAGATATGCACGTCCAGGGCATTGCCGATGGTGGTCACCGGAATTTCGTCGAGATAGACACCCGTCGTAGGCAGCGACCCCGCATGCAGACCATCCTCGCCGCTGGCGATGCCGCGGAAGAAGAGCTGCGATTGCCCCGGACCGGCCGATTCAAAGCTCACGCTCGGCAGCAACTTCGCGTAGTCGTCAAAATCGGCGACCTGGTGCTGCTCCAGGGTTTCCGAATTCAAAACCTGCAAACTGATGGGAACCTTCTGCAGGTCCTCGCTGCGCTTTTGCGCCGTCACGACCACCTCTTCCAAGCTGTTCGTGTCAGCGGCGTCGACCGCGGCGTATGCACCACCCGCGCTCGCGAGCAGTGCGGAGGCCAGCGGCACGCTGGTCCATTTGCGCCGCAGACGGGCAAGTTTTCTCTTTCGGCTTCGAGTCACGTCGGCATCCCCAATTTATTTTAACGCCGCTCCCCTCGGGAATACGGTATCCCATACTTTTGGATATTTGAAAAGTGCGAATTGCGATTTAGAACTTCGGCGCGTTTGGATAGGCATCGATGACGTCCCCGAGCGCCTGCCTTAAGGGCTCCAGCCACGGCGCGTAATGACGCCATCGCTCCACCCCGTCGCGATTGATGGGTCGACGAACCTGTTGGGCACTGGGGGTCCTGACCGGACGCGTATTCTCATAGAATCGCAGGCAGGCCGCATCGAATGGCAGGCCGCAATGCGCCAAGAGCTTTCTGACTTCCACCTCCGTGTCCTCGATCAAGTGTTCGTGTATGACCCGATAGACGGCGCCCGGAGTCGCTCGATCGAAATGATCCATGAGCAGCACATACTCGCGATAGTAGCGGCCGAGTTCTTCCAGGCTATAGGAGTAGCGATGTCCTTCCGCGAAGTGCTGCTTGAAGGTTGAGAAGCAGCAGGCCAGCGGATGGCGGCGGGCGTCGATGATCTTGGCATTCGGCAGCACCAGCCGAATCAAACCGATGTGCAGGAAATTATTGGGCATTTTGTCGATGAAAAAGGGCCTGGCGGTCTTGCGCTGAATGCGCGTATCCCGGATGTACTGCTCGCCGAGTTCGCGGCAGGCGGCCGCGCTCAACCTGGCGAGCCCGGCGGGATATCTCGATGGCTCGGTGGGTTTACGCGTGCCGGCCAGCGCGCCCGCCATCGCCAGGATGTCCGGGAGTTCCATGGTGCCTTCCACACTCGGGTGGCTGGCAAGGATTTGTTCGATCAAGGTGGATCCCGATCGCGGCAGGCCCACGATGAAGATGGGGTCCGGATCCGGCGCGCCGAAGCCGGTCCGGCCGGCGAAAAAATCGGCCGTGAACAGCTCCACCGACTCGCGCACGAAAGAGGACATTTCATCCGCGACGTAGGCCAGCCGGCTGCGCCGTAGTTGGTTGCCGCTCGCGTAGTGCTCGAAGGATGCGGCATAATCAGCCTCATCCTCGAGCGCCTTGCCCATCGCAAAGTCGAAATGCAGGCGGTCATCTTCAGAAAGATCGACGCTCGCGAGTTGCTCCAGCATGTGCCGCTTTTCCTGCGCGCTGAAGCGGAACGTCTTCAAATTGGCGAGACTCCAGTAAGCCTCCCCGAAGCGCGGCTCCAGTTCGATGCATTTGCGATAGGCCGCGATGCCATCGCGTTCGCGGCCTGCCGTCGACAGTGCGTGACCGTACATCAACCACAGTTTGGATTGGTCCGGGTGGGATGCCAGCACCTCGGCGTATATCTCGATGGATTCCTGGTATTCGCCGATCTTGACCAGGACGACCGCCTTCAGGTTTCGATACGACGCATTGCGCGGGTCGATCTTCTCCAGCAGGTCGAGCTGCCGCAGGGCCGCCGCGGCCTTGTTCTGCCGCTGCAGCACGATGGCATACTGATGGCGCGCGGGATGGAAGCTCGGAGCCAGCTCCAAGCAGCGCTCCAACAGCACCTCGGCGTCCGGGTTGCGCCCGAGGCGCGCCGCCACTTCGGCGAGCATGCGGATCGCCGCCACGTCGGTGGGATATTGCTTGAGGTGCGTCCGCAGCAGCGCTTCGGCTTGGGCGATCCGCCCCTCGACCAAGGCGGATGCCGCGGAAAGAAGCTTGGGATCACGAGTCGAGGCCTTGATGTGCTGGGCGTACGCCGCATCCGCCCCCGTCAGATCTCCGGTCGCGATCAGGTGATCCCCAATGGCACGCCAGGCATCGGGCATATCCGGTTTCAAAGCCACCGCCCGGCGCAGCGCCGCCAAGGCGGCTTGCGGCTGCCCCGCATCACCCCGCACGAGCCCCAGCTCATAATGCGCCGCGGCCCACTTCGTTTGGCCCAAGGCCAGAGGCTCCAGCACCGCCAGGGCTCCGGCATGGTCGCCCACCGAGCGCCGCGCCGAACCGAGCAGCAGCATGGCCACCGGATGATTCGGCACCAGTTTGAGGATCTCCCCCGCCTGCTCAGCGGCCAGCGCCGGGTCGGTTTGCAGCAAGCGCCGCGCGTGCGACAACGCGATGTCGACTGATCCGGTTGGCTCGGCGGACGTGTTCATGATCACCCCATATTCCATTTGAATGGGCCGCGGTGTCAAAAACGGCGAGGCTGCTGCGCCTTTCAGGGTGGCGGCTTTCAGGGTAACTTAAAGCATCGCGAAACCGGACGCATGAGGGGCGCCATCGCTTGAACACGCGGGTCATCGACGCGCCGCAGGTTATCGACACACCGCTGACGTCACGGCAGGTCGCGGCCGTTGCAGCGGGTGCCGAACTGCGGCTCTCCCCGCAGGCGAGCCGGCGCATCGCGCAAGCGCGGGCGCTGGTGGAAGTGATCGTCGAGCGCGGCATTCGCGCCTACGGCGTGAACACCGGGGTCGGCGCGCTCTGCGATACGCTGCTGGACGCACCCCAACTGCGGGACCTGTCGCGCAACATCGTGATGAGCCATGCCTGCGGCGTCGGTGAGCCGTTGTCCATCACACAAACACGCGCCATCATGGCCTGCGCGATCAACAATTTCGCGCATGGCGGTTCCGGCATCCGGCCGGTCATCGTCGACCGGCTTCTCGGACTCTTGAACGCCAACTTGATACCGCGGGTACCCAAGGGGGGCTCCATCGGCTACCTCACCCACATGGCGCACATCGCGCTCGTGTTGCTGGGTGAGGGCACGGTGCGCGGCGCCGGCGGCAACATCAGCGCACGCGCGGCACTCGAGTCGCTGGGCTCGAACGACATCGAACTCGAGGCCAAGGAGGGCTTGAGCTTGGTGAACGGTACGCCCGACACCACCGGGCTCGCGTGCGTCGCGCTCGAGCAGTTATCGACGCTGCTCGATTGGGCCGACATCATCGCCGCCATGACGATCGAGAATATTGGACATGGCATCGCCGCCTATTCAGCCGACACGTTGCGCTTCACCGCCTCGGAATGCACCCGCCGTGCCGGCGCTCGTCTCACCCATCTGCTGGCGGGCAGTGCCATGCTCGCCCATGCCGAACTCCGTACTCAGGATGCCATGAGTCTGCGCGCGGTGCCGCAAGTCCACGGGGCGGTTCGCGGCTGCTTCGCCGCGACGGTCGAGATCGTCGACCGCGAGCTCGCGTCGGTGACGGACAATCCGATCGTGGCCGGAACGCTGGACATGCCGGCCGTGTACGCCGGCGCGCATGCGATCGCCAGCGGCTTGGCATTGTCGCTCGATGGCCTCGCCATCGCGGTGGCCAAGATCGCCGCGATGTCGGAACGACGCATCGACCGGCTCGTCAATCCCTTGGTCAGCGGGCTTGCGCCTTTTCTGGCCGAAGGAGCCGGGGTGTCCTCGGGCTTCATGATCGCGCAGTACACCGCGCTGTCCCTGGCCTCGGAGAACCGCCGCCTGGCTGCGCCCTCGAGTCTGGATGGCGGCGTGAGTTCCGGGCTGCAGGAGGACGAGATTCCGCACGCCACCACCGGCGCACTGCGCCTGCTCGACATCATCGCGAACTTCGAGATGATCTTGGGCATCGAGCTGCTCGCCGCCACGCAAGCCTACGAATGCCACACCCTGAAATCAGGCCGCGCGCCCGCGACCGAGCGGGTCTACCGCGCGTTTCGCGAGGTCGTGCCGCACTATTCGGACGATCGGCCGCTGGCGGCCGACATGCAAAGCGCAGCGCAGTTCCTGCGCCGGCCGGCGCCGCTCGACGAACTGACTCGAGGTTGACCCTTGCGCCGCCGTGAAATACTGACCGGACTGGTCGGGCTCGGAACCGTGGACTGGACGGCACCACGGCTCGCGGCTGCCGAACCACGGGGCGCTGCTGAGCACGCGCCCGGGTCGGCTGCTGATCCGCTCGAGGTCGGCGTGATCGGCGGCGGCATCGTCGGCGCCTCGATTGCCATGCACCTGGCGCTGGCGGGCGCGCGTGTCACCCTGTTCGAAAAAGCCGCTCCGGCCCAGGGCGCCACCCAGAACTCCTTTGCCTGGGTGAACGCTTTTACGGATGATGCACACTATCGAGCACTGCGCATCGAGAGCCTGCTGGCGTATCGCGATCTGGACCGCACGCTGTCGTTGAACATGGTCTGGGGCGGCTACCTCAACTGGGCCCGCACGGAAGCGGAGTCACAGGTGGTGCGCGCGAACGCAGGGCAGCTGGCGCAAACCCCGTATCCGGTGCGGCCGGTAACGTCGCAGGAGCTGGCGGCGCTCGACCCCAATCTCGTATCGGGGCCGGTGAGCGACGCCATCTTTTCCTCCATCGACGCGCATCTCGATCCGGTCGCCGTGACGCGCCGCTTCCTCGAGCACGCCAGACAAGCCGGAGCGCGCGTCGTGTATCCCTGTGAGGTCACCGCCCTCGACATACGCGGCACGCAGTGCCGCGGCGTCATCACCACCCGCGGCAGCTACCGGTTCGATCGCCTGGTGGTGGCGGCGGGCGTCGACTCACCGCGAATCCTGGCACTGGCGCATGTCGGCCTGCCGCTGAAACATGCGCCCGGCATTCTCGCGCACAGCAAACCTGTGCCGATGCAGACCCGTCCTGTGCACGATGCGCCGGGCACCCTGTCGTTCAAGCAGATGGCGGATGGCTCCGTGGTGGGCACCGATGCGCTCGATCCGCCCGACATCCCTGCACATCACGAGATCCGCGCTCACACCGTGGACTTCGCGTCCGACGAGCTGCGCGCCTATCACGGCAATCGCATCCTGGGAAAAATCGGCGCGTTCCTGCCCGCGGTCAGCGGCGCGGCACTGGACCGGCTGACCCTTGGATTCAGGCCCGTGCCGCAGGACGAACTTCCCGTGATGGGTGCGCTGCCGACCGTATCCAACATCCACGTGGCCGTCACCCACAGCGGCGTGACGCTCGCACCGATCATCGGCCGCTATACCGCCGATGAAGTCCTGCGCGGCCTGCGGGTCGCCATGTTTGCTCCCTACCGCCCGGAGCGATTCCATCCAACGTTGTGACCCGTATGGCGCATAGCGGCCCACGCGCGCCCGAGAACCGCCTCTGGTCCGCCCCGCTCATGGCCACCCTCGGGGCGCAATTCCTGTCCGCGCTCGCGGACAATGCACTGATCTTCGCAGCGCTCGGCGTCGTGCACCGGCAATCCTATCCCGCCTGGGCCGGCCCGTTGCTGCAGGAATTCTTCATCGTCACCTATATCCTGCTCGCCCCTTTCGTCGGGCGCTTCGCCGACGCGCAGCCTAAAGGACGCGCCATGCTATGGGCCAATGCCATCAAGCTGGCGGGCACCGTGGCCATGTGTCTCGAAATCAATCCGTTCTTGAGCTACGCCGCCGTCGGCGCCGGCGCGGCCGCGTATTCTCCCGCGAAATACGGGATCCTCGCCGAGCTCGTGCCGCAATCGCTGCTGGTCAAGGCCAACAGCCTGCTCGAGTCCGCGACCATTGCATCGATTCTGCTGGGTGCGGTGGTCGGCGGCGCATTGACCGACTGGAGCATCGACGGCACACTCATCCTCGTGGCCGCATGCTACGCCGCCGCCATGCTGGCGACGCTGCTGATACCAAAACTCAAAGCGGTTCAATCGCACGCTCCCTTCGAGTTCGCCGGAAGCGTCGCCAGATTCTTCAGGCAGACGGCGCTGTTCCTGAAGGTGCCCGACTTGCGCGCAGCGCTCATCGGCACCGGCGTCTTCTGGGGCGCCGGCGCCGCGCTGCGCTTTCTGTTGATCGCCTGGGTTCCGGCGAAGTTGAAGATCGAAGGCACCAGCGTTCCCGGCTACCTGACCGGCATGGTTGCGGCAGGTCTTGCCGTCGGTGCCGTCCTCGCGGGACGCTTCGTGAAGCTCAAGACCGCGCATTACGCCATCTTTGCCGGCGTTCTGCTCGGCATCGGCGTGGCGTTACTGCCGCTGGTGGGCACGCTGCCCGCCGCCTTCGGGCTCATGGCATTCGTCGGCGCCTGCAGCGGATTTCTGCTGGTGCCTCTGAATGCGCTGCTGCAGCAGCGCGGCCAAACCCAGGGCGGTGTCGGCGCGGCGATCGCCATCCAAAACCTGTTCGAAAATTTGAGCATGCTCTTGCTCATGAGCGCCTACACCGGCATGACCTATGCGCGCGTGCCGGTGAACGACACCGCACTTTGTTTCGGACTGCTGATCGCCATCTCCATGACATTGCTCGCGGCAACACAAATGCGGCGGTGACGGCACCGGGCGGGGTTGGCCGACTTCACGAGCGGTCACCAACTTTCCGCGTTCGTCTGCGGTGAAGACCATCTCCACACCTCGGCCATCATTACTTTTCTCTATCGTTTTCATAGAATCAATCTATTGTATCTATTACCAGGCGGCCTATGCTCGTTCGGCAATCGATCGCCGTTCGATCGAGGAGAAACACATGCAAATGAAAAGATTGATGCCGACGCTGATCGCATGCGCGGCCGTCGCAATACCCATGATGCCGACGGCTGCATGGAGCGCCGAGGGGGGCCAGCCTACGTCGAATCAGTTCTGGTGGCCGGACCAGCTCGACTTGTCGCCGCTGCGGCAACATGCCGCCGAATCGAACCCGCTGGGTGCGCAGTTCAACTACGCGAAAGAGTTCGCAACGCTCGACCTGGATGCCGTCAAAGCAGACATCAAGAAGGTCTTGACCACATCACAGGACTGGTGGCCCGCCGACTACGGCAACTACGGCCCGTTCTTCATCCGGATGGCCTGGCACGGCGCGGGCACCTACCGCATGGGGGATGGCCGCGGCGGCGCCGGTGGCGCGCAGCAGCGGTTCGAGCCGCTCAACAGCTGGCCGGACAATGCAAACCTCGACAAGGCGCGGCGTCTGCTGTGGCCGGTCAAGCAGAAATACGGTGCCAAGCTCTCCTGGGGCGACCTCATGGTGCTCACCGGCAACGTCGCGCTCGAGTCCATGGGCTTTCAAACCTTTGGTTTCGGCGGCGGTCGCGCGGATGACTGGGAACCGGACCTTGTGTTCTGGGGATCCGAAACCCAATGGCTGACGAGCGACAAGCGCTATAGCGCGACCGGCGAGCGGGTATTGCAGAAACCGCTCGGTGCGTCGCAGATGGGTCTCATCTACGTCAATCCCGAGGGTCCCAACGGCAACCCGGATCCGCTGGCGGCAGCGAAGGACATCCGCGAGACCTTCGGCCGCATGGCCATGAACGACGAAGAGACGGTCGCACTGATCGCGGGTGGTCACACGTTCGGCAAGGCGCATAGCGCCCACGATGCAGCCAAGTGCGTAGGCCCTGCGCCTGCCGCCGCCGGCATCGAGGAGCAAGGACTGGGCTATCAGAGCAAATGCGGCACGGGCAAGGGCGGCGATGCCATCACCAGCCGCCTGGAAGGCGCGTGGTCAGCGTCACCCACCACGTTCACCATGCAGTACCTCGACAACCTCTATAGCTACGACTGGGTGCAGACCAAGAGTCCGAGCGGAGGGATACAGTGGATTCCGGCGAAGGGCCAGGCGGCGAACCTGGTACCGGACGCACAGGACCCGACCGTGCGACATGCGCCGCTCATGTTCACGACCGACCTTGCGCTCAAGTTCGACCCGAGCTATCGCAAGATCACCATGCGCTGGAGGAAGCATCCGGAGGAATTCAAGATCGCTTTTGCCAAGGCTTGGTTCAAGCTCACGCATCGTGACTTGGGTCCGCGCGCCCGCTATGTCGGCGCCGAAGTGCCGAATGTGGACCTGATCTGGCAGGACCCGCTGCCCAAGGCTGACTACGCGATGATCGATGCGACCGACGTGGCGGCGCTGAAATCGAAGATCTTGGGCTCAGGCTTGCCGCTGCCCGAACTGGTTCGGACCGCATGGGCGTCGGCTGCGACCTTCCGCTACACCGACTATCGTGGTGGTGCCAATGGGGCCCGCATACGCCTTGCTCCGGAGAAGGAGTGGGGTGTCAACGATCCCCAGGAATTGGCGACCGTGTTGCAGCGTCTCGAGACCATCCAGGCCGACTTCAACCGCGCACAGACCGGCGGTAAGAAAGTCTCATTGGCCGACCTGATCGTACTCGGCGGCGACGCCGCCGTGGAACAGGCTGCGAAGAACGCGGGATTCACCGTGCAGGTGCCCTTCACACCAGGGCGCACGGATGCGTCGCAAGAGCAAACGGACGTAGTCTCCTTCGCCGTGCTCGAGCCGACCGCGGATGGTTTCCGCAACTACTACGTCAAGGATGCGCACCAATCTCCGGCGCAAAGCCTGGTCGACCGGGCCAACCTGCTGACGCTCACCGTGCCCGAAATGACCGTGTTGGTCGGCGGTCTGCGGGTGCTCAATGCCAACGAAGGACAGACGGCCTATGGCGTGTTCACCGATCGGCCCGGCGCATTGACCAATGACTTCTTCGTGAATCTGCTCGACATGTCTTACAAATGGGAGAAGTCCTCCGCGTCCGAGGGTATTTACGAGGGTCACGATCGCAAGACCGGCGCCCTGAAGTGGACGGCCACGCCGGTCGACCTGTTGTTCGGTTCGAATTCCGAATTGCGGGCCGTATCCGAGGTCTATGCCTCTTCCGATGGCCAGCAGAAGTTCGTGGCGGACTTCGTCAAGGCGTGGACCAAGGTAATGACGCTCGATCGCTTCGACACGACCACGTGAGATAAAAAGGGCGGGTCACGAATCACGCATGCAGGTGTTTCGTGACCCCGCTTTTCGAGGTGCGGGATCACGAGGTGCGGGATCACAACGCGCAGCGGCCTCAGCCGGTGCGGTGCATATTGGCGATCGCCGTCTCGAGTTCGCTTTGCATGAACGGTTTGGTGAGCCGCGAGAATGAAGGGTCGATGCCATCGACGTCCGCGAATCCGGAGACGATCAGCGTCTTGGTGTTGGGCCAGCGCTCGCGCACCAAGCGCGCCAATTGGACGCCGGTCATGCCCGGCATCAAGTGATCAGTAACGAGCAATTCCGGTACCAAACCGCCGTCAATCGCCGCCAGCGCCGACTCCGCCGATGAGGCCTCACTGACCGCGAATCCCAATGCATTCAACATGTCGGCCGTGCTGACCCGGATGCTGGCTTCATCATCGACCAGCAGAGCCGTACCGGCCCACAGTGAACGCTGCGGCCCATGTGTGCCATCGCTCAACGCAGGACGCTCCTCGCACTCGGGCAGCCAGATCGATACCCGTGTGCCTTGTCCCACCTCGCTGGCAATCGTCAGTGCGCCGCCCAGCTGGGTTGCCAGGCCGTGCGCCATCGACAGCCCAAGACCCGTCCCCTGACCCACGCCCTTGGTGGAAAAGAACGGCTCGATGGCCCGGGATAGGGTCGCTGCGTCCATGCCATGACCGGTATCGGCCACGAGCAGTCGAACGTATCGGCCGGCCTTCAAGTTCGGCACATCGCCGTCTTTGAGAACCTCCGCCGTCACCGAGATATTGATGGCTCCCGGTCCGTCCATGGCGTCACGGGCGTTCACGGCCAGATTGATGACTGCCATCTCCAGCTGATTTGCATCCGCCTTTGCGCTCGGAACATCGTCGGCCACATCGATTGCCAACACATTCTGCGGACCGACGGTGCTGTTGACGAGATCCGCCAACCCCCTGATGAGCGCGCCCACGTCGATGGCTGCCGACTGCAGCGGCTGACGGCGCGCAAAGGCGAGCAAGCGCTGCACCAATACCTTGGCCCGTTGCGCGGACTGAAAGGCGGCATCGATCAGTCGCTGTTCTCGCGCAGCGCCGATCCCCCTTCGGTGCAGGATGTCCAAGCTGCCGATGATCGGCGTGAGCAGATTGTTGAAATCATGCGCCACTCCGCCGGTCAGCTGTCCCATGGCCTCCAGCTTCTGAGTCTGGATCAGTGCAGCTTGTGCTTGAGCCAACCGCGCCTGATCCTGCAGTCGTGCCGTCACGTCGCTGGCGAATTGAAATGCGCCGACCACGGCACCCGTGGCGTCGCGCAGCGGACGGTACTTGATTTCGTAGGTGGATGGCCCACCCGTGGGGTTGCCCCGGGGCTCGACCAGGTTGATTTCCTCACCCGCGAGGACCCTGCTCCAGGCCGCCTGCAGGGGATGCAGTTCATCGGGCCGGTCCGCGAAAAAACGCAGCACATTGTCGCCGACACCGGCGCGGATACCGTAGACACGCTCGAATTCATCGGCGTTCGCCTTGTTGATGGCGATGATGGTGTAGTCGAGGTCTAACGCCATCACCATGACGTCCGTGGTTTCCACCAGGGTTGCCAGCAGATTGCGCTCACCGGTACGGGCGATGACCTCCAACTCCAGTGAGTCCCGCGAACGCTGCAATACGCGCCTCGCCTGCACGATGTCCTCGATATCCGTGTAGGTCCCGTACCAGCGCGAGATGGAACCATCCGCCGTGCGTTCCGGCTGCGCACTGGCCAGCACCCACCGGTAAGCGCCCGAGTGGTGTCGAAGCCGATGCTCTACGCGATAGGGCGCACCGCTCTCGAGCGCGTGCCGCCAGGCAGACCATGCTGTATCCCGATCATCGGGGTGCACCCTGTCGAACCAACCATCGCCATCGGTCGAGCCGATGGGTACGCCCGTAAATGCGTACCACCGCGCGTTGTAATAGTCATAGCCGCCGCGCGCCCCTGCGGACCACACCATCTGCGGCATGGAGTCTGCGATCAGACGAAATCTGGCGTCCGTCGCGGCGGCAACATCCTCCGCCTTCACCTGCGTGGAGATGTCCATGTTCACGCCGAACCAATGCCTGACATTGCCCTGGGCGTCGAACGTGGGCTTGATCCGCGTCAGGAAGGGGCGATACACACCATCTGCGCGTTTGATGGGAAACATCATTTCGAACGGTTGCGCCGATGCAATGGCCTCGCTCCATCGCTCCAGCACCGCCGCCAGATTTCTCGGATCGTGCACCGATTGCCAGCCCCACCCCTGCATTTGAGCGGGCGTGGTCCCCGTGTATTCATACCAGAGCGGGTTGTACCAGGTGATATAACCGGACGCGTCCGCGATCCAACAGAGTGCCGGTATGTTTTCCGCGAGTTGGCGAAAGACCTGATCATCGACCGGCGCGTTGAGAATATTGTGGTTGGGTCTCACCTCGCCGGCCATCACGGTTTCCTTAATGTGCCTCCGCCATTGCACCAGCCATCCTCACCGCGCGAAGTTTGTCACCCACTCTAACCGGCGGGATCAACCGCCTTGAATTGACGAACGTCGGAAGACGCTGTCGGCAGTTTCTTACAACGCGTTTCCGAGCGGACGGGAAAACCCGCGGCAATCGGCAGGCGCACGATGAATTCACTGCCATGCCCCAGTCCCGCGCTGTGAACGTGCACACTGCCGCCATGCAGCTGGACCAGCCCTTTGACGAGGGCGAGTCCAATCCCGAGACCCCCATCCGAACGCCCGAGCACCCCCTCGACCTGGGAAAACATGTCGAAAATGCCCGTCAAATCTTCCGGCGCGATCCCGATGCCCTCGTCCTTGACGGACAGCGACAGAGTGTCGTCCTGGATGGTGGCGCGCAACACGATGCTTCCGCCGGGATCACTGTACTTCGCTGCATTCGTCACCAAATTCGTCAGTATCTGCGACAGGCGGACCGGATCCGCCTCGAGCGTGATCGGCTCGGAGGGCAACGCGACCGACAGCTGGTGCTCCTTCGCATCGATTTTCGGACGCGCCGCCTCGATGGCCGCATCGACGACTTCGACCAGGTCGACCGGCTCTTTTTTGAGCTGGAATTTGCCCTGGGTTATTCGCGCGATGTCCAGCAAATCATCGAGCAACAAAGCCATATGGGTCACCTGCCGCTCGATGATCATTTGCACGCGCTGCAGCTGCGCGGGCTTCAGGTCCGGCGAGGCCAGCAGTTTGGCGGCCGTGCGAATCGGCGCGAGTGGATTGCGCAGTTCATGCGACAGCGTTGCGATGAACTCATCCTTGCGTCGATCGGCTTCCTCGAGCGCCGCCTGGCTGCGCTGCAGCTCGAGTTCCGCCACCTTGCGTTCGGTGATATCGGTCACGGCAGCCACGAACGACGTGACATTCCCCTGATCCAGGACGGGCGCATAAATGCAGCGCATCCAGCGGGCACCCCGTATCCCCGCATAGGGGATCTCGGTCTCGAATTCCGCCACGTGCCCGGCGAGCGCTTTCTCGATGTAGGGCAGTACCCGTTCGTAGGCCTGCTCACCGGCGATCTCCCGGACATGTCTCCCGACGCATTGTTCGGGCGTGAAGCCGAGCCGCTGCGCATAGGCCCGGTTGACGAAAAGATACCGACACTGCGGATCGCAGCGCGCCACCGGAAAGCGGGCATACTCATTGATGACCTGCAGCTCCGCATCGCGCAGTTGCAGCGAAGTGGCGAGCTCGCGCTCGGCACGTCGCAGGGTTGCCTCATCACGGCGCGTGAAATAGACGATCAAGACGAGGAGCACCGCGCCCATTCCTCCCGTAGCCCACAGCGCCAGGGCGGCGTCGCGCCGTGCGCGGTCGCGCGTGAGACGGCGCTCGATCAGCAGCTGATCCTCCTCCGTTTGCATTCGCGCCGATAGGGAACGCACGGCCGCCATCACGTCGTCGAGGTGTCCGCGACTGATGAACGCCCGCGCTTGTGCCATGTCGCCGATGCGCGTCTCGGCCAGCAGCGCTGCATTGGACGCCTCGACATCACGCGCCAGGGCGTCGAGCTGCGCCGCCAGCGGCTGCTGCTTGGGATTATCGGATACCAGCTGCCTGAGCTGCTCCAGGGAGGGATCGAGGCGCGTGCTCGCCTCGCGGTAGACCTGCAACGCCCGCGCCGATCCGATCAGCGCAAATTCGCGTGCCCCGTCCTCGGCAGCGGTCAACAGCTGCAGAACCTGTAAAAGCTCGTACCGCACACGATTGGAGTGGGCCACCGAATCGCCGTCGATGCGCTGCATGCGCAGGTTCCACGTGGCAACGCCGCTCATCGCGAGCAGCAGCGCAATCGAGGCGGCCAGCAAGGACGTCAGACGCAAGGACCACGGAAACCATTTCGCTGACCTTGAGCCCGTGCGGTTGTCCATCGCGGGGGTTCCCGTGCTCCAGAGTTGAGGTTCGAGGCAAAAGCGACGACGTTCCGATTTTATTCGTCTCGCCGCTGTCGTCCAGCTGCCCGGACTGTTGTAGGCAAGATTCCGACACGGCATGGCTTCTCCCGGGTCTCACACTGCCTCACGCGGCTTCGCGCCGCCTCACGCGTGCAGATCGATGCGCGATCGCGGGCGCCCATATTCGCCGCGCTGCAACTTCGCGTACTCATCGGCAGACGTGATGTGCAGGACCTTCAGGACGGGAGAACGCGGCGCCGGGGTTGACTGCAACTGGGTCGCCTGCGACGCGCCGGCGGGCGGTGCAGCATACGAGTCCAGATCGAGGTCGACGATGGCAATCGCCGGTAGACCGGCGCACAGATCCCGGATCGACTGCAGCGAGCCGATCATGACCGATGAGCTGCAAACACCCGGGTAATGCGGCGATGTTCGCGGATCATTCTCCGGTTTGTCATGCAGCACGAACACGGTGTCAGCGCGGACAGCGCCCAACCGCAGCGCATTCTTCGCACATTCCACCCAGGCATTCTCTTCCGCCGAACAGTGATCGGCGGGAATCACGATGAGATTTGCCTGGGCGTCGCGTTGGCTCAACGCATCCAGCATCCTTGCGATCGCCGCCTGCGTAGCTTCGCCGCGCCGCTGCGTGAACAGGTTCCCGGGGGTCACCGTCTCCGTCAACGCGCGCCAATCCGCAAGATGGCTTTCCGCGACGATGGCGCAGATGTTGTCAGAAAATACGACGGATCTCGCCCGCTTCAGAAGCTGGGGGCTCTCGAATCCTTCGGCCGGCTTGCTCGCGATCAGAACTGCCCATGTGGCGCCGCCGTGCATGGGACGAAAATATCATCGCCGGGAACTTCTGCCGTCAGCGCACGCGGGTGGTTCGCGCAGGACTGTGCCGACCTCGCGCTTAAAAACCGTAGGTGACGTTGACACCTACGGATCGTGGCTTCTGATAGAAGGACACCTGCTGCCCTTCGCTGCCGGCAAACGCATAGGTCAGCGGCCGCGCGTCCGTCAGGTTCGTGACCCAGAGGCTCGTGTCCCAGTGCTCCGCCGGATTCTTCACGCCGATCCGGGCCCCCAAGGAATGACCGCGTCCGAAGGTCGTGGGATCCCCCAGGTACGGATGCTCCGCCCCCGTGTAATGGTCGTTGGCCTGGGCGTACATCTCCACATGCGACCCGACGGCATGTCCGTAAGACACGATGTAGCTGCCGCTGAAGGCCGGGGCATCCGGTAGCATGTGGCCGACGGCAACGGGCGTGAACAGCGCCAGTCCATTGTCATTGGTCAAGGTCTCGGTCACGCGAGCGTGTAGATACGTGGCAGCGAGGTGGATCTGCAGCCCTTTCACCGGACGCCACTCCACCTCGCTTTCCGCACCATCGATACGTGAACGCGGCACGTTGCCGAGTCCCGCGATCAAAGGCTGTGTGCCGACGGGTCCCGCATACAGCGAGAGGCTCGACTGGCGGTCACGGATGTCGGTATCGAAGAGCGCGACGTCGATCTGCAGAGAGTCGCCGAACAAGCGGCTCTTCAAACCGAGTTCCGCGGTGCGCACATGCTCTGGTTGCACATAACCCCAGTCCACCTGGACTTGCGCAGGTTGGCCATAAAAAATCCCCGCCTTGTACGCGGTCGCGATGCTCGCGTACAGCAGCACCTTGTCGGTGAGATGGAAATCGGGCTCGACGCGATAGGAGACATTCTGGTTCCAGCGTGACTCATCCAGGCTGGCGAGCACCGTGTCCGGCACGATGGGACCGCTGAAATTGTTGGCGGAGTAGGTCAAGAGGCCGGTCGGATCGATCGTCGCGCCGTCGAAACTCACCTCATCGCGCGAGTAGCGCAGGCCCGTGACCAGTGTCCAGCGATTCGAGAGATGGGTTTCAGCGTGCGCGTACAGCCCCTCGGATTGCTGCGTCTGTATGAAATTGGTGGCCGTGATGGCCTTGCCTCCCTGCGTGATGTAGTCCGCCAGTCCATAGACGAAAGTCCAGTCGAGCGAGTCGCGGCAGTGGTACCAATTCTGGGAGTACTCGGCCCCCACGATCCAATCCACGACGCCGCCCGCCACTGACCCGAAGCGCAGTTCTTCGCTGAACTGCTGCTGCTGAAAATTCTTGGACCAGTTGTTATCCGCAGCGGGATAGCCATCGTAGTTGTCCAGACTGCGCGAAAAGAATTCGTCGAATGCGCTGATCGAGGTGAGCGTGAACCCATCGAGAACCACGTTCAGATTGGCGACCACGCCCGCGCCGTGTTCATCCTTGTACAAAGGCAATCCGCCGGCTCTCACCAGCGTGCCGCCCGGCGGGCTGTTCAAGAGTCCGGCCGTCGGGAACGGCTCGGGCGGCACCAGGCTCTCCACGTTCGGCGTCGAGGGCGACGACGGCACCGAGTGGTCGTATGCGGTGTGGAAGTTGAGCAGCAGGTTGGCCGAGTCGGTGAGTCGAATATCGAACAGTGCCCGGGCGCCGCCGCGGTTGAGCTTGCCGTATTTTTCACCCGTGTCGATGTCGGTCTGATAGCCCTCACCCTGTATCGTCGCCGTGGCCGCCAGCCGCGCCTTGATCGAATCCGTCAAGGGCCCGCTGACCGCCGCGGTGACATCGGTCGTTTCCCAGCGGCTGAAGTCCACATCCACATAGCCTTCGAAATCATCCGTGGGCCGCTTGGAGATGATGTTGATCGCGCCGCCCGCGGTATTCTTGCCGTACAGCGTGCCTTGCGGACCTTTCAAGATCTCGATTCGGTCGAGGTCGAACAGGTCTTCTGTCAGAAATCCCGGAAAGCTCGCGAACACCTCATCCAGATAGGTTCCAACGCCGCTCGAATTGTTGGTATTGAAGTCGTCGAGTCCGATGCCCCGCACCAGAAACAGCGGCGTGGCATCGGTGGTCGAATTCATGGTCGAGAGGCTCGGGGAGATCGTCGACAACTGCAGCGGCTGCTGGATGCGCAAAGCCTGCGCATCCTGGCCGCTCACGGTGGAGATCGCGACGCCGATGTCCTGCACGTCCTGGCTGTGTTTCTGCGCGGTGACGACCACTTCCTCGAGAACCGTGTCGGGCTCCGAGGCCACGGCCGCCCCCGCTAAAAGCAATGCCGCCGACGAGACGCAAACCGATGTCCTCCACATCGTGCCGGTCAGTCCTCGTCCGCGAAGTTCAAATCACGTGGCGGCGCCTGGTCGGGGACGATGCGCGGCAGCCGCGCTTTCGCCAACGCACGATTCAACGCAGGCACGTCCACATCCTGCAGATGGCGCCACGTGGGCTCGAGGCCGTGCCAATCGGCGTTCACGCGCTCGGCCTCCGCGATCTGAACGGCGGTTGGCGCTGCATCCACGCCATTGATCTGGCCGTAGAGCGTTGCCACATCGTCGTTCAGCCGCTCGAGTCCGCGCCGCGAAGGTTCGGCGTTCTTGCCGGGGGATTCCACGAGTTCGGCGAGATGAGTGTCCAGCAAGCGCATCTCATCGGCCAGCGGGCCGCTGCCTTTGGGAATCCTCTCTTTGAGCTGGGCGCGCAAGGATTTGGATTCGAGCAAGGCCGCGGTACTTTCATCGAACGCCTCGGCGAGCCGGCGGGTGGTCGCCAACTGCGCCGCGAATTCCTCCGCGCTCATCTTGACGCGCGGATCCGGCACCACGGTCAAGGGCACCCGCCATTGGTGCTTGCCCACGCTCAGGCGCACTTGATAATGACCGGGAGCGGCAATCGGACCCAATGGTTCACGCGGCGTATCGCCGGGGACGGCCGAAATGGGAAAGCCGCGTTGCACGCTGCGAGGCGCCGTGTAATGCAGATCCCAGACCCAGCGATGCATGCCCGCCGTGGTCGCGGGCGGCACCACTTTGCGAATCCAATATTCAGGAATCAACTCGCGCTGCATCTCCTCGGGCGTGAACTCCGGTGGATCGGCGCTCGATGCGCGCCGGATGACGACACCGCTCGCGTCCAGCACCTCGATGGTCAAAGTCTGCGACACATTTTTACTGAGATAATAATCGATGACCGCCCCGTCGGGAGGATTTTGACCGGCCGGCTCGTCCGGTTGAATCGGCGTATCCGTACCGGTGCTGCGCATCACGCGCAGCGCCGGCGCGGGCTCGAGCAGGGTGGCGTCACTCGCAGCCAACGTGGGCGTGAACTGGCGCAGCGGGCTGATGTCATCGAGTATCCAAAATGCGCGGCCATGCGTGGCAACGATCAGGTCGTCATCGTGCACGGCCAGGTCACGCATGGAGGTGTGCGGCAAATTCAACTGCAGGGAAGCCCAATGCTCGCCGTCATCCAATGAACTCCAGACGGCCTTCTCGGTGGCGGCAAACAGCAGGCCGCGGCGCACGGTATCTTCGCGTACCGCATTGACGGCGGCGTCCGGCGGCAGACCCGCGGTGATGAGCGACCAGGTCTTGCCGCCGTCCCGGGTGCGGTAGATATAAGGCCGGGAATCGTCGATGCGAAACCGGCTCACCGAAATATAGGCGGTTTGCGCGTCGAAATGCGAAGCCTCGATCTGCGTGACCTTGCTCCACGCCGTCAGCGCGGGCGGCGTGACATTCTGCCAATGCCCACCCTCATCCAGCGTCACCCACACCAACCCGTCATCCGTACCCACCCACAACAGCCCATCCTGCAGCGGCGACGCGCTCGCCGCGTAAATGGCGCCGCGTTGCGTTTCCGCCTTGGCCGAGTGCAGCGCACCGACGCTCGGCGGCACACCCGGACTCTCGCGCGTCAGGTCGGGACTGATCACCCGCCAGCTTTGACCGCGATCGACGCTCTCGTACACGCGGTTGGCCGTGTAATACATGCGGTGCGGATCCGTGGGGGCAAACAGCAAAGGCTCGGTGCGGTCGAACCGGGTGTCGGCGCTCCTGATCGGGATCGGGGTGATGTCTTGAACCTGGCCCGTGGAGAGGTGCGTCTTGGTCACGACATTGCGTCCGGCGCCGAACACCACGTCGGGATCGAGCGGATCGGGAACCGCGTAGCCATATTCGATCACGCCCACCGGATGCCACTCGCGCAACGTGATCTCACCGTCGTTGCCTCGCGAGGAAATGCATACCGAGCCGCTTTCTTGTTGTCCCGAACAGAGCCGGTAGGGAAACGTATTGGAGACGCCGATGTGATAAAGCTGCGCCGTCGGCTGATTCAGCCACGAACTCCAGGTGACGCCGCCGTCCACGGTGATGACCCCGCCTTGATCGCTCACGAGCGCAATGCGCCGCGAATCATCAGGGCTGATCCACAGGTTTTGGTAGTCATCGCCGCCCGGCGAACCGCGCAGCGACGACCAGTGCACGCCGCCGTCGACGGATTTTTGGGTCACGACGGTGGCGCTGTACAGCACGTCGGGGTTGTGCGGGTCCACCTTGAGGAGCGCGAGATCCCCGCCGCCGATGCGCAGCGCCGGGCGCGGATCGGTTGTTACCCGGAACCAGTGTTCGCCGGCATCATCCGAGCGAAAGACGCCGAGCCCTGCGGCGGAGTCATAGTCGCCGTCTTCGGTGGTGGCGACGGTCGCGTACAGCCGGCTCGGGTTGCTGGGCGCGATCACCACGTCGAGCTGCGACAGATCCTCGGGCAACCCCTCGCTCAAGCGCCGCCAATGCTCGCCGCCGTCCGTCGATTTGTACAGGCCGCCCTGCGTGCCGTTGAAGACGTTATTGTCCTCCCACGGCCCGGAGCGCACGTTCCACATGCCGGCATACAGCACCTGAGAATTCACCGGATCAATGCGCACGAAGGAGGCGCCGGTGTCATCGTTGACGTAGAGAGTACGGATCCAGGTCTTGCCGCCATCCGTGGAGCGGTACAGCCCGCGCTGCGCACTCGGGCCAAAGGGGTGTCCCAGCACCGCCGCATACAGCCGGTTGGCATCATGCGGATCCACCGCCAGATCGGGAATCTGCTGCGCATCGTCGAGCGCCAGATGCGTCCAGGTAGCCCCGGAGTCCGCAGAGCGATAGATGCCATCGCCCACGGACAGGTCAGGGCGCATCAAGCCCTCGCCGCTGGCCACGTAGATCACCGAGGGATCGGATGGCGCCACGGCAATGGCGCCAATCGATTGCGTGGGGGCGGCATCGAAAATCGGCTTCCAGGTTCGACCGCTGTCGGTGGTTTTCCAGACGCCGCCGTTGACCGCACCGATCAAATACGTATCGGGCTGTCCGGGCACACCGGTGACGGCCCGCGTGCGCCCACCGCGGAAGGGCCCCACCAGCCGCCAATGCAATGCCTGCGCCGCGCTGTCGGGCGGCAACTCCGGCGCCGCCACGCTCTGCCAAGCGAGACTTATGAAAATAGCCGCCATCCCCCAACGTTTCGATCCGCTCACATCCTCTCACCTCGTTCAGCGCCCGCCCCGAACTCCCTGCGGGTTTTTTTTCGGTGCACAATCCTACAGCAGTGCGCGCCGCTATACGCCTGGCTCAAGCGGCGCGACTGAAGTTCCAACTCACCATGTGCCCGTTCTCATACGGCATGACGCCATGGAATGGCCGCGGGTCACCATCGAACACCAACGGCAGGAACAGCCGGTCGCCCTCCCACATGGGCAATTTCTGCATCTCCTCAATGGCGATCCATTCGAGGCTGCCCTCCGGATTACGTTCGAACGGCACACCGCTGAACTGCGTGATCAGGAATAGAAAGCCGAACCAGTCCTCACCCTGCTTGCCGAAGCCGGGCCAGTTGATGGTGCCGCGCAGACTCCATTGCAGGCATTCGATGCCCGCCTCCTCGCGGATTTCACGGCAAATGCCCGCCGCTGCGTCCTCGTGCGCCTCGAGTTTGCCGCCGAGTCCATTGTACTTGCCGAGGTGCTGATCCTCGGGCCGCGCATTGCGGTGGATCATCAGAACGCGACTCTGGTCAGGAGAGAGTACGTATCCGAGCGTGGCGAGAATCGGTGTGTACGGCATCACGGCATTATGCGTACGGAATGGGGCAGATGCATCTCGCGGCTCAATTGTCGAGCCGTGATCGCGAAATAAACCAGCGGAAGTCACCGGCCGACCTCCCTATAATCGCGCGCTCTTCGCCCATCGGATGCCGCATGCTGTTCAAGAACTTGATTGTTTACCGTTTGCCCGACAATTGGTCCTGGACGGCGGGTGATTTGGAGACGCGACTCGGCGAGCACACGCTGAGGCCCTGCGGCCCCTTCGACATGTCGACGCGCGGCTGGCAGCCGGTCAGCCAGGGCGGCCGCCTCCTGCACACCATCGAGCGGCATCACATGTTGTCGCTGGGCACCAACCAAAAGCTGTTGCCGGCGTCGATCATTCGTCAGATCGCCGAGGAGCGCGCGGCAGCGCAGGCGGCGGAACAAGGATATCCGGTGGGACGGCGGCAGATGCGCGACATCAAGGGGAAAGTTGCCGATGAACTGCGGGCGCGTGCCCTGACGAGGCGGACCACCACGCGCGCGTGGATCGATACGCAAGGTGGATGGTTCGTCATCGACGCTGCCGGCGCACCGCGCGCCGAGGCATTGCTCGAAACCTTGAGCACCACACTCGAGAGCTTCGTCCCCGCGCCCTTGCAGGCAGCGCGTTCCCCTCAAGCGCTGATGGCGGCATGGCTCATGCAGGGCGATGTCCCGGACCGCTTCGCCATCGACGACGAGCTGGAATTGCAGATGGCCGATCAGACGAAGGCGACCGTCCGTTACGCGCGACATCCGCTCGATGGCAAGGATATCCGCGCCCATCTCGCCGCGGGAAAGTATCCGACGCGCCTCGGACTTACCTGGAACGGACGCGTGTCGTTCATCCTTACCGACAAGCTCAATCTGAAGCGCATCGAGTTCCTCGAATTGGGTCAAGATCGCACCGACGCCCAGGACGTGGACCCCGCAGAGCAATTCGACATCGATTTCACGGTCATGGTCGGCGAGCTCTCGGCGCTGCTTACGGACCTCACGCGGCTGATCGAATTGCCGCAGTCCTCCACTGAGAATTGGCCGGCCCGCACCAAGGTAGCCTGACCGCCGCTCGCGTTGGCGTTGGCGTTGGCGTTGGCGTTGGCGACTATAATGTCGGCGAAGTACACGGGAGTTTGGAAGACAATGCCGATTCGATCGTGCCTTTCACTGGCGGCGTGTGTCGCGATGCTGCCGCTTCTAGCGGCCGCAGAGGAATTGCCGATCGAGCGGCTGTTCTCGTCACCGGCATTGAACGGGCCCGCGCCGCGTGGCGTACAGCTCTCTCCGGACGGCTCCTTCGTCACCTACCTGAAGCCGGAACCGGATGATCAGACCACGTTCGATCTATGGGCGTTGCCGGTGAAGGGCGGCGCGGCGCGGCGACTGATCGAAGGCTCGGCGGTCGAGCCCAGGAGCGCGACGCTGACGGAGGCGGAAAAGGGCCGGCGCGAGCGCCAGCGAATCGCCGGCGATCATGGCGTGGTGGAATACAAGTGGGATCAGACCGGCGATCAGATCTTGATCCCTGCGGGCGGTCAGCTGTTCCTCGCCAACGCCAGGACCGGCGCGGTGAAAAAACTGGGCGACACGGGCGGCGCGGCGATCGACGCCAAGATCAGCCCGAAGGGACGCTACGTCACCTACGTGCGCGATCAGAACCTCAGTGCCATCGACGCGCGCAGCGGCGCCCAGATCGCCTTGACGACTGAAGGCAAGGACACTGTGGGTTTCGGCGTGGCCGAATTCGTCGCGCAGGAGGAAATGGAACGCTTCACGGGCTATTGGACTTCGCCTGATGATCGTTTGATCGCCTTTACCCGCGTGGATGAGTCGCCGGTCGACGTGGTGCCGCGCTTTGAGATCGGCGCCGACGGTGCGACCGTCGTCAAGCAGCGTTATCCGCGTGCCGGGCGGCCGAACGCCGTCGTCGAGTTGTATGTCGCGGCGTTGGACAAACCAAACGGCACGCGGGTCAAGGCAGACCTCGGCGGCAACAGCGATGTTTATTTGGCACGCGTGAATTGGTCGCGTGACGGCAAGACCCTCTACGTGCAGCGCGAAAGCCGTGATCAGACCACGCTCGAACTTCTGGCCGTCGACCCGGTGACCGGCGCGTCCCGCGTGATCATCGCGGAACACGGCACGCCGTGGA
>Ga0116227_10006473_pt1 | contig 23726 bp, 17 predicted proteins | sample S1TSphgellanicum_FD_89693 | JGI IMG/M metagenome (GOLD analysis project Ga0116227, IMG submission 89693) | Host-associated microbial communities from peat moss isolated from Minnesota, USA - S1T2_Fb - Sphagnum magellanicum MG | ecosystem: Host-associated > Plants > Peat moss > Unclassified...
ACCCCTCGGCTATATCCCGCCCGCCGAAGCTGAGGCAAACTACTATCGGCAACTTAAAACGGCTGCCGCTGAACCCGCATTAACTTAACCCAACCAGCCTCCACGATTCCCGGGGCGGTTCAGGGAACTATGGTCTGGTTGTTCTCGCTTCTCGCTGCGCCGCAGAGAAAGATTGGAGCTTTACGCGAGTTGGATCAAACGGACTCTACGCTTCGCCTGTACTTTTAACGGCGTCACGTGATCCGCATGCTCATACCCTTGGAGCGAATGACTGCTCGATTCCACCTCCCAATTTTGCCGAACTTCTTGGGAAGGTGCAGGCTATCCTGCACTCTCAAAGCACGCAGGATCGCTCAGTGTTGGTGGTGGCCGACATGGAACTGGACCTGGTGCGTCGGAAAGCAATGCGTCAAGGCAAAACGACTTCATTAACCTCAAAGGAATTTTCCTTGCTGTGGTTGCTGACGGAGCGGACGGGCGAGATTCTTCCCCGTTCAATCATCGCTTCGCAAATTTGGGGCGTGAATTTCGTTAGTGGAACAAATTTCGTTGAAGCGACGATCAAGCGGTTGCGGGCGAAAATCGATCACAACTTCCATCCCAAGCTGATTCACACAGTGAGAAATATGGGTTACGTGCTTGAGGACCGAGACGCGGGCGCTGCCACTGCACGTCGAAGACGTGCAGTGGCAGACTCCTGAAGGGAAGGGGTTGACGCCACGCGACCCGCCAATCAATGTTTCGTCGACGTGGACGGTATAACGAAAGTCTCAGCACACGGATCGTTCGGCTCGCAGCGATCCGTAAATAGTGTCTGGCGATTCTGCCGCTGCTCGTCCAGCAGAACCTGAAGCGACTCCGCCTCGAAGGTTGCCTCCAGTTCAGCGCGGTCGGCAATCTCTTCCATTGTCCCGATGAGTAAGGCTCGATCCAGGTTCGGCAAATCGCAATCGCGAATCGTCCTCGCCAACGCAGCAAGTTTTGCGAACTGAACGACGTTCCGTTGACCAGCCTTCAGCATCGTTTCAAGCGAGTCTTCGAGTGCTTGAGCGGCTTGTTTGGATCTGAATTTTTTCCAGACGTGAAGCGCGTCATTGAACATGGTAGGTTCTCCGCTGATTAGAGATAAAACGCCTGGTGCAACCGCGCACTGTTAATCCGACGCTGCCCGTAGCGTCTATTCCCGAGTCCGGGATCGCAGCTTGCCGGTTTGCGCCGGCCCTGACGACACATTCGCCTGTGGCGCATTCGTGTTCACCACCGCTGCCCCACTTTCCGCCAACGCACGTGCCGCGAATCCCGTCGCAATGTACTGCGCTATGGCCCCGCCACCGGTAACACCCGCCCCGGACGATGAAACCAGCGACCCACCTGCCGATTGCCCGGAAAAAGTCGCCAGCACAGAATAGGTATCGCGCGCACCTGCGCCGTTAGTCTCCCCATCGCTTCCGGTGGTGCCGTTAAAGCTCTTGCACGAGTCCGACTGACAGACTGCCGGGGTCTCTGCGCCTGACGCATTCGTCGTGTTCGCCAGCAACGGTATCCACACAACCTCCTGTCTGCGATAACCCAGCGTCACGCCGAGATTGCCGGTCGGCAACTGCGACACATCCAGCGCAACCGCCGTATTGGTTCCGAAAATCAGCGTATTGCTATGCTGCGGCGTACTCGAACAGGACACCGTCGCAAACACCACGGCGACGATCGACATAAGCAGCTTCAGTAACGGGTCACACATGGCCCTCTCCCGTCAAGTCCGTCATTGACAATCTTTCCGGCAGCGACCAGTTGCGCATCGGTCTGCACCAGAAAGACGAGCCGGCAATCCAGCGGGACCGATATCTCGCTATCGTCGAAATATCCGATCCCCGATTCCCCGCCAAAACGAATTCCAACCGAGCGCAGACGCGTGGCAACCAGACCCGGTTGACCGCCCGACGAACGATAGATGTCTAGCCGCACCAGACCCATCACATGTGTTTCGGTCTTTCCATCGTCATAATGCGTCGTCTCAATCACGCATGCCTGACAACTCAGCATAACTAACGAAATAACGAACAGATTCTGCAGCGCCCGCGCGATCAACTTCATTAAGCGTTCTCCGGGGTTGCCTCGGATGATGAGTAATCTCTGTCGCGCAAGCCCCTAACGCTACGTCTTCTGATTATTGAAGTGCCTCTTGCGATACTTACTTAGTGTCTGTCTGAATTAAGCTTTCTAGTGTTTTAGCGAACCGATCCAGCGATTCCAAGGCAGTGTCCAAAATTTTTGAAACCGGTCGAAACACTGTGCGGTCCCAGGATGAAACTGCAACAGCACCTTGTGGGGCGTTGCACGGATCTGCCATCTGGACATGCCGTACGCACCCCTCCTCGCTCGGGTATCGAATCGTCCGGATTCACGTGACTTCCGCGATCAATCAAAACGCATACTTAATTCACAATTCTGCAAACACGACGATTTCAATTTCATTCTCCCACCTATATTTTTAAATTTATATTGGAATCTTCGTATCAATAGATTAAAAATCAACCACAGGAAATTTCCACAAGCATTCTTCGCCGGGGCAAGCAGTGGGAAACTTCACCGATCTATCCGAACGTAATGTTCCATCCATGCTCGCCGAACAGGCAGCCATGGTTGCCGCTCAGGCGCGCATGGCCTTGTCCGCGAACTTCATTCCGTCCGCTGCTTCATCTCGTTGAAGCAGCGCCAATAACAGAGTAGTTGACGCGCTCCGTGCCGACGGCACGAAACGCGGCGTGTTTGGGGCGCTCGCACAGGCCCGCTTTTTCCAACAGATATGAAAAAAATTTCGTACGGCGGCCGCATTCCAATATGGAGTCGTCATTTCTCTCCGATGAGCGCCAACGCAAAGCATGTGTTGCCAGCTCCCGAAGCGCCGGGATTCGTATGAGCCCCATCGTTATTCTCGTCCTCTCGGTCACGGGAGCGCAGATCGTCGGCATTGCAAGCGCGCTTGCCTCAACCTGGGCCGAAAGCTGGGATGCGCGGCCGCATGATCTGCCAGCGCCAGACGTGCTTCCAACATCCGTCGCGTTCGAGTACCGAGGACAGCGCACGACGCAACCGTTGTCGATCTCGGATCCAGCCCCTCGAAGTTAATCGCGAGCCAGTGGCTGCGGTGCGGGGCCGCCTGTTTGAATTCCCGACACACAGAGCGAACCGTTGAAATATCCGATTACAAAACGTGCTAATAGCGCGATCCCCGGCTGAGACCTCAGAAACGCAAAGATCATTTAGCTATAGACTTGCGTCCAACTAATAGAATAGAATAAGGTCGGGGTATTTTTCGCTCAAATCCGGTGCGGACCGCAACCAATCAAAAATTGAAACAATTAATCCGAAATCCGGCAGAAAGACCGTCGACCGATGAGCACGATAGATAACCAATCACAAAGAAACCTCAACGGCAACTCCCATTTCTTCCGACCGCCCGATCATATGAACGCCTTATCCATCCTGGATTACCGGCCGAGGATCGACCTGACCACCGGAATCCATCCATATTCATCACCCGATATCGGCACACGCTTAAAAATAAAAGCATTTCATTTTTCAAATCAATAATTTGCGTCGAGCCAAACAGGAAATAATATTGTTTACGATCTCAAGTTGTTGAAATATTATTCGATTCAACATAACATTTAAAAGCAGTTACACCGAGTTCGACGCCACAAGCAGCGCGAAACTCAAACACTTGATTTCCCGACAATATTCGCGCGGTCACACCGCGCATGCGAGGCAATCCGTGGATCACATTCAAGCGATGCGTGTGTTCGTCAATGTCGCTGACACACAAAGTTTTCGTCGGGCGGCGCGGCAACTTGCCGTGTCCAACGCCCTCGTGACAAGATCGATTGCGATGCTCGAGGCCCATTTAAAAACCAGACTCATCAATCGCACCACACGCAACGTCTCGCTCACCGCGGCAGGCACGCGTTATCTGCAAGGATGCCGTGGCGTACTCGAGGAATTCGATCGTCTGGAAAACTCGGTCGTGCATAGCGCACAGGAACCCAGCGGCACACTCAACCTATTGGCGGCAGAAGCGTTGTCGCTGCTTTCATTGACCCCGCTACTCGACGGGTACCGGCGTCGATATCCGAAAGTCACTGTTCGATTGACGCTCGCCGAACGTAACATGGACATGATCAAGGACGGTTACGAAAACCTATACGACGTCGGCATCATGACATCGACGATGGCACCCGATGGCGAACTGGTTCAACGACTCATCGGCACGAATCCCCTGGTGATGTGCGCCGCGCCGGCCTATCTCGCGAACCGCGGCGAGCCGGTCTCACTGGATGAACTCGCGTCGCACTCATTCGTCGCGCTGCAGGAAAGGCAGCCCGAGATCAAGCGGGATTTCACCGATGCGGCAGGAACATCGCAACCAATCTTGCTGCGGCCGGTTTACACCGTCAACAGCGCGGTGATGGTCCGCCAGGCGGCGCTCGCGGGGATGGGTATCGCAATCCTGCCGTCGCAGTTCGTGGCGGACGAATTGAGCGCGGGCACACTTAAGCGCATATTGCAAAGCCATCAAATCGATGACCCCGAGGAAAACGTATCGATCATCTATCCGCGGCGCCAATATCTGCCGGCCAAAACGAGTGCGTTCATCGACTACACCCTGGAATATTTCAATCGCGGTAAGCCGCCAGTCCCAGTATCGGCGGCAGGCGGTTATTTTTCGCCGTACCAGTACGGCCAGTCGGACGATTAGATTAAATAGATGCTCAGTTAGCAACCCGACAGCAACCCCACCGCCGACGTTTGTGCCGGCGGTTTTCCCCGTCTGCAGCAAACCCAGGGAACCTGCACCGATACGACTCGCGTCGCCACACGCAATCCCATCCCCTCAAACCTATACGTGTACGTTCACGTTGCACTATACTACCCACTCCCTTTCACTGCTTCACGCCCCATGTCAAAGGACCGCCCCACCCTGCTCACCGTACGCGACGCCGCCGATCGTCTAAACGTCACGCCGCGCACGCTCAAGTACTACGAGGAACGCGGCCTCGTCTCGCCCACGCGCAGCGAAGGCCGCTACCGGCTCTACGACGAAGACGACCTGGAGCGTTTCGCCCGCATTCTGCGACTGCGTTCGCTCGGCTTTTCGCTGCAAGGCATCACCGAGATGCTGAAGCGCCCGCTAGAGTCCACTGAAACCGGCAGCAACCGCTTTTCCACCGAGTCGCTGCAGGCGATCCGCGACGGGCTCTCGCAACAGGTCGACGCACTCGACGCGCGTATCGAAGCGATGCGTCGCGAACTGAAGGAAGCGCAAACGCTGAAGGCCGAACTCAGTCACGACCTCGACTACGTCGTGCGCCGTCTCGCCGGCGAAAACGCCGATACGCTCCTCAAGCAACGCCGCGAAGCACAAGCCGCACGCAAGTCGAAGAAGTCCAGGGCGCGGGACGAATCCGCATGAGCGCCGCCACATCCCGCGTGCCGCTCTTCAGCGTCGAAAAACTGCGCGGCGACTTTTTCCCGTGGGTGCTGGCGGTCGTCACCGGCCTCGACTATTTCGACAACGCCATCTTCTCGTTCTTCACGAGCTACATCGCCGGCGGGGTCAACGCGTCGCCCGACGAACTGGTGTGGTCGTCGAGCGCCTACGCCGTCGCGGCCGTACTCGGCATCCTGCAACAGCAGTGGTGGGTGGAGCGCTTCGGTTACCGGCGCTACGTCGCCGGCTGCATGCTGCTTTATTCAGCGGGCGCACTCGCGGCGGCGCTATGCGAAACCTCGTTCGAACTGGCGTTCGCGCGCGGCTTTCAGGGTTACTTCATCGGCCCGATGATGGGCACCTGCCGCATCCTGATCCAGATCAGCTTCACCACGCAACAGCGCCCAGTCGCGACGCGCGCGTTTCTGCTTCTGATCGTGCTCAGCAGCGCGCTGGCGCCGCTGGTCGGCGGTCAGCTCGTAGCGCATTTCGACTGGCGCGCGCTGTTCGCCTGCACCGCGCCGGTGGGTGTCCTGTTCGCCGTATTGGCCTTGCTCGCCCTGCCGAATTCCGGCGATCGCCAGCCGGAAGAACGCGGCTCCGCACACTTCTGGTCCTACGTGATTTTCGCGTTTGCGCAAGGCGCGCTGCAGATCGTGATGCAGCAACTGCGCTTCCAGTTGTTCACTGGATCCCCGGGACTGATCCTGCTGACCCTGCTGGGCATCGGCGCACTGGCCTGGTTTGCCTACCAGCAATGGCACCACCCGAATCCGCTGGTGCGGCTGCACGCCCTGCGCGAGAAGACGTTCCAGGTGGGCCTCGTGCTCTACATGTTCTACTACTACCAGTCCACCGCTTTCAGTTATCTGATCTCGCGTTTCCTCGAAAGCGGTCTCGGTTATCCGGTGGAGAACGCCGGCAGGCTCGTCGGCGTGACCTCGCTTATCTCCGCCAGCGCGTTGTTCGTCTACCTGCGCTATTCGAAGCTGCTGCCGCGCAAGAAGTGGATCATCGTGCCGGGCTTTGCGCTCGCCGCGTTCGCCGCGGCGTGGATGACGCGCATGGAACCCGGCGTCGGCGAGGAGGCGCTACTCGTGCCGTTGCTGCTGCGCGGTCTGCTGTTACTGTTTATCGTGCTGCCAGTCGCCAATCTGACGTTTAGAATCTTCGCTATCGAGGAATTCACGCACGGCTACCGGTTGAAGAACATCGTGCGGCAATTGACGATCTCGTTCGCCACCGCGTCCATGATCATCATCGAGCAGCATCGCGAGGCGCTGCATCAGGCGCGTCTTGCCGAGTTCGTGAATCCGTTCAATCCGGTGTTCCAGAACACGCTTGCCACGCTGACGCGAGGCTTCGCCGCAACCGGCCGTTCGCTCACCGAGGCGCACGGCCTGGCCATGGCGCAGATCGCGCGGATGGTCGCGCAACAGGCGAGCTTTTTGACTTCGCTCGATGGGTTCTACTACCTCGTTGGGGTAGCAGTGTGTGGCGGCCTTTTCGCCGCGTGGCAAAAACAGATCGACTGAGCGATGCTAGCGAAACTCACCCACTGGTTCGATGCGCGCCGCCGCGAGCGGGCACTGCGCAACCATCCAATTGACGACGCGCTCTGGCAGGCAACGCTTGCCGGTCTGCCGTTCCTCAACCATCTCGAAGCGGCGGACCTCGCGCGGCTGCGCGAACTGAGCAGCCTCTTTATCGCGCAGAAGGAGTTCTCCACCGCGCACGAACTCGAGCTGACCGATGCGATGACCGTGGCGATCGCCGCCCAGGCTTGCTTGCCGGTGCTGAACCTTGGGTTGGATCTCTATCGCGGCTGGGTCGGCGTGATTGTCTATCCGGGCGAATTCGTGATCCGCAAAACCGTCGAGGACGAAGACGGCGTGGTCCATGAAGTCGAGCACGACGCCAGCGGCGAGGCCTGGGAAGGCGGTCCGGTGGTGCTGTCGTGGGAAGACGCGCAGATGACGGACGACACGGACGCCTATAACGTGGTGATTCACGAATTCGCGCACAAGATCGACATGCTGAGCGGCGAGGCCGATGGCCACCCGCCGCTGTTTCGCCGCTGGCACGCGCCACTCGATGCAACCGCCTGGGGCCAGGTATTCGACCACGCCTACGACCACTTCTGCGCCAGGGTGGATGCGGTACCGGACCGCCGCTGGACGCGTTTCGAGCGGGAATCGCTGATCGATCCCTACGCGGCGGACCATCCGTCGGAATTTTTTGCCGTTTGCAGCGAGGCGCTGTTCGTCCAGCCGCACGCGTTCGAAGCCGAATACCCGGAGCTCTACCGCCTGCTGGCCCGCTACTACCGGCAGGATCCGGCGCGGGTGGGCGCGCTGCAGGCCTAAGAAGCGGCACGGAGCCCGGCGGCATAAAGGTCACTGGCATGAGACCCGGCCTGGAACCGCAACCGGCGGCCAGCCAACCAACCCGCCAACCCGCCGGCCGCGAAAAAACCTCCGCAAAGTTCGTCAACCGTCTGATTTTCTGGCATAATCGCCGTTTTTCGACCTTAGGCAAGTGGCTCGCGCCAAGATGCTTCCGCATAAGCGGCTGCACGCGGGTTGGCTACCGCCAGACTAAAGGAAAGACCATGAAAGAAGGCATTCACCCGAATTACCGCGAAGTTCTGTTCGTCGATATGTCGATCGACTTCAAGTTTGTGACCCGTTCGACCATCCAGACGCGCGAAACCGGCGAATTCGAAGGCAAGACCTACCCGCTCGCCAAGATCGAAGTGTCGTCGGAATCGCATCCGTTCTACACCGGTCAACAAAAGATCATGGACACGGCAGGCCGCGTCGAGAAGTTCAACAAGAAGTTCGGCTCGCGCGCTACCGGCAAGGCAGCGAAGTAATAGCCAGGGTGTATCCGCCCCGTCACTGGCTGCAGGCCGGACGGGGCGCTCAAGCACCAGCACAGGAGGGCAGCGTAAGCTGCCCTTTTTTGTCGCCTGGCGCCGCTGCTTTCCCTGCGCCGTATCGCGCCGCTCAACGCCCCGTTACGGGCCGGTGCGCCACGTTGCCGCCTGTTACTGGCCGTGACGCGCGCAGTGCGCCACGTCTACAATGCCGGATGCTGCGAATCGGCCATGCTGCCGGGCACCCTGCCCGGCGCCGGTCGAAGCGTTTATCCGAGATCAACATATCCGCATGAGATCCGTCGTTCGCCTCACTGCCTCCGCCACGAGCGCCCTGCCGCGCTGGCTGTTGCTGGCCATCAGTATTGTCTACGCGTCGTTCGGCCTGTTCGGCCGCGACCCGTGGAAGAACGAAGATGCGGCCGGCTTCGGCGTCATGTGGACCATGGCCAAGGGCAACGCGCACGACTGGCTGTTGCCGAACCTGGTCGGCAAATATCTGACCGACAACGGTCCGCTCGGCTACTGGCTCGGCGCCAGTTCGATCCGTGCGCTGGCGCCCTGGGTCGACGCGAGCAATGCCTCGCGCGTCTTCACCGGTCTGCTGTTTTGCGGCGCCTGCGCCTTCGTCTGGTACACCGCCTATCTGCTCGGCCGGCGCCCTGAAGTCCAACCGTTCAAATACGCCTTCGGCGGCGAGCCGGAACCGCGCGATTACGGCCGCACGCTCGCGGACGGCGCACTGCTGATTCTGCTCGCCTGCTTCGGCCTCGCCGAGCGCGGCCACGAAACCACGCCGCAACTCGCGCAGTTCGTCTGCGTTGCGATGCTCCTGTACGGCCTTGTGCGGATGATCGACAAGCCGGTGCAAGGCGCGCTCGTCTGGGGCTTCGCGCTCGGCCTCGTGGCCTTGGCAAGCAACCCCGTGCTGGTGGCAGCGCTGCTGGTCGGCACGCTCGCCATGACGATCATCGTGCCCGCGGCGCGCACGCGCTGGCTGCTGCTGGCCGGCTTGCCGGTCGCGCTGGTGGTGTCGCTGTCCTGGCCGATCGCCGCGCTCTCCGCCTACCCCGACGACGCCGTCTGGTACCTCAATCAGTGGGTGAGCACCAGCATCAACACGTTTGCCGGACCGCCCGGCTCGGTGGCCCGTTATGCGCTGAAAAACCTGCCGCTCTTCACGTGGCCCGCCTGGCCGCTGGCCATCTGGTCGTGGTTCAGTTGGTCCGGCTTGCGGCGCGCACCGCACGTGGCGATTCCATTGTCGGTGATCACGCCGTTGCTGATCCTCGTCGTGCTGCAGAGCCATCAGACCAACCTGCTCTTCATGCTGCTGCTGCCGGCGCTCGCGGTACTCGCCACCTTCGCGCTGCCCACGCTCAATCGCGGCACCATCAACGCCATCGACTGGTTCGCCCTCCTCAGCTTTACGATACTCGGCAGTACCGTCTGGCTGTTCTGGATCGCGGGCCTCACCGGTTTTCCGGCGCCGCTCGCGCGCAACATGGCCCGGTATGCGCCGGGCTTCGTGCCGCAGTTCAAGATGCTGTCGTTCATCTGCGCGGTCGCCGTGACAGTATGCTGGTTCGTGCTGGTCCGCTGGCGCCTCGCGCGCCATCCGAAAGTGCTGTGGCGCAGCGTGGTGCTCTCCAGCGCCGGCACGACGCTGATGTGGGTGCTGGTGATGACGCTGTGGCTGCCCATCATCAACTACAGCCGGACTTATAAGGACGTGGCCGAACAGATCGCGACCCATCTGCCGGACGACTACAGTTGCATTTCGCCGGTGCGCCTCGGCAATGCGCAGATTGCGACGTTTGCCTACTTCGGCCACATGCATTTTGCTTTCGATCAAGACTGCGACGTGATCCTGCGCCAGGACACGCAAGACTACGGCGAACCGAGTTCGATGTCGGACTTCGTCTGGAAGATGGTGTGGGAAGGCCGCCGGGTCGCCGACCGCGACGAGCGCTTCCGCCTGTACGTGCGCATCGACCGTCCGAAGCCGCCCGCCAGACACCGCGCCTGGCGTCCGAGGCAAGCCGCGCCGGCCAGCACGGACTGATCATGCTCGCTGACGTACGGAAGATCGCCGCGCTTGCCTGGCCGGTATTGATCGGCCAGTTGGCGATCATCGCGTTCGGCGTGATCGACACGGCGATGGTCGGGCGTTATTCGGCCGTCGACCTCGCGGCGCTTGGCCTCGGCTCGTCGATCTATATCTCGGTCTATATCGGCCTGACCGGCATCCTCACCGCCCTGCAGCCGATTGCCGGCCAGCTCTACGGCGGGCGTCACTACAGCCAGATCGGCGAGGAAGTCCGCCAGTCGTTCTGGCTCGCGCTGGCGCTGATGACGATCGGCTTCCTGATCCTGTACTTCCCCGAGCCGATCCTGCGCGTGGCCCGCGTGCCGGCGGCGCTGCACGAACGCACGGTCGCTTACCTGCAGATCCTGGCGTTCGGCCTGCCGGCCGGCCTGACCTTTCGTATCTACAGCTCGCTGACTAACGCGGTCGGCCAGCCGCGGCTCGTGATGATCCTGCAGGTCGGCGCGCTGCTGATGAAGTTTCCGCTCAATCGCTGGTTTGTCTTCGGCGGCTTTGGCATGCCGGCGCTCGGCGGCCCGGGCTGCGCGCTCGCCAGCACGACGATCAACTGGACGCTGGCCGTCGTCGGCATTCTGTTGATGACGCGCCTCGACGTGTTCCGGCCGTTCGCGATCTTCTCGCACTTCTGCTGGCCGGTCTGGCGCCGTCAGGTTGCCCAGTTACGCCTCGGTATTCCGATGGGGCTCTCGTATCTGATCGAGGTCACCTCGTACACCTTCATGGCGCTGTTCATCGCCCGCTTCGGCACCACGACGCTCGCCGGACACCAGATTGCCGGCAACGTCGGCGCGGTGCTCTACATGACGCCGCTGTCGATCGGCATTGCCACCTCCACGCTGGTGGCCCAGGCGCTCGGCGCGCATCGCCACGAAGCGGCGCGCACGCTGTCGCGGCATGGCATCCTGATGGCCGTGACGATCGCCTGCTGCTATGGAGCCATTGCGCTCGCGCTGCGGCCGCTGATCATCGAAGGCTATACGCCGAACCCGCTGGTCGCGGCGGCCGCGATGCCGCTGGTTCTGATCGTGGTGTTCTATCACGTGTTCGATTCGCTGCAGGTGACGACGGCCTTCGTGTTGCGCGCCTACAAGGTGGCGGTCGTGCCTACGGTGATCTATGCCATCGCGCTGTGGGGTGTGGGGCTTGGCGGCGGCTATCTGCTCGGCTTCGATATCGGCGGCGCCATACCCGTCTGGTTGACCGGCGCACGCGGGTTCTGGGTCGCCAATATGGCGAGTCTCGCGATTGCCGGATCCGGGTTATTGCTTTACTTGCAATCGGTCAGCCGGCGGTATCTGCAGGCTGGTTTTGACGGGCAGGCGGATAAGGCCGTGTAGGCGGCGTGGGCGGCAAGCGATGATGCGGGTCAAGGCGTTGTTGGAGGCGCCTTGACTGCTTGACCGTTAGTTGCTTTTCAGGTCTTAGGCAGCCGCTCTGCAAACCTCGCCGCGCCCCTGCTCCGCCGCCTCCTGCCGCATGGTCTCCCTTAGGCAGCCTCCCCCGCCGCCTCGCCGCACGCCTCCTCCACATCACGCCGCTCGAACACCTCCCGGGCGGCAAACAACGCGTTCAGGGCCGCCGGAAAGCCTGCGTAAAGCGCCATCTGCATGAACACCTCGACGATCTCGTCGCGCGTGCAGCCGACATTCAACGCCGCTTCGATATGCACCTTCAGTTGCGGCTGCGCGCACCCTAGCGTCGCCAGCGAAGCAATTGTCGCAATCTCGCGCGAGCGCAGATCCAGTTGCGGCCGGCTATAGATATCGCCGAAACCGAACTCGATCAGCAGCCGCCCGAAATCCGGGGCGATCGGCGCAAGCGCGGCGATCACCTTCTCGCCGGTGGCCCCGTCGATCTCCTTCAGCTTGTTCCAGCCCCGGGTGTAGCGGTCGTTTTGTGCGTGTTCCATGGTGAGTCCTTGTCTGATTGAGAGGGGTCGACCTGTCGTGTCACCGTGCGCTCAGCCGCCTCGTAGTAGGCAATCTTGTCGACGATCGCTTCGAGGTTGATCTGCAACTCCGCGATATGCGCGAGTACCGTGTCGCGATGCGCCGCCAGCATCTCGCGCCGCGCGCCGATCGTGGCCTCGCCTTGCGCCCGCAACGCAGCGAAAGCCTGCATCCCGGCGATCGGCATGCCGGTCGCCTTCAGACGCATCACGAACTGCAGCCAGTCGAGGTCGCCTGGCGCATAGAGACGATGCCCCGCCTCCGTGCGACCGACCGCCCGAATCAGGCCGGCCTGTTCGTAGTAGCGCAGCGTGTGTGCAGAGACGCCGGTGCTTGCCGCGACCTGGCCAATGGTGAGTGCTTTTGACATGACGGAACTCAGGTTAGGACTTCGAGTGCACTCTAAGTCAAGCGATTTGAATTGTCATCGACCATCGGGATTTTCCGACGTTTAACAAGGTTGGGGATACTGATGATCGTCCGGTAGAATCGCCAGCATTCTGTAAGCGAACAGGAGCGCGGTCGATGCGAAGCGGCACCCTCAGATGGACGTGGATGTGGGCAACGATAGCAGCGCTCGCCCTGCTGGCTACCTCGTCGTGGCGCGCCGATGCAGCACGCATCACCAGCGTGTCGCCGCAAGGCAAGGTGGCGCAGGTTCGGCAAGTGGTCGTCAAGTTCGACGAAGCGATGATCGCCTTCGGCTCGGCCTCGGCCGCGGCGCCCGCCCAGGTGCATTGCAACGACGCAGCCGCGAGCGGCGGCGAGGCGCACTGGATCGACGACAAGACCTGGGCCTGGGACTTCACCGCAGACCTGCCGCCGGGCCTCAGTTGCACGGTCGATCTCAACGACGGGTTGAAATCGTTTGCCGGCCACGCCATCACGGGTCCGCACCGCTACGCGTTTCAAACGGGTGGCCCATTCGTCCAGGAGATTCATCCTGACAGCGGCGAGATCGAGGAAGACCAGGCGTTCGTCCTGCAGTTGAACGGACCGGCTACGGACGCCTCGGTGCACGAGCATGTCTGGTGCGAATCGAGCGGCCTCGGCAATCGCATCCCCGTCAAGAATCTCGACGACGCTGCACGCGCGGCGCTGCTCAAGCACTTCCGCCTGAAAAAAGATGCCGCTCGCATCCTGACGCTCCAGTGCCAGCAAACGTTGCCTGCCGCCACCAAGATGCAACTGGTCTACGGCGTAGGCGTGGCGGGCCCGAGCGGTCTCGCCAACGACGTCGAGCGCCGCTTCGACTACACAGTGCGCGAGCCCTTCGCCGCCAGCTTCTCCTGCGAGCGCGAAAACGCCAAGGCGCCGTGTACGCCGCTGCGTCCGGTGCAAGTGCGCTTCAACGCGCCGATCAGCCGGACCGACGCCGAAAAGCTCACGCTCAAGGGCCCCGGCGGCACGATCGCACCTACCTTCAAACCCGATGACAAGGATTCCGAAACGTCGACGGTGGAATTCGCCGCGCCGCTGCCCGAGCACGCCGAGCTCACCATCGACATCCCCGCGAACCTGAAGGACGTCAGCGGCCGCGCACTCACCAACACCGACCTGTTCCCGCTCAAGACCACCACGGCGCCGATGCCGCCGTTGGCCAAGTTCTCGTCGGGGACGTTCGGCATCATCGAACGTTTTGCGGAACCGGACATGCCCGCGCTCGTGCCGGTGACGCTGCGCAACGTCGAAGCGGATCTGCATGTGGCGGGCCTGAATGCGGGCAACGCGCAGTTCACCACACTGCGCGTCGATGCGGACACCGACATCCGCAAGTGGATGCGCCTCGTCGACCAGTTCGACGGCTATTCGATGAATCGCTCGGGTATCGACTCGCTGATGCCCGGCTTGCTGCAGCGCTCGAAGAACCCGGTGTATGTGCCGCGTTCGCCGGACGAATCCAGCGACGACAACAAGAAAGACCCTGAAATCGACATCCGCTCGCTGTCCCTGCTCGCGGGACAGCGAGGCGTCGAAACCCTCGCCTTGCCGAAGGAAGATCCGAAGGCGCTGCGCCCATTCGAAGTGGTCGGCGTGCCGGTGACGAAACCGGGCTTCTACGTAATCGAACTGGCCTCGCCCGCGCTCGGCGCGTCGCTACTCAGCAGGAAAGCACCCATGTACGTGCGTACTGCGGTGCTCGTCACCAATCTCGGTGTGCACTTCAAGCAAGGGCGTGAAAACAGCGTGGTGTGGGTGACCTCGCTCGACAAGGGTCAGCCGGTACCGAACGCCGCCATCCAGGTGAGCGACTGCAACGGCGCCCCGCTCGCCGAGGGCAAAACGGATGCGCACGGCGTGCTGACCATCGACAAGCCACTCTCCCCTGTGAAGGAATGCGGCGAAGGGAGTTTCGAAGGCTTCTTCGTCTCGGCCCGCGTCGACGATCCGAAGACCGGTTCCGACATGGCCTTCGTGCGCTCGGACTGGAACCGCGGCATCGAGGCCTGGCGTTTCAACGTGCCCACCGACACCAGCATCGAGCAAACCGTGCGCGCGCATACCGTCTTCGACCGCACGCTGTTGCGCGCCGGCGAGACGGTCTCGATGAAGCATCTGATCCGCGTCGAAACCTTGCACGGCTTCGCGTATCCGCAAAAGTATCCGACCCGGGTCACGATTCGTCATCTCGGCAGTGGCCAGACCTATCATCTGCCGCTCAAATGGGCCGCCGACCACAGCGCCGATTCGACCTTCACGATTCCGGTCGCGGCGAAACTGGGCGAATACAGCGTCACGCTAGACGATGGCGATCCGAACGCAACGGCGTCTTCCGGCGCGGCGAGCGGCAGCGGTGGTAGCAGCAATGGCAACGACGGCGACGACAGTGACGCCTCCGACGATAGCGACAACAACGCCTCCGGCAACAGTTCGCCGTCCATGAGCTACGAGTCGGGTAGCTTCCGTGTAGAAGAATTCCGCTTGCCGGTGTTCAAAGGCACGATTGCCGTGCGCGACGAGAAGACCCATCCGCTGGTGGCCGCTAAAGAAGCGCCGCTTGCGCTGCAGATCGACTACGTCTCGGGCGGCGCGGCCTCGAACCTGCCGGTGCAGGTGTCCGCCTTGCTCAAGAGCACGACGCCCGGCTTCACGGACACGTTTCCGGACTTCAGCTTCACGCCCTATACGCCGCAAACCGGTGACGACACCTCGTCCTCGGACGACGAAGACAGCGACAGCGACAGCGACGCCCAGCAATCCGCCGACGACGGCGCCAAGCTGATCGCCGACAAGCAGGCGGTGACGCTCGATCGCAACGGCTCCGGCGCCTTGACGCTGAAGAACCTGCCGCACGTCGACGCGCCTAAGCGCCTCGCGCTCGAAGCCACCTTCGCCGATCCGAACGGCGAGGTGCAAACGCTCTCCGGCGGCGCGACGCTGTGGCCTGCCGCGGTGGTCGCGGGCATCAAGTCGGGGCAATGGGTGTCGGTCGGCAACACGGTGCCGGTCAAGGCCCTTGCCGTGGACCTGCAAGGCAAGCCGCGCGCCGGCGTGGCGCTCGACGTGCACGGCTATGCGCGCATCACGACGAGTTCGAGAAAGCGCATGGTCGGCGGCTTCTATGCCTACGACAACCACACCGAGACCAAAGACCTCGGCTCGCTGTGCAGCGGCAAGAGCGACGACCACGGTCTCCTGGCCTGCGACGCGAAGCTGCGCGACGCGGGCAACATCGACCTCGTGGTCACGGCCAAAGACGGCGACGGCAACGTGTCGACGGCGAGCAGTTCGGTCTGGGTCACGCGCGAAGACGAATTGTGGTTCGGCGGCGAAAACACCGACCGCATCGACGTGCTGCCCGAGAAGACAGCGTATGAGCCCGGCGAGACCGCGCGCTTCCAGGTGCGCATGCCGTTCCGCTTCGCCACGGCGCTGGTCGCGGTCGAACGCGAAGGCATCCTCGAGACGCACGTCGTCCAGCTGGACGGCAAGGATCCGACCGTCGAACTGAAGGTTAACGAGGCGTGGGGGCCGAACGTGTACGTGTCGGTGCTGGCACTGCGCGGCCGGGTCCACGAAGTGCCGTGGTATTCGTTCTTCACCTGGGGCTGGAAGGCGCCGCTCGAGTGGGCCCGCGCGTTCTGGTACGAGGGACGTCAATACGAAGCGCCCACGCCGCTCGTCGATCTGTCGAAGCCGGCGTTCCGCTACGGCATGGCCGAAATCAAGGTGGGCACGGCGGCGCACAAGCTCGCTGTGACGGTCACGCCGGACGCGAAGTCCTACACCGTGCGCGGCAAGGCCCACATCAAGCTGCACGTGCAGATGCCGGGCGGCAAGCCCGCGCCGGCCGGCACGCAGATCGCCGTGGCCGCCGTCGACGAGGCCCTGCTCGAACTGATGCCGAACGAAAGCTGGGACCTGCTCGACGCCATGCTGGAACGGCGCGCTTATGGCGTCGAAACGTCGACCGCGCAAATGGAGATCGTCGGGCGCCGTCACTTCGGCCGCAAGGCTGTGCCGGCCGGAGGCGGCGGCGGCCACAGCGCGACGCGCGAACTGTTCGACACGCTGCTGCTCTGGAATCCGCGCGTCACGCTCGACGCCAACGGCGACGCCTCGCTCGACGTGCCGCTCAACGACGCGTTGACGAGTTTTCGCATCGTCGCGATTGCGGCGGTCGGTCCGGGCACCTTCGGCACCGGCAGCACGTCGATTCGCAGCACGCAGGATCTGCAACTGATCTCCGGCTTGCCGCCGCTCGTGCGCGAAGGCGATGTCTTCCGCGCCCAGTTCACGGTGCGCAATACGACGGCCCGGGCGATGAAAGTGGTGGTCACGCCGAACGTGCCGGGTCTCGCGCTTGCAGCGCAAACGGTGGACCTCGCGGCCGACTCGGCACGCGAAGTCGCCTGGAACGTAACGACGCCCGACGGCCTCGCCGATGGGCCGTCCGGCGCGCTCACGTGGAGCGTGGCCGCCGCCGAACAAGGCGGCCCGCACGCCAGCGACGCCCTGAAGATCGCCCAGCGCGTCACCGCCGCGCTGCCCGTGACCGTGCAACAGGCCACGCTTGAACAGGTCGACGGCACGCTGTCGTTGCCGGTGGCCGCGCCGCCGGACGCGAGCACGACGCAAGCCGGCGTGCTGCGCGGCGGCATTGCGGTGTCGTTGCAGTCGAAGCTCTCCGACGGCATGCCCGGTGTGCGTCGCTGGTTCGAACGCTATCCGTACAACTGCCTCGAACAGCAAACCTCGCGGGCGATCGGTCTGCGCGACCCCGCGCAATGGCAGGCGGTGGTGGCGAAGATGCCGGTCTATCTCGACCGCGACGGCCTCGCCAACTACTTCCCGCCGAGCGACGACAGCGGCAGTCACGGCAGCCCGACACTGAGCGCGTATCTGCTCGCCGCCAGTGACGAAACCGCGAAGCTCGATCCGCGTTTCGCGCTGCCCGACGACGTGCGCGGCAAGCTCGAAGCCGGCCTCGTGAGCTTTGTGCAAGGCAAGATCCAGCGCGATGTCTGGGCGCCGCGCAAGGATCTCGATCTGCGCAAGCTCGAAGCGCTCGAGGCGCTGTCGCGGTTTGGGATGGTGCAGCCGGGCATGCTCGAGTCGATCGAGATCGCGCCGAACCAGTGGCCGACTTCGGCCGTGCTCGACTACTACGCGATCCTGTCGCGCGTGGCGGATATCCCGCAGCGCGACGACAAGCGCGCGCAGCTCGAACAGATCCTGCGGGCACGGCTCACGTATCAGGGCACGCGCCTCACGTTCTCGACCGAGGCCGACGACGATCTGCGGTGGTTGATGACCAGCACTGAAGACAATGCCGCCCGCACCGTCCTCACCTTCGCCGACGCCCCCGCGTGGAAGGACGAAATGCCACGCCTCGTCGCCGGCCTGCTCGCGCTGCAACGCAACGGCGCGTGGCAGACCACGACCGCTAACGTGTGGGGTTCGCTCGCGGTCGCGCGTTTCTCGCAGGTGTTCGAAAGCACGCCGGTCGCCGGGCAGACCCGGCTGCAGCTCGGCACGTTCGACAAGACGATCTCGTGGAGCCAGGCCGCCGCATCCCCTGCGGCGAGTTCGGCGACACCCGCCACGCCGGCGAAGGACACCCGTAGCCAGCTCCTGCCATGGCCGCCGGTGAATCAAGGCGCAGCGGCGCAGTTGACGCTCACGCAAGACGGCACCGGCAAGCCGTGGGCGACCATCGAAAGTCTCGCCGCCGTGCCGTTGAAAACGCCGTTCGCGGCGGGCTACCGCATCACCAAGACGATCACCGCGCTCGATCCGGCTGTGAAAGGCGTCTATACGCGCGGCGATGTGGTGCGCGTGCATCTGGACATCGACGCGCAGACCGACATGACCTGGGTCGTCGTCAACGATCCCGTGCCGGCCGGCGCGACGATTCTCGGCTCGGGTCTGGGACGCGACTCGGAGGCGGCCACGCAAGGGGAAAACAGCGGCGACAATGCCGACCGTGGCGCGTGGCCGGCATTTATCGAACGCGGTTTCGATGGTTATCGGGCCTACTACGATTATTTGCCGAAGGGGAAATTCTCGGTCGAGTACACGGTGCGGCTCAATAACGTCGGCACGTTCGGTCTGCCGCCAACGCGTGTCGAAGCGCTCTACGCGCCGTCGACCTTTGGCGCGGTGCCGAATGCGCCGTTGGTGGTGGTGCCCGCGGCAGGTACTGTGCCGGCGGTGTCGAAGTGAGACGTGCGGATTGTCCGGCGTGGCTCGCCCGCGCAACGATCTGCATCAGCCTGCTCGGCACCTCGCTCAGCGCCTTCGCGCTGCCCTCGTTCGACGAGGTCCACGCCCGCTGGCACAGCTCGGACTGGGTGCTCCTCGCGCGCGACGGCGAGCCGCTGCAGCGCACGCGCATCGATCACAGCGAGCGGCGCGGCGACTGGGTCGCGCTCGCCGACGTCTCGCCCGCGTTGCGCCAGGCCATCGTCGTCTCCGAAGACAAGCGCTTCTACGAACACAGCGGAGTCGACTGGCGCGGCGCAGCGGGCGCCGCCTGGGCCAATCTGTGGAATACGCGCACGCGCGGCGCGTCGACCGTGACCATGCAGTTGACCGGCCTGCTCGACGACGACCCACAACGTTCAGGACAACGTTCGATCGCGCAGAAGGCCGGCCAGGCCGTCAATGCATTGTGGCTCGAGCGCTCCTGGCGCAAGGACCAGATCCTCGAAGCCTATCTGAATCTTGTGCCGTTCCGTGGCGAAACGATCGGCTTGTCGGCCATCTCGATGACGCTGTTCGGCAAGGCGCCTTCGGGACTCAACGACCGCGAAGCGGCGGTGGCCGCTGCGCTGATCCGCGCGCCGAACGCGCCCTACGCGAAAGTCAGCGAACGCGCCTGCCGGATTCTGCGCGACATGCAAGCGGCCGGCCAATGCGCGAACCTCGGCGGTTTCGTGCAACTGGCATTCGCCCGTCCTGCGCCGGCCACCCTCTCCCTCACGCCGGATGACGACGGCCTCGCGCCGCATTTCGCGCGGCGCATCGCGGCTGAAGTGCATCCGGTCGCCGGCACGCGCGTGCGCTCCACGCTCGACGCCAGGCTGCAACGTTTCGCACGCGACACCCTCACCCGTACGCTGCTTGAACTGAATGCCCGCGCGCATCCGCGCAATGTGCAGGATGGCGCCGTGGTAGTGCTCGATAACACCACCGGCGAGGTGCGCGCGTGGGTCGGCTCGTCGGGCGCGCTGTCCGGCGCCCGCGACGTCGATGCGGTACTCGCGCTACGCCAGGCCGGCTCGACGCTCAAGCCGTTCCTGTATGCGCAGGCCATCGACGAACGGCGGCTCACCACGGTGTCCCTGCTCGACGACGCGCCGCTCGATCTCGCTGCCGGCGGCGGCCTCTACATCCCGCAGAATTACGACAAGGACTTCAAGGGCTGGGTCAGCGTCCGCACTGCGCTCGGCTCGTCGCTGAACGTGCCGGCGGTGCGCACGCTGGTGATGGTGACGCCGCACCGCTTTGCGAAGACTCTCACGGCGCTCGGTCTGCCGCTCACGCAAAGCGGCGATTACTACGGCTATAGCCTCGCGCTCGGCAGCGCGGACGTCACCCTGCTTGCGCTGACTAACGCCTATCGCGCGCTGGCCAATGGCGGGGTCGCCGGATCCACGGCCGATCTGCCGCGTCGCCAGGCGGCACCCGGCGACACCGCAACCCGGGCGGCGCAGCGCGTCTTCAGCGCCGACGCCAGCTTCATCATCACCAGCGTGCTGTCGGACAACAACGCGCGTACCCGCACCTTCGGCTTCGATAGCCCGCTCGCCACGCGCTTCTTCTCCGCGGTCAAAACGGGCACCAGCAAAGATATGCGCGATAACTGGACGGTCGGCTTCACCTCGCGTTATACGGTGGGCGTGTGGGTCGGCAATGCGGACGGCACGCCGATGTGGGACGTGTCCGGCGTGAGCGGCGCGGCACCGGTGTGGGCTGCGATCGTCGGCTATCTGCACCGTCGTTTGCCGAGCACGCCGCCGGCCGCGCCACCCGGTGTGATGCAAACACGCGTCACGTTTGAAAACGGCGTCGAGCCCACCCGTGACGACTGGTTCCTGCGCGGCACGCAAACCCCGCTCGTCGCGCTCGCAGCGGATGCCGGCGCGGCCGTGCAACGGGTTTCGACGCGCGGCGCGGTGCATATCGGCGCACCCACCGACGGCACGATCTTCGCGCTCGACCCCGACATCCCTGCCTCGCGACAGCGGATTTCATTCGAACGCGCGAGCGAAACGTCGACCTTGAGCACATGGCGTCTAGACGGCAAGACGCTCGGCCACGCGTCGCGCGTGCCCTGGCTGCCGTGGCCTGGGCACCATCTGCTGGAACTGGTGGATGCCGACGGCAGCGTCGCCGATGCAGTGCACTTCGAAGTGCGCGGCGCGGTAGCCCGCACGCCCGGCACTGGCACTGGCACCATCGCAGCACCGATCGCCTCACAAAGGCCTACGAAATAGGCAAAAGCTTTAAATAGTATCCACGATGATTTACTTGTCACGAATCGATCGGTATAAATCGGCGGTTTTCATCAGAAGGCCGCGCGATTTATCCTATGCTTAAGCGCAGCGCGTGCTGACCGAATGCGTCGTCCGTTCCCGGCTAACTTTTTGTGCCCTCAATGGAGTGCTTGCCATGCTGAAGAAGCTGCTTATGCTTTGCGTTGCCTTGGCCCTGTCGCTGTCAGCCACCTTCGCCTCTGCGGTGGAAGTCAATTCCGCCGATCAGGCGACGCTTGAAACCGTCAAGGGCATCGGCCCGGTTCATGCGAAAGCGATTATCGACGAACGCACCAAGAACGGCCCGTTCAAGGATGCCGACGATCTCGCCGCACGCGTGAAAGGCATCGGCACGAAGTCGGTGACGAACCTCGAAGCAGCCGGTCTCACGATCAACGGCGCGTCTACCCCGCCGACCGGCGCCAAGGCGGCCACGAAGTCGAGCACGACGGCCACCAGCACACCGGCAACGAAGACCCAGGTCGCCACGTCGACGAATACGACGGCGGCCACCACGACGCCGGCCGCGACACCCGCACCGGCGACCGCCGCCGCGAGTGCGCCTGCGGCCGCATCGGGCGGCAAGGCTTCGAAGTCGAAGAAGAAGAGCAAGGCGGCGGCATCCGAAGCAGCCGCTGCCTCCGCCCCGGCCGCAGCGGCGGCAAGCGCGCCCGCGGAAGCCTCGGGCGGCAAAGCCTCGAAATCGAAAAAGGCGAAGAAGAGCAAGGCGGCATCGGCTGCCGCCGCTTCGGGCACCTGATTGTCGTCAGGCGAACGGGGTAAGCTGTTCGCCTGACGTGGTTCATCTAACGTGTTTCACCCGAGCGCATCCGGTATCGGCCACGCCCTGCTTTCCATCCAACCGGTGCCGCGCAACCGCGCGGCGTTTTCACCCGCCGGCGTCTCTACGGAACGCCGGCATTCAAGAGAGACCGTCATGAGCCTACTCGACACCTTCGGTTCCCTGCTCGGCCAGTCGCCTGAAGGCGGCGGCGGCCAGCAAGCCCTGATCAGCACCGCGCTTGAATTCGTCAACAACCAGCCGGGCGGCCTGAACGGCCTGATCCAGCAGTTCAAGGACAAAGGGGCCGGCGACATCATCAGTTCGTGGGTCAGCAACGGCGAGAATCAGCCGATCTCGGCGGACGCGCTGCATAGCGTGCTCGGCTCGGACACCGTCACCAACCTCGCGGCCAAGGCCGGTGTACAGCCTGACCAGATCACGGGACTGCTGTCGCAGATCCTGCCGCATGTCGTCAATGCCGCCACGCCCACCGGTGAAGTCCCCGCCGAAGGCCAACTGAACGCGACAAGCGTACTCGGTGCGCTCGGTGGTCTGGAGTCGCTGTTCGGCAAGGGCAAAGCGTAACGTTTGAACGTGGGTCCCGCGCGCGGCCGTTTCAGTCACGCCGCGGGAACCACACCCTACGCCGAGGCAAATAAAAAGGGCAACGAATCGAAATTCGTTGCCCTTTTGCATGGCGGGCAAGTTCGCGGCTCAACCGCCGCGGCCTTGCAGACCGTACCGCTTAATGCACCACGCGGTCGAACACCAGCTTGCCGTCTTCCACTTCGACGGGAATCACATCCTTCGGACCGAACTTGCCGGCCAGGATCAGCTTCGCGACCGGGTTCTCGATCTCCTGCTGGATCGCGCGCTTCAACGGCCGCGCACCGAACAGCGGGTCATAGCCGACCTTGCCGATCAACTCCAGCGCGTCGTCCGAGACGACCAGTTGCATGTCGAGCTTCGCCAGCCGCTCATGCAGCCGTTGCAGCTGGATCTTCGCAATCGACTGGATGTTCGAGCGATCGAGCGCATGGAACACGACGACATCGTCGATCCGGTTGAGGAATTCCGGGCGGAAATGCAGCTTCACTTCTTCCCACACCGCATCCTTGATCGCGTCCTGCGGTTCGCCGACCATCGCCTGGATCACCTGCGACCCGAGATTCGAGGTCATGACGATCACCGTGTTCTTGAAGTCCACGGTGCGCCCCTGGCCATCGGTCATGCGGCCGTCGTCGAGCACCTGCAGCAGCACGTTGAACACGTCCGGGTGGGCCTTCTCGATCTCGTCGAGCAGGATCACGCTGTACGGCTTGCGACGCACCGCCTCGGTCAGGTAACCGCCTTCCTCATAGCCCACGTAGCCCGGCGGCGCGCCGATCAGCCGCGCGACGCTGTGCTTCTCCATGAACTCGCTCATGTCGATGCGGATCAGATGATCTTCCGAATCGAACAGGAACGACGCCAGCGCCTTGCACAGTTCGGTCTTGCCCACGCCCGTCGGGCCGAGGAACAGGAACGAGCCATACGGAC
>Ga0116227_10006474_pt1 | contig 23725 bp, 11 predicted proteins | sample S1TSphgellanicum_FD_89693 | JGI IMG/M metagenome (GOLD analysis project Ga0116227, IMG submission 89693) | Host-associated microbial communities from peat moss isolated from Minnesota, USA - S1T2_Fb - Sphagnum magellanicum MG | ecosystem: Host-associated > Plants > Peat moss > Unclassified...
ACACTATACCATCATTCAAGTCACCATCAACAAGAATGTTGGTGTCTTTGAGAGTGAGTACAACTGCCGCACCCTCCATCACCTTGTCCAGTCCATGTCGTACTTTCAAGCCAGCCAAGTCCTCTGCAAAATTCAGAATAACCATTAGGAGAACCCAAGTGACAACATAGACATCCAGAGGTAACATCAATACTCACTTCCACCTAAGAGATGCAGGTCCAATTTGAGGACCAGTATTCCAGCCCCATCAAAAGGACAGAATATACTTACTTCCTCCATATCCACTTTGATTGAACTCATCATCACTTTCCTCTTCATCCTTATCCTGCACCCAAGAAGCAACACCGTCATTTCTGACCAAAGGACCCTAATCATTGAATGAGGAAGCAATGTTGCATGTCAAAAGATTGTGTACTTAAGGTTGTCAATGCCAATACCCCATGACAAGCTTGGTGAGTGATAGGTGCTTGACAACAGCTATTGCATTTGGACAACTAAAAAGCTCTGAGTCATCAAGGAACACAAGAATTGAATTGGCATGTTCATACCAGCATACATTTGGTCAGCAATGTGAGTCTCTGCACAGATTTGATACATAGACTTGTGCATCTGTACAAATGCCCTTGGTTTGTTCAGGAAGCAGCACTCACATTAGTCTATGAAATCTTATCCTAATACCTAACTCATAACTCAATTTTCCATCACAAACAGTGGGAATAATTTGCATACAACAACATGATTGGAGGAAAGGTGAGAAACCAACTTGTTCTGCAAGAATTGCTGCCATCCGTGCAGCTTTCTTCTTCTCCTCAAGTTTCTTCTGCTCATCAAGCTTCCGACTCTTGTTCACCCAAGATGCAACATCATCTTCTTCCTTGGGCTTCTCAGCATACGGTCTCCTCTCCACTCTTCGTCCTATGTTCACCTTCTTGCGCTCTTCTCGCATCCTGCAGTGTAACTACTTGTTACTGCAGCCCAATTCAAGGTTTTTCCGTCACACTAGGGTATACCAGAATTGCACAACAATCATTAAATCTGCCTCCTCATTTCACTCCATTACTCATGATATATTGAACTGGTATGATAAACAGCAATGCAAACATAACCCTAAAAAACGAAGCTCATGCTTGAGAATCACAAAGCAATGGAAGAATCACATGCTTCCAGAAACTGGTTGATCTTCTGCTGATGGTTTGAAGAAACAGTTGTGCTATGGGAAGAAGACAATTGTAATTATCGAACTGGTTAGACAACAGCAATGCAAACACAACCCTAAAAAATGAAGCTTGTCTTTAAGAATCACAAAGCAATGGAAGAATCACATGCTTCCAAAACCTGGTCAATAATCTGCTGATGGTTTGAAGAGACAGTTGTGCTTCAGGAAGAGGAAAATTGTGATTACCAAAATGGTTCGACAACAATAATGCAAACATAACCCTAAAAAATGAAGCTTGTCTTTAAGATTCACAAAGGAATGGCAAAATCACAAGTTTCTGAAAACTGGTTGATCTGATGGTTCAATCAGACAATTGTGGTTCGGGAAGAAAACAATTGTGAAGCAAAAATGCAGAGAAGAAGCAATGTACCTTGCTATGCGCTCAGCCAACTCAGTGGTTGCAATTTGAGGTTGATCAGGCTCTAGTCTTCCAACACTACTGTCCCTGTCTCCATCCTGTTGTCTATCAACTTCCACCGTCTCCTTCTCTCTCTCCTCTCGCTCTCGTTCCCGTTCTCTCTCTATCTCCCTGTCTCGTTCTCGTTCCTTCTGTCTCGCACGCTGCTGCCGCTCTTTCTCTTTCTCCTTCTCCCTCTCTCTCTCCCGGTCCCTCTCTTTTTCTCGCTCCCTCTCTCGCTCTCGTTCTCGCTCTCGCTCTCGTTCCTTTTCCTTCTCGCGCTCACGCTCCCGTTGTTCCTTCTCCTTCTCCTTTTCCTTTTCTTTAGCCCTTGCTCTTTCCTTCTCCCTTTCCTTTGCCTTCTCTTTCTCTCGCTCCTTCTCTTTTTCTCGCTCCCGCAACTCCCTTTCTTTCTCCCTGTCCCTCTTCTCCTTCATCTTCTCCTTATTGTCACCATGCTTTTCTCTATCCCTGTCCTTGTCTAACTCATCCTTCTCTCGCTGCTCCTTGTCGTTGTTGTCTTTCTCCCGGTCCCGCTTCTCTTTCTCTTTTGGTTTATCCTTATCCCTATCTCTGTCTCTAATCAATTCCTCCTTCTCTCGTTCCTTGTCTTTCTCCTTCTCCCTGTCCCTCTTCTCCTTCTCTTTGACTTTTTCCTTATTGTCGCCATGTTTATCCCTATTATCCCTGTCCAACTCCTTGCTCCTATCCTTCTTCATCATCTCTACGTCGTGATCCACCACCCGCTGCTCTTTCTCTTTGTCTCTACTACTCTTTTCTTTCTCCTGCACGTTGTTTTCCCTACTACCCTTGTTGCTCCGGCTTCTCTCTGATCTCTCCTTCTCCTTATTACTTTTATTATCTTTGTCCCGCTGCTCCCGCTCCTTGTCTTTCTCCACCACCTCCCGATCCCTTTCCTTATCCTTCTCTTTTTCTCGCTCGCTCCTTTTGCGCCGCTCCTTGTCTCCTCGCACTTCATCATCTACTTTCTCTGCTCCCATGGCTGCTGCTACCTTCAAATTGGTGCAACAAAAGAATACAGAGGAGGAAGAAGACCTTGCCTTGACAAAAAAAAAAAGAATCCCCAAGACGCCCTAGTGAAGGATTGCTACAATCGTAAGAACTATGCATCCGCTTCCCCCGCGCTCTTCTTGTGCTTGCAATGGAAGATTTGACGGATTTGTGAGGGGCTCGCTCGCTCGCTCGCTCGGCCGTGTGTCGCGGCCTTTGCAACGCGCGCACAACGGAACAGAAGCACGAAAAGTTAGGGCAAAGTTGTTACACAAGCTTTCTGGCTTGCTGGGGTTGCCGAAAAAAGGGTTTTTTACAACAGAGGGAGGCGGGTATTAGAAACTGCACCAAACCCTTCGGTAATCATCTCACTTATCAGAGTTGATACCCGTGGCTATGATATATAGAATCGTGGTTATCCAAAAAATCAAATGGCTGATTCTTGTTATAAACCATGTGTGGGGGAAAACTGAAGGTATGAAATCTTAACTTGATGGAACTTAGTATCGTCAACCATCCAAAGTAAAACAAGACAAGATTTTCGGCAATTGATGGAGGAGACAGGAAACGGGTGTTGTTGTTTGTTTTCCCTTTGTTTTGTTTCTTGCAAGTTCTGTAGAGTGGCATTCAGTGTGTTTGGTGTTTTTCATTTTGGATGGTGTTGATGTTCTTGCATTGTTTCTTTGGTGGACCTTTTATTAAGGAAGAGATGCTTCATTCAAGAGCTGCCAATTCAAAGATGGCTGCAACAGAAGAACTAATTATTTTCAATTTTGGTTGTGTAGGAAGGTCGCAGATCGTCGTTTGGTGTGGTGGTGAGCTAGGATCTAATGTTTTACAGACGGGAAGGAATGCCCCTCTGTAAATAACCACCTTATTCCTTTTTAAGGGTTTTAGGGTTTAGGGTTTTAAGGTTTTGCAATTTTCTCTACACCCATGAGCTTTCAATAGGAGTGCAGGTTTAGAAGCAGAATGTAGGGGTCAATAATTAGGGATGTGATGAAATAAATGTTTAGGGATTTCAAGAGAGGTCAAATGGCAGGTCATTTGTGATGTGTTGGGTGTTTTGGAATTTTGTTGTTGAGGTTGAACTTGTTGTTAGGAATAGAATACCCCATCTCATTGGAGCTTTGAAGGAGGTTGTTTTGCCAGAAAGACTTAGTCTCTTATTGGAGTTCTACTAATAAGCCATCTAGAATGTTACAATATCTTTGTCAAACTTGTTGGGTCAGATTGCGAAGAGTCATATTTCCAGTTCATTTATGTGGGAAGTTGTGAGATATGTTAAGTGGATCATATTGTGGAGTATAGCCAATGTCATGAGATTTTTCATTTGTACATGAACTTTTGTGTATGTGTTTAGGGGTTATGTCATGGCTTGATTTCCTAAGAAACAAGTACATGAGTGTTGGGGTACATGCCACAAATGAAATTGCCACGAAACGACCAGTTGAGCTCCATGAAAGCAGAATCTGAGTGACTTGATCCTGATGACCTATAAATTGAATTAGGTTGAGTACGTAGTTAGGTGTTTAAACAATTTGTTAAGTTGTTTGATTTAAGTAATTCATTGTGTTGTGATTCATGGAGATTTAGGTTCAATTGCTGAATTATTCATTTGGGAATGTGTTATTTTTTTGTTCTTTATTCTTTTCATTACACATGATTCTCAATTTTTTAAAGAATTCAAATAATTGACAAGAAAATTGCTGGGTATTTTTTGGTTTTTTCATGAAACCCTATAGTTCTTTGAAGTTTTTGAAATACCCAAGAATTGGTAGTTTTTTAATTCTTTTTTTTTTTCCAAATAGGGGGAACAAGTGGTTCTTTGATTCTTTGATTATGAGTTTTTCAAATATCCAGAACTTGGTGGTTATTACAAAAATCAAAAACCCATTTGCAACCATGTTGGGCAATTATCAAACACAGGAGTAGACTTCAACGGTTATCAAAAAGGTTCTAATGATTCATAACCATGATTCTCAAAAAATCAAATAACCAGTTCTGGCATATAAACATAGTTGTAAAAATTGAAAAACAAATCAAACAACTAATTCTAGCATGATTCTCAAAAATTGAAAAAAAAAAAATTCAAATAACCAGTTCCAGTGTGTTAACCATGGTTTTCAAAATATTAAAAAATCAAACAACCAAATGTAAAACCACTGGTTCTTTCATGAAGACCATAGGTTCTTTAAGGATTTTGAAATAACTGAAACTCATAGTTCTTTGATTCTAATTTTTTTTCAAAAAACCAAAATTGATGGTTTTTTTCTGAATTTTTTTTTGAGGAATGGGTGGTTTTTAAAAAATTCAAATAACCATTGGTTTATAGCTAAGCCTAAGTGAATGAATGAACCCAAGTAGCGAATGAATGAAACCCAACCCACACTTAATTGAGAACTTGGGTTATCACCAACCAGGCAATTACTAGATGGATGAACTTTAACTAAATTGAGATGGGGTGTAACATAACAGCCAATTCCTTAATTCTAAACAAACTTTAATGGAGTTGAGAAGGCATGTAACCTAGGAGCCAATACTAAATGGATGACTTCCAATGGAATTGAAAAGGGGTATAACATGGTAACCAATACTAGATGAGCTCCAAGGGAGTTGAAAAAGGGTGTAACTAGTCAATTATGGATGAATGACCCCCAACTAAATTCAGGAAGAATGTAATTAACACACCCCCAAATTCCTTGATGGATTCAACTATGAGTCTAAAGGTGAAAACAACGGAAGGAGAAAGAGTTGGGGTGCACACTTTGGCTTGCAACACTTTGGGGGTAAAGGGGTGTGCTAGAGCTCCGGGATGGGGATTAGGAAGAGTGACAAACAACTCAATTACTCACACAGACTTGCATGAACTAAACAACAAGTTTGTTAGTGCATAATTTAAGCATTTTTGGTGCACAAACAAACCATGAACAAACACAAACTTACAAGATTCACCACGGCCCAGATTTGGGGGAAACCACCACCTTCCCCCTTATAATATTCTATGTGTTTGGCCACAAGGCTAGCACCCAAATGTCATTTTGTCCTAGGACTCCCAAGTTAAAGTCCCAAAATTTTGAAAATTGGGACTTCCATGATTTTGGAGGCCCATAACTTCTTCTACAAACGTCTGATCAAGATGAGGTCTAAAGCAAAGTTGTATCCCTCATCAAAATCTTTCCAATGGTATGTGGCACGCCACCTGCACACAAATAAATCGAAGCAATTCCTGAGTTTTAATGTTCGAAAGTCAAAGTGACACTTTGACTCCTGACCCTTCTTTTGGCCATGACTTATGTTTTACGTACCCAAATGAATCATGCAAGCCCATTTTAGACATCTATGTTCTAAAAGCTTTCTAATGATATAAAAAACTTTTTCAATCTAATGTGTTTTGACCTCTGCAATTACCCTTTGAAAATTTGGAAATCCATCGAGATTCCAACTCCCAATGTGGGAGTTCACTTAGGAGTGTGGGGGTTCATTTCCACACACTCTCGTGCACTCTTGGGAATATGAAATGTGACTCCAAGGCTTCACTTTTGGCATGCACCTTCACAAGCCCTTGCCTTGGTTGCGAGCTTAAGGCTAAGGTTGCAATAGTAACCAACGAATTACACTAGATAAACCAAAATTGAATTAAAAAAGGGATGTAATAAAATAGTATAACCAATTAATGTTAAATTTACCTTGACAAAAGGTTTTGTGCAAGTTTTGGTAACCACCCATTAAAAGTTGCCCCTTCCTATTAAGTACGTACCTTCCACTTTTATTGGCCCCCACCCCTTTTTCATCCTCCTCCTTAAAGCATGCTAACAATTTTCTATTATAGTTGGAGGGCATTTTATAACCCTAAATATATTGTTCAGAAAAGAGGAGAAATCTTTCATTACTAGGAATAAAAGTTGTTAAAGTTTTATTCACACATAATGTTAAATCCTTGTTAAATCAATGCCCTAATTTAGTGATGAAAACATAGATTCACATATGTGGTGTTATGTACCACCAATGTTGATGTGGAGTCCTATGTGGTAGCTAGTGGCAACTCTATATTAGTGTCAGTGCTAACTAAAACTAGATTTTTGCAAAATGAAAATTTTACTCATCGTAGGCCACAAGCTAAATTATTGACATAATATTGTTATGACATTGTAACACAATGTTTGATCAACATAATGTGTTACAATTCAACCATAACATCATATCAATAATTATATCACTACTACAAAACATGTCCCCAATCCACTCAACATTCCACCGGAAATGGCCCAATTCTACCTTAGTGGAATGTAGTGCATTTTTAGTGGAACTGTGAATGAACTAGGATACATGGGAAAGACCCCACTGAAATTCCAACATGCACCATCTTGGTCCATTGAACTCCACTCCTATCCACCTACAACACTAACATATTCATTATGAATACCAAAATAACATTTGGACTAATATACCATTTTATCATTTGACCTAAACTTCATGAAAGGACTTGACAATGTATATTAGGTGTGTGATTAACGTTGTTGACCATATGTTTTTATAATGTGGGCTTGAAAATGTTGCAAACAATAGTTGTTTTGGAGTTTATTATGATAATGACCATTTGTGCTTTGGGCAATAGTTACCATGTGAATAATTTTGAGATGAATTTGAATCTAATTTGTTGTTTCATGATGTGAAAAAAAAATCTTCTTAATTTATTTCAAATTTAAATGAGAACAAGGTTCTACAAATTTTGACTTCCCATAAAGGTGTATGTCATGTTGTTTTTGTTTGCAAAAACTCATGTGTTTTCAAGTTGATTTTTTTTTAAACGGTTATAAAACATGAATTTATTTTGTAATTTTGTTACAATATGTGAATTCCCTATTTCTCAAGTGCTTCATGGCACAAGTGAAGCATTACTTTCATAATTGTGTGTTATGTATGCGATTAATGTGGTTGATCATATGAGAAGAAGTGACATATATAAGCATAATTGATTACACATGACATCATATGGTAAACCAAAAGGACAAGGAAGCCATGATTGGGTGTAGAGCTATGAAAGAAAGAGTTTTCAAAAATACCTCTAAGGATCAAACTTTGATAAAGAAATGGTTGGTAGTTTGTCAAAATAGGAAGAGATAATTCTCAAATCTTACAACAATTGTAATGGCCAAAGAAAGCATTGCTTGGTGGTGCAAGTCTTACAAAGTGAACACTCCATGACCGCAACAAATGGTTATCAAAAGCTTTTGAATCAAATTACATTGGGCTTGCAAGAGAAGCAAGGATGAGTTTTGATTCCATTCATTCAAAGAAACAAAAATGACATTGTCAACTACAAAGGCCTTCAACTTAGTTTTTCATGTTTAGTTCTACTAGTTTATACAAGGAATTTCATGGAATGGTCAAATAATGAAAGAAGTGAAGAAGCAAAATTAGAAATGTAGGCTTTTGGGAGATTCAATTTTCAGAGAATTTATTCTTTCAGGTATGCAATGTGAAGCCATCTCAAGAGAAGAGAAGATGTGTTCTAATATGAACAGAAATTTCAGTGTCTAAAACTGTGTTTTGGAAAGCATAGCTAAAGACCAGCTTCTCAAGGAGATTGATCTTCCAGGCTCATTTTCTCATGTCTGGAAATGTGATTTACAATAGTACCATGGCAAGTTTGACACTAATTATATTAATTTCAGAAATGTTTGAAAATTTCACAAAAAAACCTTTTTTCAAAGAATAAAATTTTGTGAAGGAGTTTAAAGAATTTGCTATAATATTCTGGAGGATTCTATTCCTCAAAATGTTCAAAGTAAAACAATCATTTGACACTAAAGTGTTGAAACTTGCCATGGTACTACTATGGCATATCAACCTTGGGAGTCAAGAATCATCTCCAGAGAGAATTAACTCTAAGCTCGGCTGCTTCTCTTCTTCTCTAGCAAGCTTTTGCTGTTGCTCATAGCAATATTTCTGGTACAAGAGACTACCCATTGCAAACACAAACACTCCCGTTCCAATTGCTCCCATCACTAAGTTTGGCCTTGCATCGAGTTTGGTATTCACTAAACTGGAGAACGGACTTGACCACCTGTGCCAATCCTTTTTTGTTTCTCTGCTCATGATCTTCTTCCCCCAATTTCACCTCAAGCCTCCTAAGCACTTCATTCCCATTTGATGCATCTTCCACTTGTATCTACAAGACCTTCCAATTTTATTTTTTCCTTTTGAATTCAGGAAAAACCTTGTCAAAATTACTTAGAGATAATTTCTTTGTTGCAGGTTCTGATTTGGGCTAAGGGAGATGCTATTGTTGCTGGATGTAGCCACCAACCCCAACTCTAACATGTAAAGTCTGATGAAGGTTAAACCCCACCACAAGGATGAAGAGACACAGCATGAGCACCCTAATGAAGGGGAACTGAAAAGACACCACCATTGGAGTTTTCAGGTTTCACCCATTGTTGGGTGGGTATCTGATCTTGTTGGTGACCCTGGGTTTTTTTACCCAAATTTAAAACAATTAAAAATCACAATCACAATTAAAGAACTGCTGGTTTTGGTTATTTCAAAAGCCTTTAAAAATCAGTGGTTTTTATGAAAGAACCAGTGAAGAACTGAAGATTTTTTCAAGGCAATTGTTATTGGGATTGTTTTGAATTTTTTGAGAATCATGATTGTATTTTGGGATTGGTGCTTTGGTTTTAAAGTTAGAACTGCCTTGATAACCGTCAGGTGTCTATTCCTGTTTTTGATAACCACCTGACATGGGTTTCAGCTACACACCTATCCCCTTTCCTGCTAATATGGCAATGGCATTGTATACAGCAGAGTGATTTGTAAAGTCACCCTGTCTTCACCCTGTCTTTGGGCCTGCTTTCACCCCCTATCCCCTCTTCCAGTCGTATCCACAAAGTAACGAAATTTTATTAAATCTCAGTGTGAAATGCTGAAACTCAGCATTTAATGGACAAGGTTTAAGAGTAATTGTAGTAGTTGTACAGGAAGGAGTAGTGAAAATATACATAGCAGCAGTGAAGGCGCTCATGAAAAAGAAAAGACAGGAACTCAGCATACATTCAAAATTGGTGGAAAAACCAGTTTGGGTCCCACTTATTTCGTTTTCTAAAATTTTCGTTCCCAGTTAAGCGTTTGATGGCCTATTGTGTCGAAACTGGCTGTTCTTGCCCCCTAATCACAAGACTTTAGAGATAGCTCTAGTATCTCCAAATTGTTGTCACAAATAATTTTACTTGCTGCAGTGTGTGCTCATATGGCTGTTTTGCTGCTAAAGACATACCTGCAATCCGGAATCACACATCATACACACAGCCATGTGTTATTCCTGGTTGTCTCCTGTGGTGTGCTCCCAGCCTCACACACACACATCCAAATGGGACAATACATAACAATCTATGCACAAGTAGTAGAGAGTTTCTTCTGACAAATGAACTGAAGTGTTTCCCAATGGAGCAAAGCATAGTTGTAGTGTAGAGTCTCGTCATAAATTCTAGAATTGCTTTCACCAAGTATGAAAAATGCTGCATATCTGAGACTCTGATGTTGAGCCAAGGGTTACATAGAATTGGGTGAAGGTGAGGTGATACATAAAGTCTAGCCAGAACACATCTAATTGTCTGCTACACATATGGCTGCAGGATCTCGTCTACTGTAATACCCCGTGGGTGTATAATACAATTCTTGGTGAGTTCCTCCAAGCTATGAAACTGAAATTGCTGAATGGATCTCCATTGAAAATTCTGTTGCAAATCGTCACAAGCCAAAGTGAACTAGCACCCAGCAGTGCACCATGAAGGATGCATCGCGAATGGTCTGGAAACAATTTTCTGTTGGGTTCGAGTTCCGTAGCTAACCATGGTGGTTAGCTCAGTTGCTTTGGTCACCACCTACCTACTAACAACATGCAAGTAAGTTGTTAGTAGGTAGGTAGTAAAATCAGCTCTTAGCTGTGTATCAAGCATAAACCATCTTCTTACATATTAGTCACCTATTGTCTTACCTATAAATAGGACCTACTTCTTACAGAATGGGTTACCAGAGTTAGACCAGATATTAACTCAGTTGAGCTTCATCCATAACTGAGTCTATAATGGGCATCCAACGGATGGAACCCAAGTGAGTGCTGGTTCACTCTGGCCATCACCTAATGACTGCTATACACCTTATAAATGAACATTTTTTGGTGAACAATTATGATGGACAATGAATTGACTATGGGGACAGCATGTGAACAAAACTATATGGACATGTCATGTGAACATGAACATCATGGACACGGGAAAACAAAACATGGGAACCTTTTCTGTAATATAAAATCTTCTAGTTTGGAAGATAATATAGCATAATCTTCTATCTTGGAAGAATATGGAACATACTCTTCTTTCTTGAAGATTTTGAATTTTCATCCAAGTGAAATCTAGCACATTGAAGAACACCAACATTACCCAACCTATTATGTGTTTCAATGTAAACAAAAAAAAAGGCATAATCATTCATAACATATTTTAATGTGTAGAGTAATGCCTTTTTTTGGTTGGGCATTACACCCTATGAACCAAGGGTGAAGCCCAAGGTCTTGTGTGTAATGTCGTGTTGTTAGGACATTAGTCAATGGAATGACCAAGTTGTGCCAATATGGTACATCTTGTCATTTGGATGGTGAGAAATTATGAAATGTATGAACAACTAGGACAATGGAAAATTACAAAATGTGATTTTTGTGCATTTTTTAATATCCACCATATGAGTGGGAAGGAAATGTAATTCCCATTGTACATGTGAAAGGGCCAATCATATTAACCCACCTTACATGGGGGCACATTATAAAAGACAATGCTCATTCATAAATTTATTATGTGCAGGCTAAAACCCCAAGATGGGCATTCTTGAAACATGGAGCCTAGGATGAAGTGGTAGGCAAGTGGAGACTCACATTTTGAAATGTCTTCACATGTGGGCTTTTACCAATCATAAAGCATGAGTGAAATGTTGTCATGCATAGATCATTAGCATGTGAGGGGGATGGTTCTTATGCCTACTTTTCAAAAGTGGGAGGGATGTTACGTGTATTTCTTAAGAGTGGGCATAGGATTATAAGATCCCTCCTTTTTTTAAAAGCAATATGTCTTCCAACTCAATAGGTACTATGGCATATCACACCTTTAAATTATACTAAAAATAACTTGTCATGGTTTCATAAATGGATTTTTACTTATGTAATGAAATAAAACAAAACATTGAACACAACAAACTAAACTAACAACTTGGCCACACCTATTTACTAACCAACTTTGTGTTTTTGCCTGCTTATTAACCAACCACTTAAATTCATCTCCTTATCTACTTGTCACCATGGGCATGCTTGAAGCAAACCATAATGACTTTGACAATGTCCATAATAATAATATTGCTTCAATGATCAACACTTGTGGCATGTGTGTCAATCTTACATTGTAGAACATAATTTGCAATGGAAGTTGTTTGTTATTTTGATGGATGCACCATGTTGTTAACAAAATTTGCCACTATTAAATATAACCGAGTATATTAATGATAAGTAGTTATATGCAAAACTCGATTGACACATTTTTATTTTTTAAATTTTATGATGAAAAAATTAATACCACTTGATATTTAGACAAAATATATCCAAAAATATGTCCAAAACACAAAGGATGTTTTTACAGAGATGTGATGTCAACAAAAATGATTGAAAAACTTGATTATTTTTCAACCATATTTGTTTCGGTACATCCAACAAAATGAATAATCCTCATCAATTAGTCTGCCACTACCACCTAATCAACAAATGTTTTTTCATATAAAAATTTCTCAACTTTTTGACACATCCAATATATTTTATTACTTGGTCAAACATAATTTTGAAGTCAAAAAAATGCCTTAATCATGTAGTTGTGAACATCATGACATGCTTTAATCATGTAATCATAAACATTACCAAAGACATAATTACATGACTAATAATTAATCATAGTTGCAAAAATGTTCAAGCCATAAATGTTGGATTTTGGCATAGTGCAATGTGGTTTGTAAATCATTTGTTCAAGTTGCTTATTAAAGCTATTCACTCAAACTTGCCCTTTGAATGTTTTTTTTCCAGTTTCCAACTAACCAACAATACACATTTTCAGGATACCTATAAATTGAAATAAACAACAATATGACCAACATAATTAACAACTTTGAATATTAAAAATATATAAATATTCAAATAATGTAATTCTCAAACTTGAAAAACATGTAAAATTATCTTTAAAATATAGATTAAGAAGATTCACAATTATGTGATGGTTTGATTACTACCCATAGCTTCAACTATCTAGAATGTTGTCCATGTAATTAAACTACATAAAGTTTATCTTATAAATCAAACTTGCAAAATATTTCACCTTTAATGGAAGCAACATTAGGATTTAGAATAAAACAATGAAGCCCCTTAGCCCTTTACTATATGAAGTCAAACTAACATTCCAAGTTTAAAACATTACTTAAGCCTTGTGTGCCTTTTCACCAGTACATCCTTGTCCTCTCCATCCATAATCTACATTCTACACCATAAAGATTTATTTCAAAAGACAATCCATGCATAAAAGAAATAACATGGATTAATAATTCAAACCCACATATGTGGGGAAGGTTGTGGATGAAATTACATGAAAGACATGAATATGAAATTGACCTACCCTTAAGACTTAACTATATTAAAATCCTCATCTAAAATTTGGTCAAGATTTTACATTTAGACCAATAATTGATTAGGGTGGATGTTTGGATTGGATGTGGTCTAGACATATGAAATAAATGACACAAAAATTTTAGTCAAATGTAGATGAAATTGAATTAAAATTAGTTCAAGATTAAACCAAGATTTATTTAAAACATTGTCACAATTATAAATGTATTAAAATAAAGGTTTTATATTTATAATATTATTGTCAAATCTGTAGACCAAGATCACTCTAGAATGACCACAACTTATATAATTTCAATAGATGACTTGAAAAGTTCGATCATCTATTCAATTGCACCCCTTTAAGGGCCTTATGATTGCATCGCTTCAAAGGCCTTTTGCGTTGCACCATTTTGCTTCATCCCCAAAGGTGTTGACTCCCATATTTTGTTAAACTATGGATTCCATCCATAAATATAAGACAAACCAAATCAAGTGTTTGCACACAAAAAAACCTAAGATAAATAAATGATATCCATGTATGATATGGAAATATCATGTAATATGCATATGTGATTTTTTTGGAAAATGCAATTGTAGATGTTTTTGTACATATACGTAATAATAAACTGATTTACGTGTTTTTAAAAGACTCCAACAAAATCCTATAAAATAAAATTCAACAACAAAGGATGAACAAATGTTAGAGCTTGACCTTGTTGTTGCCACCTATAAAACAAAAATGCAATCATTAAATGAAAGTAAACAAAAGCCCAACAAAAAGAAAAATAATCATAGATTCAAAACACTTCAACTCCTATTGATGTTGTTTTACATATTAAAGTTGTAACAAAATCTAAGATTAATCGAAACATTTGTTTGTTTTTGGACAATGAAAATGTGAATGTTTTATTCTTAATTTGAAACCTTTATCATAGACATGTTTGTGAAAGACGAGCTGATGAATCTTGCAAAACAACTATGTAATCATCAAATGAAAGCAAACAAGATACCAACATGGAAAAAAAACCAAACATGCAGAACACTCCAACTCCCAAAAATATGAATGATAGTTTCTTACTAGACCTATTAGGTCTTTCAAAGCCACATTGTTCAATAGTTTGAAAAAGGAAAAATAACCCAAAAAATGAACTAATATTTCACTACTAAACTTGTTAAGCTTCCCCCAAAATGTGAAACCAAATGAAAACCACATTGTTCCATAATCGTTGCCTCAAAGGGTATCATAAAAATATTGGATTTAATAGATTTTAATGAGAGAAACATAAACAAACACAAACATATTAACAATGTTATATACAATTTAAATAATCATCCAATATTTATTTTATAATCATCTCATTTAATGGGGCAAATAATCAATTTCTTGGCTTGCTTTATGAATTAAAAAATTAGATAAAAGTGAACAATGTTGACAAGCAGCCATGACTGCAAAAGTGTGACCAATTTTGAAATTTTCATACACACTTATCAATGTTATTTTCATATATATGTTATAAATAAAAATACTAATAATAATGCAAGTGTGTTCAACCATATAAATGCTTTGGATGTTATGAAATTGTCAAAAATGGTAACTTGCATATATCCATATGTTATTATGGCTCCTTAGATCCCAACACATTCGTTCAAACATTATGTGATGATGAAAAGGTTTGGAATATGAATATATATATAATTTTATTTTTAATGACATCATCATTTGAAATACTAATAATTATATTTCATGCAATTCAATCACACAATATAATCATGATCATATACATCCTTGCATCATTGGTTTATTACATCAAATAAACATCCATTTACACTACACATATGGTTTTTTTTTATTTACATATTAATAATAATAATAATAATAAAATAAATATGTAAACTCATATGACTTGATCAACAAAAGTTGTTGTTTGCTCATATGACATCCATTTAAATAAAAAAAGAAATATTAATCACTAAAGTAGTAGGTTACCGATTATTTGGTGAACTACCAAATCACTTAATTGATTACAATTTCACTTACATATTGTTGTCTAATTCATTAACATGGGTACACAAACATGAAATCAATGAAATAAACCAAAATGGCATGTTGAAAGTTGCAATGTGTTTTTTTTGGGCCAAGGTCATAAAGAAGATGGTGAGGATGTACTAAAATGATGAAAGTACTAATGGTGTTATTGTTGTGGAAGAGGCCAAGTTCAAAAAATAAAAATAATAAATTGAAAAATGTCAATTATCATTGTTCTACCATTTGTGAATATTGAGGAGGATTACCAAGGAATCAATCAAACATTCAAAAGTTTATCATAGGTCCATTTTTAAGCACTAGTAATCCTTTAATGCTAGTATTGATCTCAAGTCAAAAGTCATGCAAACATTTAAAGTAATTTGTGTAACAAATTTCAATGTGAAGGTTGGTTGGAAATTGTTTGGTGATATTGCATGTGAAAATGTCATTGAATGCTATTGTGATTTACATGCGTAAATGCTTATAAGGTTTGGGAATGGAATGGATTTGCCAGGGTTAGGTTGTGATGTAAATAAGGTGATTGCCATATTAGGCCATCAAACACATAAATTGGGGTGCCTAATTATAACTTGTGATTACAACATGTGAGCTTTTAGATTTGTAAGCTAAAAATCATGTTTTGTGCACAAACCTATACATTAATTGTGTGATGAAGATAATGTTTTCCTTTTACATTGTTGTAGGCCTTGATTGGTTTCCAATTATATTTGATAATCTTTAGTACAATGCAATTGTGAGAAGATTAAACAATTTCATTTATCACTTAATTGTTGAAAGGAGTCATTTGGCTTCACCTTTGGTTAGAATTTGCAAACATTAAAACCAATATTGTGCAATCTTTTTTTTGAAAAAAACCTTTGGTCATATTTTCGACATTATAGAATTTATTTGGAACTTATTTGGGTGGGGTTTGAGTCCAATTTTTAAATCTTTCAATTTTGGTTCTATCACAAATTTGCAAATCAAAAAACCTCTAAGCCTAGTTTAAAAACTAAGCCCAATTACATGGAAACATTTCACATTTCCCAATGGTAGAAATTATACGAATACAAAGGTATATAACAAATTAAAACATAGGGGTATGTATGTAAAAAATTAAATAACTAATTAAAATTAATACTTTACTATAAAGTTCAATTTACTTATCAAACTTTCCAAAAATATCAAATTTCCTACCTAAAGATCATAAACATGTTTTAAATGTCAAGATCTTGACCTTGTTTTTAAACATTAAAAAAAATTGTTGATTTTTATATGGGTAATTTACTTGTCTAAAGGAATAGTTGATGTAGTTGATTCAATAATTACAACATTGAACTTCACAAGTTGACACACAAATTGTTGCCATGAATAATTCCAATACAATGATATGGTAATGGTTTTTTCTTTTCCAACCCCAAATTTTTCACCACGACATTGGCATTAGTAGCAACAACACTATCAACAATAACAAAATTAGCAAATGCAAATTTTAATTTGAATTGAAATGGGTTATTCTTAAATTGGTTGAGTTTGATTTTGAAACTTCCATTAACAAAAACACGAACTTGAATAATGATTTAAGATGTGCCTTTATGACATTAGATGGTTTAGTTTACTACTAATTTTGTTATCATAAATTTTTGGTAGTTCATCCATTTAGGCTTTATTTAGTTTGAAGGCTACAAAATTTTTAGTCAAGTAGGTGTTTTAAATTGTAAGTGTAACCTAATTTTAAAAGTTTATTTGTCTTTATTGGAACAACAACAACATTTGTAGTTCCAAAACTACCAAATTCAATAATAGTAACATGCATGGCAATTATAAGCAATTGATTTGAAAAATGAACAAATACAACAATAATTGAAACAATAAAGAAGGTTGTTTTCTTTTAACTCTTTGCGTTAGTAAATTTGCCCTTCATCAACCATATGTGCCAAGTTTAAGTTTCCAACACATGGATCTATAGTCCCAACAATCCCATACCCTTTAGTTGGGTCAACAAATAAAAAATAATTGAAGTGCATTCATCACAATGGAAGTCCAACTAAACAACCCCTCCTATTGCAAGTGGAATGTCAATGTGTATTAGGTCAACTTTTTTTGATGGGCCTAACATCACAAATTTATAGGTTTCATGGGTTTGTTCCAAATCCATGCGAAATTTGTTATTTCATGAGTTCATATCATTTAAACATGAGTATTATGCATTATTTAAAAATGGAAGTCATGTGCACGACTTTCATGTGTAAACAACACGAATATACATACAACATCTATGTGTAAACAATACAAACAAGCATATGACATTCGTGTCTAAATAATGCATATGACATCAATGTTCAAACAATACAAATATATGAATGACAGCCATGTCTATTCCATACGAACCTATGAAAAACAAATTTCATATGACTATTATTGTCAAATCATGACCCATGAAGTTTGTGATGATAGCCTATTAAAAGGTATGATACTAGGGTCACAACAATGGGCTAATAAGGTTCAATGGTTATGTCTATAGCTACAAGTAACACAACTATTTTTCAAACATGTCAAACCATGTAATCCTTGTTTTTTGGTATTTAATCGGGTTTAACAATGGGTTTGGCAACATCATGGCCTCTCAATGTGGCATATGATGGGGGTCCATACAACATGCCAAGAGCAATTTGCATCCATGCTAGGATCTGAACTCTTGTATAATATGTTATGTCAATGATGGGTTCAACTTCATTGACCTTGCAATGTTTGTTATTGTTAACTCATCATCTTTTGCCTTGGAAATTTGATGCATTTTGGTCACACCTTTTGCCATGCATTAAAAAAAAATTCAACCTACTCAAAAACCTTCATTGGAAATTGTAGTGTAGTTGAGTGGCCTCCTTACTCATAATTTCTTACTCAAAGATATTTAAATTATATTTTTCTTGGAGGTAAGGAATATTACATGTAATATCCTCAATGCAAGGGATATTTGTTGTAAAATTATTTAAAACATTTATTTGAATGCATTTGGGCTATCCTTAAAATAATGCACCTCACTTCTTACAAGTGGGAAACATTGTTTCACTACCTATAAATACACTACAAATTTTCTTATGGGTATTTGCACCATTTTTTTTTTTTTGAAAATGGATGTAAATGTTTGCCTTGCCTTTTAAGGGCTAATTAACACATCTCGGCTATTTGATTGTTTCACTAAGTTGTTATATTCTTTGATGGATGAACTTTTGCTACATTGTTTGTCTATATTATTTTCAACAACAAATTAAATAAAAACCACCCAATAATCAAACTTGGGCTCTGCATTGTTGTGCATTACTAATGATGATCAAAAAAAATTTCTTATCTTTTCATATGGTTTTCAATCATTATTTATGTCAATGTAAAAATTAACTTGGTCTTCATGTTATTTTGCACTACCAATGATGATCAATTGACATAAGGTCAAACTATTAATATATTAAAACTTAATTAAATAAATTATTTAAAAGATAATTGATTACTAAACATTATTAATCCATGATCATATAAATTATTCATAAGATCATTTCCACTTCCATTAATTTTAGAATATGAATTTTTTTACTATAACATTAATATTTTTAGCATCCATGATGTCCTTATTAGTGCTCTTATTGTTTCAAATTTTTTTTTGGGGCCTTTTCAATGTCCTTTCCTCCACACTTCCCAATGACCATTAGTTTAAAAAATATATAAAATATTTTTGACCTTAGTGGCCACAACATCCTTTATGTATTTCTTGGTGTTTTCCAACATTGTATTCAATTCCTTCAACCTTCAACATCTTGGTCCCCCATATTGTTTGAAAAAGAAAAAAATTATGTCTAACCTAATGCCCTTAGTGTTTCCAATGTGTTTTTTTAACACCTTTATTATCGCTTGTTGTTATTTTGTCATTCCTATCTTTTTTTATTCCCCATCTTTCATCATCCTTGGTGTCTTTTAGGTGTGTTTTTGTTGTTGACCAAGTTTAGGTCATTCCCAAACTAAAAACATTGCATTGAGTTAAACTTTGAGTAAGGATGTTTGGATTTGGGAATGTTTGCTAGGTTGACATCCTATTTGAAGATTCCTTTCAAGAGCTTGGCCTACCACAATCATACTGCTTTAGTTTTTGTTAGTTATAAAAAAGATCGAAGTTGAAAAGGAAATATATCTTATTGATTCGAAAACAAAAAGTAATTAGAAAGGGGAAGAAATGTTTACCCATTCCAAATAGAGGGTGGTTAAAGGGGCAAAATAAAATGTTTGTGCCCAAGTTATGTGTGGAGGTGATATTAAAAGATTGTTAGATATTATTTCCTATTAAATATTAATAAATTGATGTTTATAATGAGTATATTAAGTTTAAATAATTTCATATACATAACATTGATATAATTAATATATGTAGACTTGTCCAACTTTGATAAAATGTTTTGATGAATATTTCATTTTCAATATTGATTTGAATATTTTTAAAAATATGACTTGGGATCCACATTGTTGCACACTATTAGTGATGATGAATTAATGAAAAAAATGAATTGATTTTGTAAAAATTAAGTTCCCTTTGAATGATTCAATATTGAATAAATTTGTATAATCCAACTTGAATTGAATTCAAATCTTGGAATTGAAATGAATTGAACTAAACACAATATTTTTCTCCTTTGAATTCAACATTGTTAATGTTCTTAGTGAAATTTCAATTGAATTGAATCAAATTTAATACAAATTGGTTGAATTCAAACCAATTTGATTTCAAATTGATTTCAATTGAATTATTTTCATGGTTTTGTCGAATGAATTTAACCAAATTATGAAAACTCAATTGTGAGAAATCACATGTTAATTTGCTTTCTCATATGGATGTAAGTGGGTCGGTGAAAGGAGTGAGGTATTTAAGTACTTATGGAATGTTTTCATAATTGTCACATGGAGTTGATGAAAGGATTGAGTCAGTTAGGTGGTTATGAAATGTCAAGGGGACAATGTTAAGAATTGTCACGGTGATGACTACTAATGAATTCTATACATGTTTGAATTACAATTGTCATTAAAATTAAAATTAATTTGAATATTATGGACATGAAAAGGCACATGTTAGTTTATCTTTTCACATTCATGTTGGTGGATATGAAAAAGGAATAAAATAGTTATAAGGATAAAAGATAGCTATTAGGAAAGGAGTGAGGTAGTTGTTAAAAAAGGAGGTAGTTATTAGAAGAAAAATAAGGTAATTATTTTTGAAATTGTCTATGGACAACCATACAAAAGATTATGCAAAATCTCCCATTTACCAGTCCTTTGAAATTTCTTGTCACTAAAATTAACTTAAGATTAGGTGGTTAAAGCTGATATATTATATGTGTATCAAGCTAAAATTTGAAAAAAACATGTCTAATGTATTTAGACAAATCTATGACCAATTTTATTATGTATATGTATGTTATCATAAGTAACTACATGGGCATGTAACCTGGAGTCCAAGTTTATTTGCAAGGAAGGAGTATATATAAGAGACTGGGATGACTAGACAAGGCCATACAATGGCCCTTTGGCTGACTAGGACAACGTAGCAGAACAATAAACAAGAATCATCAATGCTGGACAGATCTGATTCACCATAAAAGCTTTAATCCTCACCACATCAGCTTGGAAACCAGTTTACACAATTTATTTAAACCTTTGGAAAACCCAGGTGGCACACAATTGTCCAAGTTTTGGGACCTTATTCTGGTACTTTTTGTTGAGGGTTAAACCCAGGTTTAGGGTTTAGGATTTAGGGTTTCCTAGGTAGGTCCCATGATTGTCAACCCATTCCACAATAGTAGAAGTGGTTTTGGTATCTTACCCATTTCAGGAGAGTTTTTAGGGTTTTGTTTTGCCCTATGGGTTGGTTACACATGGTCATCTAGTTGTTCCACTTTGGGTTTCGGTTGCTCCACTTGTGAGACCTGGTATGCCCTGGGAGAACCCAACACAATACCACTTGTTGGCCCCTACTTGGCTAGGTGTATTGGAAGGAGGAACAGGCCTTACCCAGGAATGTTACTAATGTGAAAATTAAAATATGGCACAAATGCCAAGAAATATATTACATATGGAATTTTCATTAATATGATTGGACAATGAAGTAGTCCTAGTGAGTCTCTAGGCTTCTTAGAGGGGGGTACTTTAAAAAAAAAAATTCCCCAAGTACCATAGGAGTAAGTAGTACCTTGGCAGTTTGGACACTAATTACATTATTTTCAAGGTATGAATTTTTTTTTTTCCAAAAAAACAACAATTTTGTGAAGGAAAATACTGAATATTACTTAGGAGCATTTTATTTGTCAAAAAAAAAAGAAAAAGAAAAGTTACTAGATTACTTAATCATTCAACAAACAAACATGTGTGGAAGTTGCCAAGGGTTACTCTGGTTACATAATTGTTGATGAGTTAAGAACTGCCCGGGGCAGGGGAGGGGGTGGGGTGGTGAGAAATTGGAGTTGAGCGTGTGGCCACCATGAAGTCAAGGTGCAGAAAGTGCAAAGGAAAGCAACCAAAGAGACCAAATGAAGCATTCCAGGAAAAAGCTTGTTTCCAACAAGACCACCACCTAGAAAGAAATAATAGCCGAAGTTCCTTCATCAAAACCAACCAACCCAAAAAAAGAAAAGGATATACCCTAAAAGAATTGGGTTTTTTGCCCCCCCCCTTTTTTTGTTGGGTTGTTAGGGGGGCGTTGTTTGGGAAGGTGGGAGAGGGGACTTTAGGGGCTCATCAAGTGTTCTTTTTGAGTTTTAAAAATGAAACTACATTCCCTGACAACTTGCCTGGTGTGAAAAAGGTCATGAGTAAAAGCGGCTCTTACACGTGGCGTACCACAATTCGCTGTAACTCAAGGAATTTTGAGGCAACCCATTTGCTTATGGATGAATAGGCTAATTATTATTTTTGCACTGTTTCTGACGCACCAGACCCAGCCACGTGGCAAAATATGGTACAAAGCTTTCAGAGAGAACTGCTGACTCGGCATAAGTTATAAATCCCTTTCCGATTGCACTTTTTGTCAAACCAAGGGGTTACGTGACCGCATCCTGACGTTACATGTATGTCCATCGGACGGTCCTAGCTTTGCAAGCGTCAACAACTCAGCCTTCGCGTGTAGCTGGCTCTACTTACCCGGTCGCTGTCCGTCGGATGAAACCAGCTACCAACGGACGGTATAGATCGGTGGTTGGTTTCGTAGCTGCTGATGCGGTTTCCTACCGTGTAAGACAGTGCACCGTGTGGGCCGACAGCGCGGTCTGGAGACCTTGCGGGCAGGGGGGCGGGGGGGGAGGGGGAATCAATTAATGAAAACTTCTTAGGATTCGTCGATTCCTGTCGCCGCCGGCCCTGCTGGGGCACAAAACGGCGGTTCCACAGGCTGTAGCCGGTGAAGATTCCAGCTGTATACTAGTTGGCTGGATTCATTATTGTTGGTACTAGGCGCCTACTCCACCTAACCTAGAAACTCGGTACTTATTAGCAAAGAGACTGGTCAGGGGCGCGCCAGGTTGGGACTAAAACAGTTATTTAAAAAAAAAAAGCGCCCAATTATGAGACCTAAAGTACACGATTTCCAACAATACAAATTTCCCCAAACAATTTCAATAATGAAATAGGTATTTGGGAAATTTTGGCCTAAATTTTTCAGTAAAACTCCTTTCCAAAATTAGCTAGCTATTTACCATTTCCTCATAATTTTAGGAGCAAGGAAAGAGCCCCCAAATTTTAGGTGCAGATAGCGAGATCGTAGATATTATTTATCAGACAATAAATGGGTAGGAAGAACTAGCAGGGTTTCCCCCTCCCCCCCCGCCCCCCTAAGTTTTATGATATTGTGAATTTGGGAAATGTTTTTCCAAATAATTAGCAAAATTAGTCCAATTTACAAGAGAAAAAACACACACACACGCATTTTTCCAAATTTTCCATTTTTTTTTTGTGGAAACAAACAAACAACGACAAAAAATTGTGTGGAAAAAAAAAGGGAAAAACAATTCACTGGGTCACCACCGTAGGAGACATTTGAACCAGTGCCTGTTGATTTCCGCCGCGGAGCGTGACCTTGTGTTGCCGGTTTCCGGTTGCAAATTCATTACTAACGAAACAACCGACCCGTGGGAGAAACTGGGTGGGAACATGGGAACCTTCGAGAGGGGGTGGGGGCAGCATGGGACGGGCGGGTAAGGATACGAGAAGGTGCGTTTTCTGAAAAAAAAAAAAAAAAAAAAACTTCGTCCATTTTCCCACGTGGACCAGCCGCCCACGCACACCCGAGCGGACCCCCACCCCGGCTTCCCTTTTGGTTTGTTTTTTTTTCCCTTTTTTTTGGCCCCACGC
>Ga0116227_10006475_pt1 | contig 23724 bp, 22 predicted proteins | sample S1TSphgellanicum_FD_89693 | JGI IMG/M metagenome (GOLD analysis project Ga0116227, IMG submission 89693) | Host-associated microbial communities from peat moss isolated from Minnesota, USA - S1T2_Fb - Sphagnum magellanicum MG | ecosystem: Host-associated > Plants > Peat moss > Unclassified...
CACAGTGAAAGTGTCCTAGAAAAAACGACCGCCTTATCTGCTCCAGTGCACACGGACACCGGAGCTTCTTCTTCAAGCGCCGGCCGAGCTCCAACAGCAGCAGCAGCCTGCAACGGAGTTGCAGAAGAGCTTCAGCGGCGATGGCGCTAGCAAGCTACGCGGGGCGGCGTTTCTCTTCTCTTCTTGTGGCACAACCTTGTAGCAGTAGCTGCAATAATGCTGGAGAAGAGAATACGAGAAGTAGTAGAAGGTGGAGTTCTAGAAATGGAGTTTTACTACCACCTTCGCGTGTTTCGTTTGTGGAGTTTCAACAGTTGCGGGATGCGTGTAGGAGGAGGAGATTGGCCTTCTCAGGGTTTTCGAGTGGGAGTGGACGACGGCGTCGTAAGGGCTTAGTGGTGTGTATGGCAGCAGCTGCGACGGAATCTGACAAGAGAGAGATGCCGCTAGAGGATTACCGGAATATAGGGATTATGGCACACATCGACGCGGGTAAGACGACGACGACGGAGCGAATTTTGTTCTACACCGGCAAGAATTACAAGATTGGAGAGGTTCATGAAGGCACGGCGACGATGGATTGGATGGAGCAGGAACAAGAACGGGGGATTACCATCACGTCTGCAGCAACCACGGCCAAATGGAAGGATCACCGTATCAACATCATCGACACTCCGGGTCACGTCGATTTCACATTGGAAGTGGAGCGAGCGTTGCGTGTGCTGGATGGAGCGATTTGTCTTTTTGACAGCGTCGCGGGAGTGGAGCCGCAGTCGGAGACGGTGTGGAGACAAGCGGATAAGTATGGAGTGCCGCGCATCTGCTTCGTTAACAAAATGGATCGATTAGGTGCGAATTTCTTCCGGACTAGAGACATGATTGTCAGCAATCTGGGTGCGACCCCGTTGGTTCTGCAGATCCCTATCGGAGCTGAAGACTCCTTCACAGGGATTGTAGACCTCGTGAGAATGAAGGCGGTAGTGTGGAATGGTGAAGAGCTTGGTGCCCAATTCGAGGATACGGACATTCCTGAGGATTTGGTGGATCTCGCAACAGAATACAGAGCCAATATGATCGAGACAATCGTGGAACAAGATGATGAAGCCATGGAGCAATACTTGGAAGGGGTTGAGCCTGATGAAGCAACTATCCGGAAGCTTATCAGGACAGGAACCATCTCCCTCTCCTTTGTTCCTGTGCTTTGTGGGTCAGCTTTTAAGAACAAGGGAGTGCAGCCCCTGCTGGACGCAGTCATCGATTTCCTGCCATCTCCATTGGACCTCCCTCCTATGAAGGGTTGTGATTTTGAGAACCCGGAAATTGCTGTTGACAGACAACCAAGTGACACGGAGCCCTTCTCGGGTCTTGCATTCAAGATTATGACTGACCCATTTGTTGGATCACTGACATTTGTGAGGGTTTACTCTGGGACATTGAGTGCAGGTACTTATGTTCTGAATTCCAACAAAAACAAGAGCCCTTCTCAGGTCTTGCATTCAAGATTGTGACTGACCGATTTGTCAGATCACTCACATTTGTGTGGGTTTACACCGGGATGTTGAGTGCAGGTACTTATGTTCTGAATTCCAACAAAAACAAGAAGGAGCGAATCGGGCGGCTCTTGGAGATGCATGCCAACAGTCGAGAAGATGTCAAAGTTGCAAGGACTGGAGATATCATTGCACTTGCAGGTCTGAAGGACACCATTACAGGAGAGACGCTTTGTGATCCAGAGAAGCCTGTTGTGTTGGAGCGGATGGATTTCCCAGACCCAGTTATCAAGGTGGCAATTGAGCCAAAGACCAAGGCAGATGTGGATAAGATGTCAACAGGGCTCATCAAACTAGCACAGGAAGATCCCTCATTCCATTTCTCGAGGGATGAAGAGACGAATCAAACTGTCATTGAGGGAATGGGAGAGTTGCACTTGGAGATTATTGTTGACCGGTTAAAGCGGGAATTCAAGGTTGAGGCAAATGTGGGAGCTCCACAAGTGAACTATAGAGAAAGTATCTCAAAGGTATCACAGGTGAAGTACACACACAAGAAGCAGTCGGGTGGCCAAGGACAGTTTGCAGAAATTGAAGTTCGATTTGAACCCATGGAGTCAGGTAGTGGATATGAGTTCAAGAGTGAGATCAAGGGAGGTAGTGTGCCTCGGGAATATGTGCCTGGTGTTATGAAGGGGTTGGAGGAGTGCATGAGTAATGGGGTGTTGGCAGGGTATCCAGTGGTGGATGTACGTGCAGTATTGCTGGATGGTTCATACCACGAAGTTGATTCAAGTGTCTTGGCCTTTCAACTGGCAGCTCGGGGTGCTTTCAGGGATGGAATTTCAAAGGCTGGACCCCGGCTGTTGGAGCCCATCATGAAGGTGGAGGTGGTGACACCTGAGGATCACATGGGCGATGTAATTGGAGACCTGAACTCACGTCGAGGTCAAATCAACAGCTTTGGAGATAAACCAGGTGGTATGAAAGTGGTGGATGCATTGGTGCCATTGTCTGAAATGTTTCAGTATGTGAGCAACTTGAGGGGTATGACAAAGGGGCGTGCACAGTATACTATGCAGCTTGCAAAGTTTGATGTAGTGCCACAACATATCCAAAACCAGATTGCAGCCAAAAATCAAACAGTGGCTGCCTGATGGTCCACATTTGTTCCTTGTAAGCAATTTTTTTTGCAAGTTATGCATTAGGAATGGGTTATTTTTTGGCTGCACAAAGCCCTTTTATCTCTAGCAGATTTTGACAAAACTGTGATTGTAGCTTGAAGCACATGTTGAAATTTGTAGCACCTGTTGTACTAGGCATGCACACTTCTGTTGTGATTACATTCTGTTCAAGAAAGTCTTGTTTTATCTCAAACTTGGAAATGGAATCTATTGTAAAACCAGCTATCCAATGTCCTTTCCACCATAGGGCGATCATGGTGAGGCTGGGAGAACAACAAGCTCCTCCAGTGCCTAATTCTCTGGTAAACATCTGGTTACACTTTGTTAAAGGTTTTCATGGGGAAATTTGCACTGGAATATTGAACTATAATCACAGGAAAATCTCTGGCCAGAAAATACATCTGTCACAGAATGTAATAAAAAATCCTAAATCTTTTTCCTCTTCCCACTTATCTGTGCACTATGTAAGCTTAGGATTACCCAAACAACCGCATCAAGAATGGTAAAAATTGTGAGTTGATGTTGGATATTGGGATAACAAGAATTTGAGGCGGCATATCCCAAGTCTAAGGTTGAAAGATATGTCAAATGTTATATTGTGAAAAGTCCTGGACAAGTCCACTATGCAAACCAACAACTACAATTCCCAAAGGTTGAGTGGGCCAGCAACTTGACCACCACATTGCAATTGTTGCCTTGAACTACTAAATTGCTCAACATTAATGTAGTTAGAGCAGCTCCACCAGCAGGAGTAAAATAGTTTGAAAGCTTATCACTTGGATGAAGTTCAAGCTTTAAATAACTCTGAAACTGAGTATAGACATGTAAATATGGATAGGATATGGGTGGGAAGGATATAGCTTACACACTACTTGGATGAGATGAATAGTAGTAGAGGCCCACACAAGGGGTGTGAGTGGATCCCCTTTTAGTATGACAACATGGTGTTGGAATATCTGCATATTTAGACAAGCTATTTTGAGAAGTTGCTTCAGAACAATACTGGGGATGAAATGCCAACTTCAACTAATGACATGCATGTTTTAGTGGTGATAAATTCATCAAGGTCATGTCTTCAATGGATGGAGGACACCAATTGTTGCATTTTGTCAACATCATGCAATGTAATACAAAAGACTCTAGTAATCAGTGACAAAATCCAATTTCTTACACAAATCATGCAACCCAGGGGATAATGGACTACCTAAAACTAAGAACCTTTGAAATGATCACCATTTCAGGGTGTCACCCACAGGATGAGGTTTATAATACAGAATCCATGAAGTCACATTATTGAAAAGAAAAGAAGAAAAATGAAATGTGGAGTGGAGCAAAAGAAGGAAACTACCTCATAATTGTGCTACCAACAATAAGTGACTTGATAAAGGAGTAGTACGTCTGGGTCGTGGGTTCCTCTGTGAGGAAAGGTCAAGCAAAAACCAAGCTGACTGGTGTTGCTTTGAGTAGAGGGATGGGAATAGCTTCAGGTCTGTTGAGCTCTAGACTTTGACATCATTGTGAATAACAATTTATGTACATAAACAACCCCAAAGATTGCATTACCAAAGCAAGGAACCTATCTCCTAAGTGGCTACTCATGATAGTTACACCTAAGTCTCTTCTTGAACGAGGAAGTGCCCCATAGAAAAGTTGCAGACATGACAAGTTGCAGTGTCAGATTAGCTAAAGAGATTTACCACAAGACATTCTACACAGCTCCCTCAGGCAGAGCCCCTAACATGGACATGTCAAAGGTGAATGGTGCAATACCATGAATTGGGAGGAATCAAGGCTCAAAACAAAGTCATTGGCATGCAAAGGAAGTTTGTGCACCATGATAGATACAGGCTCCTCATCTGCTACCTTGGTCTAACAACATACAAAATTGTACAAATCTGAAGTAAGACCAGAAAACTTACAACTAAACTCTTCTATCTGACAGCAGGGAAGAACCTTGCATGAGACTTCACAATCACTATAGTGATTTCTCCTTTTCAGTTAACAATGAATTTTCTTTCAGTCATTCAAACTGGGAAATACTTCATGTGACACATGTCACAGACCTCACTGATAACCTATTCAACAACAGATGGCGCATTAGGTACAATTCTGCAGAGAGTGTGCTATATGGACCATACTATATACTCGTTAGAGAAAACTACACAAGCTGAAAGATAAAGCATAAAGAGGAGTTGTCACCTGTAGAGCTTGTTCAAGATCCTCACGAGTATGTGATGCTATGATGCAGATACATGCCCTTGACAGAGGCAATGGAGTAGCTGGAAATGCTATGGAGACAACAGCCACCTGCAGATAGGTCACCTTTTTAAGGACATAGTTCATTGCCAGAGAAAAGTTAAATGCAAGGTCAACATGACCATGCAGTTTGTCTTAGAGGTGGCAAAGAAATGCCATAAGCCTAAAATTGAGGGATCCAGCTACTTGTAAAGATTGACAATTATCCAGGGCATTTGCTGCCTTTCAGACATCATTGATCTCAACCTAACATCGTGCGGTGAGGATACTAGATATGAAACTGGTACCAAAATCTCCCGAGCATTGTGTTCACACTCGCTATTTGAATAATGTGCTCTACTATCCTTGCAACAACAATCCAGAAATAGGGTGCATCAACAATTCAGCAATCCAAGATGCCTAAACTGAGAAAAGAATATGATTCAGAGGGAATATAGGAAGAGCCTTGTGAGTGCAATAAGTGCCAGAATACAAAGACAGAACTTGGTAGGAAAAATGGGGACAGGAAAGTAAATGTACATTTCACTTGAGGCACTTGCCAGAAAAAGCTGGAATCTTCGCAGGGTTATAAAGCATGATTGGTATCACTAGTGAGTCCTCATCACCCAGCACTTCACAACCCATTTTATGATGCACATCCCTAAAGAAGTTGCTGTTCTCACAAAACTTGTGCCAGCTTCATGGTTCTTGAAAAATTGCAATGCTTTATCACATTTAGTGTGCTCAGGGTGAATGTGACAATTGTCAATACAAGCAATAACAGCAGAGAATTTCTGCAAACCTCAGTCACTGTTGTCCTCTCCAAGAATGACTTTGAGTGCATAGATGACTTGCTGCACTGCTGGTGGAGACAGTGCAGTGGCATAGATATGTGCTGGACTCGTGGACCTCAAATACTTCACCAAATCCTGCCTGACCAACATGCCAGACCCAAGGCATCATGTGAATATTAGAACTCCTTCCCATGTTCCAAATAGATGAACCTACGAACCAGCTTGAAACAGTAGATATGGTGGTTTCTCAAGGGACAAATCCTTCCATGTCTGGCCAGAGGTTTAGCCTGCAGGTGCATAACATCATGAGACAACAAAATAGTGAAGAAAAGGACCTCAGAGGCAGCAATGTAACCCACCTATGATCCAAGGATTTTGTGAAGGTGCCCATCATGACATCAACATCTGCTGGGTCTACACCCTTAAGCTTGCTCTCCCAGTTTTTCCAATTGCTCCTATACTGTGCGCCTCATTGAAATAGATGTAAGCCTGTGCACAAGCAAATCAAGACATTGCTGGTGTCAATAGAAGACATTGGAAGTGTTCCCTTCGTGATTGTCACCATAGTAAAATAGGACAGAAGGCAGGCAAGACCTTATATTTCTTTGCAATAGCTACGATCTCTTTGAGTCTGCACAGTTCACCCTCCTTGCTGTATATACTCTCCACACCCATAACAATTTTCTTCCAAGGCCTGTGTGTTCAGGGCTGCCCATCTGAGATAGCTTCTTGTAATACTTACTCCAAGTGAGAAGGTGCTGCCATCATGAATCTAGTCAGTTCTCAAACTTGTTTGCAGCAAAGCAACTATGTAGAAGTGCAGAGATAATAAAAAACAGAAGCTGTTGTGAGTTAATCCAACACATTTATTTATAGTCTTTCCCCACATTTAGGCAGGTGGCTAAGATTCAAGAGTGGGATAGAGTAAGATAGGTGCCCTCCTTTTATGTTGAAAAGCTGCAACTTTGGCACTTGAGCCACAAAAACCAGCCACAATTGATGAATGGTTCAGTGCATCACTGAGGATTAGTCCACCCTGGAAATGGAATACAATTTAGAACACAACCCAAGTGAGAGTCCAAGGGAGGCTAGCACAATGTGCAGCATCATGTCCTAGACATTTGGCTGACTTGAAGAAGAGTCTCCTCTCGTCTCTTGACCATAGAGAAGTACAAACAATGGAGCAATTGAGAGGTGTATACTGGCCATATGGACAAGAATCATATTTCCAGAAGAACCACAGTGACAATGGGAATCTAGAGGGCAACTCCCACCTTGCCTACGAGTATCAGGATAGTTGTAGAATTTGTGGCAAAACCCATGCCATATACCATGGCTGCTGGCTTGCCAACAAACTTTGCAATTGCCTGCTCTAGCTTTTCATGCAAGCTAGTACTACCTGCAAACATTGCCATCCATAGCTGCAACTGTAAGTAAGGAAATGCATCCTTGCACCAAGAAAGAGAGCAGCTGGGCCTACAGTAGTAAAGTAGAGTGCAATAACACATGATATTTAGCAAAATTGCATGCTTAATGACATGAAACACCATTTCAAGCAATGCAAATCCCTGCTTGGTCACTGGAGAGAATTCCAAATAGTACTAAGCATTGATGAGGAACCAACCATTGATTATGTTCTACCTCAAAGACGCCAGAAACAATTGAACCATACACACTTCAAAATAACAGCCACTAACAATGCTGCAATCAGTACTTCTAACCAGACCAATAGCCAGCACACATCCAGTTGACAGTAATCTCCTCATCCTCCTCCATAACCATACATTTGGCAACTATCCAATTTAAATGGCTAGCACGACAATAAGACTCACCACCATTAATTCGACTGGCACAAGTGCTAGCACCAAACTTTTCAAGTGACTCAATCATAAGTGGTGTGCAATTATCATCATGGCAAGCAAATCCTATGTAGTTGTATGAACCCAGGGGGTTCAGGCAACTGCGTGTATTGTTTGTCTGACTCCAAGTATCAAACAGATTTGATTAGCATAGAGATCATGAAACCTTCATCAAAACCACATCCTGTATTAACCCTTAAACATCACAACGGTCCAATATGGTCCGCCACCACCTTACTGTTTCTCTGTAAACTGACACCCCTATGGTATAGGGGACATGTCATACCATCTTTTTCACACTTACTTACGATGTCCCATTTGGATTTCTTGAGCCACACTGACAGGTTCTTTCAATCTTGGGTAGCATCTAACAACTCCACTTCCAAATTTTGCTCTTTGCCCATGTTACAAAACTGTAGAACATGTGAGAGGGGTCGGCTCATACCCTTAGTTGTGAAAAACACTTCAAGGCTGAGAACAGTCCCAAAACATCGGTGATTCTTTTCTGCCCAAAAAAAAGATGAATTTTGTACGATTTTGTGTAGAGTTACATTGGATGGCTGACTTTGACCATCCATTTTTTTCCTCATCTCAACTCGGTTTTGCACGGTATTTTTTTTCACATCATTCATATAGATGCCTTCTATCTACCTTAGAATTTTTACCATCAATAAAGCACGGTATCTTGGTGCAATTCCTCCAAAAACTTGTAATTCTGAGAGCTGCCCAAAACTTCAAAAACTAAACTATCAACAAGTGCAGATTTTCCATTTCTGAACCAAATCCTATTTTTCAAAAAACTATTCAGCTTGAAGTCCTCTATAACTCCAAGGGAATTGGATTAAAAAAGTTCTGACAAAATTCATGACTTTTGGAGCACATTTGTGAGGGCTGCTCCGACTTTTGTATTGGGACTTGTGTTTTGCTGAAATGTCAATTATGGGTTAAGCATATTTTTAAAAGACTGCAGCTAATCTATAGCCCCTCCAAGACTTCAGGTAGCATGAAAGGCATTTTGCTTATGAGGTAACAAAGCAAGTATCCACAAGGAAGCTCCATTGACTGAACACCATGTTTTCACGAGTGTTGTGAAGGTCTCCATACTTTTACCATGACTCATCTGGAAAACAAAATGATTGATGACTTTGTACAAAGATTAGAGAGCGGTTTCAGACCAAACACGAAAGAGATCATAACAGAAAACTGTCAAAACACAGCCAGAAAACAGCCATGTAAAAAGAATAGGTACATATATTCATAAGCATTGCAAAAAAACTTCTGCACACTAGTTGTTTTGAAGTTAAACTGAATAGAATGGAGAGATGACCCCGACAATCAGGTTATGGGTTAAGGTTATATATCCATGGAGAGGAAAAAGAGGAGGGTTAACCCTAGTAGAATACAGAAGAAACTGGGGAGCAATTGGAACACTAGCCATTGCCACCCATGTGTTTTGGTGACCTTCAACAACAAATATTATGTATGGTACTGACCAGTGTGGGGGCGGATATTTGGATTTTTCAGATATCTGCCTTGGATATCAAAAAATGACATCCGATGGATATCATTAGGACCGCGATGATACCCGAAGTGTTGGATGTCACCCGTTGTGATATCCAGCACTTTGATACCTGGAAATTATGTTTGATATCAAAGATGCTGATATGAGGGTTAGTAGGGTGTAAGTAAGTTAGGTTACTAATTAGGTTAGGTTTGTAGGCTCACACCTATCTATAATATTTTTTTCATTTTCCTGATGTAGGATAGGCTTGCAAGAATCCTTAAACAATTTTAGACTCTAATGGGGACACATTTTTAAAGGTCTCTTCAAAGTTGTAGTGAGTAGAACTTATTATTGTGGCTATATTTTCTTTAAAAATTAATTTATGATTTTTTTTTGTGAATTTTTTTTAGAAAAAAAGAATATTTGTGACAAAGTATTCCCTTTTTTAAAAGGATGTTGCGTTTTGGAGATTTTTTGCCCAAAACAAAAAGACTGGCACACAACATAATTGGCTAGCATTTTTTTTGAATTTTTGATATACAACTAATTATAAATAAATGACAAATATCCAAGAACATTTTTATCTGAGTTAGATTGAAAAATGTGAAAATTTGATATCCAGTTAGGATATCTAAAATTTTTAAGAAATAAAAATAAAAATATCCTTATTTAATGGATAAAAAGAAGGTGGATATATTATTTGGTAGATATCCCAAAAAAGTGATATTCGCCCAACATTAGTACTGACTAGGGTTGGTTTGGTATCCCCTTTTGATATACCAACCTAGTCTTGGTGTATAGGTCTATCCTAAAATGAGGTACTAGAATATTTTTCAAACTCATATACCATTATAGTATCGACAATTCAAAATACCCAATTTCATGATGCAATGGTATCAATATCAATATGACTATTATGATACTAGCTAGAATAAAATTTCAATGTTGGTATAAATCTAGTGTCTCATTAAGGTTGAATTTTTAAGGTTTCATCCACTTGATGTTGTGCATAACCAAGGCAATTGAGGTTGAAATATGAAAACCAAATTGCAACCATTGAAAAACAAAAAGAAATAAGAGCCATGCTTGAAGGTTCAACAAAAGTACATCCAACATCACTCATGCAAGGGTTAAAAGCAAATTCAAAATATGAACATGGGCACAATTGAAAAAAAAAATCAGCTCTTTTGTAGATCACATCAAGCTCTTGTGCAAAATGCATTATTAACGTAAATAAAACTAGTGGAAATATTTCAATGTCAAAAGCCTTATCAAAATGTTTCTAGAATCATTATGCAACATTAGGAAACTATTTTGCGTGGTCTTTCCACCATTGCAAGGGTGATTTTACATCAGTATCATCCACATGTATACAACAATACAAAGACAACTCAAATTTCATCAAAGAGAAATCATTTTCCTCTATAGAAATTGTAACTTCCCACAAGGAATCATCATTGATAGGTGTTGAAGGAGGAGGGCCTTCCACACACCCTAGGTTCAAATGCTTGGAAATAACCACCAATAGTGGTAGCAAACATGTTGGTCACACTCTTCCACAACTATTGCACCTTTATCCCAACCTACATATAATTCCATGATGCACTACAACACTTTAAACCTTGGATTGAGTTGAAGAGCACACATATTGTGTGGAGCAACAACATTAAAGGTCATAGCAAAAGATAGAAAATGCTCCAACACATCAATCACTTTAGGCACCATTCTACCATACAAAATTTCCAACTTTGTGTCAAACTTTCACACATCAATGGAGGGTTTAATGATATATGAGCTCAATAGTTTTTATGCATCCTAATACAAATGGAAAATGCTACAAACATAACATTTAAAAGTAACCAATACCCTTTGGTATGGTTCAAAATGCATTATTCCACCATAGGGCCCAGGGTTTGTGTCACAACTTTGGCAATTGCCCATGTTGAATGAAATGGTACTTGGGTTTGCAACTTGGAGGTCTATCAACTATAACAAAAATTTATGGTAACAACATATTCCAACGTTTCTTGAAAGAAAATAACCTTGGAAGCAAATTGAGTCTTGATTAATGTTTTGAATTTCCATGGTTTTAAGCTAGTTTCCTTACACGTTGATTCTCATTCTTGCCTACCCTTCCCTAATTTTTGGTCCATGTAATGGTTTTCTACAAGGCATTTTGAGCTTTTGCTACACACTTCCTTCATCCCAGCTTTAATCTTAGTATCATTAGTGGCATATTGGCATGCCTTAAACATGACATGGCCAAAATGGGTGCCATTAAATGGTGCAACAAGTTGGAGTGGTGCACAAAATATAACACTTGTGAATACAAAAAAAAATGTGTTCAAGTTTGTGTTTTCATCCTTAACATAAGTAATAATCTTGCTTGTGAGTTGATATTTAGTCAAAAGATATTTCATTTGCTCTGCCAATGTTGTTCCAAAGGTGTTTAAAGCTTCAAACAACCTTACTATAACATGGTAGGGCACCCAATCATCATTAATAAAATTAATCATTAGCACGAACATATCAAAGTTAGTTCTAGACATCCAGAGGTCAAATGTAGTAGTGGCTATAACACATTATGCAATGGTTAATAACACGCGCATCTTCATCACCTTAGTCAACATATTTGGGATATGATCCCAAACAAGTTACTTGCATGAAGGAGATTTGACTTGATCGCATCGGTGTAATACTAGATGATGCAACCAAGGATTTTCAACAAAAGATATAAAGGCATGTACCCCTTTGCAATTAGCATAAACATATCTTTTATAAACCTCTTTTGACCTGGATCATTTGGTTTATAAGGGTTTTGGCCCAAAAAATCAATGATCGAATGGGGAAACATTATCTTCCTTTTTTTCCTTTTATGTCGACCCCACCTTCCTCATTTCTTCTACTTTTTGGAATGATTCAAATTACCCCATGTTCATTAACAACGTGTTTTTTCATATTCATGATACCATGCATAAGGTTGTAAAAATATTTATCTTTTTTAGATCGTGCCATGTTGTTGTTACTATTGGAAGCTTGAGCCATGGGGTGGCACAAGATGCACTTCATGCTCTCGATGAGTTACATCTAAACTTGTGTAATTGGATCATTCAACACAAAAAATGCTCAAGCAAGGGAGACATGACTATGGGGATTCCAAAATGTTTGGTTATTATTTAGTTCAATAAACAAAAAACCCCATGTTATTTATTGAGCATCGACCCCCTAATCACTCCCTTCATCATTGCCGTTGCAACATCAAGTGTGTCAACTCCTTGGATCAACTCACTAGTGATCCACTTTCCCCATGTTGTGCTTCATAATCAATGTTAATGTAAACATTAAAGTCCATGGAAAGATATGAGAAACAAGACTAGGGTGATGTAAAACCTCAAGAAAATAATGTGAACTTTCATAAAACATAAAAACCCTAAGACTCACATGTAAAGCGTTACAACAACAACAACAACAATTAAAGATACCCACAACAAGGAAACAAACCACCAAAGTAACAAGATCACAAAAACACACATATGCATTTTGTTTTGTTAATTATTGTTCACAACTCATGATATTTGGGATCATTAAAAATTTTAGTATAAACACATAAAATGGAAATCTAAATAAAAACTCATGAGTGAAGAGTTTAGGCTTTGAGGAAGCTTGCACAACGATCGCATTGAAACTAAGTGTAAGTGCCAAATTGAAAACATTATACCATAATTGATAGTTATTGTTGCCTTCAACATTCAACTTCACAACACTGCAATTCAAAACACATAATCATAGCAAGATTAATACCACAAGAGAAGGTAACCCTAAACGTGCAACATTAGTATGTACTATGGTATTTGAACCTTAAAACTAAACTAATCAGATCTCTTGTTATTTTTGGTGAAATACATACTAATTGGGTTCACAATACCAATGTTGATACCAATGCATATACCGAAACACAACCTACATACTAGACCAACATTGGTATTGACCCCAATTCCTACAACATCTCCATTATTGATTGATCAACTAGCAATAGTGAAAGGAGTTAAAATCTCATACATTAACCAATGTAATGAACTTCTATGACAAAACTTGAAACAACAATGAAGTTGGCCATGATGCAGGCTAGTTCAACAAAACATAAAAGAAAAGGAAGAAGAAATCATATAATGGTTTAAATATTTTGTCCTTATCTACTAGGTCGCATGCTCAAATCCCTATAACCTTGAAAATGGGGTTGGTATTCAATTGATTTCTTACTAGTGTAAATCATCCTACTTGAAAACTAAAGGTTCCATTTTAAAGTAATATGAAAATTGGGTTGGGTATTAAGGAAGTTGTAATTTTAAAAAAATAATTGGGTTGATTATTCTAAACCCTTGTAACAATTGTCTTAATAGTTCTCCAAAACATGTGAAAACCTCTCAACATTGGTTTTGAACCTTAATCATATTCTAAAAAATTAAAGAAATAGGTTAATGAACCTACCTCAAACTATTAGTTTTTTTTTGGTTCTTTCATGAAAATTGCAAGCACTTCAAGTTCTTTTCAAAAGTTGAACCAAAAATTCTTTTGATTCTAAAAGTATTTTAAAAAGGAATCTAAGGTTCTATGAATCGTTACATTTTCAAAACATCAAAACTAGAGGATGATTGAATTTTAAATGTTAAAAACATGAAACTAAAGGTTATAAACAAAATCAAAGAAGCTCACACCATTGATACTAGTAGTTTTTTGGTTCTAGCTTTGCAACAAAACGTTTGGTTTTAGTTTCAACTTTGGTTTTTGTTTTAGTCCAAGGAATTTTTTAATTTTTGAGAGACTCTTAAGTTTAATTATGGACATGGTTCTTCACATTTTTAGACTACCACATCTTGATTCTTCCAAAAAGAATTATAAGTAGGTCTAATTTCATTTTAGATCTAGTTCTATTTATTAGGCATAAATTAATTTAACCCATTTTTGTTAGTAGAAGAACCAGTTTGTCAAGTAGTGGGAATGGGGTTTTAATAGGATAATGCAAGCAAGATACTTGGGGAGGAGAAGAAAGTTTTGTGAGCAAAGCCACAATCTAAAGCTTAGGATATGTTTTAACTTACTTTAAATTGATAGGGGGAGATGACATGGATAAGACTTAGGGTTGTAGATTGCCTAAACTAAGACATGATAAGGCTCACCTTATCACACCCCTTGGATTCAATGTTGTTTGGATAATGGACAATGTGAGGGATGGGTAGTGATTTCTTCATCAAACAATGTTTATGAGGATTTTCACATTGATCTTTCAAAACATTTTGTCAAGGCTATTGCTTATGAGGGGTTAAAATTTAAGGTTAATGTGTTGTGATGGTATGACTTTGTGAATTATGGCAGGAGGTTGGCACATCATGAATAAACAAGCAATCATAAAGCTTGCTACTTGTGGAAAGGTGAGCTTCAAACACAAGTTTTAGGAAGATTTGATTAATACTACAAGTTTGAATATCATGGGCAAACAAGGGAGGTAATGGTGGTGTTTCAAAAAACTATTCATGAGGAGGAGATTAGTTTAAGGAAAAATGTAGATGGTGAAAAGAGAAAAATGAGTTTGAACTTTTTGAGGAATATGAATTAGGAAATAATGGGGATGTGAAAGTAGAAAGGAGGGGAGAGGCAAATAAGGAAGGCATGTATTTAGTTGATTTTTATTTTTCTTCTTGGACTTCTTGCCCACCTTGGCATTATATTGGATTGGTTCATGATCTACATTTTTTTATTTCCTTGTTTTCATTAGACTTTTGGATTTTACTTATCTTAGGGTTTTTATTGTGCTTGTGGAAATGCATAAGGGATTGTTTTAAGGTGTTTTTAAATTGTACATGAAATTTTTAAGTTAGGGTAAAACCATGAGCATCTAGGAGATGTTTGGAAAAATATACATTATAAAAATTTTGCCATTTTGCAACCATTTTATATATTAATTGGGGGGAGGCAAGCCCATTGAAAATTATGTGTTATTTGGGAGATATCTTGACAACAAAAGGAAGAAGGGATCAACAAACCAATAGACAAGGCTATTCCCTTAATCAATAATAAAGTGATACCATAATATTTTTACCATTTTGACAACAAACTACAGAATAATTAATTAAATTTGAAATTTTTACTTTAGCACCTGGTTTTTTAATTCTAAAAATTTAGGCAGTAATGGTTATATAAAATTTTAAACAAAACATTGTAAAAATAATGGAATAGTCTAGTCTGTCTAGATTAGTTCAATTTTAAGTCATTGTCATGGAAGGTTTGTGGTTCAAAACCTAACAATTGAACTTTTAAATTTGTTAAAATTTCAGCAAAAATAATGAATAATTTTTCAAAAGTTCGGCAAAATGAAAAATAATTTAATTTATATTGAAATGGTAAAGGTATTATAGTAATGCTTACATTAAGGTACCTTTCATGACAATTTTTCATATGTTTTATGAAAGGTGAAAAAAAAACCTAATAGTAAGTTGATCATGTGCATTAATTAGAAAATCTTTGATTTTGTGCATAGCCCAAAATCAAAGATTTTCTAATTCACCATTGTATAACCAATAAATAATCATCACCTTGTACCAATTGCATGCTTAAACCAAATAAGAAAATATTCAAAAAAACTTGCATACTTGAAATGTGTTCCAAAAAGTAAGAACTACATCCCAAAAGCCACCCCCACCCCACCCCCATACCATTGAATTTATTATTAAAAAAAAGTTACTTGCATTTTTTTCAAAAATTAATTAATTTTTTAAACACACCCAAAATTCATTTTTAATACACATTTAGAAATCAATACTTGTATGAAACAAATTTTGAGGCTAGGTTTGGGTTTGGTTTTTTATGCCAAAACATAATATTCATGATTTGAACATTTATGACCAATGGCCAAACCTAGTCATGTAGTTGTATGTGACATGTAAAATGCTTTATAGTAACTATTATAATTACATGATTATAGTTTTTTTTTTCATTGTTCATATTTATAACTCAAGATGCAATTAATGGCAACTAATTCTTCCAAGCAAATGAATTTTGGGTGATTGCTTATCCACATAGCCCATCACATATCACATTAATTACAAATATAACCAAATATGAATCATAATGTGAATATCTAGAGTCCTTAGATGTATATTAAGATTTGTTAGGGGTACACTAGGTGTATATTGTGTGAAGATATACATTTAAGGGTATAGGGGTAAGTTCAAGCCTAATAATAGGTAGCCTACCTATCTCCCTAGGCTAGCTACATACTTACCTAACATACCTACCTATTTAACCTAGGTTACTTACTTACTTAATCTAGGTTCCCTACCTACCTACCCACCCACCTACCGATTTACTTATTTAATGTACCTACCTATTTAACATAGGCTACCTACCTATGTTTACCTAACCACCTAAGTTAGATTACTTGCCTGCCACCACCTACATAACTATGTATTTATTTGATTTTATTACCTTTTTAAACTACTTACTTACCTAGCTAAGTAGGTAAGTATAATGTACCTACATAAAAATCATTATCTTTTTTGACTATAATCATACAAGTCACATGATGAATGACATAAATTACTACGAGTAGAAATATTACTAATGGAAAAAGTCACAACTCTAATTTTATTACATAATCATTCAATTGTTAATGCCATGAATTTTTACAAATGTAGTCATATATGAAGTAATATATGCCATGTTTTGCATAGTGGTTCTAACCAAACGCCAAATCCTAAATTGGAGTCCAAGTTCAATATGAAGGTTAGGTTTGGCTCAAAACACATCCAAAGATTCCATTAAATTAAAAAATTAGTTGCAATTGGAACCCACAAATTTTTTTCAACACCTACAACCAAACAACATTAGTCATTGTTAGGACCTTATTATAAACTTATATTGCATTTTTCGATAAAAATAAAATGATGTTTTATACTTGCATAAAACAACACATGATATTTTATACAAGATGTCCAATATGCCTTTTCTGGTGGAGGACATTAAACACCTCTTATGAAGTTTGTAGGGGTCAATGTGATGCCATGCATGGTTTTACACATGCTTATTATGCATGATGGAGAATCTATTGTTAAAAAGAAAATTAAATTTTTTTTGCAAGTCTTGCTCCATGTAAACAATTTTGAACCTATGACCACCTATCTAAAGGACCATAGCCATCAAATCCACAACCTAGTTGCAATTGCTTTTTAGTTAAAATCACCTTAGTTTACATTTACCTACATTATTTGCCAACATCAATTCAATCATAAAACAAAACCATATAGGTGTTGCATAGTGCATTGCATTGACACCCACAACATACATATGGAGTGTTCAACATCATGTCTTTCTAGTACCTTTGGTTCCCTTATAGTATAGTAATTTTTTTTCAATTTTTAATTAATGAGCATCCAAAGAAAAAATATCATTAACCAACTATTGTTTCTTAAAAACCATCCCAACCATCCAAAATTGGTAAACAATTGTCCCCCAACTAAAATTTAGGCAAAATATGACAAAAATTTCCCCATACTTATTATTAGTCACAATTTTGCTAAAGTTTGCTAACATGGAATTTTTCTAAGTATTGGTTCTAAATGTGATAATAACACACCCTTAAGCTTGGATGTTTTATTAACCTTTTTAAAATAGGTACATTAGTAGCTAAATATAATTAAAGAGTTGCAAACTTGAATATGTCAAAGCATCTCCACCACACTACATCAAACAACCTTTGAAATGACAACCTAATAATGGTGATGAGATGAAAATGCCAATGCAATGGTCCCACCACAATGATTTCATCACACAAAAATATTAGTCCCAATAGTTGGAGCTTTTTCTGACTAACAATGATGTGTAAGGTTAACATCAACCAACACCCACTAAATGCATCATCCATAAGATGCATGTTATGATTCAATTGTTGATGAACCTCAATAAAGTTAACATCTAACCTAACCTATTTTGTAATAAGTAAGTCCTATATCATAGTATCTTGGTGGCTTTGGCACAAATTAAATTATTTTTCAATTTGTCGAAATTTCAAAAAAGGTGCTTAAAATGTAAAAGTTTCATATTTGATTGTCTTGCATGGAGGATACTAAATAGAGGGCCACATGATCACTCAAAAGAGTTCAAATTGTTGGAAACAAATTTATTCTTTACTATTGAAATTTTCAGAATAAAAAAAAACCCAAGCACTGAACTAGGAAACTAAAATTAATGTGCCAAATCCACCAAGGTACTACGTTGATATATAAATAAATAAGTAAGAAAATAGGTGACTACTAGGTAAGTAGATGGTTGCTTTACTAATGACCAGCTTGTGTGTTGTAATAATGTAGGGTAGTGAAAATCTAACCACCACGGTTAGCTAGGGGACTGGAACCCCAACAGAAAACTGTTTGTTAACGAACTCAAGATCCATCCTTCATGGGTGTGTGCTGGTTCACTCTGGCTCTCTATCTCTCAACAACTCCATGCAACCACTAAACTCCATGTAGTCCCCAGACTCATATGGGTGTCCTATTCAGGAACTTTTTCAGATGGTTTCTGAAGCAAAATTGGCAGTTCTCTCTTTTGGTCCTCTTTGGTGGAAGTCAGTGTCACTTTGAACATCTGAATTGCACATAACCAGTTGTCTGTGGCAAAGGAGTTATGGTGGTGGACCAAATGAATGGTGCATCAGGCTGGCTCTGCACATGCAAGTTATGAGTTTATAACTAGTTTGCAGCCATCCACTGGCATGCTGCCATGGCCTCCTGACAACCAGTTCTGTCTGCTCTGGAACAGGAGGATCTCATAACTAGTTTGCAGCCATCCACTGGCATGCTGCCATGGCCTCCTGACAATCAGTTATGTATGCTCTGGAACAGGATCTGATAGCGCCCCTCAGCATTCCTTACTGAACTGAAATTGTGTTCTTAGGTCGAATGGGCCCTACCCATTGTGGAAAACAATTCCACATTTCTGGGGGCTGAACTCCAATTGCAATTTATGCTGACAATAACAACATAGAACATGCGACATGGCCCTTGTGTGCTCAAAACTCAACTCAAATTGGGTCAAGCTTCCATTAGAAGAAGCAGCTATTGGGAACAAGATGAGGATGTGTAGGAACTGCAGGAACAACCCTGCTGGGAATGAATGGGAACTCTGGGAAGAGTACCAGGAACATTTGGCAAAGTGTATGAGAGAAATTTAAGGAACATATGAGAACTGTAAGAACAGCTTGATTTGGCGGCAAGGCAAAAAGGATACAACAGCAGGACACATGGAGAACACATTGAAAACAAATTGGGAACATATGGGGAAGTATGTGTGTGAGAGTAGCACAAATATAAACTCTATTGTGGGACATATGGGGAAGTATGTGTGAGAGAGAGACGGTAGGAGACATGAGGAGAGAGAGAGAGAGAGACTTTGGAGCAATTTGAAGTGTGCAAAATCAAGCCACAAATCATGTGAAAGTGCAAAACAATCAAGTGACGAAACATGTGTGACTTCAAGTAAAAAGTGTAATAGTCACCTTTGGGAATGCAGAATTCCTTCTTTTCATTTTGCTTCCTCATCCTCAATCCTTGATCATTGTCATTTCTTGCATGTAACAGTCAGCACAAACTTTCAGGTGAACAAATATACAAAAATCTGCATCCTGGGTCTCTTGTTGCATTTCCCAGAAGCAAATGGGAAGGAACCAAAAGCAACAAGGTAAACTGCTCTGTCATGATGTTGGCGGCTAGCACACAAGATATTTATTCCATAATCAATGCAAAATTACTTGTGAGCAGAGTGCAACATCAAAGAACAAAATGGGAAGAAATTATCTACACAATAGCAATGCATAACAGGAAGATCCACCAGAAATGTGTTGTTAAATTTCCAACTTCTAGATCGTGTTCTCCATTAAAATTGTCAACAGAGTGGAATGCTTGCCAGTAGACAAAGCTCTACTACCCATGCACCACAAGGTTGACCTGTATATTGAAAACAGTTCCATAAGTCCGCATGATGACTCTCAAGCTGTACTATCTATCATGAATGGCTGTTCAAAGAATATTGACACTATGATCCTGTAAAGAATGAACTTGGAACCACTGTAGCCTTTCACTGCCCAAAACTTGACACCATTGGTGGTGTTCGAGGACTATATTCAAGTATACTTTCATCCCCAATCAGATCGTATAGTAACAGCCAAAAGTATTCAATTTTTGTATTTTACAGGAATTGAAGCTCTGTCTACCTAACAGTCTAAGGGTTTAACAGAGTTGCACACTGAATGACTTCATGACTTTTGTTATTGAATGAAAGTCATGATCTGAGTCCTCTGAGAACCTGAAAAGGAGTAGCACCAGCCATTGCTACAATGCCCCTTGCAAATTCTAGACACTTTTTCAATGCCTGCCAAATCACCCAAATGATTGCCATCACTCCTGTTATCACAGCAACAAGCAGGCATGGCACACTAGTTAGTATGTACACCGGCAACTACTTTGGAACCCTCACCACCAGATATGTATTCCATGAGGGACTGCAAAAACTTCTGCCACATTTTCTGTTTTTCTGCCACATCTAAGTTCAATTGTGTTTAGGTAAGAAAAGATTTCAGACACAAGAAAACTGATGACTGATAAAAGCCTGAGGACTTTGACAAACCTGAGAAAAATAGCACTGCACAAACACTTAGGAATGCCACAGAGCCAATGGTGAGCCCCCCAAAGCCAAGCGCTCCAAAGTAGAGAAGTGAGACTGATGAAAAGAAGAAAGCCACAAAGAAACCAATAATTGAAACAGACATCAAGAAGCTTGCAATTGCAGCATTTGTGGTAGAGGTTAAGACAAGGAGTGCAACTATGACTATGGCCGTCAGAGCAGTGAACAAAATGGCACCAATCTGCACCCACCACAACACACACACACACACACAAACTTATTATGAGGACAAGCAATGTGAAATTGCAACCACAGTAGCAATTGCCTTGAGAGATCTTAACCTGAGAATTTCAGATCATGCGCTGCAGCACAATCCTCCCTATAGTCTTGCAGATGTTCTGAGGATTTGATTGTTCAGGTCACCTGAAGGAGATGAAGAAATTTCAATCGAGAGATCTTAACATGAAAAGTTCTGTGGATCATGTGTTGCAGCACAATGCACTAGTCTTTGAAAAAGTTTGGTGGATTTGATTGCTTCTGTCATCTAAAGAAGGTGAGAAAATCTCAATCAAGAGATCATGAAATGAGACTTTTGGATCATGGGTTCCAGCAAAATGCACTAGTCTTTCAGAAGTTCTGAGGATTTCATCATTTAGGTCATCTGGTGAAGAAATTTCAACTCATCAGATCACTACCAACAATTTTGAAACTCACAAACAATCCTGCACCTTGCTATGTGCTGTGGCAAATGAAAGAAGAATCTAATGTGCACGCTGTGTGTTTCTTAGGGATCTGAATCTGAAAACCAAGAATCTAATGTGCATGCTGTGTGTTTCTTAGGGATCTGAATCTGAAAACCTCTCAGAATCACGATAGGTGCAGCTTCTCCTACAAAGCGATATGAAAACTGCATCTGCGTGAGAATGACAATAGCAGCTACACAAGACAAGAAGCTCTTCAGATTCTCTATCTTATGGTGTGATGGAACCAGCAAAAGAATGTCAATATTAGACATGGTAAAGACGATGCACACATACAGCTGTGGCGAAGAACGGTCGCCAAGTTTCCCCCTGAAGCGTCAAGTTTGCCGAGCTGCCTAACAAGAACCGCAACGCTCTCTTCAGCTGAAGCCCTTGGTGTTGCAGTGCGGTACGCACGCTGTAAAGCAAGGAAAGCTTGTGTTCCTTCGGCTGCGTATTAAAGAAGGCTATATCGGCAGCTTCAAGCATCTTCTCCGTCGCCGCTTCCTCTACCACGCGCTCATCGCTCTGCCATTTCCGCTTCCTCAGCTGCCGCTGCTGCTCCTCGCCGTGCGTTTGCTGCTGCTGGTGCTGCTGCCGCCCCGGCCGCTCGTTGCTCCGGCTCTCCAATGCGGCAGCCATTGATATTCTAATCTGCGCGACGCCGTCGCATGTAGATAACGATCCACACAAACTTCCAGCAGAGGCAGGCAGACGAGAGGAGGAAAGGAGAAAAACAGATTCTAACCTTTCTCTCTACCGATTCAAAAAGTTGCAGCCGCAAAACAAAAACAAAAAAAGAAAACAAACAAAACCTCAAAACCTCGACTCTCTACAGAGAGAGAGGATTCAAGTGTCTGAAATCACGCCTTCAGAAAAAACACCGGCATAACTTCCTCCTCAGATCTCGATAATAACAACAAAACCGAATCCGAATCAAAGAAGAATAAAACCAAGAGATGAAAGCAAGCGAAAGACACAGAACTAGAAGGGAAAACGCCTTCAAGCTCTTAACGAATCACAAAAAGCCAAAAGAAGCAAACAAACCTCTCTCCTGTTTTCCACAGACCTGCTTCCAAGAAGAAGAATAAGAGCATGATCTGTAAGAAATCAGTCGAGGACGTCGTAAGGACCAAGTCGTTGACTAGCTTTGTGATCCTAGAGAACAGAGCCCAAGACGACGACAGCAGCATCAGCAGAAGCGGAAGCTGCTGGACAAGAACAAAACGATCCGAAAGAAAATTCCGATTCAACGAGACTTCGGAACTATTGCCTCCATCCAGCGTGGAAAAAGCACAAGAGTCGCGTTTTTGTTCACGTTTTGTTTTTTTCTATCGCTGAGTATGTCTTTCGGGGGATCGCGTTTTCGTCATCGCGACGATTACGGCGGCCGCGAGAGACGAGAAGAAGAACGGGTCCTTCGCCACCACCATCGCAGCTTCGTCGCAAGAGAGAGAGAGAGAGAGAGAAGAGAGCCAAAGCGTCGGTAGGTAGACACTATGTACACACCAGTATTGTGCAGGTATTTGGGTTTTCAAATAACCGGATTTCCCGGTTGTTAAAAGTGTCAATGTCAAAGAACCGGAGGTTCCATTTTTGCATGGTTCAGGATGAATGGTAAGTGGTCACGAAACGGTTTTCTGTTGGGTTTCAGTTCCCTTGCTAACTATGGTCATTATTAGCTCAGTTGCTTTTTTTCTTTTTTTTCCCACCTACCTATCTAACAACTCACAAGCAGGCTGTTAGTAGGTAGGTAGTAAAAAAGCATTTACCTATGTATAAGCCATCTACTTACCTAATAATTACCTATTTTCTTACCTATCTACCTATATATACACATATATGAGAACTAGCTCCTACAGAATTGGTTACTCAGGTGAAACCAAATATTAACTAACTCAGTTGAGATTCATCCACAACTGTGTAATAATGGGCATCCAGTGGATGGTGTGCTGGTGGGTGCTGGTTAGCCTCCCCATACAGATTTTGACTTAATTGATGACGGTTTTTGTACGGGACCATTACAAGTATAGCCAGTATAGCCAGTGGCTACACTCTCTCCCAAAAAAAATTTTAAAATGGGTGAAATTTGGGACTTGTTTTTGACAAAAGAAAAGAAATTTTTTGTCCAATTTTTTTTTTTAAAAATGGGTGAAATTTGGGACTTGTTTTTGACAAAAGAAAAGAAATTTTTTGTCCAATTTTTTTTTTTAAATGGGTGAAATTTGGGACTTGTTTTTGACAAAAG
>Ga0116227_10006477_pt1 | contig 23717 bp, 22 predicted proteins | sample S1TSphgellanicum_FD_89693 | JGI IMG/M metagenome (GOLD analysis project Ga0116227, IMG submission 89693) | Host-associated microbial communities from peat moss isolated from Minnesota, USA - S1T2_Fb - Sphagnum magellanicum MG | ecosystem: Host-associated > Plants > Peat moss > Unclassified...
CAGATCGAGGCCGCGCTCAACCACGCCGCAATCGGGGCGACAGCATCGCTCGACAACGGACCCATGCCGCATCTCGAAGAAAGCTTGGCAGCCCTCGCCCGAGCGCTCGTGACGCGCGCTCATGCGGATGTTGACGACACGGGTGACGATCTGATCGCCGCGGCCCGGCAAGACGCGAAGGCCGGCCAATCGACGCAAGCCGAAAACCGCTATTCCGCCTTGATGGGCGCAACCCGCGGTCTCGAAAAAGGCGAGCATTTCAACGTCGCCGATTGAAGAGGAAGCGAGACGATCTCGACGCCGACCCGATAACGGCTCAAAGCGTGCGCGTCACTCGCTCACCCTCCTGGATTTCAGGACGATTACAATCGCGCTGACAGTGACGCAAAGCGCGCTGAAGCCAGAAATAACGGTCAAGGCATGCTGCATTGCATTCTCGGTCGTCAGCGCGACATAAAGCTGAACCGCGAAACCCAGAACCGCGATGACAGCGAGGCTTATCCAGAACAGCGGCGACTGTCGTTTCTGCTGCTTGACGGCGTCGGATGCCCTGAACGCGTCGCTGGTCCGCGAGGCTCCTTCAAGGATCGCTTTGGCCGATCGCCCGAGCCAAAAGCCATAAATGAGCGAACGGCTTGCCAAGACGCAAACGAATAGGAACAATAAAAGACCGACGATTGCCATCACCATGAATAAGAGAGCGATCGGGAAGCTGCCCTTGAGCGTCGCCTCGAGGCCCGGCATCTGCGAAAAAATCGTCACAAAAGCGACGAGAAACAACACAGGTATCAGACAGAGCAGGCTCAGGCTGGCGTTTTGGGCCCGCTTCAAAAGCGGGAACAACGCGACTTTCTGCGACTCGCTCAGAAGATAATTGCGCTCATCACCATATTTCCAAGCCGCCGGTGCCCTGAAGACCCATTTTTCAGCGGATGGCTTGAACCAAAGCATTTCGAGATTTGTCATGATGGCTGCCCGTTCGGGGTCATAGATAATGGCCTCTCCAACTCATGGTCGCGCGAGATGGGAGCTGGGTTTCAAAGAGCGCGGTCAAGACGATCGCAACACCTCACAACATATGCGATTTCGGATAATCGGCTTCATTTTCCTGCCCCCCATTTCGCATGAATCATTCTGATCGCCAGAACCATAATGAAGAGCCCCATCGATCCGATGAGAATCGCGGCAGCCTCCATCGTAGGGAGTTTGATCTTGGAAACGATCATGACGGCAAACCAGAAATTCAGGAGCATTACTGCGACGTAGAAGATCCAAAGGCCGGTCGACACATTTTCTCGTATCTGTCTGGAAGCATCCAGCCACGTGAATCTGTCATTGCTGCGCGGCGCACCTTCGAGGATCGATCGGGCAGCACGGCCAAGCCAAATACGATAGACCAAGGGGCGGCTCGCAAAGTAACAAACAGAGCTGGCCAATACGACAGCCGCAATCGCCGTCAGCAGAATGAGGAACGATGTCGACAAATCAGCATCCATGAAAGGATGTGAATTCATCATGCTTGGCAAAAAGGCTCCCACGACGCACCCTACACCCATGGTTGCGAATTGATCCCTTTTCAGAAGCGGCAGTAATTTCGCCTTCTGCGCGTCGCTGACAAGATAGTGGCGCTTGTCGCCGAATTTCCATTCCTTCGGCGCCCGAAAAACCCAGCCGTCCGGAACGCGCTTGAACCAATGCGCTTCAAGATTTGTCATGTCTTTGTGCCGATTATAGACCCGAGAAAGAGGCCCTCTGGCACTTGGTTGCGGGAAATGGCGGTGAGGTTCATCGAACGAGTTTAGGGCGGATACAGGAACTTAGGAGACGCTGACCCGTTGGGGTTTGCAGTCGCCGGATGTGCGACCAAACGTTTTGGCAGGTAGCTCGTCTCGCGAGCGCAACCTGAGCTCTTGGCGGATAAAAATGCATAAATTTCTCATCATCGGCTTCTCGAGCGCAGCAGTGATAGGTGCGGCCTACATCACCGATGTATTTGCCGAAACGACTAATCGACCGTTGCCTGCGCAATCGGACTCCTCTCCACAACCGGACTCAAAGGCGCCGGCCGCGCAGGCGGAGCGGGCTGGACCGATGGACAATCAGATCACCGACCAGGTCGATGCGCGAATTGCACGGCTGAAAGCCGATCTGCGGCTGACATCCGACCAGGAAAATAATTGGCCTGGCTTGCAGACGGCGCTTCACGACGATGGAGTCCGACAATTCAAGGCCCTCATTGCGGGTAGGAGCGTCCGCCAAGACCACGGTGATCGTCCGAATGATGGTGATCGTCCGAACGATATCGCCCGGATGCGAAGCGAGGCTGATCAGCTCACCGACCGGGCTGCGGCATTGAGGAAGCTCGCCGATGCAGCCGAACCGCTCTATGGCGGGCTGGACGATCGTCAGAAACACAAGCTGGTTTCATTCATCGGAACCGAATTCAAACACGAACGCCGTTGAAGCCGCGCGCCTTTTGCGCGGCGAACACAGAGTCGGATCACACGTGGCCTTTCCTGCGCTCGACACAAGGTACGACGAGTTCCTCTATGCCATTATTGGCAGAGAGAGGAATGGGATGGAGCTGACCATGGCCTCCGCCATCGCCCGCTCCGGCGCCGATCCGTGGCAGGAGGCCGCGCGCATCGCATCACTTCCGAAGGAGATGGCGCTGCAGATTTTAGCGCGCCTCCTTCCCGCTCAGCTCGACGCGGGCGAGACCGCCGCGAACGGCCAAACCACGACGGATCGGCTGTTTTCGCTTCTCCCGAAGCAAGCACCACAACGGGCGATCGACACGATAAGGGTGGCCAACAATAGAAGCATGCATATCGCTTTTGTCCTCACCTTCTGCGCAGCAGCAGTGGTGATCCTGGCGCATTTCGCCGCCACAGCGCCACAGCCCGACGCTCCGGCCCCGACCAGCGTGCCCGCCGCTTCGACACCTCCCGCGGTCGTCAAATGATCGCAGGAAAGGCCGGCATGCCGACCGGTGAAACAGGATCTCGAGACCATGTCAGCCGAAGGTCATCGCGATAAGGGGCCGGATGATATTGTTTATCCCTCCACGATTCCCTTCCTCTTGGTGCATGCTGCTTGCCTCGCTGCCATCTGGTCGGGCCTAACATGGCGGGCTATCGCGCTTGGTGTCGCGCTCTACTGGCTGCGCATCTTTGCGATCGGAGCTGGATATCACCGCTACTTTTCCCACCGATCCTATTCAACGGGGAGAGTCTTTCAGTTCGTTATGGCTTTTCTTGCCCAGAGCAGCGCGCAGCGAAGCGTCTTGTGGTGGGCTGCCAAGCACCGGCATCATCATCTTTATTCCGATCTCGCGCAGGACGTGCATTCGCCGCGGCAAAAAGGCTTCCTCTACAGTCACGTCGGCTGGATCTTCGATAAGAAGCACGACGCGACCGACCTCTCGAAGGTCAAGGATCTGGCCCGCTATCCGGAGCTGATGTGGCTGCATCAGCTCGAGCTGGCTCCCGCCGTCCTGCTGGGCACTTTCTGCTTTGCCATAGGCGGATGGCCTGGCCTCGTGGTCGGATTTTTTTGGAGCACCGTGCTCGTCTATCATGCCACCTTCGGCATCAACTCATTGGCACATGTGCGCGGCAGGAAGCGCTATGTGACAGCTGACGAGTCGCGCAACAATTGGCTTCTAGCTCTCGCGACCATGGGAGAAGGCTGGCACAACAACCATCATGCCTATCAGATCAGCGTCCGGCAGGGCTTCAAGTGGTGGGAAATCGATCCGACCTATTATATTTTGAAGGTCTTCTCCCGGTTCGGTCTCGTATGGGGGCTCAAGACGCCACCGAAGCAGATCCTGCGCAATGAGCATCGGCTCGGTATCGATGTCATCAACCGTGCCGCCGAAGAACTCACGGCGCGTTTTGATTCGAAACGCATCTCGCTCGCCATCGCCCTGGCATTATGCGGCCGCGAGCTGTCGCTTGCGCGCGAGGCCTTTGCCCGCGCGCGCAGCGACGCCTTCGAGGCGCTGACCGCGCTGCATCTGCCCCACCTCCCGGATCGGGAGGCCTTCCTCGCCGAGGCCAAAGAGATGTTCGTGAAGACCGTTTCCTTGGATCGCATCGTCGATCGCGCCTACGAGCTGTTGTTGGTTGCCGTCGGCGTGCACCTTGCCGCAATGGCTGAAGGCTAATAGCAAGGCCGCGATGATCGGCGCTTCATGGACACGAGCGCGCGAACTGGCTGCGCCATTGCAAGCGGATGCATTGATTTGTTCTTTCTCCTGAAGACATTGCAAAAGAAATAATACGAATACGAATTGCGAACGCGGATTCCTCAGTGACTTCAGAATGAACGTTTTAATCAGACCCGCGAGATCGAATCGCCAGCGTGATCGGGATGCTACAGACCCAACCGTTCGACATTGGCTTCAACCCTCTGTCGAATGGGAGCCATCGCCGCGGCCGGGGCGTTTAATGCCAGCGTTCCCATCGCGATGCAGCTCGAAATTACGCGATCGAACCAAGCGAGTGCGAACAACCCTTGCTCCGCCGCGAGGGCCATTGGGCCGATACAGCCGGCCATCGCCATCGTCGCGCGAGCGCTCGTTATGACTTCATCGGACGCGAAGCGCGTGATTTGCCGGTGGGCAAGGTTCGATTGTTCGAGCATGATCATACCCGCAGCCGAGAACGCCTCGACCTTTTCTGGTACGATACGTGCCAACTCTTCGTGATCAGCCCGTAGCGGATCAAAGGCGCCCGCGAGTCCCAGCATGACGCGCCGCGCTATGATTTGACCGGCGGCCACGGCCAGGTCGCCACGATCTCTCACGCTTTTCGCGGCCTCAGCGGACACGCTGCCGATCGTCTCGGTGCTGGATATATCATCGTTGCTTGATGTCATTGGCTTGTCCTATGTGGCGTCCAGACCTTCGAAGTTTCGGCGCGGTTTCACGCGGCAAAATGCAGACCGGGTAAAAATGAACCGCTTCAGCACGTAGCGGCCTCTGGCCGGTTTAGGTCTGCATGGCAGAACACAGGACATCCATGCACATGGTCTGAAACCCAAAAGCGATCAGCTTCGAGAGGCTTTCCGGTAACGCGTGAATAGCTCGAACGATCCCACCAAGGTAGGTTCGGAAAATACTGATCCGTTTCTGGCCATTATTGGCTGAGGGGAGCGAACGGGCGCGTTACCGAACGTCATCAATCGGGCTTCCTCGATATGTCCGCTTTCAGGCATCGCGTATGTCGTCAGAATGAGCGCCATGGTCTCACAACCGCGCTTCAACCCGATCCGCCACCCCCGAACCGCCTCGCTTGACATCCGCGCGTGGCTGCGAATAATTCAACGATCGGTTACTTAGAGCGCCTCAGGCGCCTTACCGGAGGAGCGCCGCGGTGAGCGAAACCCCGCGCCATTCAGGCCCGCGCAGATCGATTGCCAGCCGCATCCTCGACTCTGCCTGGGCGCGCCCGATGATCCTGCTGGTGATCGTGATTTTCGGCTGGGAAGCCGTCGTGCGGCTGTTCGCCATTCCTGCTTATCTGATCCCCAAGCCCTATGACGTCCTCCTCGTCTTCCGCGACGATGGCTCGATGCTGCTCGACCAATCCGTCCCGACGACGATCGCGACCGTCGCCGGCTTCGCTCTCTCGGCGGGCGTCGGCATTCCCTTAGCCATGCTGATCGCCGGCTCGCGCACGGTGGAAGCCTATCTCTATCCGCTGCTCGTCTTTTCGCAGTCGATTCCGAAGGTCGCGGTAGCGCCGCTCTTCGTCGTCTGGTTCGGCTTCGGCATGACGCCGAAGGTCATCTCGGCCTTTCTGCTCGGCGTCTTTCCGGTGATCGTCGCGGGCGTGCAGGGCTTCAAATCGCTCGAGCCGGATATGCGCGATCTGGCGCGCTCGATGCGAGCCTCGCGCCTGCAAACCTTCACCTTCGTCATGCTGCCGCACGCCATGCCCGCCATCTTCTCCGGCCTCAAAGTGTCGGTGACCTTGGCGGTCGTCGGCGCCGTGGTCGGCGAATTCGTCGGCGCCAATTCCGGCCTCGGCTTCGTGCTGCAGCGCTCGATCGGCAATTTCGAGCTGCCGACCATGTTCGCCGCTCTGATCATGCTGGCGCTGATCGGCGTGGTTTTGTTCGGCCTCATCGATCTCGCCGAGCGTCTCTTGGTGCCCTGGCATGCGAGCCAGCGCCAAGAGGTCATGGCGACGGCCTGAGCCGGACGAAAACAAAAACTGGGAGGATTACATGCAGCTTTTTCGACGCATGAAGGCAACGCTTCTCGCCGCCGCCGCGCTCGCTTTGCTCGCAGCGCCGGCGCGTGCGGCGGACAAGGTCGTGCTTTTGCTCAATTGGTACGTTTATGGCGAGCATGCGCCCTTCTATCTCGGCAAGGAGAAGGGGCTGTTTGCGCAGGAGGGCATCGATCTCGAGATCCAGGAGGGCCGCGGCTCGGGCTTCACCGTCCAAGCCGTCGCCGCGAAGACCGTGCCCTTCGGCTATGCCGACGTTCCGACGATGATCCGCGCCGCGGTCAAAGGCGCCCCGGTGATCACCACCGGTGTCGCTCTCCAGCGCAACCCGATGTCGGCGATGGGCTTCGTCGACAAGAACATCCGCAAGCCGGACGATATCAAAGGCAAGACCGTCGTCCTGACGCCCGGCGATTCCTTGTCGCAGATCTGGCCGCTCTTTCTGAAGCGCACCGGGCTCAAGGAAAGCGACTTCCACACGCTCGCCGGCGATAGCCAGACCAAGCTGAATGCGGTCATCAGCGGCCAGGCCGATCTGCTGCTCGGCTACGTCATGGACCAGAGCATGAAGCTGAAGGACGCGACCGGCAAAGCGGTCTATCCGATCAAATTCAGCGATTACGGGATCAACATGATCTCCTCCGGCATCATCGTGCATAAGGACATGCTGAAGGATAATCCCGATCTCGTGCGCCGCTTCATGAGCGCCGCGACCAAATCGATCGAGCTCGCCGAGAAGAACCCCGGCGAAGCCGCCGATGCAGTGCTGCGTGCTTTGCCGAAAGCCGGCAAGAAGGACACGCTGCAAGAAGGCTTCGAGCTCACGATCCCGCTCTATCGGACGGACGAGACGAAAAACCGGCGGCCGTTCCAGGTGACGGATTCCAACATGACGGATTCGGTGAGCACGCTCGTCGAATATGGCGGCGTCGATGCGTCCGCGAAGGCCGATCCGAAGGCTTTCTACACCCGCGAATTTTTGCCTGCCGACAGCGTCAATTGAGGACGAAGGATGTCGGCCCATCCGCAGATCGGCATCGTGGTCGATAACACGCGCGCCCTACGCCGCCGCTTGATCGAGGTGCGCGGCCTGACGAAGACCTATCGGACGCGCGACGGCGATGTGCCGTCGCTCGCGCCGATCGATCTCGAGATCGACGAAGGCGAGTTCGTCGCCGTCGTCGGTCCGTCGGGCTGCGGAAAGTCGACCCTCCTGAAGCTCGCCGCCGGCCTGATCTCGCCGACGAGCGGCGAGATCAGGATCGACGGCAAGCCGGTGCGCGAGCCGCCCGACGATGTCGGTATCGTCTTCCAGTCGCCGGTCCTGCTCGCCTGGCGCAACGTGCTGCGCAACGTCATGATGCCGGTCGAGATCCGCCGTCTCGATCGCGCCCTGCATCTCGAGCGCGCCAAGAAGCTTCTCAAGACGGCCGGCCTCGACGGCTTCGAGAACAAGTTTCCCTGGCAGCTCTCCGGCGGCATGCAGCAGCGCGCCGCGATCTGCCGGGCGCTCGTCCACGATCCGAAGATCGTGCTGATGGACGAGCCCTTCGGCGCGCTCGATGCCATGACGCGCGAGCATATGAATCTCGAGCTGCAGCGCATCCATCGCGAAACCGGCAAGACGATCCTCTTCATTACGCACTCAATACCCGAGGCGGTGTTTCTCGCCGATCGCGTCGTCGTGATGTCATCGCGGCCCGGCACGATCGCCGCGATCTATCCGATAGATTTGCCGCGGCCGCGGCCGCTCGAGCTCATGGGCGAGCCGAGCTTCGGCGCCATGACCCAGAAGATACGCGGGCATTTTCACGCCCGCGGCACGCTGGATTGAGGCCAATGCGCGCGAGCCGTCTCAAAATCACGTCGATCGCGCTCTATGAACGGCCGATGACGTTTCTGCACCCGTTCCGCTTCGGCGCGGTGACGGTGGAGGCGGCACCGCAGGCTTTTGTCCGGCTCACGCTCGATGTGGAGGGTCGAGGATCGGCAGAAGGCGTCGCGGCCGAGATGATGATGCCGAAATGGTTCGACAAGAACCCAAGCAAGAGCCCGGCAGAGACGATCGACGATCTGCGCACCAGCGTCACCGAGGCAGCGCAAGCCTATCGGCGCGCGGCAAGTTTCGATACCGCCTTCGGGCATCACGCGCGTGCCACGGCAGCCTTGCCGCCGAATGCTCTGCCGGCGCTCGTCAAAGCCTATGGGCCGGCGCTGATCGACAAGGCGTTGCTCGATGCGCTGCTGAAGGCCAACCATGCCGATCTCGTCTCCGGCCTGCGCGCCAATATTATGGGCCTCGATGCGCGGCTCACGCCGGATCTCGAGGATGCGGCGATCGAAGCCTTTTTGCGCAAGCTTTCGCCGGTCGGCGAGATCGCGATTCGCGCGACGATCGGGCTCGTCGACGATCTCGACGCGTTGGCCCGCACGCTCGCGAGCGAGCCCTGCCGCTATTTCAAGATCAAGCTCGGCGGCGACGTCGTAGCCGACCTCGCGCGGCTCGCAAAGCTCGATGCCTTGCTCTGCGCGTGCGTCCCGGATTTTCGCGCGAGCCTCGACGCCAACGAGCAATATGACGTGGCGCGGCTCGCAGCGCTTCTCGCCGCTTTGGATCGCGATCCGCTGCAAGGATTTCGGGCGCGGCTTCTCTATATCGAGCAGCCGCTCGATCGCGAAGCCACATGGCGGACGCCGCTTGGCGCGCTTTCGAGCCATATTCCCTTCATCATAGACGAGGCGGATGCGACCTATGACGCCTTTCCGCGCGCCATCGCGCTCGGCTATCGCGGCGTGTCGTCGAAAAGCTGCAAGGGACTTTATAAGGCGATTCTCAACGCCATTCGGGTCGAGGCCTTGAAGGCAGACGCGGGCCGCGCCGATCACGCCTTCCTCGCCGCTGAGGACCTGACCACGCAAGCCGGCCTCGGCGTGCAGCAGGATACCGCGCTCGTCGCCGCGCTCGGCCTCACCCATGTCGAGCGCAACGGCCATCATTATGTCGACGGCTTCGGCCCGGCGCCGCCGGCGGAAGCCGAAGCTTTCGCGCGTGCGCATCAAGGCTTCTATCAGCGCAGCGAGGGACGCATCCGGCTCGCAACTGCGACCGGACTCTTGCCGACGGCCTCGCTCTTCGCGCATCCAGGCTTTGCCAGCGGCGCCGAACCCGACTGGTTGTCGCTGACGCCGTTAAGCGCACCCTCCGTCCTCGAAAGGAGCGTCTCATGACACATCGCAGGCTCGGCATCATCATGAACGGCGTGACCGGCCGCATGGGCACGAACCAGCATCTGGTCCGCTCGATCGCAGCGATTCGCAAGCAAGGCGGCGTGAGCTTGTCGGACGGCTCGCGCGTCGAGATCGATCCGATCCTCGTCGGCCGCAATGCCGAAAAGATCGAGGCGCTGGCCAAGGCCCATGGCGTCACCCGCTGGACCACCGATCTCGACAAAGCAATCGCCGACCCGAAAGACGAAGTTTTCTTCGACGCAGCGACGACGCAGATGCGGCCGCAGCTTCTCGAAAAGGCGATCCTTGCCGGCAAGCACGTCTATTGCGAAAAGCCCATCGGCACGCGGCTCGACGAAGCTCTGCGCATCTGCCGTCTCGCCGAGGAAAAAGGCGTGAAGAACGGCGTCGTTCAGGACAAGCTTTTCCTGCCCGGCCTGCAGAAGCTGAAGCTCTTGCGCGACTCCGGCTTTTTCGGACGCATCCTCTCGGTCCACGGCGAATTCGGCTATTGGGTCTTCGAAGGCGATTGGGGGCAACCGGCGCAACGCCCCTCCTGGAATTATCGCAGCGAGGACGGCGGCGGCATCATTCTCGATATGGTCTGCCACTGGCGCTACGTGCTCGACAATCTCTTCGGCACCGTGCGCTCGGTCTCCTGCCTCGGCCGCACGCATATTCCGGTCCGCGTCGACGAAGCCGGCAAACCCTATCCGAGCACGGCCGACGATGCCGCCTATGCGACATTCGCGCTCGACGACGGGATCGTCGCGACGATCAACATGTCCTGGTGCACGCGCGTCTATCGCGACGATCTCGTGACCTTTCAAGTCGACGGCACGCACGGCTCCGCCGTCGCCGGCCTGACGGATTGCGTGATGCAAACGCGGCAAGGCACGCCGCGGCCGGTCTGGAATCCCGACGAAAAGCAGATGATGGATTTTTACGGCGCGTGGCAGAGCGTGCCCGACAACATCGTCTACGACAACGGCTTCAAGGCCGAATGGGAAATGTTCATCCGCCACGTCGTGGAAGGCGCGCCGTTCAAATATACGCTGCGCGAAGGCGCAAAGGGCGTGCAGCTCGTCGAATGCGCGCTGCAGAGCTGGAACGAGCGGCGTTGGATCGACGTGCCGCCGCTCGAAGGCGACGCCGCGCTCGCGCCGGCCCAAGCTGCAGAATAGCGAAGGCCGCAGAATAGGAGGGGACCCGCATGAACCTCATCGACAAGCCGCTGACGGCGCTCTCCCTCCGTCTGCCCAAGGCCGACCGGTCGCTCGAGACGTTTCACCTCAGCCAGCCGCGCGCATTTCCCGACCGCGCTACCGGCCCGATGAACCGCATCGCCTTCTCCGCCGCCCATGTCGTCGCCGATCCTTATGCCGAGATCGATCCATGGCTCGGCTGCGCGATCGATTGGGACGCGACCATCGCTTTCCGTCATAGCCTGTGGGATCTCGGGCTCGGCGTCGCCGAAGCGATGGATACCGCCCAGCGCGGCATGGGCGTCGATTGGCTAAGCTCGCTCGAATTGATCAAGCGTTCCGTCGCCGCGGCGAAGACGCGGGGCGACGCGCTGATCTTTTCGGGGGCCGGCACCGATCAGCTCGCGCCGGAGGCGGCGCAGAGCTTGGACGATGTGATCGGCGCCTACGAAGAGCAGCTCGCCGCGATCGAGAGCTTTGGCGGACGCATCATCCTCATGGCATCGCGGGCGCTGGCGCGCGTCGCCAAAGGCCCCGACGATTACGCCAAAGTCTACGACCGGCTCTTGAACCAGGTACGCGAGCCTTTGATCATCCATTGGCTCGGCGATATGTTCGATCCCGCTCTCGCCGGCTATTGGGGCACGCGCGATCTCGATAAAGCCCTCGATATCGCGGTCGATATCATCAACGCGCATGCCGCCAAGGTCGATGGCGTCAAAGTCTCGCTGCTCGACAAGGACAAGGAGATCGCCATGCGCCGGCGGCTTGCGCCGGGCGTGCTCATGTATACGGGCGACGATTTCAACTATGCCGAGCTGATCGCCGGCGATGCGCAGGGTTATTCGCATGCGTTGCTCGGCATATTCGACGCGATCGCCCCGGCTGCCTCCGCCGCGTTGACGAGCCTCGCCGCGGGCGACACCCAATCCTTCAACGAAATCCTCGCGCCGACCGTGCCGCTGTCGCGCCACATCTTCAAGGCGCCGACGCGCTTCTACAAGACAGGCGTGGTCTTCATGGCCTATCTGACCGGGCGCCAGGATCATTTCACGATGATCGGGGGGCAGGAAAGCGCCCGCTCGCTTCTGCATCTCGCGGACTTGTTCCGGCTCGCCGACCGCGCCGGACTTTTGCGCGATCCCGAGCTCGCGCTCTCGCGCATGTGCGCGGTGCTCGCCGCGCACGGCGTCGCCGGCTGACGGCCCGCGATGACGGCCGTCGCGTCCGCCGAAATCGCCTTGCGCGACTTCTCGGCCGATCACCGCTGGCTTTCGATCAACACGGCGACCTTGCGCAAGCAAGGCGATCTCGCCGATATCGTCGACGCCTGCGCCAAAGCCGAAATCCGCGCCATCTCGCCCTGGCGCGATCAGGTGGCGGCGATCGGTCTCGATCGCGCCGTGCGCCTGGTGAAAGATGCCGGCCTCGATCTTTCCGGATATTGCCGCGGCGGCATGTTTCCGGCCGATCCGGCGCATCTTGCGCAATCGCGCGACGATAATCGCCGCGCTGTCGATGAAGCGGCTGCGCTCGGCGCGCGCTGCCTCGTTCTCGTGGTCGGTGGCCTACCGCAATTCTCCCGCCCGGGATCTGAAGCCTCGAAAGACATCATCAAAACCCGCGCGATGGTCGAGGATGGCCTCGGCACGCTCTTCGACTATGCGAAGACCGTCGGCATGCCGCTCGCTATCGAGCCACTGCATCCGATGTATGCGGCCGACCGCGCCTGCGTGAACACGATCGGCCAATCGCTCGATCTCTGTGACCGGCTCGATCCCGCACCGAGCGGGCAGCTCGGCCTCGCCTGCGATGCCTATCACGTCTGGTGGGATCCGGCGCTGATGGCCGGCATCGCACGCACCGGACGCGCGCGGATGCTCGCCTATCACGTCTGCGATTGGCTGGTGCCGACCCGCGATCTCCTGAACGATCGCGGCATGATGGGCGACGGCATCATCGATTTGAAGGCGCTACGCGGCGCGGTTGAAGCAACGGGCTATGACGGTTACTGCGAGGTCGAGATTTTCTCCGACTCCTGGTGGTCGAAACCCATGGACGAGGTTCTTTCGACCTGCATCGCGCGGCATCGGACATGCGTTTGACACGCCGTCTTCGGCAAATGGATTTCAAAATCTATGACGATTGAGATTGCGCCCGGCAAAGCCCTGAAGCCACCGCGCAGACGGACGGCGAAAACGGGTCCGGTCGTGGCCGCCCTGTCCGAGCCGCCGATCCGCGCCCGCGATCCCGAGCGCACCCGCGCCAATATCCTAGTCGCGGCCACGGTCGAATTCTCCGCCCGCGGCTTCGCCGGCGCGAGCATAGATTCGATCGCCACGCGGTCGGGCGCCAATCGGCGCATGATCTATCATTATTTCGGCAGCAAGCGCGGCCTTTGGCTCGCCACGCTCGAAAGCGCCTACGAGAAGGTACGAAGCGCGGAGCTCCGGCTCGATCTCGAAAAGCTCGCGCCCGAAGCCGCGATGCGCGCGCTGGTCGCCTTCACTTTCGATTCCTTTATCGGGGATCGCACCTTCATCAATCTTTTGAACAGCGAGAACCTGCATCAGGCGCGTCATCTCAAAAACTCCGCGCGCGTGAAGCAGATGCATTCGCCGCTGATCGGCGTCATCCAGACGATCCTGGACCGCGGCGTGAAAAGCGGCGTCTTCCGCGCCGGGATCGATCCGGCCCAGCTCTGGATCTCGATTGCCGGCCTCGCCTTTTTTTACTTCTCCAATGTCTTCACGCTTTCCGAAATTCTCGATCGCGACCTGCAGTCGAAGACGCAGATCGCGAGCCGCCGCGCGCATGTCATCGAGCTGGTGCTCGCCGGTCTGCGGCCCGGCTGAGGCGGCTTAGAGCATCGTGCGCAAAGTGTACGCGGTTTTGCGCGCTCAAACGATGCTCTATTTATCCGAATCTAGAGCATCTTGTCCGCCTTCACATGATACCATTTGAAGGCAGGATGCTCTAGGCCGCCTTCAGCGCCGCGATCCGCTCATGCGCCGCCTTGACAGAGGCCTCACGCTGCTCGGGGCCAATATTGACGCCTTCCGCTGCAACCACCTCGATATCGCTGATGCCGAGAAAGCCGAAGGCGCCACGCAGATAGGTCTCAGCATGCTCGAAGCCCGCCGTCGGCGTTCCCGGCCCGTAGAAGCCGCCGCGCGAAATCGCGATGATCAACCGCTTGCCCCGGGCGAGCCCTTCCGGCCCCTTCTCCGTGTAACGGAAAGTCTTGCCGGCCACGGCGACGCGGTCGACCCAAGCCTTGAGCTGGCTCGCGATTCCGAAATTGTAGAAGCCGACGCCGAGCACCACGATATCGGCGGCGAGAAACTCGTCGAGAACCCGGCTGCCGAGCGCGAGGTCATGCTCGAGCGCCGTATCGAGCTGGGACTGGACGCCTTGCGCTACTGCGAGATAGGCGCCCGAGAGATGCGGGATAGGCTCGGCCGCGAGATCGCGATAGGTGACGGCGAGCGTCGGGTTCGAAGCCTTGAGTTTGGCAACGACGGCAGCCGAAAGGACACGGCTGACCGAATTGCCGCCGAGAATGCTGGAATCGAGGTGGAGAAGATTCATGGCTGGTCCCTGGTATTCGTTTGTGACCAGAGATAAATAAATGACCATGAAATCCTCGCAAGAAGGCACATTCTTGAAACCCAGGCACAGCAATGTGACTGCCGGCGCGCATCTGCCATCGCAATGCGAGCAGGTGAGCCAGATCCTCTCGCGCATCGGCGACAAATGGAGCGTGCTCGTCGTGATGCTGCTCGGTGAGGGGCCACTTCGCTTCAACGAGCTGAAGCGCAAAATCGGCGGCGTGTCGCAGCGCATGCTGACATTGACGCTGCGCGGGCTAGAACGCGACGGCCTCGTCGCGCGCACCGCGTTCGCGACGATTCCGCCGCGCGTCGAATACGAGCTGACCGATCTCGGCCGCTCGCTGAAAGAACCCGTCGAGGCGCTGGGGCTTTGGGCCTTCTCCAATGTGGAGAAGATCGCGCGGGCGCGGCGGAATTTCGATCAGCGCGTGATCACAGGCCAATCGGAGCCGACATAGTCTAGCGTTCTCCCCGGTGTCGTTTCGGAACACGCAGGGCTGCGAGCTGCGCCTCCCGGTTCCAACCCTCAGGTGGCGGCGTGCAGTTCGACCACCACCGTCCGCCGTCCTTTTCGAGCCAGTGGCGGCGCAGCGCCTCCGTGCGCGCCTCGTCACCCGCGTCATAGCCTGGATCGAAGCCGCAGCAAGGGCATAGGACGCGCGCGGGGCCATAACCATCGAAGGTGATGAATTCAGGATAGCCACAGACCGGACAACCGCTCGCCGTCATGGCGACGCGCCGAACACGGCCGGCGCATTCGTCACGGCCGGCTGCACATTGTCGTTCACCAAAAGACGAAACACATCCGGGCGCGCATAATGTCCGGCGACGTCGAAATCATATTTGCCGCGCGCGATCTCGCCGGGATCGATAAAAGCCGTGAGGATCGCCTCCCCGTCGAACCGCCGCTCGGCCAACATCTCGCCGAGCGGCGAGACGATGCAGCTTCCGCCACGCATCAGGATCTTTTCCGGTGCGATTTCCCCATCGATCGGATAATCGGCCGGATAGTCGCTGCGACGCGCGAATTGACAGGCCGAAAGCACGAAGCAGCGGCCTTCGAGCGCGATGTGGCGCATGGTCGAGAGCCATGTCTCACGATCATCCGCCGTCGGCGCGCAATAAATCGTGATGCCTTTTGCGTACATCGCCATGCGCAGCATCGGCATATAGTTTTCCCAGCAGATCACGGCGCCGAGGCGGCCGAGTGGCGTTTCGAAACAGGGCAGCGTCGAGCCGTCGCCGAAGCCCCAAATGAGGCGCTCCGCGGCGGTCGGCATGAGCTTGCGATGCTTGCCGAGCAGCGCGCCGTCGGGACCGAAGAACAGCACCGTGCAATAGAGCGTGCCTTGGTCACGCTCGATCACCCCCGTCACGAGATGAACCGCATGCGCGGCGGCGATCTCGCCGAGCCGGCTTGCCTGCGGCCCCGGCACGTCGATCGCGCCATCGTAATAGAGCCGGAAGGCGTCGCGTCCAGCCATTGTCCGCGAGCCGATGCGCGCGCCGAAATCGAGGCCTTTGGGATAACCTCCGACAAAGGCTTCCGGAAACAAGACGAGCGCGGCGCCTTGCGCTTTTGCCTTCGCGACATGCTGCGCGAGCTTGTCGATCGTGCGCTCGGCATCAAAAGCGACAGATGCGGCCTGCACCACGGCAGCGACAAAAGGCGTCATCGATCATCCTCCGGTAATGCGTTCGCCCCATGCGCAAAGATCCATTATGAAGCGCATTGATCCGAGTAGAAAGCGGAACAAAGCCACGTACCCCACAGGCGACGGGGTCGAAACGCGGCGGCTCGCCCATCGAGACAAATTCCGACCTTGTCGCCCTCTCGCAAATCTGTACGATTGGATCTCATGATGCGGCAGCCAAAGACGCGCCCGAGAGGCCGATATACTGATCGCTCGAAGCGAAGGCTCGGCGTGCTCGTCGCGAGCCTCCTCCTGGCGACGCCGCTCAGCGGGCCGCGCGCGGCCGATATCGGGCTCGGCGCTCCGACGTCAGGGCATGCGCGGCTGACACTCGTCGTCAATCGCGCCGCGAATGCAGCGCAGATCTTGGACCAAGAAAATGTCGGGGCTAAGATCATCGCGGCCGAGGCGCAAGACTTGAACGTCAACCGGGCCTTCGGACTCGAATGCTATCTGCCGCCCAATGCCGGCCTCGTGACGGTAGCGGCCCGCGTCGACGGCAAATATCGCCTCATTCCTCTGTCTATCCTCGAATACAAGAAATATGACCCAAGCTATATCAAGCTGGAGCTCGATGAATTGTATCTCGACAACATGATCGAAAATCTCGATGACGCGAACCACATCGTGACGATCGACTTCGTGCTTCGCGCGCCGGCTCCGCCCCCTTGAACCGCGGATTCACCCGCGTGAATTGTGGCGGCTTTTGGGTCCGCATTCCTCTGTGAATGATGTTACGCAACCGATAGCAATTGTGAGCCCGGCTCGACAACAAGAGCATCTGTTGCCGATCCGCACCTAGAGCATCGGACCCAAAAGTGGATACCGGTTTTGGGATAAATCCGATGCTCAACTTTTTGAATCTAGAGCATCTTATCCGCCTTCAAATGATACCATTTGAAGGCGGGATTGCTCTAGGCTCGGGTTTTCCACACCCCGCCGTTTTCCGATTCGCACGAAGTCACGCTGACGTGAGAAGCTCATCAGTCCGTTTCAGGTAATGCGAAAGAGGATGGCCGCGCGACTGCGTTCGGCCGCATTCTCCAGCGGTGTGACGTTAAGCGAGTTCAAGCAGTGGGTTCTTTTCCGTTCCTTGCTTATGCGCGTAGCGCCGGCCGCACGCTGCCTGCCGCTTTGACCATCCTGACTACGATAGTCATGGCCTCCTGCACCGTCGGGCCAGACTATATCCGCCCGGCCGCTCCCGTGACCCCTGAATTCAAGGAAGCTCGCAAGGGCTGGAAGCTCGCAAGCCCCACTGACGCGGTCGATCGCGGACCTTGGTGGACGATCTACAGGGACCCGCTTCTTTCCTCGCTTCTGAGCCAGGTCGATATCTCCAACCAGACGGTCGCCGCGGCTGCGGCCGCTTACAAGCAGGCGCGCGCGCTGATTGCCGAAGCGCAGGCCGGTTATTTTCCAACCGTGACCAACGCCTATACGGTGACTGGGCAAGGCACGTCGCTGACGAACGGGCGCGCGACCACGGTCTCGTTCACTCCTTCCGCCAACGCGACCTGGGAAGTCGACGTCTGGGGCCGGATACGACGCACGGTCGAGAGCGATGCGGCGGCCGCGCAAGTCAGCGCCGCGGACCTGCAGAATGCGAAGCTCTCCGCTCAGGCGACGTTGGCGACGGCTTATTTCAACTTGCGCGCCAGCGATTCCCTCAAGGCGCTGCTCGAGCGCACGATCATCGCCTATAAGAAGACGCTCGAGATCACCCGCAACCAATATAATGGCGGGACGGTCTCGGAGGCCGACCTCGTCACGGCGGAAACGCAAGTTCTCACCGTGGAGGCGCAAGCGATCAATGTCGGCGTCGCACGCGCCCAATACGAGCATGCGATTGCGGTCCTGATCGGCATCCCTCCCGCGGCCTTTTCGGTGCCGCAGAAGCTGCTTGCGCCAGCGATACCGCATATCCCCGTCAGCGTTCCTTCGGTGCTTCTCGAGAGGCGCCCCGACATCGCGGCGGCCGAGCGCCTGCTGCAGGAAGACAATGCGCTGATCGGCGTCGCCGTGGCGAATTTTTATCCGGTCATCAACCTGAGCGCTCTGATCAGCTTTTCCGGCACGAGCCCCATTTCGCTCGCGACCGAAGCCTGGTCGCTCGTCGGCTCGGCAACGCAGACAGTCTTCGATGGCGGCCTGCGCGGCGCCGAGCTTATCGCGGCCAAGGCGACCTATGAGCAGGCGGTCGCAACCTATCGCCAGACCGTCCTGACCGCTTTTCAGCAGGTCGAAGATCAACTCGCCGCGATCCGCATCTATACGCGGGAAGCGGCCAAGGAGGAGGCCGCGGTCAAGGCCGCACGCAAAGCCGTGCAGGTCTATCTCAACCAATATCAAGCCGGAACGGTCCCCTTCACTACGGTCGTCACGGCAGAGGCCACGCAGCTCGCCGACGAGGAAACCGCCTTGACGATTCGCCAAAACCTCTTCGTGGCGAGCGTCGCCTTGATCGAGGCGCTTGGCGGGGGCTGGGACACGGCGCTTTTGCCGCCGATTCACGATTTGGAAAAGGTGCCGACGCTGACGCCACCACTTTGACGCAATTGCGCGGCTTGGCTCGGCCGCAACTTTACAAAGAAGTAATTTGCTTTTTGCCGATTTGGCAGGCTGTCCTTGACTGCCTGCGAGTCGCTGAAAGCCGCAGGCTTTGTCGCGGCGTAGGATTTTCGGCAAAATCGGTTTCCGTTTCAACGGCAATGCTTTAAATAACTGAGCTGCAACGAAATCAGGGTTTTGCGACGGAAAGACGCGTAACGCGCGTATAGCGAGCGGCCTTTGTGGCGATGAAGCGGGCAGGTGAACTGAATGGATGATACAGTCGGCAAGACTTACCAGCCGAGCGTACCTTCCGAGCCGCAGGCGCCCGAAGAGCGTCCACTGACACCGCCACCGAAGCGGCGGCGCTCGATCGTCGGATTTTTGATCGGCCTCGTCATCCTTCTCGGCATCGGCTACGCCATCTACCGCGTCCTTGCGCCCGCGCCCGAGCAACGCCCAGCGAATCGTTTTGCCGGCGCGCCGCAATCGGTCGGCGTCGCCAGCATCGGCACTGGAAATATCCGGATCATCTATAATGGCCTCGGCACGGTGACGCCGCTCGCAACCGTCACCGTCAAAACGCAAATCAACGGACAGTTGACGCAAGTCGCCTTTACCGAAGGTCAACTCGTCAACAAAGGCGATTTCCTCGCGCAGATCGATCCGCGTCCCTATCAGCTCGCCGAGCAGCAATATGAGGGGCAATTGGCGCATGACCAGGGCCTGCTCGAGGAAGCCAAGGTCGATCTCAAGCGTTACCAAACCCTGATGCAGCAGAACTCGATCGCACGCCAACAAGCCGAAGATCAGGTTTTCGTCGTCGCGCAATATGAGGGGTCGGTGAAGCTCGATCAGGCGCAGATCGACACGCAGAAGCTCAACATCGCCTATTGCCATATCGTGGCGCCCGTCACCGGGCGCATCGGTCTGCGTCTCGTCGACCCCGGCAATTACGTGCAGACCACGGATGCGAGCGGCCTTGCCGTGCTGACGCAGCTACAGCCGATCTCGGTGATCTTCTCGCTTCCGGAAGACGATATCCCAGAAGTCATGAAGCAGATGAAAGCCGGCACCTCGCTTTCGGCGACGGCCTTCGATCGCGCCAACGTCACGCAGCTCGCGTCAGGCGCGGTGACGACGATCGACAATCAGATCGACACGACGACCGGCATGGTCAAATTCCGTGCCTCCTTCCCCAATGAAGATGAAGCGCTTTTTCCCAATCAGTTCGTCAATGTTCGCGTGCTGATCCGCACCCTAGAAGGCGCGGTGGTCGCGCCCACGGCGGCGGTTCAACAAGGCGCGCCGGGAAGCTATGTGTATCTCGTCAACAAGGACAATACCGTTTCGGTGAAAGTCGTGAAGCTCGGCCCGACGGATAACGGCATGGTCGCGATCGAGTCCGGGTTGAACCCGGGCGATCGCGTCGTCATCGATGGCGCCGACCGGCTCGCCGAAGGCACCCATGTGACGATTCCGAGCGATCAAGACAATAAACCCGATGCAGGCGCGCCGACGCGTGGCAATGGCAACACCACCAATGGCAACGGACGTCAGCGCCGCCGGAATTCCGAATGAGCCCGCCCAGAGCTGAAGCGCCGCGATGAACCCGTCCCAGATCTTCATCGAGCGGCCCGTCGCAACCACGCTGCTCATGGTTGCGATCCTGCTGGCTGGAGCTTTCGCGTACCGGTTCCTGCCGCTTTCCGCGCTGCCTGAAGTCGATTATCCGACCATCCAAGTGCAGACCTTCTATCCCGGCGCGAGCCCCGAGGTGATGACCTCGTCGGTCACGGCGCCGCTCGAACGTCAGCTCGGCGAAATGCCCGGACTGAACCAGATGACCTCGGCGAGCTCGGCAGGCGCCTCCGTCATCACCCTGCAATTCAGCCTGAACCTCAATCTCGACGTTGCCGAGCAGGAGGTGCAGGCGGCGATCAATGCAGGCGCCAACCTGCTGCCGAGCGATCTGCCGACGCCGCCCATCTATGCGAAGGTCAATCCCGCCGACGCGCCGATTATGACGCTCGCCATCACGTCCACGACGCTGCCCTTGACGCAGATCGAGGATCTCGCCGAAACGCGCATCGCGCAGAAGATATCGCAGCAGGCGGGCGTCGGCCTTGTCACCATAAGCGGCGGGCAGAGGCCTGCCATCCGCATCCAGTTCAATCCGCGCGCGCTCGCTGCCTACGGCCTGAACATAGACGATATCCGCACCACGATCGGCAATGTCAACGTCAACACGCCGAAAGGCAATTTCGACGGCGCCGCGCAATCTTCGACGATCAACGCCAACGACCAGATCACCTCCGCGAGCCAATTCAACGATGTGGTGATAGCCTATCGCAACGGCAATCCCGTCCGCTTGAAGGATGTGGCGACGACGATCCAAGGTCCGGAAAATACAAAGATCGCCGCTTGGGCCAACAAGACGCCTTCGATCATTCTGAACATCCAGCGCCAGCCGGGCGCCAACGTGATCCAGGTCGTCGACGGCATCAAAAGCTTGCTGCCGCAGATCGAAGCCTCCTTGCCCGCGGCAGCCGAAGTCGACATCTTGAGCGATCGCACAACGACGATCCGCGCCTCCGTCGCCGATGTCGAATTCGAGCTCGGCCTTGCGGTTGCGCTCGTCGTGCTGGTGATCTTCATCTTCCTCCGCAACCTCCCGGCGACGATGATCCCCAGCCTTTCGGTGCCGCTCTCGCTCGTCGGCACCTTGATCGTCATGTATCTTCTGGGCTTCAGCCTCGACAACCTCTCGCTGATGGCCTTGACGATCTCGACAGGCTTCGTGGTCGATGACGCGATCGTCATGATCGAGAATATCGCCCGCTACGTGGAAGCGGGCGAGGGCCCGCTCGAGGCCGCCTTGCATGGCTCGGCGCAAATCGGCTTCACCATCATATCGCTGACGGTTTCCCTCATTGCGGTGCTCATTCCGCTGCTCTTCATGGGCGATGTCGTCGGGCGGCTCTTCCACGAATTCGCGATCACGCTCGCGGCGACGATCGTGATTTCGGCAATCGTCTCGCTCACCCTCGTGCCGATGCTTTGCGCGAAGCTTTTGCACCACCAGCGGGAATCGGAGCGTAGCCGCTTTTCGGTCGGCGCCGATCATGCCTTCGAATGGGTGATCCGCCAATACGGGCGCGCGCTGACCGTCGTCCTCGATCACCAGCCTTTGACGCTCCTGATCGCGATCGCGACGCTCGTCGTGACGGTCCTTCTTTATATCGTCATCCCCAAAGGGTTCTTTCCGGTGCAGGATACCGGCATGATTCAGGCGATCACCGAAGCGCCGCAGAGCATTTCCTTCGACGCGATGAAGGCGAAGCAGCAGGAGCTCGCCGATAAGATGCTCGAAAACCCGGATGTCGACGGCCTCAGCTCCTTCATCGGCGTCGACGGTACCAACATGACGCTGAACAGCGGCCGGCTCCTCATCAATCTCAAGCCGCGCGACGAACGCCGCCATTCGGTGAGCGATGTCATCCGCCAGCTCAAGAGCGATGCGACCGACGTGCAGGGCATCGCCGTCTATATGCAGCCGGTGCAGGACCTGACGATCGATTCGACCGTAAGCCGCGCGCAGTATCATTTCGTTCTCGAGAATGCGAATGGAAGCGAGATGACGACCTGGGTGCCGAAGCTCGTGCAGAAGCTCCAGAGCCTGCCGGTGCTCGCGAATGTCGCAAGCGACATGGAAGAGCAAGGCCGCGCGCTCGATCTCACGATCGACCGCGCGACGGCGAGCCGCTTCGGCATCACACCGGCGACCGTCGACAATATTCTCTATGATGCCTTCGGGCAGCGGATCGTCTCGACCATCTACGCGCAATCCAATCAGTACCGCGTCATCATGGAAGTCGCGCCCGACCTGCAGCGTGCATTGACGTCGCTGAATACGTTCTACCTGCCCTCTTCATCCTCGACGACGAACGGCCAGGTGCCGCTGTCGGCGATCGTGCATGTCACGCAGCGGCCGGGTCCTCTGCAGATCACCCATTTCGGCCAATTCCCGGCGACGAATATCTCCTTCGACGTTGCTCCCGGCGCCTCGCTCGGCGAAGCAGTCACGGCAATTCAGCAGGCGCAGAAGGATATCGGCTTGCCGCGGAGCTTCGTCTCGATGATGCAAGGCAGCGCCGCCGCCTTCACGAACTCGCTCTCGAACGAGGTGCTGCTCATCATCGCGGCCATCGTCACGATGTATATCATCCTCGGGGTTCTCTACGAGAGCTTTATCCATCCGATCACGATTCTCTCGACCTTGCCCTCGGCAGGCGTCGGCGCGCTTCTCTCCTTGATGCTCGCCGGCGACGAGCTCGACGTCATCGCCATTATCGGCATCATCCTCCTGATCGGCATCGTGAAGAAGAACGCGATCATGATGATCGACTTCGCCCTCGATGCCGAGCGCAACCAAGGCCTGCCGCCGGAGGAGGCGATCTACCAAGCCTGCCTGCTGCGATTTCGTCCGATCCTGATGACGACGATGGCCGCCATTCTCGGCGCGCTTCCCCTCATGCTCGGCAGCGGAACCGGCTCCGAGCTGCGTCAACCCCTCGGCGTCGCGATCGTCGGTGGCCTCGTCTTCAGCCAGGTGCTGACGCTCTTCTCGACGCCCGTCATCTATCTCTATTTCGATCGGTTGGCGCGCCGGTTTTCCCGCTCGCGCCCAGCGCCGCGCTTCGATGTGCGCGAGGCCGGCGAATGAATCTCTCGGCGCCGTTCATCACGCGGCCGGTCGCGACGACGCTGCTCACGATCGGCATCGCGATCGGCGGCCTTCTAGCCTTTACCAAGCTGCCGGTCTCGCCGCTGCCGCAGGTCGACTTTCCGACCATAGCCGTGCAAGCCTCGCTGCCCGGCGCGAGCCCCGACACGGTCGCGACCAGCGTCGCCGAGCCGCTCGAGCGCCATCTCGGCCAGATCGCGGACGTAACGGAAATGTCGTCGACGAGCGGCCTCGGCCAGACGCGCATCACGCTGCAGTTCAGCCTCGACCGAGACATAGACGGCGCCGCGCGCGACGTGCAGGCGGCGATCAACGCCGCGCGCGCCGACCTCCCAGCCGCGTTGAAGACCAATCCCACCTACCGCAAGCAAAACCCTGCCGATGCGCCGATCCTGATCCTCGCGCTCACCTCGAAAACGCTGAGCCGCGGCCAGCTC
>Ga0116227_10006478_pt1 | contig 23714 bp, 39 predicted proteins | sample S1TSphgellanicum_FD_89693 | JGI IMG/M metagenome (GOLD analysis project Ga0116227, IMG submission 89693) | Host-associated microbial communities from peat moss isolated from Minnesota, USA - S1T2_Fb - Sphagnum magellanicum MG | ecosystem: Host-associated > Plants > Peat moss > Unclassified...
AACGAAGTGATACCGCGTCTCAGATTTTAATATCGTCTGAGAAAAAAAGGTTACAAAAACAACGCCGCGGTTACAAATTGGCTAACAAAATCAACAGAGTAACTGTGCGACCACCGTAACCCATATATATACACATTCCCATGCGCGCGCGCGTGTGTGTATATATATCTATTTCTATGGTTACATGGTTACAAAGAAGAAAAGAGAAACTTAAGTCAATGACTTACAGGTGTAACTTAAACGTAACTTTTAAGTAACCTACCATATCAGAAAATGAGAAAAACGGAAAAAGCTCAATGATTTCAATGGTATTTTGTAACCTCTAGGTGCGATCAATAGCTTGCGGGAACGCGCTTTTGTTCGTCGTGGTAACGGGATGAACGGGAAATCAATCAGTTTTTCTGATCAGAATGAAACAAACGATCAGTTTTCTTTATTTTCCCGCGCGTGCGGTGCCAGAGAACTACAATTGTGAACTACAACGACGCACTACAAAATGGTAACACACACCACAAGCGCCGGCACCCATACGTGGCCGGCTGGCCATGAGTTGTCGGTGTTGGAATCGCGTCAAGATAACGCAAGGCTGAAATTTACGTGGCGGGAAAGGAATTAACGTGGCCACCAACGCTCCGAATGCCGTGCGCGCGACTCCGCTTCAAAACCTCAACACAATCGGGTGGACCCGCCGAAAACTCGCGCTGGCCACCGGATACGCAGAGACGACAGTGGCGCGCTGGTTGGACGGACGCATCCCGATACCGCAGGAAATCGAGCAATGGCTACAGCGCCGCGCTCAAGCCTACGCGGAAGACCCGGTGCCGGTGAGGAGCACACCGAAGCGGATAGGCGGATCATTGAAAAAGTCACAATGATGCGGGAATCACCGCTCATTAATCGACTTTGCCACGCGTGCGGTAGACTGTGGTAACCCGATACCACATATTTGCGTGGCCTGAGCCCGCGCTTTGAACGGCTTTTTTTGTTTTGTGCGGTATTGGAGTGCGGGAAAATGGAAAAAAGCGAATGTGGCGCGTTCTGAGGCCGAAGAAAAGGTAAATGCGATTGCCAGATGTCACCGCGAATTACAGCAGCGCGAAAGGCTCGCGGTACGTCTTGCTGGTCGGCTGCGCCCGGCCCTTACCTTTGAGGATTATGGTTTGCCGCTGCTTGATGAGATGGAGTGATTGACGACTGATACGGTTTGCCCCTCGGCCTGACCGGGGAGGATCGGGACCGAGGGGCGTTTGTCCGGTGGGTCACGACTCCCAAGCGGACTGCCGGCGCCTGGAGGCGGCCTTGCGGAATGGAGTATATGCGCGGGGAAAAAGGACGCGCAAGGGTTGATTTCACGCAGCAAGCGTGCGACACTTGATATGCCGTAGTTGGCGTCTGATGGTGACTTCAGGGCCGGATTCGGTGGTTGCAACACCGAATCCGGCCGTGCGTTCACGGCGATACGTTCGCCGTTTAATCGCATGAGCGTTTCGGTCCATCCATCGGCGCCGCGGGTGGTTTTCGTTGTGATGCGGTGTTCCATGGTTTTTTCCTGGCCAGGTATATTTATCTGTATTAAAAAGAATAAGCCACAGCTTGTTGCGGCGAGAAAAGCTCACCCGCGACTTCCCCGGCCGGGTAGACTGTCTCGCCCCAATTGCAGGCGTCAAACCAATCATATCGGCTGATGTCCAACGCGTCGTCTTGCTCGTGGATTATCAATGTCGGCACCAGCCCGAGAGCGTGCGCAGCCGCTAAACGATGTGAACCTTCCAACGCCATGTAGTAATCGCCGCAATCAACGACCTCAATTTTTGGAGCGCCCATCGTTTGCATTTCGGCAATTACATTGGACAAATAATCAGTGTCAACGTCGTGGATTGCGTAAATACTTGTCATAGCGGTCTCCTGCGGTGCATCCTTATCCCACACATACGTGTGGAACGCAATAGGTTATCCTCTCAGGCGTAAAACCCCGTCCCTCAGGGCGGGGATATAAGCCGCTTTTCGTAACTTGAACGCCATTGACATTTAGACGGAAGGTTCCTAAATCTAAACTATGTTCGCCGCCACCCAAATTCGGCTCTACCCGACTGACCAGCAGGCGCAAGCTTTGGCTGTTCAGTTTGGGTGTGCACGATGGGCATGGAACAATGCTCTAGCAGAAACGGGAGAACTTTACTGCACTACAGGTAAAGGACTTAACTATCACGCAATGGCGATTCGTTTGCCAAAATTAAAAAAAGAGTTTGAATGGCTTGGTGATGCGGATAGTCAGGCGCTGCAACAATCCCTTCAGAACCTTGCACGAGCGTTTGACAACTTCTATGCCAAACGTGGTAAATATCCTCGCTTCAAATCCAAGCACGGTCGCCAGTCGATCCAGTACCCGCAGCGCGTAAAGATTGAAGGCAATCGCATTTATCTGCCAAAGATAGGATGGGTCAAATGCGTTGTGCACCGGGAGATTATCGGCAAGTTCAAGACTGTCACGGTCAGCCGCAATGCATGTGGCCAATTCCACGCAGCCGTACTGACTGATAACGGCGAGGAAATGCCGGCTATTTCGACCGAAGGAAAAGCAATCGGCATTGACGTTGGCCTGACGCATCTGGCCGTCACCAGCGACGGATCAAAGTTTGAGAACCCGCGTCATCTCAACAAGGCGCTGCGGAACCTGCAACGCAAACAGCGCAAGCTTTCGCGCAAGAAGAAAGGATCGAACAGCCGCAACAAAGCCCGGCGCTTGGTCGCGCGCGCCCATCAACGTGTCGCCGACGCCAGAGCCAACAACCTGCACAAACTCAGCCGCCGCATCGTTGACGAGAACCAAGTCATCGTGGTCGAGGACTTGAACGTGAAGGGGATGACCAAGAACCACAGCCTCGCTCGCGCTATCGGCGATGCCGGATGGGGCACGCTCACACGTATGCTCGAATACAAGGCCGCGCGCGCCGGCAAGGCGTTCCTGCATTGCGACCGATGGTATCCGTCGAGCAAGACCTGCAACCCCTGTGGTTCGATTTGCGACAAGATACCGCTTGATGTCCGGTTCTGGACGTGCGCTCATTGTGGCGCGCACCATGACCGCGACATCAACGCGGCGAGGAATATCCGGGACGAAGGTCTCAGGATATTGGCGGCTGGAGCAGCCGCTTCTGCTAGTGGAGGGAATGTTAGTCCTAAGCCGAGGCGCAATCTTCGGTCCAAGGCAGTTCCCAAAGAAGCTAGAAGCTCCGTCCTTTAGGGCGGAGTAGTTCACTTGCGTTCCCCGACGCGATTTAACAGCCAGCGCAACACATGCGCCCTGATCGCGCTGGTGAGCGTGCCGTGGCTCTGCGCGGCTTCGGCGCGCATGACGAGGTCGGCCCGCGTAATGCCGTCGTGGGCGCACACGCGGTCGATTGCTTCCACGAGCTCGGGCTCGGCGCGAAAATGCACTCGGCGATTGTCGTAAACAATTTGGACGGGGATAAGACTACTTTTGATTCGTGGTGCGGTTTTTTCGATCGCAGTTAGATCGGTTTTTTCGCGGGAAAATTTGGCAAGCCAATCGGCAACATCCTGAGGGACGCAGCCAATCCGGCGCCAGTATCTGACTTTTGCGGTCGTTTCCCCTGAACGTTGGGAAAAATTGAAATCGTCCCAACCGAGGGCCGTTAGAATTGCGTCAAATTCTGAGATTTTCATGCGGCGCAATCCATCGCATCTTCGCGCGCCAGTTCGTCGGCACGCTCTTGCTGCTGCGCCCCGGCAAACCACGACCTGATGGTCGCGATTTCTGCCTCGGTAAGCGGCGCGGAATATTTTTTGTCCCGCTCCACGATATCAATGTCATGTATTACGTGCTCCCATTCGTCCGCGCAGCCTGGTTCTTCCCATGTCGCGCGATATCCGCGGGCGATCAGTTTGGAGTAAAACTCGACGCGCACCTCTATGTAATCCGCGTCGTCGTCGGCCGTGGGGCGGATGAGCTCGTATGTGAGGTGCATCACACGTCCTCCCGATCGCGGTCGACGACGTCAGCAACGCCGTCGACGATTTGCCATGAGCAATCGCCGCCGCGCGCCTCTACCAGCGCCGCAAGCGCGTCCGTACACGGCGTGGTGCGGAGCGTGCTGACGCGCATCCACGAGCCCTGCTGATCGGTGGCATCGTCGTCGTCTCTGAGCAGGTGGATATGAGCTGCACCCAGGCAGCGGTGCGCCTCAATCCTGCTGTCAGCGCCACTGGCGCCAACGCCGTAGATCAGGTCGTCGGTATGGGTAATGTAGGGCATGTCGTGATCTCCCGTGTTGATGACGCATCCTACCACACCCGTGTGGCACGTCAAGCGTGCGACCAAAAAATTTTTGCTAATTTAGGTATTGCCATCAATGTCGAAATGGAGCATACATGTGGATGTCAGCCGCGCTGATCGCGGCAAACGGGGAGCAGATCGATGAGCAACGCCGAGTTTTACGTGGCAACTATTAAAAACCCAGATGGGCGCGTTGGTTGTTACGGTCACGGGCGCACGCCCGGCGAGGTTCGCCAAGCGTTTCGCGCTCAAATACTTGGCGCTCCGCCGTCCTGGGCGGGCACCATGGCAAGGCGTGTCGAATATTGCCGGTTATCTGAAGAAAATGCTTCTGAATACCTAGAAATGCAGGATGCGCCAGCGATCGGTTGGGAGTGAAGACGATGAGCATAGATTGGCAATCCAAAACAAAGCGCATGACAACGCGTAAGCCGTTGGATGTTGACCAAGCAATCGCGCGTAAAATTGAAAATTTGCGCTGTGAAGCTGGCGTCACATTGGAAAAAATGGCCGCGCAGCTTGACTTATCTTGGCAACAAATGTACAAATACTGCCAAGGGAAAACGCGAATTTCGTGCGGGCGTCTAGAACAAATTGCCCGCATATTCAATACGCCAGTATCGTATTTTTTTGACGAAACCGAAACGCATGTCGAACAGCCGACCAAAACAAAACGCGCGCTATTGGAGCTGACGCGTGCTTTTGGCGCGCTTAAAACGCACGATGCCAGGCTTGCCATAGTCGCGGTCGTGAAAGCCATGGCTGGCGAAGAAAAAGAGCAGGCGGCGATTGACAAGCGCGATGCGGATAATTTAATGAATTGCACCACACAAACCCATATAGAGAACCATGACTGACATTATCGACCTAACTGCTGAAGTGGTTGCCGCATATTTTGCTAACGCGAGCGTGTCTCGGGAAGATGTGCCTGCGTTTATCCGAGCGGTGTATGACGCGTTTTCCAAACCAGTTGTTTTTGAAGAGCACAAAACGGCGCTGCGCGGCGAACCGGCTGTTGATCCCGAAAAGTCGGTGTTCGACGACGTGATTATTAGCTTGGAGGACGGAAGGCCATACAAAATGCTCAAGCGGCACCTCACCGTGCTGGGCATGACGCCGGAGCAATACCGCGCAAAATGGGGTTTGCCAACGACTTATCCGATGGTGGCGCCAAAATACTCGGAAAAGCGCAGTCAAGTCGCTAAAGAAGCCGGGCTTGGGCGTAAACTCACTAGCGACGGCGAAAACGTGGTGACGCCGATCGCCAGGCCACGCGGTCGGCCGCGTAAAGCCGCGTAATGTGCAACGCGGGGTGGCGCCCGATTGAGGAAGCGCCAAAACGAGGTTTTATTTTGCTGTGGCGCGACATCAGCTTTCTTCCCGACGTTGGTTATTTTTGCGAAGATTTAAGTTGCGAAAAACCAAAGCCGTATTGGGCGTCTGTGAATATTTCCATGGGAATAAGGTGGATGCGCCAAAACCCACCATTGTTTTGGATGCCGTTGCCTGAGCCCCCAGAACAGGAAATTGACGATGTCTAAACCTAGTGCGGCCGCAACCTATAGTTTGTTGATGCAGTCTAATGATTTGGAAGGGGTCGCTGTTTGTTGGGAACAACTCGCGTCCGTGACGGATGAGGATCGCGCGCTTGCAGTGTGGGAAGCGCGAGCCGCCGCTAAAACGTCGCACATGTTTGGTGCTCAACCTGAGCCGCCAGTAAATGGCCTCAAGCCATTTCCCGCTGCTGCGTTCGAGGCTCGTTTGATGGATCGGCGCGACTGCGTCAAACTAGCCAATGGTTGATTTTGTGGCGCTCGAACGAAAAGCGGCGGAATCAATTTCCGAAATAATTAAAAAAGCTTACGAAGAAGGAGCTGCGCACTATTTGGAAGGTTGGCCTTGCTTGGCGCGCATTTGGTATGCGCCATATGCCAGATGGTGGCGCATGGGGTGGCAAGAAGAGCGGCGCAGAGCGTTGCTGGGCGAAGCAGAGTTGGAGGAATTTTGAGCCGGCGCCCGATCGCCTGGACTGACGAGATGATTGCGACTTTGCGTGATATGCGGGAACGCGGGTATTCGATGGAGCGGTGCGCGGGTGAAAAAAAATGCCAGGGTTGTGCGCTTATGAACGTTCAACTTGCTGTCGACGATATTATTCGACGCGTTAAACACAATGCGAAATACCGAACGCGCTATGTTGGGCAAGAACAACCCTGGGACGAGCGGCTGGTCGAAGAAATTGAGCGGCTGCGCAATTTGCTTGTTGAAGCGAATGATCAATTAAAATACAAAAACGTGCAGATTTTAGAAAAAATTTACACATTAATTTACAATTCAGAACCATTGACGTGCGATGACATCGCATGGGCCAAACGTGAAATAGAAAAAATCGAAAGCGACCAAAATGCCGGATGACTTTGCATCTGCGTTTGACAGCATACAATTGCCTGTAGTGGTTGCGTCCTCGCCGCGCGCATGGGCTCTTGTCGAGATATTTGGCCATCGTCGACATTGGGGCGAAATTTTTGAGGTTGAGGCGTTTGGCACCAAGCTTTTGGAGGTACGGGACGTCGATACTGACAAAGTGCACCGGTATGGGGGCGCCAGCATCTTTAGCCTCACGATGCTGACGCAGGCCGAGATGGACGAGCATATGGAATATGAGCAACGCCGCAAGAAAGATCGTGCTGAATACGAAATCATGTGTGAGGCGCGTCGCATTGCTCGGGCCATGGGTGATGACGACGAGCGTCCATTTTAAATGGTTCGCATTGTCTTTGCCATTATGGTGTTGGCGCCTATTGTAGCCCACGCGGCGCCGCCATCGCCCGGCTCCGACGACGACATCGCGCTCAGTCCCTATGCCGAGTGGATACAGGGCCAGACCGGGCATTACGGCGGTCTGTGCTGCTCACTGGCAGACTGCCGGACCGTGGAGTGGCGGGAACACAAAGGCCATGTCGAAGCGTTAATCGCGCGATCGGACAGTCGGGGTTTTGACAAATTTTTAGAGGCGCCGAACAAATGGCTTGAAGTGCCGGATGTTGTGATCAAGCGCGAGGGCAATCCGACCGGAGTGGCCATAGCCTGCTGGTCTGCGTATCGGACGCAAGACGACGGGTTTTATTGCTTTTTCCTTCCTGATTTGACGTAAATCAAAATTTGTGCCACAGCGCACGACGCAACGGTAAGGCGCTAAACGCTTGGGCAAATACAAACCAACGGCCGAAGATGCGGGTCGGGTTGATGCCATGCGGGGCGAAGGATTAAGTGTTAATCGCGTTGCCAAAGCGCTTAACACCAGCCAGCTTAATCTTAAAAAATATTATCCCGATATTTTGGCAAAACATCGCGCGGCCGATGAAGAAAGATACCAAGCCTTTAAGGCTGGCAAAGGTCCAAATCCTCGTCCCAAAGGCGGGCGGCCTCTTGGAAGCACGAATGCCAATGGCTGCAAAAACTCTGGCCCGACTAATTTGCGTAAAGGCAACGGTATGGGTTGGGGGGGGGCGCCGTCTGGTGCCCCGGCTGGAGGTGGTGTTCCGGTTCCTTTTGGAACGCCTGGCAACGATTTTGGGCGGCCCGTTGGTAGTCACGTCGACCCAGAAACAAAAGAATGGCGTGACGAAAAGCGTCGAAAGGCAATGCTGACGTATGCCGACGTGATGGAAAACGGCGAGTCGGAAATGCTGCGCCTTGCTGCCGCAGACAAATTGCTAGATCGGATAGATGGCAAACCTGTGGGGCGCGAAATAACGACAAACGTTGCGACGTTAGAAGATTTGGTTGCAGCTTCGATGTTGCCGCGGCCTACTCCGGCGGTTTTGGTGTCTGATCCCGTAAGGTTGCCGAAAGCAGAGAGCGATGAGCATTAAGAACTGTTCTGATGTTTCTCAGCCTCGTGCTCGGGTCGAACAGGCCAAATGGCGCGATCCCGAAGACACGGCAGCAATGGAGCGCGATCCTGTTACAGGGCGCGCTCATCGGCGCACAATCGCAGGGTGGCGCGTTACCGATCCGTTGACCAGGTTGCCGTGTCGACCAGAACATATCAAAGCTGCGAACGCGTTGCGCACCGATTGGGAAAAAGGGTCCGGGTCGGCAAACGGTGCGTGCAATATGGAGAAAGATTGGACGTCAGGCGGAAACGTTGATTATTCGCAAGGGCAGCTTGACGCTCGTCGACGGTATGAAAATGCCGTTCAGTCTGTGGGGATGCGGGCAAGTTTGTGGTTGCTTCCGGTTGTGCTCGGTGGCTGCACGGTTGCGGACGTAGTGGCTAGGGTTGGGGGCAACGCTATGTCGGGGCAGGGGCGCTTGATGGCGGCGCTGGATCGGTTGGCGGAGCATTACGGGATTGGCGCAAAAGTTGTGGTTAACGTGTGGGAGCCAGAGCTTGTTGTGGATGTTGAGGTTAAGGATATTCCGCAAGAGCAGTTGGGGCGGGTGAAAAAGTAATGCTGGACACTTTTAATGTTTTTAAAAGACAAGCGATCCGGCTGGGTTGGGAAAAAGGATTTATTAAATGACCGAGCCAAGCATATTAAGCGATTTGACGTTCGTTAACGCATTTGAGGTTCCAAGAATGCGCACCGTGTTGCCGGATGCAAAATGGAAGGCCGACCCCGATGCAGTCAATCTTCAAGTCGAGGCGCAAGACCAAGTGCGGCAAGTGGTCATTGCTGCAATGGCATGGCAAAAAGCTTTTGTTGAAGACACCCGGCGTCGTGAGCAGTCTTTGAACCAAAGCGAAACTTGGTATTTGCGCGGGTTGGCTTTAGCCGCGGCTGAAGGAGATTTGCTCAAAGCCTGCGAGGAGATGATGGCATGAAAGACGACGAGCCAGAGCACCTTCTGTGCGTTGGCGGCCCGCAGGCGGGCAAATACCAGCACGTGTACGCTGACCAGTCACGGTGGGTTTACATCAAGCCAAAGTTTCCAATTTTGGATGATGGTGGTCGCATTACTGTGTCGGAGCGCACCTATTATGAACGGCAGGACATTCGCACCCAAGACGAAAAACTCATCACGTTCCTCGTGCCGATGGGCCAAACGCCAGAACAAACGATAGCGGCGTTGGTAACGGCTTACGCGGGCGCGAGCGAGATCAAGGCTGTTGCCAAATGGGACCATGACATGCGCATTGATGCCGTTTGGTCGTTGAAAAGGACGCCAGCATGAGCTTGTTTGCACTTAGCCGCCGGGCTTTGCTGAACGGTTTTGCCGCGGTCATGGCACTACCCGGTTTGGCGCGCGCCAAGCCCGCACCATCGGTTGAGCGCACACGGCAATACGCCAAGCCGGGCGCGGTGTTTTGCGTTCGACAAAACGGACAAGCGTTGGCACAAGGTTCGGCGAAGCGAAGATTTCCACAATGATTTGGGCCTCGCGCTTCAGAAACATCCTAACACGACAATGTTCATGATGGACAATACGGCGCTTGACGATATGATTACCGCGCAAGTGCTTGATCACTTGCCGTTTTATGATGGCATTGAACCTACTGGTAGTCTCTTACCCGTGCCGAGCGATTTCAACGGCATCAAGATCATCCGCAACCCATACGAGCAGACCGGGGCAAAATCGGGCATGTATGGAACGGATGAGGCCGCCGCGGCAAAAGACCGCTTGTATGTTGGGTTTGCCGAAGACAAAGACGATCCCTTGGTCAAACAACTTCGACTAGCTGAACGTCCCACTTATCCAAACCCTAACCCTGTGCGCAAGCCGTTTGTTAAACCGCCGATCGGCGGGCGAAGTAACTTACTATGACCCACCGCATTTGTTGCACCGCCGTTGTTGGTCAATTTAACGCGCGCAAATTTCGCAGCGCGTTTCAGGCATGTGTGTGGCTTGAAAATATTTTGTGCAATGAAAATGTCAAACTTTTAAATGCAGGCCAAATGTTTGGTGCAGGCAAATGGTCAGACCCCCTTAAAGAGGGCGACAAAATAGTTTTTTACGCGTCGTTAGCTGCGCCTGATAAGATTGAGCGGATTAACAACGTCACGGTTGTTTCTGGGGTTGCTGGTCGTTCTATGACGGATTTTTGTGCTGAGGTTGCTCGGATGAACGAGGCAAACAATGTGCCGCGCGATGTCGTCAAGCTGCTTAACCGAATTGAACACCGGCTAAATACACGGTTTGCTTTGGCGGACAAACCGGTAACTATTGAAGGGGTGATGAATGTGGTGCGGAAGGTTTTGGAAAGCTCTGAGGCAACAGATAATGCCGTTTCTTGAAACCTTTCGACAATGGAATGTCAGTCCTAACACGTTTGTTCGTGAGTGCTTGGGTGCCACACCGGATGATTGGCAGGAAAAAGCGCTTGTTAGTTATGCGGCGCATAATTGGACGTCCATAACGGGTTGCATGGGTTGCGGTAAAACCACCGTACTTGCTTGGTTAGCTTTGCATTTCCTAATCACGCGCTTGGACGGCCGAATCGCCGTGACATCGGCGACATTAAAAAGTCTGGAAGACAATCTGTGGCACGACGTTTTGATGTGGATCGACAGATCAAATTTTCTTAAAAACAATTTATTTATTCAAAGTCAAAATATAATTAGATATGGCGAAAATCATATGTCAGTTATTTCAAAAAGAAACTGGAACGGAACAAAAGAACACCAAATGGCAGTGTTTTCAAGTTTTTTTGGTTCTGACCATTGCTTGTATATTGCAGACGAAGCGGAAAATGTGCCGAAATCCGTTTTGACTTCAACGTATAGGAGAATTCCAGAGTGTAAATATTTGATTGCCGGTAGCCCAAGCCGAGCCGGCGGCGCTCTGTATGAGGCGAAACTAGACAAAAAGTGGCAGCACATAAACGTAACGGGCGATCCAGATGCGCCTAATAGGTCGCCGCGTGTGCAAATAGATTGGGCGCAACAAATGATTGAGCGGTATGGGCGGGACAACGCATGGGTTCGAGCAAAAGTGCTTGGTGAATGGCCGTTTAATATTAATGCGCCCGCGACCTCATTTCAGCCTCAAACCGCTTAATCTCGGGCATTTGCATTAAATGCCCAATGAACTCGGCCGGGGGCTGCGGCATGTCGGCCTCAATCTCGACACCTTGTATTTCGCAGCCGGGGTTGCAGCCGATCAAACTGGCCTCCGCGACTGCGGACAAGAAATTCGGTGCGTGAACGATAGCGCAACCGAGAAATTGCTTCGGTCCCTCAACTTCTGAATCGCAAAAACTCATCCAGAAATAGGACATTACAAGGTTTGCTCAAATCGTTGCTTTGCCCATTTCTTTGACTTTTCGGAAGTCAATTTGGTGGCTATGCCGCAAATAACCGCTTCCAGCATTTCAATCTGCTTTATCATGGCGTCCTCGGTTGTGCGGATGGCCAATTTTACATCGCCAATGTGTGTGAAGTCATAGGACGTTGGCGGGAGCCAACTGCGCATCAATAGGCTTGGTATTCCCAACCGAGCCGCCTCTTGAAGAAAAACGGCAGACGAATAATGCCCGCGTCATATTCCGTCGTGGTGAACGCTTGGTGCTCATTCCCCGCCGCGTCCAGCGCCACACCGGCGGGCAGCGTCTTGACGGCCATGATGCTTTCTCGCCGCACGATTGCCGGCATGGCGACAACGCCGCGGGCGTGGTGGAAGGTGGCGCGAGGGCGGAGTATCATGGTTCAGGTGGAAGTTTTATTCGATTTGTTTCGTCCCGAAACATATTAGCCCAGACGCATTCCGGAATTTCTGGAAACGGAGTCCCGGGCGGACTTTGATACCAGTTCATTTGTGCTGCGAGTATTTGCGCAACAGCGCATTCTCAAGGTATTCCCCATAATGGGTCAATTTTTTTAAATCTGTCAATGCTTATATCCACGTTTTTCCTCCATCAAACGAGCGCTCAACAGTTATTGGACAATCCAAAATTGAAAGTAGTTTATCTGGGCAAATGGTTTGACCGACCGGAACCAAATAATAGGTATTTCTTGTAACTTGCCGCGCTTTCCATCCAACCAACCAAGAGTTTATTGGGGCGGTTGCCCATTCAAAAAAGCACATCTCGGACTGACTGATTAGTTCTTGACCTTTTGGGCGCACAGGAGAGCTAACCGACATAATGTTGCCGATTTGAACAATAGCCGGCGCGGCCAAAGCAATTCCGAGTGAACCCATGACGTTGCGACGAGAAAAATTAATCAACTGTTTCCATCCCGACGAACGCTAAATCATACGCGGCCAATATCTCTCCATCGCCCAACTCTCGCGCCTCTTTGACGCAATCCGGGTGCCCGCAGTCGACAACCGCCACACTTCGGATTATGCGGCCCTCGATGCGGAATGCCGTCGTCCACTCGTGGAACCAGGTCTGGCCAAAGTCTTGCGCCTCAATCTCGACGCGTTGTTCGGGGTCGGACAGGCGGCGGCAGAGGTATCGGCGCATCATGGGGTGCTTTCATTAATCCTTGAACGGATCGTATTCGCCATCGCCGGCCATCGCGACCGCGAATGGTCGCAATGTGTGCAACACTTTTACGCCGTTGGCGTGGAATTTCAACACGTCGGGCAACCGGCGATACGCCATAGGGCTTTCGTCCAAATCGCCGCCAGCCAATAAGACGCCGCGATCTTGCAGCCACGCATTCATTTCCGCCTGGTTAAAGCGCCGTCGAGCTTCCTTTCGCCCGAACAGCCTGCCGGCGCCATGGATGGTGGAATAGAACGAAGTTCGGGCTTCCCAACCGTCCACGCCCTCAATGATCACCGCATCGTCGCCCATTGAGCCGCCAACAAAGCCACGCTGGCCGGGGAAAGCCGGGGTAGCGCCTTTGCGCACCACCCAAAGGTCGCGGCCGTCATGTGTTTCCCGCCATGCATAGTTGTGGTGGTTGTGGACCATGTCAGTGACCGCCCCACCGATGATCTGACGCACCCGCTCCACCACCCATTCGCGACCGGCGTAGGCATAGCGCCCGGCGAGTTGCATGGCGGCGATGTAGCGGTGCCCGATTTCACTCTCTTCGTCCACCACGGCGGGCGGCACGTTTATACCATCTTTCCCCCCGGCGGCCTTCAGATAGCGGGTGGCGCTGGTATGGCCGAGGCCACGACTGCCGAAATGCACGCCGACCCACACGAAGTCTGTTTCGTCGCGCATCAAATCGACATAGTGATTGCCGGAACCTACTGTGCCGAGTTGGCTTATCGCTTTCGGCAGGTAATCAAGCATGTCGGCTTCGCGCCAAGCCTCCTTATCGTCAAAAATGGGGTGTTCGACACGTTCAGCATTAGTGCGCCCGACGCCGAAAGAGATCACCCGCCGCACATCATCCAGAATGGCGCCAACTTGCTCCTTGATGGCGGCGAAGGGTGTATCAAGGCGAACGGCCATATTGCCGCAGCCGATATCAAACCCAACGCCGGAGATGCTAATCTGCCTGTCATATGCGATCACGCCGCCAACCGGTTGAGCGTAACCGAGATGGCCATCTGCGCACAAAACGCCTGCCACGACGTTGCCGACATTCATACAATTGCGCATTTGCGCAATGGTAGCGTCGTCGTGCTGGCCCAGCATCAATAATGGCGCGTTTTGATATGCCGATGATTGGGCGGGCAATTCGAGTACGCTGGCTTCTGCTGCCATGCGGTCTTTATGGGCGGCATCACGGTAAAGACACCACGCCGGCATGCTGCGTTGGCCCGGACGCTCAACGCGGCTCTCTGGGTCAATTCCGGCCTGTAGCGCAAGTTGCTTTGCGCGCGTCATGATTGCGTCTGGGGCGGCGCGGTAGGATTCTTTTTGCATTGTTGTGCTCCAGTGGCGGTACGGCAGTCCTTGCGTTTTACGCTTTTAGCTCCGCATTCCAATATAGATAATCATGCCAGTTCTCGCGCACATCCGCATCCAAAAACTCCAACCCGGCTCGCAGCAGTTCCGCCATAGCCGGCTGGCGCGGGGCTTTAAGCGGACGGAACACTCCGGTCGCACCCTTCCGCCCGCTGAAATTGGCGTGCCGGTTGCGCTTGCCGGCGTTACAGGCCACGCAGCAGGTCAAGATGTTTTCCCAGCAGGTTTGTCCGCCGTTGGCGCGCGGGATGACGTGATCGAACGTCAATTCAGCAGCGGGGAACGAATTTCCACAATACTGACATTTATATTTGTCGCGCAGCAATATTGAACGTCTGCAAAACTTGGGAGAAGCGTCAATTGAGAAGTAAGACCCGAGCATCAACACCTTCGGAACTGCGATCTCAACCGATGGAGACCGGAAGACTGCATCCCAGTTCTCAAGCGCAATTGCGGTGTCGCTCACAACGGCGCTGACCGCATCCCGAGCGGGGATGAGGCTCAACGGCCACGTTTGTAACGGCTGGCCGTCAGAATTGAGCACGAGGCTTTTGAGGTTCATCGCATTGGTCATGATTTTGCCTGTAGCACAGCAAGCCGAAAGACGGAATTGAACCGTCGATAACTCATTACGAGGGAGTCGCCTAGGCCACTGGTTTCGGTGGTGCCTGATGAGAGAATCGAACTCCCCGCGCATTGGGTGTAAACCAATCGCTCTTCCACTGAGCTAATCAGGCGTATGGTCCGGGTGGCGCGAATCGAACGCGCGGTCTTCGAGTCCCAAGCTCGACGGATTAGCCACTTTCCCACACCCAGATAACTAATACCCCCGACGCGAGTTGAACGCGCGCATCTCGGTTTAGGAAACCAAGTGCCAGGCCGCTGGCGGGGATGGTGGCGCGCTCAAGGGGAATCGAACCCCTATTGCCGGATCGACAATCCAGTTTCCTGCCATTGAAAGATGAACGCAAATTTATGGACCAGGAGGAAATCGAACCCATCCAATGACACCGCTTAAAAGGCGGCCGCGCACGCCAGTGATCGCATCTGGTCCGCAAATGGTCCTCGTTCGTGGTGCCGCCCCACGGGTCTCTTGGTTATCGGCCGAGCGCATAGCCTGCCATGCTCAACGAGGCTGGTGAGTCGGTGAGGTTTCGATCCTCTCTTCCGAAGAAAGCGGATTTACAGTCCGCGTGATGGAGCCACCATCTTTCCCGACCCGTAGGCAATTTTCGGAACCTCGCGTTGGCGAGCGCCTGAAAGACGATCCAACCGGCCGGGCGCCGTCCCTAGCGTTTACCCCGGTTTTCCGCCTTGTTCGTGATGGCTCGGTGCACCGAGTTGCATCCACCCCTAGGCAGCATCTGAGCCCCGCTCCGGTGTTGATCCGGACCAGCGCGCATACCAAGCGCGCGTATGAACCGTCATGCGGGGCAATATGGCGGAAAGCTCGGGGCACGATCCCGACGCCCCGAAAGGCGCGCTTGGTTTAGCAAACCAGCCAGACAACCTTGCCTGCTATACTTTCCAAATGGCGGAATGCCGAAGTGTCGATCTCCACGCCCGTAAAAGCGCCATCTGCTTTCGAAGCAGTGCCAAGGGCCGCCTTGGTTGACATTCCCGATCTGGCGGACAGGAGGCGCACTCGAAGCCCATGCCTTGCGGCACCATCGGTTTTCAAAACCGCGCCCAAGACCTCTTGGGTTTCCTGTCCGTGGCGGATCACTGACGAGTTGAACGCCATACCTTGCGGTACCAACCGCTTTCCAAGCGGTGTCAGCCACCGGGCTGAATAATGATCCGAATTGGTGGGAAGTGAGGGACTCGAACCCATCATGCCTAAGGCGGTGGTTTCTAAGACCACTGCGTATACCAATTCCGCCAACTTCCCGTTGGTGCCGGCGACAGGTTTCGAACCTGCACGCTTTCGCAGCGGGGTTTAAGTCCGCCGTGTATTCCAATTCCACCACGCCGGCATCACCCATGCGGGTGTTGATCCCGCGTCTGCGCCTTGAGAGGGCACTGTGCTACCGTTGAACGAATGGGCGTTTGCAGTTTCAGCCTCTTACATCCGAATACAAGGCCGCACCGGTCAGGCACGTCTATGGGGTAGAACGTGGTTAGACGGCTGAATGGTTCCGGGTTGTGGACTCGAACCACAATAGCGAGTTCCAAAGACTCGCGTCCTGCCTTTAGACGAACCCGGATCAAACTGGTTCCAGAGGATGGAGTCGAACCACCTATTTTCCCGTTCAGAGCGGGACGTTCAACCGGTAAACTGCTCTGGATCATCGGTGCTCGCAGGGCAGAATCGAACTCCCGTTGGGGCATTACAAGTGCGCTGTATTGCCACTATACGATGCGAGCGGTGGGGTGGGTCAAGGGTGCCGCCCCCGTTTCTTTGCCTTCACAGGGCAACGTGTCCACTAGTTCAGCCGCTCGCTAGAGCTAGGGACCAATATGGAGCTGCTATCCGGAATCGAACCGGCTGATCGATCTTGGCAAGATCGCAGGCAAACCATCGCCCGTTAGCAGCATATTATGGACCGCCGCAGAATCAAACTGCGCTAACCGACTTTGCAAGAGTCAGCACCTACCCAGAGGGCGGCCCATAAAAATCATGACCTGATGCGATTGTCAAAGAACGCCGGCACGGCACGCAAAACATTAAAAACCCTTCTCGGAAAGGGCCGGAAGGGTCTGGGGGCTTTCACCGCATTCTAGGAATTTTGGTTCCTAGCCAAACACTTCCGCCTGTACAAAATCAATACACGCCGAGCTGTGCCATGGCGCTTCTGATTTATTGAATGGTTGGAAGGGTAATATGCGTCTCATGTTTAACGTTCTTTAAACTGTTGCGCGCCGCCACGCAAGCGAAAAAATCCAGAACAAAAAACGGCGTTATTGACATTTGGCTTAAACCATGGCAGAAACGTTTCTTCATCATGCAAAAATCGGGTTTAGTCAGGTGCCGGAAGGCATAGCCGTTGAAGTTTTGCGCCGTTGGCGCGAGCATCCGGCGCAAATGGTTCGAGAATTGTTTGGCGTTAAACCAGACGTTTGGCAAGAAGAAGTTTTAGAATTATTTCCAACAAGGCCAAGGATAGCCATGTTGGCCAGCAAAGGCGTTGGAAAATCAGCTTGTATTTGCTGGCTTTGTTGGAATTTTTTATTAACTAGAAAAGACGCGAATATTGCTGCTGTTTCAACGACAGCCGATAACCTTTCTGACAATCTTTGGAAAGAAATGTCGGTTTGGCAAGCTAAGTCTCCATTGCTGACAAGCGCATTTGAGTGGAAAAAAACTCGCATTGAAGCGCGCGGCGCATCGGCGCCTCGATGGTGGATGTCGGCGCGATCTTGGCCGCGCAACGGTTCAAAGGAAGAGCAAGCGAACTCTTTGGCTGGTTTGCACAACGATTACGTTATGTTTGTGTTGGACGAATCGGGCGACATTCCGGAAAGCGTGCTTGTCGCTGCTGATGCGGCTTTGTCGACCTGTAAGGAAGGCCACATCGTTCAAGCCGGGAACCCAACCAAACGTGATGGCGCGCTCTTTAAAGCTCACAGCCAGCGTGATCAATGGCATGTGGTTTCGATCAACGGTGATCCCGACAACCCAAAGCGCTCTAAATTGGTAAACGAAAAATGGGCGCGTGACATGTTGGCCGCTTATCCGCGTGACAGTCCTTGGGTAATGGTCAACATTTATGGCGAATTTCCAATTTCGTCCATCAATGCCCTTATCGGTGCTGATGAAATTACAGAGGCGACGACGCGCTTTTACAGGCCAGAAGACATTGCGCGCTCGGCAAAAATTTTGGGCGTTGACGTTGCGTTTGACGGCATGGACGCTTCGGTTGTGTGGCCACGACAAGGTCTTGTTGCTGGTATTCCGCGGTCATATCGCGGCCTTGATGGTATTCAAGGTGCTTCCGTTGTTGCAACAAAATGGGACGAATGGGACGCGGATGCGTGTTTTATTGATGCAACAGGCGGATTTGGGACGTCGTGGATTGATCAACTTCGAGTTCTTGGCAAAACGCCAATTGGCGTAAAGTTTTCAGAAGCTAGTACAAAACCAGGGTTCGCTAACAAACGAGCCGAAATTTATTGGGATTTAGTTCAATGGATTAAAGAAGGCGGTCAACTTCCGCCAATGTCAACGTTAGGTATGAATGAATTGCTTCAAGCTTTAACAAACACAACATACACAAATTTAAAAGACAAATTGCTTTTAGAGCCAAAAAACATTGTTAAACAAAAGATCGGGTATTCTCCAGATCATGCCGACGCCCTTGCGGCTTCGTTTGCTTCGCCCGTAACGCCTAAATTTCGCAGCAGTAAAACAACATCTCGCCATCAATCTCAGTGGGATTACGTGGAAGCTATGGATTCAACCAACCCCAATCGCGCAAGTCGGTACCATCAGGCCGAATACGACCCATTTGCGGGCAATTCGCCATGAGTTTTGGCGTTAAAAGCCCATCGGCGCCTCCGCCCGCGCCTCCTCCGCCCGCGCCGGCTCAAGCGGCAAGTTCGTCTGTGCAGCAATCTGGGGCCATACAGGCATCAAACGCCGCAGCAGCAATGGGCATGGGGTATGGTGGCACGATTGCAACTTCGCCAGAAGGCGCCACCGCGCCTACGACCGCAAAGCAATTGCTCGGCATCTAATTCATGTTGTTAGACGATTTTGCTCATTACGAGATATCTGGCGCCGATACGCTGGCCAAACAGCCTGCAATTATCAAAGCCGACCCGCCTGAAGGTCGTGATTGGCCATGGATATTTGCTCAGCTAGAAAGCAAACTTGCCGGATTAAGAGATTACCGGATATCATGGTGGTTATATTATGCTGAATTAGCATCGTATATCCTTCCTAGAAGATATCATTTTCTTGTTGTCGCTGACACGATGATTAAGGGTATTCCCCTTAATAACGCAATTATTGACTCAACCGCCACGCTTGCGATGCAAACTTGCGCGGCGGGTATGTGGTCGGGCCTGACGCCGCCGACCCGGCCCTGGTTCAAGATGGGTGTAGCGATTGACTGGATTGACCTTGATGACGCTGCCAAAGCGTGGCTTGAAGATGCCGAACGGGTCATCTATTACGTGTTAGCGCAAAGCAATTTCTACAACACGATGGCGCAAGCCTTTCAAGACGTTTCGGTATTCGGCACTGCCCCCATTATCATGTATGAAGACACCGAAACGGTTATTCGGTGCTATTTGCCGTGTGCCGGAGAATATTACTTAGCCATTGGTTCTAGGCTGTCGGTCGACACCCTTTATCGTGAATTTGTCCTGACGGTAAAGCAAATTGTCGATATGTTTGGTCTTGAGAATTGCCCAGAAAACGTAAGAAACCTGTGGCGCACTGGTGGAGCATCTCAAGAATTTGAAATGACGGTGGCGCACGCCATAGAGCCAAATTATGCAATGGCGATGCCGGACGGCAGCGGTAAAATTAACGTCGTGAGTGGCCATTTTACTTGGCGCGAGCTTTATTGGCTAAAAGGTCAAAACACTCAAGGTGAACTTAGTCGCAAAGGCTTTAATGGCTGTCCGTTTTTTGTTGCTCGTTGGTCGACAGTATCCAACGATCCTTATGGTCGTTCGCCTGGCATGGATTGTTTGGGTGACACGAAGCAGCTTCAGTTAGAGACACGCCGTAAAGGCGAGTTTATTGAAAAGTTGGTCCGGCCGCCAATGGGCGCGAATGTGGAAATGAAGAACGAGCCTTCTTCGATCCAGCCCGGCAACATCACTTATACGTCGACAGAAGGCGGCAAAAAAGGTTTTTGGCCGTTGTTCGAAGTTTCGCCTTCAGCTTTGCCACCGATGGTGGAAGACATCAAAGAAATTCAAATTCGAATTGAGAAATGTTTTTTTGTCGACCTTTTCATGGCTATTACAAACATGGAAGGGGTTCAGCCGCGGAACGAATTGGAATTAACAAAACGCGATTTAGAGCGACTTCAAGCGCTTGGTCCGTTTGTCAATTTGTTCATTACCGAAGTTGCTTCGCCAGCCGTCATGCGAGCGCTGGATATTTGCACGCGGCGGCGGTTGTTGAAACCTAAGCCACCTTCTTTAGCTGGGCTGCCTTTAAAGATTGACGTCATTAGCATGATGAAAATTGCGCAAGCGGCTTCGGCTAATACCGGCATTGCTTCCGTAGTCGCGCAGGCCATGCAAATGAGCCAGGGCGCCAAAGAGTCGGGTGCGCCCGATCCTTTGGACAACATTGATTTGGATGAAGCCATCCGGATCATGGGGGAAAACGGTCAAGTAACGAGCAAAGTTATGCGCGGCGCCAACGCGGTTAATCAGATGCGCGCGGCGCGTGCAAAACAACAGCAGGCCGCGCAGGCCGCGCAATTTGCTCCTGCTGCCGTTCAGGCCGCAAGCACGCTTAGCAAGACCGATCCGACATCTGGTGCTCTTGGGGCATTGTTAGGAAATCAGCAATCAACCGGAAGCGCATGACATCATGGGTAAAAATAATGCTTGACGCGGTTCAATTGGTATGCAAGGACTTGTTTAAACTTGGCGTTGGTCGCGTTTTAGGCTGCGCGTCATGAACGTTTCGGAATCTGAAATCCTTTTGCTCCTTTACGAAACGTTTCGCCGTTCTGCTGAATTGTGCGATGCGTTGGCTGTTAAGCCAGCCCGCGGACCGATTTATCGTGAGTTGGTTTCGCAACTTGGTACTGCTGAAAATTGTTGCCGACAGGTTTCGTATTATCGGCAGGATGCGCGGTGGCTTACGATCGGCAGCTTAATGCAAGAAGCGCATAAACGTGCTGGCGGATGGTTGCGAGATCGGACCATGCCTCGCACAGCCAATAGCAATTTGGCGCATCCGTTGTTTGTCAAATTAGCCGAAAACCTTCGACATGGCATGAAGCGCGTGCAGGAGTTGCAAAATCGGCCAACTGGAAAAGTTGGGATGATTTTGCCTGAACCGTTGGCCGCGCCAACTAGAACAAGCGGTCGACCGGTAGCTGTTAAAATGCCAGCGCCGCGGCGATCGCAGGGTGGCATTATTATACCGGACGGCGTGGCGTTGCATTGAACGACGAAGACGAGTTTGGCGCTGAAGACGAAGACCCGGTTCCGGTTGAGACGGTAAACCTAACTGATCCGAAATCAGTCCGCCGCGCTCGGGACCGAAATCGCCGCGAAGAACAAGAAGAAGCTTCGTTTTGGCGGGCTGTCTTTAACGACAAAATTGGTCGTCGCGTTATGTGGAACCTTTTGGCGCAGGATTGCGGTGGGTTTTCTCCGCCGTTTGCTTGTGGGCCAAATGGTTTTCCGCAACCTGACGCAACGTGGTTTGCGGCCGGAAAATACGCTGTTGGCCAAATACTTTATCAACGATGGATGCGGCTTTCTCGCGAAGGGTTAGCCGCCATGATGGATGAACATAATCCGTCGTTTATCATTACAAAACGCAACCGTAGACGCGACGAATAACAGGATTTCATGGCAACCGAAGAGCCCATCCCGCCGGCCGCACCAGTTGCGGCCGAAGTCGTATCTGCGCCACCGCCTATTGTTGCGCCGGCAACGGTTCCAGAACCGGTAACGTCGCCACCGCCAATTGCGCCGTCTGCTGCCAAAGATGCACCAACACTTATCACGCCTAAGGCGCCCGCTCCTCTTCCTGAAATTGAAGCTGTTGCGGACCCGTTAGAACCAGCGCCAATTGCGGAACCAATCGTTGAGCCGTCTGACGCGGAGAAGCCGCCTGAAGCTGCTCCAACGCTGCTTGAAACCACTCCCGAAAATTCGCCGGAAGGCGAGAAACCGGCAGAAGAGGCAACAAAAGCTGCCGAGGCGGCTGCAGGAAAAACCTACGAGCCGTTCAAGCTCCCGGAAGACATCAAAGTCGACGATAAAGCGCTTGATGGCTTCCGGGAAATTGCTGGCAAACACAACCTTGATCAAGAGACCGCGCAATCTTTGCTTGATATGCACGTTGGCACGCTAAAAGATTACGCGCAAAAACTTCAAGCCAAACAACGAAGTGATTTTGAATCCACTCAAGAAGGTTGGATTAAAAAAATCAAAGCTGATCCGATGCTTGGCGGATCGGGGTTTGATACAGCTTTGACGGCTGCTGCACGAATGCGCGATTTGGTGGTAACGGAGCCATATCGGCAAGAATACATTGAATTTTGCCGAGATACCGGAGCTGGCAACCACCCCGCTCTAATGCGAATTTTTTATAATTTCGCCAGGATGTTTGATGAACCGGCGGCGCCACCGATCGCCGCGCGGCCAGTTCCGGATCGCGGTGGGGCTACAAAGAAAAGCGCCAAAGAACTTATGTACGACAACCCGACATCCCGCCGAGCCGCTGGTCGAGGGTAATTGTTCCAATTAGCGGCGATAATTACCCAAGTATAAGTGACAGGAGGCTAAAATCGCAACCGGCCAATTCCCCACCATGGCTGATCTTTCGTCCAGAGTTGTGGGCGGTAAGCAGCAGTTTATTGCAGAAATGCTTTCTCAGTCAATCGCTCTTTACGACGATTTGCCTATGAAAGAAAGCAACGAAACCGGCGGTCATGAGTTCGTTTACCGAACCAGCATTCCGGCCGGATCGTGGCGCGGGTATAACCAAGGTGTGCCATACAGCAAATCGACCACGGCAAAAGCCCGTGTTGGCGTGGGTGAGCTTGTAGACTATTCCATGGTTGATCGCACGTTGGCCGAAGACTCTGGCGACATTGAAGAGTTTCGTCTCAATGAAGACAGTGCTTTTCTTGAAGGTATGGGCCAAACGCTGGAACAAACGGCGTTTTACGGCAACACCGTTTTGACGCCGCAAGAGTTTATGGGGCTTTCGCCGTTTTATAACTCGCTGAACAGCGACATTACGGCTGGCGGCGCGCTTAATGGCGCAAACGTCATTAACGGCGGCGGCACCGGCACAGCAAACCTTTCGATTTGGTTACTTGGTCTTGGTTTGCGGCAGATTTACGGCATCTATCCGCGCGGTTCCAAAGTTGGCCTTACAATGGTCGACAAGGGCGACGTAACGCCCGGCTATGACGCACTCGGAAATCGCTACGAAGCGTTTACCAGCTATTTCCGTTGTCAGATGGGTTTGGTGCCGGAAGATTGGCGCTATGGCATTCGGATTTGCAACATCGACACGACTAACGCTGGCTTGCTTGGCCCGAACGCGCCCGATTTGTTTGAATTGATGGCGCAAGCCGCGTATTTACCGCCGACGCTTGGCAAAAAGCAATCCGGCATTACCGAGACGGACGCGCCGAACGACAAATCGCCGTCTGTGCGTTGGGTGTGGATTTGCAACCGCACGGCTCGCAACTGGATGGACGTGCAGGCGATGCGCGGCCGCAACGTGTTGCTGCGCAATGCAGATTATGCAGGTATCGTGACTGATACTTGGAGAGATATTCCTGTGAGATGCAGTGACCAATTGCTTAATTCTGAAGCAACGGTTGTTTAATTAGGCAATTTCGCAAAGGATTTGTTTTCTCCACTCATCTGGATGCTTACCGCCTTTTGAGCGGTTGCAGAAAAAACAAAGCAATTGTAAATTGCTAACGTCAT
>Ga0116227_10006481_pt1 | contig 23710 bp, 14 predicted proteins | sample S1TSphgellanicum_FD_89693 | JGI IMG/M metagenome (GOLD analysis project Ga0116227, IMG submission 89693) | Host-associated microbial communities from peat moss isolated from Minnesota, USA - S1T2_Fb - Sphagnum magellanicum MG | ecosystem: Host-associated > Plants > Peat moss > Unclassified...
CCCAAAAAAAACAAGTAGCCATAAACAAGTTTAATGTATTGAAAGTAAAAATGTTTTTTTAATTTAATGATCAACAGAGGATAATCTTTAATTTTATCATAATGATGTTGATTAATCACATATCTAATATGCATTCAAATAGATTTTTAAAAATAACTAATGTTTTGTCTACTTTCTTTAGTTGTCCAAACTTGTACAAGTAGTGGGCATGCGGGAAAAAAATTGGCTTTCGGAGAGTAAGGATGAGGTTGAATTTTGGTGGATGAGCTAGTGGAAACGATGGGTCCAATTGGGTTTGATTAACCAAGACAAGCCCCATAAATCAAAAGGTTTGCACTCCAAGTCAGCTCATCGAGATTTGCAACTTTGATGTATAGTTAATATTATTCATAGTTAGAACTTAGGGCTAGCCAATTAAAAAGAAGGCTATTTGTAATTTCTATCATTTAGTAAATTGTGATATTACGTTAGGGACATGGGTTTTTTTCAAATTTTTTGATATCAAAGATTTGGCGAAATTTTCCATAAATCTAGCAAAATAAGTCGAATTTTCATAAGGAAAAAAAATTCCAAAATAGAAAGAATCCCAAATTTTTGGTCCAAGAAAAGACGACAAAATTTGTCGATAAAAAGTCATTGGGAGTGAGGGACTCAGATGGGTTTATAGTTTGAAATTTATAGGGTTTAGTAAACGATGAGATTACACACCAGGGACGAGATTCGATCGTGCGACGTGCGCAGTAAGTACGTGACGAGTTCCGCCACTGAGCTAGCAGCACTAGCGGAGCACAAAGCACTGTATTTTGTACCCCTGCACCAGCTTTCCCTCTTTTGTTCCTGTTGTTGTTGTAGCTGGTGCTGTGTTGCTCTCTGTTTAGAATTTTTTTCCTCTGATCTTCACAATCTCTTGTTGAGGTTTTCTTTTCCTGGTTTTGTTGGTAAGGATTTTTTTCTTGTGTTTTTTTTCTGTGCTGGAGATGTTTTTTATTTTTTGTTTTTCTCCTGGAGATTTTGTCACGGGAGGAGTGTTGGAGAAGGATTTGAAACAAGTCGGAGTCTCTTCAGATTTTCTTGAGTAGATCTCTTTGTTTTTTTTTTCGTTTTTGTTGTTGTGGTGAGAGAGGGAGGTTTGGGAGGAAGTTTGGACAGCGGAAGGGGATGGATGTCATGCAGAGGGAGGAGCTGGAGAGGTTGATGTTTTTCGAGCAGACGCGAGAGAAGGCGGCTGCAGACTACGCGCGATCACCCAATGATCCTGATGTAAGTATGGTTTGCCTCTTTGGGTACCCATTTAGTCTTTCGCATCTTGCTTCCAATCTTCTGCTTCCGACCTTGATGATCAACACCGACAGACACAGATCTTCAAAATCGTGCAGGGCATTAGAGGATTTTCGCTTGTCTTTACTGTTGGATTCTGAAGATTGCTGAAATTTTGTGGAGTGATCTTGGTGTGGGTTTAATTTTTAGGGTTCCTGACATGCATGCAAATGGAAACATTCGTTGAAAACATTGGGTTGCTTTTCCATGACCTAAGAGCAACTCCACCAGTGCTTGGTATGAACCTGCAAATTAAAATAGGATGAAGAAAAGTCAAAACATGCTGGTTTGGCACAGCAAAATGGTTTGGGCCTTGCATTTTTGCACAGTTTGCTGAAGCTGGTAAGATGCACATCAAGGCCTAACACCTGCTGTTGATTGGCTAGATTGTTTGATTGGTACAGGTGGGTTGCTATTAGAAGTCTCCCACCTATTTGCAGTCCTAGTTTTAATTTTAGTTGTGGGGTTGGAAAAAAGTAAATGACTAAACTTGGATGTGAGAAATATTTTTGCAGGGTCACAGTTTAGGTGCTGCCAGAGATGCTCTTAGTTCGTTGTCTGATTGTTAAGGTTTTTGCAAGCTTGCCAGAATTTAACCAGATGAGGTGGAGCACTCTTGGAGCTTGCTCACTTCAGGCAAGGCCAGGACTCCATAGACATGGTTCAAGGTTTGTCTCTTCAAACCTTGAAAACCCTGATGAGCAGCATTGTATGTGGTTCACATCCTATAATAGTGCAGATTTTTCCATCTTCTTATAATAACTGGCTTCTGTGCAATAGTAATTTCTGATGGTGTGTTTGGGGATGCTGAACCTGTTGTGGTTTGTGTCAGATGCGGTAGCAAAGCTGGAGGAAGCTCTTCGTATAAATCCACGGAAACATGATGCACTCTGGTGCCTTGGTAATGCCCACACATCGCAGGGGTTTCTGGTGACAGAGACCTACAAGGCTAATGCTTACTTCAAGAAAGCGGCACGTTGTTTCCGACGTGCACTTGATGAGGTGCCCTTCCTTCCTTTCACTAGCAGTTCTTGCCTGATTTTATCCTGGGTGGTTGATGCTCAGGCTTCTATATCTGCAACTTGTTTGGTTTTAATTCCAGTTTGATAATGCAGAAGTTGAAGTTTTTCTCAAAGGCATAGAGGAAGCACAATTTTGTTCTGAATGGAGGCATCAATGTCATTGAGCCATATCCTGACTTACAGTGTGGATGTGCAGGATCCTAACAATGAGCTGTATCAGAAGGCACTGGAGATGACAGAAAAGGTGTTTTTCACCAACTCCCTGCATACTACTGTGACAGTAGTTAAGAGGTTTTACAGCTTCTAAGACTGTTTTCTGCTGTAGCTCTTTTGCTACAGAGCCTGTGATAAGTTTGGGTGAGTCACCTAGGGATGTGAGTGAGAAAAACCAAGAGAGGAGTATTTATGAGTGAGGGATCATGGGGTTTTGCTGGTAGGCTCCTTCAGTGCATCAAGAGCTGCAAAAAGAGCTAGCATCACAGCAGGTCATCTTGGGAAGTGGGCCTAGTGTGGCCAGTGGTAGTGCCCCAAAGGTGAGTATGAAAGTTTTCTTGCGTTTTATTTGCCTTTGTCAATCTAAAAACTTGTGTTCAATTCCTGAGTTCTCCACAAGTTCTTTAAACAATGTGCCCACATAAATGTAACCAATGTAACCAATAAATCCACAATGATCTTCATATGTATGTCTATCATGTGTTGGTGGCATAGACTGACCTTGTGTGATGGAGTGATGTTAGAAAGGTTTTGTCTGAAGGGCTATGTTTATTGTGGTGTGCAGCGACAAAAGAAGGAAGATGACTTCAAGTATGATGTACTTGGGTGGGTGGATAGTGCTGGGTGTTGCAGTGATTGCCTGGATGGGCATGGCCAAATCTTCCATGCCTCCACCTCCACCTCCTTCCTCATATAGATAGTCACATATACAATTAATAGGAAGTTTTTCGGGAGGAGCAGGATAATAGCTATCACTAGTGTGCCACCCACAGTTTGAGATATAATGTCTTGATACGAAGTTTGTGCTTTTGAGTTTCTCCTTGGTATAAATGAGAGAGGGTCTACCCGTATAGTTGTTTTTTTCATGTGTTGGTAAGATCTTGTAATCGCAGGAAGGTGTTGTCATATTTCCAAGCACAACACATAAAGAGGAAACATTCAAATCCTTTCAAGAATTCTGAACCCAAAGCTCAAACTTAATTGTTGAATCTTTTGACCCTGATGTATTTTTGCTTGAAATTTTTTAGTGTCAAAAGCTTAAAATCCAAAGATACTCTTAGTCTCTCACCATATGTGCTTTTGGTGCTGAAAGTCTAGACCTTCCATTTCTGAAGCTTAATGCTGATTGTATTAGTTCCTTTTTCTACTCACTTAAAATGGACACTCTTCGTTCGGTCTGGCTGGTTGGCCCATTTGTACATGTCCAGCTCTGGCTCCTGGAAGACCAAAAGTCCCAGTCTCTTTTGGTACTTTCTTGTAAAGGTTGTTAACCCACCTGCCCTTGCAATCTCTGTGCTCATGGCAGCTGCCGCAACACTATACATTTGTAGCAAGGCCAAAGATATCCCGCATAGGTCATACATAAGTGGTGCCCTAAGTGCTGGGCTTCGTGAACCAGCTTATCAATTTCTGGAATTGTTACAAAAGAGCTCAGCCTTATGCAATTTTGGTTACAAATATTAAGTTGCTGGTAGTTTGGAATCCTGAATTTGTCAACCCTTTGATGTATTTGTGTTGATCTTTCTCATCAGTGGCCTCACAAAAGATTGTATACATCATTTGGATATGTCATACCACACACTGTGCATGCGGTCTTCAACCAGCTTATTGATTTCTGGAATTGTTTAAGAAGTTTTAACTACAAAAGACACTGCATTGGGAAGCCCAGGGTCCAACATACCTGCAAAATGGTCCGGACATCTTTCTCTCAGCTGTTGGGGCATCAGAAGAGAAGTTCAAAGAAACCCAACTCTAAATACTAGAGTAGCTAACAGCTGCACAGGTACAATTTGGGACCAGAAAGATGTGCCAAAACTTTGACGGCATGCAAAGTGTTAAGTAATGCTAATGATGACAGAAGACAGGCAATATCATCGAGAAAAATTCCTGTTACTTTACATATACCTCATTACAAAATGTCGGAAATAACTGGCTCTACTGGTGGCAAGAAGGCAGGCCTGGGCATTACTGGAAGTCTGCCCTCAGGACTGTATGTGACCTGACCATGCTTTCAAGCTCTTTAAAGATGTCTATGAATTAGACTTTGGTAAACAAAGCTCATCAATTTCTTTGCAATCCATGATCCAAACAGCACCTCCATCAACAAGATTCATGGAAAACAAAAATCTGGTACATGTGAGAAAGCCCACAAGTCCATCATTCCCAACTTATGGCAAGTCTCAAAGTGGATGTCCAATCTCCAAGCAACAATGGGGTCAACAATCTTTACTGCTCTCTGAACTGAGTTTCTGGGAGAGATGTGGCCTATTTACAGAACTCAGCCAGCCTTGAGATAGACTAGAATTCCTGGGAAATACTGCCACCCATCTCACCTTTCCCACCTTTCCCGGACTTTTTGGGCAACAGAATAGTGTGGATATTGGGCAGTACACCACCATTGGCAATAGTAACAGTTCCCAGCAACTTGCTCAGTTCTTCATCATTGCGCACAGCCAGCTGAATGTGGCGCGGCACTATGCGGTTCTTCTTGTTGTCTCTTGCAGCATTCCCTGCCAGTTCCAGCACCTGCAATCACATTTTAAACATAACTAAAATGATTGTGAGACCTGATACCGATCAAATACTGGGCAATTGCAGTTCTTAAAAGAAGAAAGAGTATGTACTTGATAGGCACTCTTGACTCTGCCGAGCTCCATGACCCATATGCTGATACTACAGCCATGAAAGATTTTCCTTCCAGTCTTTGGAGAATGACAAGGCTCCAGACTACATTATGGACAACTGCTAAAAGAAGCCCGATACATGTATTGCTGAAGCAATGTCTTTGTGAAAGTGATTGACAATCTAAGACTTTGGCAACCACAAATATCCAAGTGAACATGCATTGTACAAGCATCAGATCCAAGTACAGTCAACACACAAAAGAAGAAGATGCCAAATGAAACCCCTGGCAATGTAAGAAGCAACTCATTGAAGAATATCCCCTCCGAACACCAACTGGGGATTCAGCAGGGGAGGCAGAGAGGCTTCAGGTTGTGAAGCTACAATCTGAAAATCCTGAAAAACTTGTGACTAATGCACTTGATAATCCGAAAAGACATTGCATCGGGTTTTAGAAATAAGGAAAGTAGAGACAGAAAACATACCAAGACAACGAACTAGAACAAACCATGGCAGCAGATGTCAGTCATCAAGAAACTGAAGATCTCAAATAGTCACTTTCCTTTGACGAGCAAGGCAAGCCAAAATAGGAACAAAGGAGTCGACATCTGACCTCGGCAGCCAAGTACTCCAGAACAGCTGCAAGATAGACAGGTGCACCGGCTCCCACACGTTCCGCGTACTTCCCTGCCTTCAGAAACCGCGCAATCCTCCCCACCGGAAACTGAAGACCCGCCTTCTGCGACCGGGAGACTGCCTTTGATCCCTTTGTCTTTCCCCTCCCTCCTCCACCTGCAGCTGCTCCTGCCGTTGAACTCATCTCTCTCTCTCTGAAAAAAGCAAGAAGAAAGCCTCGCCAACTCTCACTCACACCACAGAAAACTCCGTCTACTCTCCGGAAAACCTATGCCACACAACTTCAAAAGAGTTCAGAGACCAGAAAACTCAACGCGATCTCACAAGTCCGTGCTCACTCGAACAGAAGGCAACTCTATTTCAACAGATTGCGCTTTACAGAGGGCACGAGAAGAAAACGAAACCCAGAAACAATGAAAGCTTCGCTGCCAATCCAACTAAGAGAAAAAGAAAAACAAACCACCACGGAAGATCAAGCGACAGAAGAAGCGAAAACAGACCCCAACCCCCCCCAAGAAAAAAGGAGAAAAATCCCACGGAAAAGAATGCCAAGATCGAAAATTTCAAGAAAGGAAAGCCAGCCGCGTCTTTCTATCTGGTCTCTGCGCCCTCCAAACCCTAGATCGCGTGTCCGGTTGCTACTGGCTATTGCCATCATGTCCGGATCTGATTGGTCCTAATCTGATCAGAAGGAAGCAAACTTTTTCTTGCAGAGAAGACGAGAGATCTGAGCCCCGCATTTCACTGCAGCAAATCTGTGTTGTTGATGGTGAAGGTGATGAAGAAGCTGCAGCAGCAGCAGCAGAAGAAGAAGAACAAGAAGAAGAACCTGGTGATGATGGTGATTATGAGGGTTTTGGATCATGGTCATGGATAGATGGAGAAGAGAAGGGCTTCAACTCCTGGAATAAACTAGAGAAGCTCTTGATCGTAAACACAACAAGAGAGTGTTTGTGTGTTGTGCAATGTCTGTGCTTTTGCAGAGAGTTCACACAGAGCTGCAATTTGCTGTGTATCTCTTTCTCAGAAATGCTTCCTGAGCTCCCAACCCAATTTTTGTGCATGCGTCCAAGAAGAGCTAATAGGCTTGTTTTTTCTCTCATTTGCTGTTGCTGCTGTCTCTGTCTCTGTCTCTGTCTCATCAATTTCTTCTTGTGCTTGCAAAATTGCTTCTAAAAGAAATGAGACACAGATTCTGATTATGTCAAGCTTAGAGATCTGCGCCAGCATTTCACTGCAGCAAATCTATGTTGTTGAAGGTGAAGCTGAAGAAGAACATCATCATCATCATTTCTTCTATAAGAAAAATGAGGAATGTTTGAATTGAAATCTGCAACAGTGAGTCATGTGAAGATTTGGATTTCAGATTTCCCACGTTGTTGACATTTTGTCTATTGTTACGTGTATAGATGGGCTGAGTGGGATTGGCAGGGCTTGACAATGAAACTGGCGAGTAGAACAGCAGCTGTTGGTGGCCAGCACTGGGACTCAGCTCTTGTACCTCTGAGCAATTTTGCCAACATGTTTTGTCTTTTCCGAGAAGGCAAAATCAGAGTACCATAGTAAGTCCTTCCTCCTCTTGCACTGTACAGGCTACAACATATCAAGCTTTCAAAGCTGTTCATGAAACCTGTTACATTGCAAAGCCTCCATGTCCTGTGTCATCCACACAGGAGGTTCTTCCACACTCATCAGACATGTAAGCAATATGAATATTTTCTTGAAACCCAATGGGTGAATTTTTTTTTTGGCAATTGCATACCCAGAAATGAGTGTCATCAATGGAAGTGTTCTCTGGTGCATCGCACATGCTGAAACACATCAAGCTTTCAAAGCTGCTTGTGAAATAAGTGGTATTGCACTGCAATGTATTTGGAGGCTTAGTTCTATTGGATTTGCAGCGATTGTAGACCAATGCTAGCATTTGTGTTTCTGATCAGATACATTTGTGATGCAGTAAGGAGATGCTATGAAGTACAAAATTTCAGGGAGAGCTCTAATTCTTGTGCTGCAACAAGGGTGTTTGCCAAGACCATGAACTGCAAAATGTGGTATCTCTCATACACATATGGATTCAATACTAGAACAAGGGATATCTATCTATGAAAGAAGGTAGTTTGTTTTGTTTTGTTTTGTTTTGTTTGTACTTATGAGATCCACTGAACCAGGATGCTTCAGATCGCGATCTTGGTCTCTTTGGAAAGCTCTCAAGGAGGAGGGGTGCATCGGCTTGGTTTCATGGCATTTGGAGTTGCCATGTAGAAAAGTTCTTGAATATTGAATGATTTCTTCACTGAAAATTAAATTAAATTGTAGCTGAAAATTTCGGAGGAGTTGGAATGTGCCTTTGGTGTTGTTGGAAAGATCTTGATGAGCAAGATCTAATGGAATTTATTTGGTAAGATTTGAATTTAGAATGTGGGGAGATATTGATTTTTAAGTGATTTCTGCTGCTGAGAATTCAAAATAAAAAATCAGTTGAGGACGTGGTAACACTTGGCCCAACGGGCACATGCCACACTAGTATCATATGATTCTAAGGCCAAAAATGTCAAGAAAGAATTCAACTTTAGGTCAAGATGCCCAAAACAATTTCAATCCTAATAAAAGTGCTCAAAACTATTCCAACCTTCCATCAAAATGACTTAGCCAAAACATGCTTTTAACATGCTTTTGTGATGAGTAAAAAGCCTTAGGGTGGTGAGGACTAAGGACTTTCCCAAGATAACCTTCCACAACTTGGGTAACCAATTGGAGTCTTGCCTTTTGGGAATGTCTCCCACCTTTGGACTTTTCCCATTGCACTAGATGGATGTTGTTTTGAATCTAAATATATCCATTGACAAAAATAATGATTCATCGAAGTTAGTTTAGATATAGCAACTTTATGTTTCATAAGTTGTGCTTTTGGATGACTGGTCCAAACTCAAATATGTTTAGCGGAATCTCAAGTAAAGAAGAATGAAACTTTATGTTACATAACTCGTTCTTTTGAATGAATGTTTCAAACTGAAACTAAACTTGTTTAGTTGTTTCTCAAGTAAAGTAAAATGAAACTTTATGTTTCATAAGTCATTCAAAAGAGCGACTATTCCAAATTGAAAGTAAGGAAAAATGAAACTTTATGTTCCATAAGTACTTCTAAACTGAAATTTGGTTAGTTGTTTCCAAAGTAAAGAATGAAAAGATGTCTTTTTTTAACACCATAGTCACAAATAGATTTTATGTACCTTCTACATTGATTTGCATCCCATTCTTTTTTTTCAATTGAATTTAATTGCATGCATTTGAATTAAATTTGATTAAATTTGAATTCAATTAATTTAAGTTGCATGCAATGTCATTCAATATTTTTATTCAAACATAACTTAATTTTCACAAAGTCAATTCATTTTTTTCATCAATTGATTGACATGCATAATAATGCAAAACTCAAGTCTATATCAATGAAACATAGGAGGAGGAGGATGCTTATGATTACGCCTTACACCTATCCTTAAAAGTGTAAGATCTTTCCATTTTCTAGGAGGGATATTCACAAATTCAAGTTGCCCTTGAAATTAGATAGGCAATTAATTTGTTGCTTTGCATCTTAAGATCAAATTGGGCTCAGGTTTAACAATAATGCAAAACACATTAATGTTTTATTCATGTTTTTACTTTTATGAGTTAGGGTTATTTCCAATGTAGGGCAGGTATTATTTTTTTATAATAGTCAAGTCCGAGTACTTGAAAATAAAAAATCCAAAAAATTACCCTGGTTCGATTCTTTTATTTTTAGAAGGTTTAAAGAATTGCTCAAGTCGAGGTCTTAGAAACCCAAAGAGGGGTAGTTATGAGGTGAGGGTGAAAGTTAAGGTATGTGATTACCTGGGTATAAAGCTTGGTTTTTTAACAAAAACCCCAAACAAGTATAAAAAGGTTATTTTATCAAGGTTTTTGGAAGACCCCTTAAAAACACATGTTAGGTCTTGTCCTACAAAGTTGAGTTTTTGCCAAGTTTCTAAGGCTTTGACAAATAATCTTAAATCTTTTAAACTTACAAGGGAAGCTCCTAAAACAACACTAATGTTTTGCAAGTTTGCACACATGTGTTACTTGAATGTTCAAGCACCAATCACAATTAAGAATGCATATTGATTATTTGTAACAACTAAGAGAACCTGAATTTTATTTATTTTTCAACTTGTAGGTAGCACAATCCGAGAACGAAACGATTGTTGATCCAGGTCTTGGAGAGACACCCTATCTTGTTATTCTTCCCATGGAAGGTCTAGTTATGAATATTTAAAATTTTAAAATCATTAGTTATGAAGTGGGGATGAGTGTTAACTTTCAAAAAATGCCAAGTAGGAAAGGGTCTAAATTTTTGAAAAAGTAAGACCCAATGGGCATATGTGCATATACCCGATCCGATACCTAATTAATTAATTAGGTATTAATACTAGACATTTAGCCTAGTATGTTTGCATAATTTTTGGCTTAAGCTCTTCACAAGATTTTTGGATTGTTGTTGAAGACTTTTAGTTGAACACTCTTGAGGGTGTTCACAAGACCTTTCCCAAATGGCCTATTAGGACATGGTTGAAGATGTTCATGAAACCTTTCATAAATGGCTTTGGTCATTTGATTTTTAACAATGGTAATTTTGGGTATTTTTCTCCATTGGTTGTAGACATTTGATTTAGGATGTTTGCATGAACTTTCAATAATGATTTGAACATGTGGCTTAAGGTGTTTGTGAGGCCTTTCACTAATCACTTGGAGTATCTAGAGGTCTTTTCATTACCATTTCATATTTTGAGGTATTAAGTTTAGTTGATTGGCATTTAATAAGTTCCAAAATGGGCAACCATTAAATGATAACAATATATCATATGTAGTTTAGTTTTTGATACAAGAGTATGCATGCCCGCCCATGATGTTAAGTAAGAAACTCATTTTAAAAGGACTTTGTTCTTAACTATGATGATTGCAATAATTATGGTTGGGATGCCAATTTATATAATAGAATTGGTGTGGCCTAGTGGTTGGACCCTTCCCTTATGTTCAATTTTTTTTACAATCTTCATCTTGGATGATTTTCATATGGCTAAACGACAATCATTCTTGGGAAATGGTTGTGTTCCTCATGGTTGTGTCCCTAGAAAATTGTTTTTTCTTGGAACAAATGTCTTGAATTGTCCCTCAAGGTTGTGCTTCCTCAAGAAATGTAACCATGTTCCCAAGGAAATGTTTTTGTTCCTTGAGAAATAGGTGAGGACCATAATTGTGATTCCTCACCTAGGAAACATTTTTCCTTGGAACAAATGTGTTGAACTATTTCTTAGGGTTGTCTTCCTTGAGGAAAATGCTTTTGTTCTTCTAAGAAGATGATTTGTTCTTGAGGGAAATATTGGTGTTCCTTGGGAAAAGGTTTTTTCCCAAGACAAACGTGTTAGTTGACCTACTCCTTGGGATGTGTTCTTCAAGGAAATGCTTATGTCTCCAAGGAAAGTGTTGTGCTTCACAAGACTGTTTGCTAGGGAAATGCCTTTCCCCAAGACCAATGTGTTGAATTGAACTTTAAGCTATTTTCCTTAAGGAATGGCATTACCCTATTTTTTAATTAGGGATGAAAGGTTTAAAGCTTTAGGGTAATGAGATGCCACATTCATTAGTTGTGCAACTTTTTAAAATTCTAAGACTTTGCAACTTCTTTTTATTTTTCCCAATATAAGTGAAGTCAAGGTCCTCAAGGAACATGCGATCCCAATTCCACTTTTCCTTGGGAAACTTAGCTTGACTTTTTTTCCTTTCCTAGGCAACTTGATAAAGTAATGGGCCAAGTTGCACAAAGAAATCATTCCAAGAGCCATTTTTTCTTGAGATGGTTTCCCCAAATGAATTTTTTTTCAAATTTTCATTTGGGAAAATCATTTGCTAAAAACATGGCTAAAATGGGGAAATTTTTGAATTTAACATTTACTCCTTGAATAGGTGGTTTTAAACAATTGCACCACATGCTTTTATTTGAAAAATACATGGAAGCATTGATAGTTAGTGTGCTTATGATATTTGGGCTATAATAAAAAAATTGAAGAAACATTTTTTAAATGGGCACTTCTCGTACAACAACATTAAGCTTAAGTTCCATTTAATTCATTGTTGCAATTGTGTGTTTGAATGGGGTTATAATTGGTTACAATCTTGGAAAGTGAAAACCAAACCTTGTATATAAGGGGCAAGTCCCCAATTCCAAAGCAAAACTTTGGGATATGCCTTCAAGTCCTAATGTTCTTGGACCTTCAACCTTCATGTCCTAGGCCTTTGGCCCTTCATGACTTAGCTTTCTACATGCATAAATTCATAGGCTTTTAGATTTTGAATTCCTAGGCCCAAGGTCTTATATCTTTATATGAATAAAATCCTAAACTTTTGAGCCCTAAAATCATAGAATTCTACATGCAGCAAATTCAATATATATGAAAACATAATTGTTTTTGTAATTGTTTTAGTCCTTTTTTCCAACTGTACATCAATTTTGTGAATTGTACAACATGATGATTACACCATATGTAGCTAGGTAGGTGTGGTAGATTAATTAGGTAGAGTTTACATATGTAAGTAGGTTAATTTAGGTTGGTAGATGGCCTTTACAGGCTAAGATAAGTTTGGCTAGGTAAAGATTAGATAGGAAACTAGGTTAAACTACATAACTAGATTGCTCATGTTAGGAGCCTAGGTAGGTAGGTTGCGAGGGTAAGTAGCTAAGTAGTTAGGCTAGTTAGTTAGGTAGATTAAGTAGGTTATGCATATAGATTAGGTAGGGTAGCTAAGTTAGGCTATCTAAATAGGTTTTTAAAAAAAATGACAATAATGATATGTTTCCACAAAATATTACTTGTTGAATATGTGGTGCAATGGTTAAGGACTTGATTCCCCACCATGGAGGTGAGGGCTTCAAGTCCACAACCTTTCAACTTATGCATAGGCCTAGGTTGTTAGCTAGGCTACCTAAGATAAGCTAGGTGTGTTAGTTAGGCAACCTAGGCTAGGTCTAGGTTTAGGTTGCTAAATAAGTTACCGAAACCTAGGTTTTTAGGTTGCTCAAGCTAGGTTAGGATGGAGGACCCCATCCCTCCCTTCCACATGATCACAAAATGCCTCATGACTGTATCATAATGATCCATGCATGAACACATGCCATCATTTGGTTTGGCATTTGTAATCATATAAACAACTACAAATCACAAAAGTCACGTAATCATGTGATTAGTGAATGCCACATCAAAATGATGGTAGATTCACTTTTAGTCATAAGGGGTATACAACCATTGTTAGGAATGGGTGCCATGTGGAAGCCACATCATGGTGTCTTTTGTGACTAATTTTCTTTTTTTATTTAAGGCAATTATGAGGTTTTCCAATGACATGTATGATTTACAACTAAAATATTGCCTTTACAACTAAAATGACAATTTTAAATTTTGCAAATCTTTTTAAGCTTCAGGTAAATTGGTAACACATGGAGCATTGATTGTTCTTGTTTGTTCATGATACCCTTATACTAAGGACAATGGGAATGAAATCATCCTTCATCTAATAAACACAATAACATGGTGGGCAATGCCTTTTTCATTTACCCATTCCTTCAAAATTCATCCTTTTGTTGTTTGCATTGTAGTGTGATAATGGGTAGCCAACCCTTAAAGAGTAAAAAAAGACTTATTTTGAACATGTAACATGATAGATCCATTAAATTTTAATGTTTAACATATAACATGATATGTTTTAGTATGTGAAATATATAATGTATGAAAGATGTAACTCATGGAACCTACTAACCTAATTATCCCATATAATTATTAATTATGTTGCATGTGTTATAAGTCGGTCTTCTTGCTACACTATATTAGTAGACATTTTACATAAGCAATGTCTTTATACAAAGTTATGAGTTTCGCATGTTGTAGTGTAAAGATTAGTTCATTTTGAAACATCTATCGTGTTAAATGTCACATGTATGAAACATTGTGCTCATTATATCTATAATCACATGTGTACATTGCAATACATACTATTGCATTAGTAACATGTAATGTGCAACACATGCTACACTAATTTAATGATTGTGCGTAACAATTTGTAATAAAAGATAGTTACATGCCATAAGATAAAGTTAATAATCAAAACATTCCTCTTAGACATTTAAGGCAAAGTATATGATCTCACTAGAGCTCAAGATTGTTGAAGTCCTAAAGCACAAGCCAAGAAAATGTTCATTTTGAATTACATTTTGTTACATGGTGTGTGCACCACAACTCAATTACAAAAAATGAAGCAACTATTTTCAAATTGTAGCTAATTGTATTTCCACAAAACTCAGATGTACATGTTGAACAAATTCAAACAGGTAGTTGCAAAAAATAGGATCCCCTTCAAAGCACATGTGTTGTACAAACTAATTTATGTAATAAAGTTTTTTTTTGTAAAGAAGGGAAGACATATTAGCAACACAAGCAACCTAAGTACAATGCAAGACAATATTAAAAAAATGTTCCTTACAAAAGTATACTAGCCTTCAACAAAGTGTGAAACTACTAAGAGACTTTGAGACCCTATGTTATTTGGTTCTATGCTATTTTCAGCCATATTTGTGCCAATGAGCTGCATATGTTACAAACTTTCAACACTGTAAGTCAAAAAGCAAGGCTATTCAAAACAAGTGAATGTTCAAAGTGTAAGATTGCCATAGTTCCAATGAAGCACATGTGCATTGGTTAGTAGTTTTCAAGGTCTTTTTGTGTAACACAAACTATCAAGAGGTTGAAATTATTAAAAGGAAAAGTGCAAGAGATTTTGTGCAAGGGAAGTAGGGTGGATTTAAAAAAAGATAATATATTTGCTAACTACATGTATAAAATTGGACTTATTGATGCACATGATACAACCCAAACTTTGGGTCTATGCTTGCTCCACAGAAAAGCTTTGCTTGAATAATAGTCTCCACAAAAGACTAGAAAAGACAACACCCTACACACCAAACCCTAACCCAAGCTTATTATGCTCATTGCTGATCTAATATCACATAAATGAGATGTTGCATTATATAAACTGGGTACCATGCCCTCCAATTCCACTAAAAAGGTTGGAGGAAGTCTTTGTGGAGGCCCGGGGGAAGGGAAATTGAGGGAGTTTGATTCATGCAGAGGGGAAATGTATGTGTTTATGAAACCAGCGCATTAAAGACCTTTGGTCTGGTTAGCAATTTTCAGAATGTGTATCTCAGAAAACACATTTCAGCCTTCCATTTCATGCTCTTGTTGCTTCTACAAGGGCAGGTGGAGCCTAGCCATTTGGTGCCAAGATATGCCTACAAGACACCCTAATCAGACATTGGTGCTTTTAACATTACAATTAAAGAAAAGTTATTACCTAGTCTGGTTACATTAGTTACTCACTGGGTCCAATTGCATATCATCAGGAGTATCAACAAAATTATGGATAATCGGGGGTTCTGAAAGATCTTTAGGTTCTTGCTTATAATGGCATAACGCTATGACCCAATCCCCAAATTTTTGGCAAGAGCATTTGAAGGTGAGCATAAGAACTAACACAATCAATGCAATGGCCCCTGTGATTGCGCCCCCGATAATTTCCCCAACATGATTTTGCCCAACATGATTTTGCCCTCCATAGTCTCGATCACTACATGTGCTACAAGAGCACACAATGCTTTCAAAGGCGTCTATGGTATCAATTTGATTGCAAATGCCTCCATTAGTCGGTGCTATACTTGATCCACAACGCTCATCGGCAGCAATAGGGTAACTTGCATTCTGTGAACATCATGCAATCATGAACATCAATAACAATCATGTGATGTTCACATCCCATCCAAAGACAAGACATGAACATTTTGCTAACTTTCAAAGTGATATATTGTTTTAACCTCATTATTTAATCCTAATATATTCCCACCCTAGACACCATGAACTATATAGTGACTTGTAGCAAACAAGTTTGAAACCATGTTTATTTTTAGGGTTTGTTAGAAATCTTGCATTGTGAAGCCAAAGGATATTCATATGTTGGTTATTTTTGGGAATGAAGTGAAAACCTAAGTCACCTACTCTTTGTTGTAGGAAATAAGGACTAAAGAGCCAAAGTATAGTCGATTTTACTCACCGCAAGGCTACAATTTTGGTTGTTTAGAGTAACAATAGCGGGTTGAATATTCCCTTGATTTGTCTGATTCTCCAAAGCTTGCCTTACCAATTGTGTGATGTTGCCAAGCTCATCAATGTAAACATCTATACCCACAACTCCCAACAATTGCCCGTCGGATCCAAAAGCTGCTTTCAAGGTTACAAGCCACAATATGCCCCACGCTTTAGTCCAAATCCAAGGCCCGTCCATGAACAACAATGAATTGAAAATTCCATTGAATAACAAGTCGAACACACTCCATATACATCTAACAGTTTCTTTGGAATATAACTCCTGATACATATGACACCATGTACATACATACTACAGATCATATGACAAAATGCTGGGAAGGAGCTTTTGTAGCAAATTGGTGTAGAAATAGTTCAAATAAGGCCAAGAAGAAACAACAAAGGATGAGATCCATGGTGCCCAATTTCGACCCTCACCAAACTACTACCCTTCAATGGATGGCACCTTTATACATGTTGTTATTGCAGTTATTACAATTTTCACAAGTTTTTTTTTTTCTAAGGTCATGAAAGCAAGCAAGTAATTTTCCAACTTTTGAAGAACTGCTTAGTTACCCAATTTTCCCGAATTATTGTTATTTTCGGTACATTTAAGTCATGCAAGGTGGAAACTATGCTTCTTCAAATGTTTTGCACCTTGTGAACAATAAAGACTCCCAAATCAACAAGTTCTTTGAAAAGAGAAAAACAGAGTTGGGTTCTTTTGCTCTTGCCAGGATATGTGACAGTAGTGATATATCCGCCGACCACATCATCGTTCTGATAAGGGCTGGTCCACAAAGGTTTTCCTTGCACTTGACTAGAAGCCATCTGTGCTGAAGCAAGGTAGGAGAAGTATGATCGGACTGCATATAGAGGATTGGTTATATCTTGCTCGATCACCTCAAAAGTGCCTCCTATCCAGCATAGACTACTAAGAAGGGAATTATTGGAAAGGTAAATGTCCCCATCATTAGGTGGGGGGAGTTTGTAAATGAACACTTTAACACCGGGTGCTAGTTGGGTTTGGGGGAGTATTACAGTGCTATTGAATGCAAATCCATCTGTGAATATTATGATAACCTGTAGCCAACCATTACACAATTGCATTGTCAATAATAGCATTTGAGTATCTATGATGACTTCAAATGCTTTGATTAACAAAAATCAAATAAAATCAACATTTGGGACCATGATATAGGGCCTATGAGCCATTTCTAGTTGCTCTTAGATTGAAAAAGGGATTGCATCACACTGTGGCCTTGCCATTTACACTAAAAAAGTATCTTAAGGCAAAAGAAGAGTTATGGAAACTCAAATATTTCACCATGCAAAAAATTGTCTCAAAGAAACCAAAATCCTTCAAGATATTATAACTCTATAACTAATCCCAAGTTTCAATATGAGCCAAAATATCATCTTTCAAAATCCTCATATTAAAATAGACCTATTATTATTACCTAGGGGCCAAAATCCCTTAAGCTATTGTAGTCTATAATGATTCTAAACACAATATCCCTGTCTTAGTAGGCAAGGCCAACAAACAATATCTAAGAACCAAGAGCTGTCTCACAATTTGGTCATAACATGACAACAGAATGTGGTTTTCACCACACAAATAGCCACGGGTCCTGACAAGTGAGAGGTAAACTTTGTGAATTCATCCATTACAATGTACAATTTATGTGTTGTTTATTGTGGTGCATAGTACATTAAAATGACAATTTGATGTTAGGTAATGTCACTTTTGTGGCATGTTAGGGTAATGCCCACAAAGGTTTCATTCATTAGGTGATGTCAAATTGTCATTTTAATGTAATACATGCCACAACAAACACCACATATTGTACATTGTAATGGATGAAACCACAACGTTTAGCTGTCATGAGTTGTGGCTTTTTATGTGAGAAAAACCACATTCTCCTATAACAACATTGTTAGTAGAGCATCTTAACTAATAGTAGTACAATGGCCTGTACATACAAGTACTTTGGATCAAGAACAGCCTTAAATTAGGGTAAAATTGAGTTTGGACCTCTGAATATGTACATGATAAGAGTAACTATATAAGGTCCAATGAAAGAAAATGACTACTTTTGATTGGCCAACCATAATGATTGACACAGGTGGTGGCACTTTATACGGTCCAATTTTTTATGTTCATGGGTGGCCATGGGGGAAATAATTAACACCCTTGTGTTAGCTGTGGTAAGTGGTAACCACTTAGTACAGGCCCAATAGAGGGTGTGGGTAGAGATGCCCTAAGGACTTGATTCAACATCCCAATGTAAAAGTCCAAACTTTCGATACTTGCTTCCACAAATATATGCAACATCTCATGTGATTGAAGCTGATGCTTACCTTCAAGGCATCACTATTGCCTATAAAGTTTGAGAGAGCAGATTCAATTGCAGCTGTCAAGTTCGAGTTGCCTGCTTCGGATGCACCTTGAATGTTGTCTAGTGCAACCACCAATGCATTCAACTCAGTGCCATTGGCTTCAACCTACAAAACACAATGCCATACAATTGATGTACAGCTCTAAAGCTTGTGATCATAAAGTCCTTTGTCATGCTAAGTTTCTTCAAGCCCTATGCTACAATTGGCTACAACTGAGGTGCAATTGAGGGTGATAAGCCATCTTGAGTGCAAGAACTTCTGGCTCCCATATTACCAGGAACTGCAGAATGAGACTCATAGAAACTGCACGTAGTTATAAGTCATAAGTTGTCAATTTGGACCATTCAAAGAAATTTCATAGCCACACTGTTCAAATTGTCGGACATGCTAACTTTGGACTTGTTCCTAGAGACAGGTGAAGAGACTCCCAGCCAAGCTAATGGGTTATTAAAAGAACCACATCTAGGCAAAGTCAAGCATTTAGAAAGATCTCAAGGAAGGCATAAATGTAAAACATTCAACTTACAGGAGTATTAAACAGTGGGACAGCTCCAACACTGTTGAATGGAATGATGTTTACATGGTCCTGGGGAGAGATAGTTTGGAGCAGAGACTGTGTTATGTTCTTTGCTGCACCAAGATAAGTGATTGGCAATGGGAATCCAAACGAGTCAGGTAGTAGGTTTTGCATCGAAAGCCCATTATCGATGAGCACAACCAAAACCTTTGTCACAGATATGGCTGCTGTATACCTATTACCAAGCAATCATGTAACAATTAATACTTAAGAAGAAGATTTGGTCACATATTAAAACCAATCCTAATCACCCACCCGGATCGTTGTAGGGTCAGTACACAAAACAATAGATTTCCAGAATTTTAGTGGAAACATTAGAATTCTGGCATAAAATTCAAGAGAAGTTTTTGAGATGAACTAGGATTTAAGGATTGTTAGGGTTCAAAATTTGTGTCAGCAATGGGTAAAGGAAGGACATCCAAGTACTATCATCTCAATCAAACAAGGTACAAGTTCCCAATGTTCTTGAGAATTATCACTAATACCTAACAAAGTTAAGTTGCAGTTTTAATGCAAATGGTTCAGAATCTCTTCGCAGATCATGAACTTAGATCAAGCCTAGTCCTCCGGGATGTCACTCTTTGCATCTATTGGGTATCGCTACATTTGCAGGGTATTATTGTTACCTAATTATAAGTGGGATCAAAGTCAATATCCACTTTTATTTATTGATGAATATAGTACATTTTGGTAATTGATAAGTATATAAATTTAGGTATATGAATGGAAAAAACCAACCTTTAACTTTGTTTTTCAAATGCTTTATTCTTTTCTTCAATGAATATTTTCAAGATTTTTCATGGACCTGACTTATTTGCTAATTTTTTATAAAATTTATCTCCGACATAATAAATCAATACCTTACTTTTTGAACTGTTGTCATTTTCATAGAAATGTAAGAGGCCATCCTGTGCATCCGTCTACCTTACACTATCTCAATAAATTAAGGCTTTGGATATTCACACTCAAGACTTATGGTGATATGTCTTGTGTTCAATACTCGGAGATTATTTGAAGTTGATTACATATTTTCTTAAGTGCAGTGGAGGGTTATGCTCAAATCTCTCATGCTCCTAGGTCATATTTTCAATTCACTCAACAGACTTTTGAAGATTAAAAAAATGTCACATTCTAGTGAATAGATCTGTGATCTTGATGATCACAGACATGCAGGTTTAGGGTTTAGGGATGCACCAAGGTCGGATGCGTGGGTCAAAACTCAAACAATCAGAGCTGTTGTCAGCCTGCACAACAGTTAGTATCCAGACTCTGATCAGTTTCCTGGAGTTTTCAGCTTGCACAATTACATAGATGCTTTCATCTGGCACAACAGCTGCCACCTAGACTCTAATTAGCTTCCTGGAGTATTCTGCTAAATGCTCCAGGAACTTCTACTTCACAAGTCTAAATCCAAGATTTGGATCAATATATATCCAAGTATAAGATTACCACAATCTAGCAAAAGCATTCTGGGAAGAGGTCATGCCTTCTTGCCCTACATAGTAGTTTCCATAGTAAAAAAATTGCTCTGTGGGTTTGAGCAGACATGCACCTATATTTTTCAATCAAGTTTGCAGCATTACATATTCTACAGCAACACATCCAGTGAGTTTGTTATACCTGATTAGTTATTGCATTCTTAAGGAGAAAAAGTTGCCTCAAGAACATATGTGTGCGGTTTAAGCTAAACATGGAAAGAAAATATATGAAGGTTGTGTCCTCTCACCCTTCCAGGGAATGAACGAAAAGTACCATCAACAGCACCATAATACACAACAGTGTAATTATTGGGGACAGAGATGCTTTGAAAGGTTGAGTCCAGCAACCTCTGACTACAAATGCTGTTGCCCATCTCTGCTGGCACATTTGCCAAAGACGTTCCTGGAGGAAGACTGAAATTACAAGCACACACACACTGCTGTAAGAGAATGGTTACATAGTTAGTGGGCTACATGTTACCCACAAATATTGCCAACCCTAGCGGCTCCATGACAGATTCAACAGCTTAATCAGCCATCTCAAAGTTTGAAAACCTAATGGCATTAGCGATTGAATGTTTTACACACAAAATTACATACATTCAAGCTCATGGGACATAGAATCTTTTCAACAAGAAATTTCTTTAAGAAACAAAAAATGCAAATGAAACTATAGATCAATATCTTAAACTAGGAACATGGTCAAGGCAAAGCTAAGTTCATGATATTCTTGGCCCAAGGAAGGCAGATGTTCCTATCTATCTCCAGATCTGTCACCTGACATGACTTATGCTATATTCTGCACGTAGTTGTGTGCAATTGCTGCCACCAGATGCTGCATTGCAATACTTATTGTTTGGCACATCCACACACTGGAAATTGTCGCTAAGTACAGTTGAGCACCCATGTCTGGAGCAGTTAGCAGCGGCACTGCATGTTGCCACAAGCTCTGCTCATAAACCAACCCAAAATAAACATGATTTCAAATCAACTGATGGCGGTCTTGAGGCAGATTGCATGAAATCTCAGGCATGGTTCCATAAAGTAGTCAGAACAGTTTATGCTCATCACATTCCTAATTACAACAAAGAAATTAAGACTGATCACCCTCTAGAATGATGCTCATGGGGTATGCAAGAGCTGCAATCTAAGAGCAACTGCACCAGTGCTCAGTATGTGAGTAGTGACCCTGCAAGTCATAATTGGATGAAGAAAAGTCAGAACATGCCAGTTTGGCTCAGCAAAATGGCTTTGACCGAGCAATTTTGCACAAAAAAGGCATAGCAAAGCCTAACACCTACTAGAGCCGAGTGCAATAAATATGAATCTGACTGCTGCTCCTGATCTGATTGGCCAATCGTAAGGATTTTGATCCAGGTGGTTTGCTATTAGTAGTCTCCGACCTATTTTCAGTCCCAGTTTTAGTTTTATGGGTGAGGTTGGAAAAAAGTGAATAACTAAACTTGGATGTGAGAAATATTTTCGCAAGGTCACATACTGAGCACTGGTATAGATTCTCTTGAACACTTGAACACCTAATCACTTGCAAAGGTGCAGCAGCAGATCTTGCGCAGACTATACAAACCATGAGCACTAGTATTGTCCACCACTGTAGGGTAGAGACTTCTTTGATGTCACTTCCCCTTTTTCTTGAGGTGTTAACATAGAAGATTGATGGTTGGTAACTGAGTTGCCAAGTTCAGCATACCACAAGTTTGAATATCATTCAGCTCCACCTGCGCCACAATTTGCTGTACTTGTTTCTCTTTCTCCGCAAGGTAATCACTCCCTGCGTCCCCTTGCACTCCTGCAACAGCCATTATAAGAGCCCAGAACGCCATGACCACTAATATTTGTAATGTAACAGGAGCTGTACTACATGACCTGAAGCTGCTACTACTGCTGCCGGCCATCGATCACTACTTGCTAAAAACTCAATGGGTCTCGAGTCCCAAGCAACAGCCCCTCCCCCAATTCCCCGATGATCAATGAACTCAGATGCATAGCTCCTTGTAATCCTCACTCGCAGCAGACAACAAACAAGGCGGACTTCCCATATGGACTGCAAAACAAAATCCGCAAAATATACAAAATTGTCGACGAAAACGGTGCCTCTCTTTCTCTCTCTCTCTCTCTCTCAATTTCTTGATGGCTTCCGAGTCAAAAAAAATACCGACAAAATTTCCACGGCATTGCGATTCCATCCTATTATTGGCGTCTTTTCGTCTTCTTCCCGCTCGCCGCCTGTCCCCCAGTCCCAAGTCCCGCTCCCCCGAATCTTCTCTCCGGTGGCTTTCCTACTTTTCTGGATCTGGTAAAGACATTTATGATGATTTTCATCATGTCAACGTCATATTTTCACAAAATTTCATTTCATTATTTTGAGGATTATTTAATGATGAAACTGAGCTTAGTGTAAGGTACCTATTTGTATAGTTTCAAGGGTTTGAAAATAAACCCCTTCCAAATTTGAGACCCTGGGCTGAGGTCCCATGTCTTCTCAAAAAATGTTAAAATTGACCAAGCAAAGCAAGGGTTTTATTTAAATATAGCTAGTACTAAAAGTAAAGCTGCGATTTTTTTTTAAAAATTTCTCAGTCTGCCTTTTGCCCTATTATTTTTTCAATCTTGTGATGCTGCTTAAACATGTTTTGTGTTGCTCAGGCACATGTTTCTCTCCTAACCTACCTTACCATGTTTTACACTCATAACCTCACATAACATGCCAAGTAGCAACGTCACGAGTAAAATGCCAAGTGGCATGTTTTGGCTAAAACATGGTGAGTTATGAGAGAAACATGTGCCTGAGTATCACGAAACATGTCTAGGCATCACAAGATGAATAAATTACGGGGCAAAGGGCAGACTGGGGGAAAAAAATCCTTTAAGACCCTTGGTCAATTTAACATTTTTCATGTTTTCCTCTCTTGTTTTTACAGGAAAAGGGTCTCAACATAGGCCCTTCCAGATTTGAGATCCTGACCTGAGGCCAAGCGAACGGGTCGAAATTTTGGCCTTGGGCTAGGATCTCAAAGGGGTCTATTTTCGGACCCTTTGCCTATGTAAAGAAAGGGGCTGGTTTTCCTGTTATCTTTCAGATGGCTTTCTGCCATATGCATCATTACTTATAGTAAAGGAAGGATGAGGGCATATTCGTGAGGCCGACCAAATGAAGCTTCCCTTAAATCCGTGCGTTTGGTCGGCCTCCCCTGTATCCGTCCCGTCATCCATCCAGCCGGACTC
>Ga0116227_10006483_pt1 | contig 23707 bp, 19 predicted proteins | sample S1TSphgellanicum_FD_89693 | JGI IMG/M metagenome (GOLD analysis project Ga0116227, IMG submission 89693) | Host-associated microbial communities from peat moss isolated from Minnesota, USA - S1T2_Fb - Sphagnum magellanicum MG | ecosystem: Host-associated > Plants > Peat moss > Unclassified...
GAAAAAAATGTAGAGAGTGGGAAAAAAAGAATTGTATGTTTTTATATATCTAAATAATGAAAGAGTGTTTATGGTTTGTTGTTTTTGGGGGTGTGGGTGTGGGGGGGTGAAGCTTGTCAAACTAGTCAGCCACCCAGTCATAGCCCATCTTTAAAAACTTGGGAAGACCATGACATATACCTAGTCTTCATACTTGGTGGGGGTGCCCATTTAAAAATGTACTATAGGGCAGGTCCTGTAGGGGTGGCTCCACCTGTGAATGTGAGAAGCTGGGTAGGGCAAGCTATTGTTCTACTGCATGGTGTTGTGTTCTACAGGGGCATGTTCTAGAGCCGATTACCCCACCATTGATTCACATCTTGGGTGTATTCCCCACCATTGATTCACATCTTGGGTGTGTTCCCCACCATTGATTCACATCTTAGGTGTGTTCTGACTGCACCCAAAAGACAGATGGCTGCTTGCTTGTCCACTGAAGAAAAATCCTGAAAAAAATGCCTTCATAGGACACACCCAAACCCCTAACAAGACCTAAACTGTGGTTGAGATACTTCTTCATCTTTTATTGTCATCTGTTGGAGGTGGAAACCATCTATGTTCTTGTGTCAACAACCTTGAAGAAAAAAACAACCATCAAGCTTCAAGCCTTCTTTGGGGCCAATTTACAATGCCAATTTTTTTTCAGTCAAAGCCATTTTTTTTTCCTTTTGTTTTCCATGCTTGTACCTTAAGTCAAATGGAAACATCTAAAGCCACACCGCATTATTTCTTGCACCTAAGTTATGTAAATAATTTAATGCCGCGGCATTAAACCCTGGACCTGACCTTAGGATCTGCCCTTGGTTCACAGAGAAAAATGCCCTAGGCTACTCCGAATAGTGACCAAGGTAGGCCTGTAATGGTGGAGCCATTAAAGTTATGGGTAAAGTCAGGAAAAACACGGCACCAGAACCCCCTGTTTGGTCACATAAGGGATGAGATTTCAAAAAACAGGGGAGAAAAAAAAAATACTGGACTTCAAGAGGGCATGAAACTCAGTTTAGCAGCAAATTTGGGGATGAACTGAGTTTGCCCTATGCTTTCTTTTCCTGAACGCCTTCTTCAACCGATCACTGCTGCTGCTATGTGCACTGTAGTTATAAACGTGTTCTTGAGCCCGGTGCATTTAATCCTGAGTATTTTATACCCTTATTTAATAAAGTTTCATGACTATGAGGACAATAGCCCGGAGGGCATGAAGCATCAAATGAGGGGTGCAACTCAGGCCCAACTGGGCATGACTTTATGATAACTCTATTGTATGTAATTCCCATCTACATCCGAGAAGGCCCTGTGATATGAGCCTGGGCTAAGCAGGCGCTACTACAAAATGTGGGTGAAGTTCATTAGTCCTGTTCACTACAACTAGTGAATTCAATCAAAATTTAGTGAAATTACTTGACGTACAGGGACACCTTTTGTTGTAATGAAGAGCATTTCACAAATTAAAAATCTCATGACTCCCCAATTTAATTTGTGAATAGAGTCCAACTTGAAAATTAATTCTTAAAATGTTATGTTTTCATGTAAGAGCAGGAGTAAGAGTAGCTCTAGGTGCAAGATGCCCTCAATTGGAAATTTTGGATTATTTAAAGTAGTCAAATTCAACGGATTCAATGAAAAGTTGCTGCGGGCCCGAAAAGTGAACATATTTTAAAACCTTGGACAAGCACACTAAATAAAAAACGGTTGGTGTTTTCTTTTCTTTTTTGTGGGGGTTGGCTAGGTGGCGAGAATTAAGTTGTCTCTCATTTTATATTGTATAATTTTTCTTATTCATAGCTAGAATGTGAAAAAAAATTGATATGTATTTTGGATGTGACAAAATTCATTGAGGCCCAAATTGAAGGTGTGGTTGGAACTACTCCAAGTTAAGAAAAACATTAATGTGAATAGCTAGAGCACATGAAAAGTTGAAAATGCAAGGGGAAACACGTGGAAGCAACCTTGCCAATTTTGATGCCACATGGGTGCCCAAGTGGCTCTTTAGTTCAAAATTGGCCTTGCATGTGAAGGGAATCATCACACCCTTCCATCCAAAGTGATGATTTTTGAAGGGCATTAACACTGTTGGTTTAATTAATTTTTTTCATTGTTTTTTTTAGGTTTTTAAGTTTTTATTTTTATTTTTGCCTCTCATTGTGAGCGAGCACTTAAGAAAATCTACCTTTCTTTTGGCAAAATGCATTGGGTGCGAAGGAACATGACCATTTTCTCAACTCCATTTCAAAATTCACAATTGTAGTAAAAAGGTTTGAAGTGTTTTGATGTTCATTGGCACATGGTGTTGATGGCATTTGACATGCCAATACAAAACCCAACTTAGCTTAGGTAAATGCCATTGATTTATAAACCTATAGTTGTGTAAAACTATTGGTTTCAAATTGGATGGTTAACTGTTGCAAATGACAAGATCATGATATGATGAGAAAATTAGAGGCAAATTTTTTAATTGCACTGAATATCATGCAAATTTGACTAGATCAAAATTTCTTTTCTAGTTGAATATCTAAAACTTAACTTTAGTATATGCAAATTTGATCTTCATTATGCACCAAATTGGGCTTCACCCATCCCATGGATTGTGGTCTTTTTGATGCATATGCAGTTAGGCCATAGATTCAATAGGGATACACCTACTTTGTTTTATGTTCATGGGGGAGAGCACACGACCACACATGATGCAGTTCGAAATATTTTTTGCCTCCATTGTTAGGGATGGCATGTTTTATATTTTGCACAAGCAAACACATGTTTTTTCAATGCCATTTCTCCAATCATCATGGCGACGAATGAATATTGTGTTTACAGCAAATGGTATGTGTACTTTGGTAGACATAATCATTGCTAACTAGATTCATGCAAATCTTGTTTCACGCAATGTTTATTTTTGGGGAATGGTTGCGTTGCAACTCAAGCAAATATTGCATCATATTACGACTGACACCTTGAATATGACTTCATCCTTTTAATAGTATAAATATTTGGATGTTTACACCAATAGGCGAATGACTTCCTTCATCGATGTGCTAACATGACATAGTCAATAAAGGGCTTTAGAGGTCCTCCTCTTTTGATTATACATGCATGTTATAGGCTTAAGGTGTTAGTGACTTTTTAAAGAGTTCACATTGCCATTATCTTTTATTGAACAGTTGTGGCGACTGGAGAGGCTTCTTCTAGGCTTGGTGTTTTTCCAGTTTTTTGGCCATTTCTTTGCACAACTTGTTTCATGCTACTAGTGATGGGTTGAGGTCCTAGGTTTCATGTTTTCTCCTTTTAGGGCTCCCCACTATGCGTTTTGCACTTTTGGGTGTGTTCTTTTGTTTGGACTTTAGTCCTTTCTTTTATTTTCTCTTGTTCCCTTATGGGGTGTTTTTCCTTTATTTATTTATTTATTTTTTAATGACATTAGAGTGTTTCTAGGTATGCTCAAAATGTGACCATGCATGTTAAAATTGGATGGAAAAAAATAAAAGATATGTTGGTTTGGCTTAATAAAATGGTACTGGCCCAACAATTTTGCACATTTTGTTGAGGTTGGTAAAAGGCACAACAAAGTTGAACACCCAATATGATGTGATAGTCAATCCTTATTTCTGATTGGTCGAAGTGGTTTGTTATTAATAATTTTCACCTATTTGTAGTCTCAATTTTAGTTTTATGGGTGGGCTTGGAAAAAGTAAATAATCAAACTTGAAATACTTGTGACGAGTCACGTATTAATCATAAATCATGCCCAATGGTAACAGTAAAATGCCATGTATAATATTTTTGATGAAGATTTACAACTAAACACTATGAAATTTCTTGGGGTTGATAAAAGTGCACCTGTTTGTAAGGTCGTCAAGAGGTCTAGGAAATGATTATTTTTTATTTGTGAATTATAATGATTAACCTAAGGAATGAGCCTCAAATAGTCATTCACTTTGTTCAATATATATTTGCAAGTTTAGGGGTTGGGAATGAAGAAAAGATTAATGTTGTAGGTTGGAGGTGCTAAATATTGATAAATGATGATGAAACTTTGCTAAAGTTTATATAAAAAAAAAGCACCCAAGAAAGGGAAAGAAAAAAAAACAAGGGGCAAGGATAAAAGTCTAGGCAAGCAAATAGCCCAAAAGAAACATGCCATTCATAGTTTAAAAATTTTCAATAGTAGTTTATTCCAATTGATATGTGTAAATGATGAAATGGGACTCATGTTAAGAATAAACTCATGCATCAAAATATTATGTTAAAATTTCATGGTCAAATCTTTGGTATTCAATTTGTTATGGATTTTAAAAGTTGTACAAAAACACCCATCCGGTCAAAGATAAATTAAATGGATTCAATACAGCTTGATATAATGTCCTTTATGAATAAATGATTCAATGGTAATGTAATATTGTGAAAATTTGATATTAAATAAAACAATTTGAAAAGATTTGATCATTAAATTTGGAGTGTATATCAAGTATGAAGCTTTTGAAGGAAATCCTTCATTTGTTGAAAATAATGATTTAGATGCTCATATTTCAAATATAAAATTATCATAAAATAAGCTAAAGATGCTTAAATCCTTATGGGAAAAAATCTTATAACACCTTGCCACATGGCCCATTTGATTCAAAATATCTTGTTTTTGCCTGTTTTTGTCATACTTTCCTAATGTATTTTATTTCATAATCGATTAAAAATGGACTGTCATGATGTGTTGTTTCTGTTCCATCCTAATGTGCTTTCACCCATGCTATAAAAGGAATGGTTGTCTAATTTTTCTAAAATAATCTCTTGAAGTTGATCTACTCCCTTCTTTGCAAACTGTTCGAATGGGGGAAGACATTCTCTTACAACAAAGGGGGGAAGTTCTCTAGATAGTTTCAAGTGCGCTTGGAAGGGGAGCGAACCCGAATTGCTCGCCCTAATAGCCTCCAATAAAAATCTAAAGGCAATGACACATGTTCCTAGTGCCCAACTCCCCAAGAAAGCCATTAATGTTATGGTCTTTGCAAAGATGAAACCTACACCTCCACTGGAAATGGGGATCAAAACTTGTCGATGCACCAAAGGGCCCTTTAAACACTCAAGAGAACCTAGGCCTAAAAGCCTTTTGAAAACTTGTAAAAGGATTGAGTTGAAAGAAACAAGTTGGTGTCGAAAGCTTAAGAGGGGCGAGAAAGCATGAAGCAAATAAAAAGGTCTCTTTGCATTAGAAATTTGGAACCTTCATGTCACATAGGCCAATGAATCACTGCACCTTGACATGGTCTTTAGTCGAGTGGAAGATGGCTTTGGCAATTCAGTTAATTGGCTGAAAAATTAACATCAAATTATGTTGAAACATGGAAATTCCTATGGCAAGAGGATTCGAGAGTAAGGGAGTGTTTTAGATTTGAAGGAAAGGACTACAAAAACAACAAACCATGCACCATGCATTTGTGATGACTAATTAATTAAATTTCTTTTAATGTGGTATGTGAAACATTTGTTTTTATTAAATTGAAGCAAGTTGTAAAAGAAACCTAATCATTTATTCAGAATACTCACATGCAAAATGATGGGTTGACATCATTCGATGTAAGTAATGCAATAATGCAAAAGCACCAAGTAATTTCCATGGGTATTGAATGAGTTAAATGGAATAAAATAAAATAAAATAACCTTGATGGGTTCATTCACAATTGGGGTACCAAAAAAAGGAAAAAAGACTTTTGTGGGGCTACTTTTTGCAAATAACATTTACTTGAAACAAATTTAAGTGTGAAAAATTGATTAGTCTAATTTAAGATAACTCATGTGATAGTGGCGAGTTTTCATATTCATACATAATTGTGTACAAATATTTTGGTTTATAGCCAAAAATACAAAAAATCCCAAAATGAGTTTCAATGGACAACGAAACATGTTTTTTGGCAATAATTCCTACACATGTGACTTGCACTTAAAGCAAAACATTTTGAACCCATTTCACATTATTTTTTGGTCAAATGGTTTAAAAAAAAAGTCCTTTGCCTTGTAACCCTTTCTTTCAAAATTTCAAGATTTGACATTCTTGCATGATTTGGTTTTTCATCAAGTTCATCCAATGAACATGTATTTTCATAGAAGGGGGTGGGTTTTCATAGTACAAAAAGTTTGAAATCAATTGTACGATTTTATACATTTCTTTTGATTCCTTTAAAAAAAAAGTGTAGTTTAGACACTTGATACATGTAGTTTATAGGACTAAAAGGACATTTACATAATATCCATATCATTTAAAAATATTTTTGTTAATTTAACAAGACATCATTTTATCTATTGGCATACAACAGTCCATTAAAACTATAATAATGTAAGACAAAAAAAATCCAAATTTGTCCTTTGCAGTCTTTAAAAATTTAGACACTCCTTTAATCTTTTTGGTACCCCAATTGTGAATGGACCCTAATAGTATTACAAAATAGTAGATTAATCTAGTGCATTTGCATTACCTTGATTTAGGTAATGCACATGGGAATTAGGTTGGATATGTTATTTTTGGTAACACATGAAAGTATTGCACTAATGAAGTAGATTCAAGATGAAATAATTATTTCAATTGGGCTTAAGGGTATTATAAAACAACAAACTAATCCAGTACATTTGCATATTCCCGATGAAGGTAGTGCATGTGTTAGATATGACATTTTTTATGTGTTCATAGGGTATTGCACTAATAAAATAAATGAAAAGAAATAATCACAACTAGGTGTAAAAGGTATTACAAAACAATAAAATGATCTAGTGCACTAACATTACCTTAAATGCACGAACATTATCCTAATGAAGGTAATGCATATGGGAATAAGGTTGGATATGTTATTTCTAGTCTGTTTTCATGGTATTGCATTGTTGAATTAGATGAGATGAAATATATTAACTTTTGGATGAAGGTGTTACAAAACAATAAAACAATATAGTACATTTGCATTACCTTAATGAAGGTAATGCATAAGTGAATTAGGTTGGATATGTTATTTTCAATGTGTCCTCAAGGTATTGCATTTTTCAATTAGATGAATGAAATGGGTGGATGCATGTTACAATGACCTACACAAAAAACTATGACAATTTGATAATTTTTAGTACTTATCCAAGTTTCATGCATAATGGTAGAAATTTGAAAAATAATTTTCACTGAAATTTTGTAATAGATGATTGTTTATATCCCAATCTACCATTATGTTGTGAAATCAATGCACATATGAATGACATAATAGTCCAACAAAGTATTATTTTAATTTGCAAAGCCTTGTCACATTTTTACAATTCCAGCAAAAAGACTAAGAAGTACTTATTATATTTAATGATATTTTTTTTCCATGAAACTTTACACATACATAAAAGAAACCATAAAAAACAATCTTTTCGATCAAAGTTTTCAATTTTTTTAAGGTCGTGGAATTTAGATCAGATGATTTTTAAATGTTCATTAATACATTAATGATCTATGGTATGATTATGATTTTTTAGGTTGAAAAATGTTCTTCCACTAAAGATTTACTTGGGTTAAGTGTTTTTTTCATCATTTCACTTTGAAGTTTTGAATTTAAAAAAAAGAAAAATTGCTATCAAATAAAGGTTTTTTTTTAAAAAAAAATTATTGGTGTACATTTACATAAATATACAATAATATTTCAATTTCATCTTCATAATTCTTGTGACGTCCTTTAATTTTAAAGCCCAAATCATTTGTATGTGATCTTCAAAATAATTCAAAATGAGTCAAATCTTACATGTTGTTACTTTTGATATTATATGTAATTCCAAATTTTCCTTGATTGTGTACACTGTAGTGTGCATTCACCCAAATAGATTAACCTTTGGGTGAAAATATTGCACAACAACAAAATAATCCAATGCATTTGCAATACCCTAATGAAGGTAAAACACAAGTGAATTGGGGTGGATGTGTTATTTTCAATAAGTTCATAAGATATTGTGTTGTTGAATTGGATGAGATGAAAGTAATTTCATAGGGTTGAAGGTATTGTATTAAAGCTAAAACTTGTTTTGCTTATGCATTACTCTAATGAGGGTATTGTGATGAGGGTACAATATAATATTTTCCCATTGTGCAATACCTTGAAGATAGCTTGCAATGATTGTCATGTTTGAAATCTAATAGCACTGAAGGAATGCAAAGAAGGTATTTGCAAAAATGGTTACATTACTGAATTAATGTGGCTTGAATAAAAATATCAAGTTTTTCTACAATACCTTCATATGGGTGTTGACAAGTATTTTAATTCTTGACTTTTATAGGGCTAAAGTGAAAAAATTCAGTTTAGCTGCAATATCCTCTTTTGGGTCATTACAACATTATTTTTGGCAGTTACGGAGTTGCAAGGTCTGACATAGGTAGGAAGGGTGCCAAAATAATCTACATGTGGTATATTACAATATCTTCATTGGTCTGTGTCCTCATTGCCTTGGTGGAGATTTAATGTGTAGGTACACAATTAAGTAGGTAAATGGGTGGGTAGGTAGATAGATGTGTCGGTGGATAAGTAAGTAGTTGGGTGGGTGGGTGCACAAGCAGGTAGGTGGGGGAGGGAGGAGGCCAGAGTGCATAGGCAGGTAGTCTAACTGTAGGTAGGTAGGTGGGACAGGGAGGGACGGAAAAAGTACATCCATCAATGCATCATCCATCCACATTGGTACACTGGTGGGGTGCTCGTTCACTCTAGCCCTGGTTCACCCAAGGCCATGGGTCACAAATAGAATCCAGGAAAAAGGTCCCAGTTGAACCACCACTGGCTACAACATGTCTCACCCTATTGGATGAGAACCCTGTATATATATATATATATATAAACAAGGATGGAAATTCATCCAAAAAAGTGGGGGGCAAATGTCTAAGCAAATGTAGACACATGCAAGGAAAACCAAGACAATCACAACAGTAATAAATAATCAAGCATTGTCTCACCCTATTGGGGCTTGACTTATGGGTCACAATATAATCCCCCCTTGTAGAACCCATTAGCACCTAATGGAATGGCGTCCCACCCTATCGGTCTTGGTCAGCAGAATATATAATCTGTGGAAATGGCCCTGATGAAACCCATTTACCACTTGAGAAAATGCGTCTCACCCTAATGCGTCTCACCCCTAAGGTGTTGTAAGCATAGGTTCTTGTTTTCTCATTTGTGTTATTAATGTAGTGGGTGGTGGAGAGATGATCGGTAAAAGACATATATTAGCCACATTTGGGCTATAAAAACAGGAAAAGAGAGTTTTTAATAATAAAAGGTTTAAAAAAGCATCCAAGTCATGTTTTGGGCATATTCCAAAAATTGGCAACTAGTAAGTAAACCCATAACTAACAAACACAGAATTCTAGCCACTTTGAAAAAAAAAACCAGAGAAAAGGGCAGAAAAGCCAATTGGCTAAATTTAGCCCTGGAAGTAGTTCCAATGTGGAATAGGATGTAAATATATAATCTAAAGCAAAAACATAAAATTGCAATTGACTTTGAATGTACAATTGGTAAGAAGTTACTGGCACCTCGTGTTTCTAGAATGTGCTTTCTCTTGAGGGAAACCCAAAAAAAAGAAAAAAAAAAGAACCTTCCTGCAAGTAATTGAGTAATTGGGACTGAAGGACGGTCGTCTTGGGACTGAAGGACGGGTCGTCTCGTGGATGGTGGGTCGTTCCGGAGAGGAGGGTCAAGCAGCGAGGATCCGGTTGACGTAGCAGAGAGGCACGAGGACTAGAGAGTCTCGCTGCTTCTTCTGCTTAGCTGCAGGAGAATTGCTGCCTCAAATGTTGAAGCCATGAATTGCAAAACTGCAGGTCCTAGCTAATTAGATCAAACATAAAAATACAATCTACATAATATAATATAATGTAGCTGGTTGGTCTTCGAGTCTACTAGGTCTACGAAGACTGAGAATAGCCCGGATTCAAACCCCCAACCCAACTGTGCAAATTTAATAAAATTATAAAAGATGTAAATATAAAAAACCCAGAAACAGAAACAGGTCTTCCAGCAACAGCAGCTTCAAATATTATCAATATTTGGGTTTGTAAAGAGTTGGAGCTGATCTGTAGGTTGCTCATGCTCGCAAGAGGTGAAATCGGCCTAAGATTGTAAATGCAGTCAGTAAGTACAAAGTACTGCTGGGACTCTTTCCCCCCAGTCTGCCCTTTGCCCCCATTCATATTTTCTAAAACAAAATTGGATGATACTGAGGCACGTCATTTTGCACTCAAAATCATTCATGTTATGAATGTTCTCAAAGGTCACAGAACATGCTCAGTGACATGTGAAGTGCCCTTAACACCCATAACATGTCCCAAACATGGACTTAAAGCGTGTTCAGGTATCACAAGGTAAAAAAACAAACAGGGCAGACTGAGGGAAAGAATTGCAGCAGTACTTTTTGTACTGACTGCATTTTCCCGCTCAGGCAGGCGGGCAGGCAAGCAAGCAAGCAAGCAGTCCACCCAATTGACTTGTGTGTATTAACAAGTCAAATTGTCTCTCTAGCTACTAGTACTGTAGCTAGCTAACTGTTCATGATCCTAGCTGCAGCTGCTTTTGATCAGCAGCTTTCTTCATAGAAAAGGGAAGCTGATAATTAATAATTTAAGCTGGTCCAGTTTAATAGTAATAAATCTAGTTGCATGGCAGCTAATTCACAACTGTTGTAACTTCTTCTAGCCACCTAGCTACTCGCTAATTCAGAGCTCTTTTTGTTTTGTATTGATCCACCGGCCTAACTACGTCTAGTGTAGATTCAAACCTGTATAAAGTTCTTGTTGCTTTCCTTTGATGAGAGTTTTGTTGGACCAGCTCTGCTGAACCATGTTAGCCTCTACAACTATCAAGATTTAACTGGGCAGCTCACCTAACACACCTCTGCAACTACTAGTGCAGCTAGCAAGTAGTGCAAAGAACAAGTCGGTTAAACTTGTTCTCTAAGCAAGCAAGCAAGCAAGCAAGCTGCTGCAGTTCTTGAGATTGTGTTATCTGTTGAATTGCGATCACGAACTTCATGAAAGGAAGACTGCGTGCAAAAGTTTTTAGCTTGATCGATGATGATGAATTACTATGCATCATAGTTTTTTCTTGGAGGTAATAATTGGGTCTTAATCTAGATCATGTATTTGTTGTCGACGCGGTAGTGACAAGTCTCGTCGATCGGTAAGTTAGTATCATAGATCACATGCTCCGGCTGCAAGACAGTTGAATAGGAAAGACATATTATAGGGTAATCAATCCCATGGTTCTGAAGGTTTGGCTAATGAAGTTTTGGAGTACAATATTTTCTTTCTGAAATTGGAGCCCTGCCAAAAAAAGAAAAAAAACAAACAAAACCCGGACTCGTAGGTGATTTCTTCCCCAGGTACTTCTCATCACCTGCACCAAATTTTTTGTACAATAGATCTTTGAACAATATTTTATATATATCAGAACTTTCCCCCAGAAACAATTTTCTTCTGATCTAATGAAGAATGATCAATAGATTGTGCCCTGCGGCTTGCAGGTGCCTAGGTTGAATCCTGATGATGAGTTATCTAGATCTAGCTAGACTCGATTCTCCTAGTCTGATTTCATATTAGAACTCCTGTGCTCAAAGAAGGTATGCAACTAGCGATGATCAAAAGCTGCTAGCTAGCTCAGATCCTATAATTTTGATTTTTCCTTTGATGATCTTCATGATCTTATCTTCTACGGCAGGATTGGTCAGAGACGGCTATATATTCCAGCTCGCAGTAGTCACGACAACAATCTTGTAGTACGGTGATCGAGGGTTCAGGCGTGTAATTTTTTATATATATGGGGTCTGCATCGCCGGCTAGTATAACTGCAGATGGTAGTGAAACAGATACAGGTGGTGAATGGGACAATATGGAAACAACGACCAGCTCGCAAAGGCCAGCTACAAAGAGCAGTAGCACTAGTAGTGCAGGGCGGGAGGACAGAGTTGCCCAGATAGATCTTTCTGTGAAGCTTGCAGAAGATGATCAAGGGATGAGTATTGAGGAGGAAGATGACGAGATGCAGCAGGTGGTCATGACGACAAGTGCTGCAGCTCCCTCGCTGGACTATCTGTCGATGATCAAAGCCAGTTTACAAGGTTCTACTGCAAGAAGCAGCTGGGAAATCGATGAGGAAGAAGCTAGTAGCCCACATCGAGCTCCTGCATCTGCTGGAGATGAGCAACAACAACACCAACAACAACCAGCTGCTGCTGTTGCTGCTGCTCCAGTCGACCACAGAGCCAGTATTAGACGCTGGCCAGTAAACGGAAACAGCAGCTTGTTCATGCACAATACGAGTGCTAGTGAGAATCGCTCGACAATGGAAGATGAAACGTCGCGGCGGCCCTCGACGACGTCACCCAAGCAGAGATCTCGCGGTTCAGCTTTGGCACTGCAGCTGCAGAACGAGGTAGGTACCCTGTAAATTCTTTCTTCAAAAACTAGTTCTATGACTGATCATCTCTTTCTAGAAATAGCTGGAATCATGGGATGATGCAAAGGCTTCATCTTTCTTGTAGCCATTTCGGCCATATTGATCCTTTAGAGTACAAGTGCTGCAGCTTGCGGATGTTGAAGCTAGGTTAGAGAAATATGTCCATGGGACTAAAGCCTACAGTTGATCTGTAATTGCATGCAGCTCAGAACAGCGCACTCGCAGATGACGCGGCTGAGTGAAGAAAACGAACGACTGCGACGACAGCTCGCTCAAGTAGTCACCACTCTGAATCAGAATCCAAACAATATGCAGGTGCACGATTCCTCTGCTGATCAGGAGGATCTGGCGCGTAGCAGGACTCCACCCAAAAGCAATTTGCGAGGTTTGGGCAAAGGAATTGGCAAGCGGCAGGCTGATGAGAATTCGTTGAGTCCAGATAGCGCCTGCATCACGGCCGCGCCAGGTCTGAGTGGAGAGGATCAAGTGACAGTTTCCAGTCCGTCAAAGCCGCAGCAGGAGCAGAAGGCAGCGTCGTCCTCGCCAGCGCCAGATGAAGAACAAGATGGCATGCAGCAGGTACAAGAAGATAATATCCCGCGATCTTCGTCGGCGCTGTCAGATGAGACGAGGCATGGATCAGCACCCGCGGCCTTCAATCACAGAAGTAGTACTAGTCCTCCGCGCCTGGACGTCGACGACAAAACTGGACTCGACCAAAGCTGCGCCCCCACTGCAGATCATCACCAACAAAAGGAAAAAGAGAATAATACTCGGCCACCCAAGAAGATGCAGAAAATAGCAACAGCAGCAGCAGCAACGTTGCCTAGTATCAAACCAGTGCAGCAGAACAATCCTCACAAAGAGGCCGAGATGTCGGAGCCGTCTACAGTAGTGCGCAAAGTTCGTGTTTCGGTCAGGACTCGCTGCGAAACTCCAACGGTAAGTAGTAGTTTCTCCAAACACAATATACCAAGGTCCAGCTCCGAAACCTAGAATTGCAGATCACGCAAACAAGTGTTTTTAGTACAAGGGAAGGAAGCATCCAAGAGCTCCTTTTGACTCCTGTTATTGCATTGCAGATGAACGACGGATGCCAATGGAGAAAGTACGGTCAGAAGATAGCGAAGGGGAACCCATGTCCTCGCGCATACTATCGCTGTACTGTCGCTCCTGGCTGTCCTGTGCGAAAGCAGGTAAGACTACCCAACTTCTGCTGCAAAGGAATATCAGGTCTCGATCAGAATCATCTTCTTCGGATCCTCTTGTCTCCAATTGAGCAAGATTTGCAGGGTTCTGATCATCGTGAGCTGCTGCTGCTGCACTTCTTTTGATGTACCCCGTGTACTGTAGGTCCAGAGATGTGCGGAAGACATGCCGATCCTGATCACTACCTACGAGGGCAATCATAACCATGCCATGCCGCCAGCTGCAGCTGCAATGGCGTCAACCACCTCCGCGGCAGCTAGCATGCTCTTGGCAGGATCTACAACCAGCTCCTGTGATGATTATCATGCAGTGGCGGCGCGCATGCTGCTGCAGGGCGCTTCAACATCTAGTGCAGGCGGGTTTCCCAACAACTTCAGCTTTGCGACTCCAGGAGCTGCAGGACTAGTGCAGCAAGCTGGTGGCTCTTGTCCCACAGCTCCAATCTCAGGCTCTATTGTTACTTCTACTTCTTTTCCCACCATCATGCTCGACCTTACTAAAGAGCCCACGACGCAGCTTAGTCTCCAGTTCGGATCTGGATCCGGGCCACCAGCTGCAACAAACGCTCAGTCCTACCTCGCGCACCCATTCGAAGGTGCTGCAGCTTCGACAACTATAGCCCAATATTCTGCAAGAATCAATGCTCCAGTCCAGACCTTTCCTAGAGCTAGCAGCACACAACTTCCGCCTCTCTTCTTATCGAATGGAAACCCTAATTACAGACCAACTGGGATGATGCAAACCGCAACAACAACTACAAGTACGCCGGATCGACAACTAGCGCCGGGATCGACTGCAAGTTGCAGCAGCTTCCAAGAGCACAGCTATAATACAGTAGTAACTAGGCATGAGCAGCCACACGCTGCATCTGCTGTACTGCATCAAGAAATGGTGACTGCATTAAGGACATCATCTTTAGCAGCAGCTTCATATAACCCTAGTGGATCAAGCCAGCAATTAGTTGCTGCAGGAGGAGCAATAGATTTGACTGCTACAACTACTGATCAAGCTGCTGCCGCTGCTTCAAAATCGATTGCTGATTCTATCAGCGCTATCACAGCTAACCCTAACTTCACTGCCGCTCTTGCATCCGCCATCACTTCTCTCCTACAGTCCAGTACTACTAATCTAACCTTCCAAACCCATCATCATCAACAATGTCAACAACAACAACAACAACAACAACAACAAGACGGAACTTCAAATCAAACAGCTGCTCATGATGGCTCAGGTGCAGCACCAGTTCAACCCCAACTAGTTTCATATCCCGGGGAATTATTAGTTCTAGCTCCTGCAGCTATGCAATTGAGATCCACTGGTACACCACCTGTCATGGAATTCAGTGATCATTCTAAGGACTTATATAGCTCAGCTTCTTCCATAGAAGAAGAAGCAGCATCAATGCTGCTGTTGCAACAGCAGGTGGCCATGCTGCTGCAGCAGCAGCAGCAGCAGCAAGAGCACCAGGAGTCACCAGCTTTCACCATTTCCAGGCTTTTGAGTTCTGCTTTACAGTTTTCCATGTCCACCCAAGAAGACCAAGGTCCTCAAACCACACAACTAAACTCAGCAGCAACCATGGGTCATCATCATCATCCATGGACACAAAATTAATTAAAATTACAAGTTTAGCTAACCTAGATCTATATTACATTAATCATGTGATGTGATCAAAATTGTGCACCATTAATTTATACCCAAATCCTCATAACTTTGCTTGTGTCCAGTTCAATTGATCAATCTCTAGCATTGATCAGTCTCTAAAATTCATTGTTTGTAGTGAACACTTCTTTTCATTGTATGATTTTTTTCAAATTGTAGAATAGACAAATTAAGTGATTTTATTTTATTTTATTTTATTTTATTTCAGGAGGGGGGTGGGGAGCAAACAAGGAAATCCTCATTGCAAGGAAATATATTTGAGGAATTTTAAATTACAAAATAGATAGGGGGTGAGATCATGCAGTTAACCTGGACACTAACAAATAATCATCTAGGAAACAACAACTAGTGTGTGTGTGCCTGTGTGTTGGAACAAAGACCTGTTGTAGCAACCTTCCTTCCTTGAGCTTGCAAATCAGTTGAGGTGTGCCATTCAGGACTAGACTTGCACACAATTCATTACATTTTTATAAAATTGATGTTGAAATTCAAAATAAGGTATTGATTATTACTTTTGGACGTAAATTTTTATTTTTTTGAAAATAAATTAAGTCCGCAAGCTCAAAAGAATCTGGAAAATAATTTATAAATTAAACCAAGCTCGCTTTTGAAAAAATATAATTAAGTTTCTTTTTAATTTATAAATGGGTTTAAATGGTTATCAATTTTCAAAGCTGCAATATTTATAACTAAATAAGAATAAATAATATTATTTTCTTATTTATAATTAGGTAACAAAATAATATCCTCTAAATGCAAGGCCATGTACCTAGAAAATATGAATGACCTTCCCACCTTAGGCCTTCCTTTCTGAATGAGAGATTAGAAGAGTCTGCACCTAATGGCCAAGGAAGATCATGCAAGATGGATGACATGTGAGTGAAAAATTGTTTTTCATTGGATTTGTGTTTTAGGACATTGATTTTTTAACAATTTTTTGTAAAAGCATAATAGTAAACTAAATTCGACATGTCATGCTCGTATGCATGGCCTCATACATGACAATCGGTTACGAGCATGCCAATCATGCCTTTAAGGTTAATGTATGTTTTTAGGTTACTGTACGTTATTAAGTTTTTTAGGGTTTCAACTTTGTTGATGGCTTTAAAAGGTCAAGCTTTTCCCTTCTTTTGTTAGTTTTTCTAGAATTAAATTGAAAAGAAAGAAAAAAAACATAATGTATGTAAATGGTGGCCATGTAATAGTCGTCGTGAACATCTAAAAATCTAGTCTGACTATGTAGGAAACTCTCCTTAACAAAACATGAAAATTTCATTTCAGCCTCTTCTTATGCATTATATATATATATGTGCGTGCATTTTTTTTGGTTGATTAATTTTTAATTTTGACTAGTTTTTTTTTTTTGTTCAGTAGATTTTATTATGGATTTATACCTTTACAACACTAAACATCACGACACTACATGTCCCAACAAACAAGCCATTAACATCATCAAGTCAACCAACTGCACCTATTTAGTTATGTACTAAACCATCATCCACATGCATCTAGCCTAATTACTTAGGAGCCATCGAATATTTTATCTAAAAATACCTTAATAATAAAAAGTTTCTCACATTTAATAGGGTTTTTTTCCTCCATTAGTAGAAAGAGAGGCCAAATTGACTCCATGATAATACGTATCCTGTAAAAGCTGTTATAATCATTAATAATAAAATGACAACTCCAAGACACCAAACCAATTCCTTGGGACTTGCATAACTTCCATAATACAAACCAGCTGCTTGTTCACACCTCTCATATTAATGGACACATAATAATGAAATTTTGGAAACACATGCAAACACTCTCTTACTATTTGCTGGGCCGAAGCACGCACCCACAACAACAACACGATTGAAGAGCTTGTTTTCCTGCCAACAAGCTCAACCAGTTAATTTGAGAGATTCGAGTGTTTTAACCCCTAAACATCAGCACAATGTGAATTTACACTTTAAAAAAAAAAGCAGTCCACATTGGGCGTGTCTGACTTTCAGGGGTTAAACATGCCTTGAGTTTAATTAGGCCGGCTTTTTTGAGCTTTGCCTTCTCCCTGCCCTCTCTTCAGCTTCTGGGCCTCCATGTATTTTGCTTTTCATCTTACCTGGATGGTATATATTCTGTGGTAGGTAAAGCCCGAGACCATTTGGGCTTACAAGGCAGAGCCAAGCATGGGCCTGATCTCAGTAATGCCTACACCTGAAAGCTTTACCCACAAGCAGGGAAGTGGATGGGAAATCGGAAACCCTAAACCCATAATCCCAACCGTCATCATGCACTTAATTTCACACCTGTTAACATTTGACTCTGCGTACGCTTAAAATAAAAATGTGCCACGCTTGTATGGGTGTGTTGTTCATGGCAAAGGAGACCTCCTGTTGAACCTGGCAAATCCTAATGGAAAACACAGACATGGCCAATGCTTTGTGTTTGAATGAAAGCCATTATTCTATATAATGCATGGAAATGTATTGGAACTGCTTGTGTTGCAGCTATGACTGCAGTACACCTTCTAATACTGTGAACTTTCACGAAAAGTGACATTTAGCATTGACCACTGAAGTTTGCTCGAGTCCATAACCTAACTATCACTAGGTTTAATATCAATGACCCAATGTATACCCAAACAGGAAAAGTATGGAATCAAGGAAAAATAGTGAGAAATTATTTCTGTGTGAACATAAATCTTCAACCCATTTCCACAACATTAGCAGTTACCACTCATAACAATTGCGCCAGCTTCCTATCTCTCACCACCTTCACAGAATCTGCTATCAGAAACAACCCATCAGCTCCATTTTGTGGGTCCTTGGTCAGAGGGCCAGGTGAACCAGCACCCACGTTAGAGCATCCCATCAGTGCTTAGTATGTGACTCTGCACATTAAAATCCAATCAGGAAAAGTTGACATATGCCGGTGCTCAGGAAAATTGTTTTTCTCCTCCATATTTGGTCAATTTGCTCAGGCTAGTAACACAAGAGCAGTGGAACTGTGCACATGCTACAGAAGAGAGTAATAAATATGATCTGACTGGTCATCCCTATTTTTTGATTACCCGATCAAAATGATTGGTCCAGATGGTTTGCTATTAGTAGTTCCCACCTATTTGCAGTCCCCGTTTCACGTCCTTGAGTCAGGCTGTTTAATGACCATATTCATTCTAGGAAATGTTGAATTTGGACTCAGAGACCAAGACTCTTGATTTTAGTCTTGGGATGGAATATTCACCATGGTTAGAAGCAACCTAAGAAATTCAGGATTTGTTTTTTTTACCATGGTACCAGTGAGGTTGCTGACTAACCTCAAATATGGTCTCTATCATCAAGCCTCAAACATCAAGGAACCTACATAAAATACTAGCTGAGTATAGTCATTGAGTAATCCACATGGAAATTGACCTTACCTAAGTAATTCCAAAACTTCAACCCCCCTTTTTTTCTCTTTCTAAAAAGGCAGGGTTTGAGTCTACAATTCAGCTTCCTCTCTGGAGCAACAGCAGTCAAAAGCTCACCGTTCACCTCTTGTCACACTTACACCTCACAATGTCACTTTCTTGTGTTATGGTTTGAAAAAATGTCTGCATTCATCTAGCTACAAGAGTCCATAATTTGCTTAGACCTGCTTTACACCTTTACACCATGGCCAGAGCTCAAAAGCTCTCTCAGGCCCAACTTAACCCACATGTGGAAACTTCTTGGGGCAACTTCAGACCATAGCCTAATTAAATGGTTTTGTATAGGTTTAGCCTTGGACCTTTCCCATCAAGAGGCCAGTAGGTCATGCAGACTGGACTGAATATCTAGAAGGGTCTAAAGCTTAGCCCTTCACATGCATCAAGAAACACCCCATTTTTTTTTCCATCTTTTCTTGTAAAAAGGAATTGTTAGGAGATTCTAGTTAGTCATATAGTTAAGTCATAGTTAATTAGGGTTAAAATGTTTTAATTAGGTTAAATCAAATTAGTGACCAAATTAGCGATGAACTAGTTTTAATGTGAACAAGTTTAGAATATTTTGCAATTTTTTGGTATAAAGCCCAGAAGTTGTGGTGTCAAATCACTCCTGGTGATTTAAAACTTCAATCATTCCAGTGTGTTTTTCAAATTTCTAACCAGTGTGTTTATGTAGTTTTGCATTTTGAAATTTTTTTTGGTGAAAGTTTTGCGTGTTTGTGTTTGTGTTTTTGAAGCTTGAATTCCTATGTTTTGTTTACAAGTGAGCTCTTGTCTTGAATCACTAAAAGATTGATCTAGTTGTGTTGTGCTATACAACTAGATTTAGTTTTTCTTTAAGCACCAAGTTTAATTGTGTTTTGCACAAGAGTTTGATGCAATAAGTTGTTGTGTGGCTTTATTGGGATTTTTGCAAAGTTTCTTATTTGTTACTTGTGTTTGTTCTAGTGTTGTAGTTGGTAGGAGTTGCAATCGAAAGATCAATCTTGGTCTTGGTTAGCAAAAGATTTTGCCATTTTTTGCCAATTTTTTTTTTCAAAAACTCTTTGGGAATTGAACCCAAATAGAGTGGGTTTTGAAGGGAGGGTTTGCCATTGGAAGGTGTTGCAGTTTCAAGGCAAGTTCAAGAAAATGAAAAAAAAAGGGATCCAATGTGGACCTCCCCTTTTATTCATTTTTTTTTCAAAAATCTTGAAGAAAGGATAGGTTCAACACCAATCCAAACTTGTCACATTGAGGGCTTTTTATGTTTTCAAATTTTCAATTACACCTAATTGTAACCATTTCAAAAAAATTCACCAAATGTGATTTATTAGGAAAAAAAGAAAAATTAAAGGAAAGTCCTATCATCTAATTATAGGACTTCACTAAAGGTCATTTAACACATTGAAGGCAAAATGATTTCCCAATTAGTACCTTTTCCAAGAATGGTATAAACATCCCAAATGCCATCTTGTCGAACATTGGTTGCAAATTAGCAAAATGGTTATTTTTAAATATTGTTTGCACAACATACACCTAAGGCCAGCATGAACAACTACCAAGGATGGAACAATGTGGCCATTCATATTAGGCCAATAACATGGTGCACGATTATGCATGTGGTCCTTCCATATCAACCCATCTTATCCTTATGACAATAATACATTTTTAAAAAAAACCTTTTTAAACAATAAAATGATACATCCTATAATCACATCTAGAATAGTGGGTGTTATCTACTATAAATAAACATAATTTCCCAACTTGAATGTATGTATTCAAAGTCAATAACCTCCTCCTCATATTGTGGCATATATAGTAGAATATCCCAATGATGGGGAATGGCCAAATCCAAGCCATGGTCATTAGCATCACCTTTCAAAACAATCATTGTTCATATGCCTAAAACCAAATGTCTTGATCATCCAAGTTAATTACTACTACCACACCTCAACAAATCGAAGTTCCAAGTTTAAAATCATAATCAAACAAAATGAAATATAGTGAAAAGGACATAAGTGAAGTTTGTTGATTAAACCAATATCCTATTGCTTATAACCATAACAATTACGAGTCTCAAACTTATGGATGACCCACTTATAACATGCCATATTTGCACAATCCAAGCTTCACATTTTGAACCATTATTTCAACTAACCCATTTGCTTTAGGATGGTCTCATGAAATAGTTTGATTATCAATAAACATTTTTTCACATAATTCATAAAATTTCATGCAAACTTCCATCTTGATTAATGAATACTTCAACTAAAGTGCCAAATCTCTTAAACACCCTACCAAAGACTACATACATAGCTCCCTTACTACTATAATGCAACAATGGCACCAATTTTATCCATTTGCAAAAATGCTCAATCATAACCAACATATAATGGTTATGATGAATGATCAACCTCGATGGGTCAACAAAATGAAAATTCCACCAATAACCCAATATAATGGGTAATAGCTATAAATGTGGGGTTTGTGCATTGAATGATGCCCATACTTAGTCACACATCACACAAATCCAAAAATTAATTGTTGAAATTGTAATTGCATCCCATGCCACTAATATTGTGGATTATAAGTTTATCTAACCCCAAAATGCATGGCCCCAAAATGGGCCAACTCTTCATGTCATTTGAAACCTTCACACTACTTTTAAAATGACACACAATTTGCATTCGTCCATTTGTCCACATTTATAAAAGAAAGTTATTCTCCCACTTAAAACTATTTGGGCATATGTAAAACATAGTCAAATTGCTAAGGCTCAATCCCATAGGAACTTCACCCATTTGCAAATATACAATAACAACTACATCTTCATGTATATTTAGGGCAGCATCACCTTTTGGCTCCACATCCACGGAATCCTTGTTACCTATGTTGATTTGCAATACATCCTTAAAACATCCTAACAAAGTACACAAATATGTTGAAATGTGTCACCCTAATAAGGCCTTTAAATTAATATTTTCATGCCAACAACCTCCAATGGTGTCTTCTTCACTGGAACTTGGTTTTGATTGAAACCGTTAGCATTTTAATTAACTTTTCCACCCATATGCATAAAGTCGTACCCTTATAAAATAAGTGCCCAATTAGTCAATTTTCTTATGAACTAATATGATTCCATCAAGATTCTTGAAATTACTAATCCATAACCAAAATAAATGGGATACCATAAATATAACATCAAAATGATGAAATTACTTAAACAACAATGAGATATTCCCCTTCATAAAAGTTGTATTTGGCTTATCTTGTTATTGGATTGATTAGCATATGCCATGATAAATTTTTAATTACAATAATTCAATTGTGTGATCATAGCTCCCAACCCCAAAGTATTCCGATCAATGTGTATTAGAAGGGTTGTCTCCATACAAATCAACATAAAATAAATATAGAAGTGAACCAAGCCTTCAACTCTTGAATGACCTATTTTTTTTGTCTCACCCCATATGTATTTTTGGTCAATTTTCATCAACTATGTCAAAGAATTAATAATGTTGTTAAATCCTTTGATAAATCTTCAACAATAATTACACAAGCCCAAAAAAACTCATAACCAACTGACATCCAAGGGCCTACAAACACATGTGATGACCTCCACCTTGACCTTTTGAACCCCAATCCACTTACATAAACAATGTGACCCAACATTTGCTTGGATGCAATTTAAGATTGCATTCCTCAAGTCTTTTGAACACCTCTTGCATATCTTGCATGTGATCATTTGGAGTCAGGCTAAAGATAGCGATGTTGTCAATGTTAACGTTTGAAAATATTTGGTTTGGGTTATATGATGCATTGGGTATGAGAATTGTTGTTATTTTTAAGTGTTGGTGATGAAAAACGCTAAAGTATTAGCCCTAGTGTGATAGTGCATGACAAAACTTCTAAAATCTTGAAGACCCAATTAACAACCTAGTTAGGACCTTATATAGATTTCTTTGGCCGGGGTGAATGTCCCCAAAATACACTTTTAAAAAAAATCGGGCAATTCTTTAGATTGGCCCAACGGCAAGGAAGGTCGAGCTAATGATCCCAATAAGAATGCATCCAACGATGACAATGAATCCAACATCATATATGAATAAAATTGATGATATATATGACTCTTGGGCTGACTACCCAAAAGTTGAGTCTTCATTTAATGAATAATCCATTTTTCAAAATGAGCCAGCACAAGGATTTCACACCGAAAAACATGTCATGTAGATGATGACCACATCATTCTTGAGAGTGGGGCCAAGTGTAAAGCTAAAATGGGTGGAATTTTGAGAGCATTTGAACAATTAAGAATGCTTTATTTTGAGGTGGGCAAGAATTAATTAATTAATTAAGTAATTAATTAAATTGTTTTTTTGGTGAATAATCAATTTTAGGATATGAATAGATCGGTACACTAAAAGTCATTGAAAAAAAAAAAATCATTTATATATATATATATATATATGATAGTCAAAAGGGAGAATTTCACAAACGATTTCAAGAGTCAAATGGAAACAAGCAAGCAAACAAACAACACACACAGCTTCTTCCCTTCTTAAGAGAGTCAAGTCAGGCTCTTCTTCCCAGCTGACTCCTGATGACCTGAGCAGGGCCACCCTCCTGGGCAAAACACACATGTAGGGATTATCCCTAGGGTTTTTGAAGGGTCAAAGGCATGTGCCCCTCAAAACTCTTCCTATGTGAATAGGGTTTCTTCCTCCTTTGGAAGCATGAAAGAGACAATTAATTAGCCACAAAAATAATCAAAAAATTCAAAGAAAACTCAAAATAGAAGAAGAAAAAAAAAAAAAAAAAAAAAACCCAAATTTACCATTTCTCCATAAAAAAAAATTTAAATTTTATAAATTTAATTTAAAAAAATTAAATTATTTTTTATTTTTTAAAATATTTTTTTTTTTTTTTTTAA
>Ga0116227_10006485_pt1 | contig 23704 bp, 12 predicted proteins | sample S1TSphgellanicum_FD_89693 | JGI IMG/M metagenome (GOLD analysis project Ga0116227, IMG submission 89693) | Host-associated microbial communities from peat moss isolated from Minnesota, USA - S1T2_Fb - Sphagnum magellanicum MG | ecosystem: Host-associated > Plants > Peat moss > Unclassified...
ATAAAAAAAAAAAAAAAAAAAAAAAAAAAAAAAAAAAAAAAAAAAAAAAAAAAAAAAAAAAAAAAAAAAAAAAAAAAAAAAAAAAAAAAAAAAAAAAAAAAAAAAAAAAAAAAGTTGAATATTAGCAAAAGAAGCCAACCAACATTTTAAAAAATCAAATAATATCAAGACGAACTAAGTAATAATAAAAGGACCCAAATAACGACAAGAGTTGAACAACACAACAAAAAGAGCCAATTGTGCTTTGTTCTATTTAAATACCTTGTCAACATATCCTTCTTTTTGAGATTTGATAAAATGACAAGGTTTCAAGGGTTAGTGAGACCTCGCAGGTCGGATATCAATTCAAATATCAATGTAAATGATATTTGAGGATTTTGGTAGGTTTGTGAGAATTTTAGAGGACCAAATGGAAATGTGAGGAAGGGATTATTATTATTTTTAATGTTCAGCAAAATAGGGTTAGGTGTAGGCTTGAAGATTTTTTTTTTCAGGCCAATGAGATTGCTGGATTTGGTAGTCTGAAATTTGTTTCCTTAGTTATCTTGAGTGAAGTATTAGGCAATTCTAATATCAGCTATTTACAGACATGGTTCTAGCACATTACTTGTGTGCACTTTGCTTTAAAAAAATGATTGAAAAGTTTTGGCCCAAACAATTTGCCAACAAAACAAGGGGGTGTGTCACACTTTGGCCTTGCCATTTACACTAAAAAAAAAGGTATCTTAAGGCAAAAGAAGAATTATGAAAAATCAAGTATTTCACCATGCAAAAATATAATATAATGTTTGAAGAATCCTCCAAAGGAAACCAAATTCCTTCAAGATATTATTATAACTCTATCTATTATAACTAATCTCAAGTTTGAACACAACCCAAAATATCATCTTTCAAACAATCCTCATATAAAAAGAGACCTATTATTACCTAGGGACCAAAATCCCTTAAGCTACTATACTCTATAATGACTCTAGACTTGGGACTCTTGGTAGGGAAGGCCAAGAATAAGGGGCGGGGTAAATTGGGGATGCCTGTTGCCCTAATTCACAAAACGGGTGATGGCCGCCATCGCCACCTACCTGAGCTTCCTTCCTCTTCTCTACATAACACTTCTTTTTGCGCTAAGGAAGTACACTGCTACTTGAAGAAGATCGCGAAAGAAAGCGAAGAAGAAGAAGAAGAAGAAGAAGAAGAAAGTGGTTGTGGTTGTGGTGGTGGAAGTGTAGTTTGTAGTTGGGGTGTTTTGTGTGGTGTTGAAGAGTGTTTTGCGAGTTTTATTACTTGGGCGATTTTTTTTTGGGGAGGTCTGTGGGGTTTAGCTCTGTAATCTAGTTGAGGTCATGGAGAACGGGGAGAGGATGGAGAAGGATGGAGGAACGTGTGGAACGAAAAAGAAGGAAGAGTCATGGAGGTTGAGGGAGAGAGGTGAATCGGAAGAAGATTGTGCGTCTGGGCGACGGGAGTGGAAGAAGCATCGAAGAATGGAAAAAGATGGCGGTGGTGTTGGGAACATCAACAACAACAATATTCGTGGAAGAAAGGCAACGGGGTACAACAATAACCAAGAAGGGACCACAAGGAGCAAGAGGTATCAGAGTTTCGGCAGTTCGAAAAAGGATGGGAGCCAGAGAACCGTAGATGAGAAAGAGAAGCAGAGGTGTACCATATTTGTAGGTGATTTGGATTCTGCCACAACTCCACATGACCTCACATCCCTGTTTGAGAAATTTGGAAAGGTGTTAAGCTCCAAGATTAAGGATGGTCTTTGCTACGGCTTCGTTACTTTTGACACACGTGAATGCGCCGAGGCTGCTGTTGCTGTAGGCCAGAGGGAAGGTGGTATCACCTTGCCCAACAACAACACCAAGCAAGTAAGCATTCAGCATTTGCTATTGTATATCTACCTTAGAGGGTTTTAGGTTTAGCTGCAAAATGGCTTCAAGCAGTTTTAATGTGCTAGATTACAGAATGTGCTGGCTTTTTCTCTGTTGTCAAGCTTCGAGAATTGATGCAATCCTTTTTGATGCAGATACATGTGTCCTGGGCATTAGGGGCATTGCCAGATTGGAAGAAGGGAATTGGAGGTTTTGTTATCTCACCCAGTAAATCCCAACCTCATCCTCGATCTCGCAAAGGTGTGGTTAAATCTTCAGTGTTGGCAGCAGCAACTGCAGCCGCAGCTGCAAAAGCCCATTCAGTTCTTGCAGGTGTTGATATTCCACCTCCAACTCTGGACCAAGCTGTCTTCAGGGGTCGAGAAATTGTTGCATATGACGATTTGTTATAGCATTACTGACACTATTCTCCTTAGTATTATTGGTTATAGGACTATCTTCCTTCAGGAGCCAAGAAATCGATACTCTGCTTGAATTATAGCATTACTGACCATCCTACTTGGTTTTAGGGGTATCTTCCTTCCAGATTTTTTCACACATGACAATTTGTTATGGCATTAATGACACCAATTTTCTTAGTATTGTGGGTTTTATGGTTTGGTCCAGTATAATTTCACCGCTAGTTTGCTGGTGGATGCTGGCATTGCAATCCACTAAGTAGGGTTTTTGTAGAGTCAGAATGATGTTTTAACAATCTATTAAGAATTCTGTTTACGACTGAGTGTAACTGCTCATGCAGTAGAGTTTTTTACTCAATTTTCCACAAGCATTCTCAAAATGCATCCTTGGACATGTCTGTGTTGACCACAAGTTGCATTCTTGAAATGCATCATGGAACATATCTGTTTCCAATGCAACTTGCAAATTATGACACTTTTAGAGCAGGTTGCAACTTGAAAGCACGACTGAGTGATGTGCAAGTGCAACAGTTGAGATTATACCACATGCTATGCAGTAGGTTGCTTGCACAGTAGCTATTGGATTTCTCAGATTCTGCTATAGGACAAACCATAGAAAATCTGCAGAACATCACAGTAGAGTTCTTTGATCTTCTGTGCAAGAAGGCAAAACCACATCTACAGGAGAGTTGTTCTCTGTGATCTTCTGTACAAGAAGAGAAACCCAAATTTTCTCTTGCCCTAGAAATCACTGTGTACAAGAAGACGATCTCACATCATCTCACCACGTCGGTTCTCACATCATCTCACCACATTGGTGGACAAATCTCTGTTCTTCTCAAGGCAATTATCTCACATCGTCTTCTCTAACAATCTTCTATTTCATGATTTCACCTGCAGTGAATTGGGTCCTTACATATTTTAGCAGCTGACTAGCTGTTGCCTCTTCCATCATCACTAAATACCTGGTGTGATCCATTTTGCTCCCAATGTGATCAATTTTGTGACAACTTTTGGTTTTGATAGTATTAATTTGAACTTTGTAAGGCAATTAATTCTGCAACATGAGAGTCAAGTTTGTAGTTGAAACAACTGAGAGTACAAATTTGTGAAAACTTTTGGTGTGAACTTTTTCGTAGTTGAGTATGTAGGTCTATGAGGAGGCCCAATGAAGATTGTGATGTGAGTATCAAGTTCATGATTGATTTGCATTTTGTTTTTGTAACAAAGTTTGTATCTTTTTAGGAAAAAATGTGTTCTTGGAAAACACATTGCCTCTCATGAGGGTAAAATTAGCATAATTAAAGCAATTATTTGGATTGTCATAGTCACAATGTTTTTAGATTATAGATGAACTTCAAATGTAAAACCGTATTCAATATTAACATTATCAAAATTTTAATTATCCATGTTCTAATAGATTTCACTACGAATCATATTAAAAAATATGGACAAATTTTATAAAAACAAATGCAAAATGAATTTTTGAATTGATGACGTTATGATTATCACACAATTAAATTAGAAATGTGAACTTAAAAAATCCGTAGTAATTTCAAAAACTAAAACTAAAAATAAAATAAAAAATAGTTCAGCATCAAATGAACTTTTAAAGAGTGCTACACATAAAAACTGATTCAATGTAAACATTATGATTTATTTATTTTAAATGCCATGATTTTCGTCATTTTCAAGTATTCAAAAGTCATATGAAATTTTGAACCAATCACATGTCTAGTGATGTTTAAAAGGGTGGTCTACCAATGCTTTTGATTATTATTATAATTGCAAAAAAATTAACTAGTGTAAAATGTGGGCACTTCAAAATGTCGAAAGTGAGTCACCTAACAATGATTTTACCCTTGCAAAAATTGCAAGATTGATATAATTTTTTTGTTTATTTGATCCTTGCCATGATTGCATTGCAAAATGCACATAACATTGATAGTTATTCTTTTCTAGAAAACATTGATGAACATGTTGTAACCATATCAAGCGGACAACTTGTGCACACAATTTGTTTTGTTAAATCACAGAGTTTCTTTTATCTTAATAATTTTTAATCAAAAGCTACCCAGGCATTGGGTGCCATGCAGTATAGGGTTTTCAATTTTTTAATTGATGAAATATGATGACAATGTTAGAGGCAAAACTTTAGCATGTCCAAGTCCATATTTTTTGAAATTGAAAATTAGTCGAAACCATTGATACAAAAACATGACATAAAATATATAATGGTAATCCTTATGGATGTTGGTGTAGCATGCACTTTATATAAATTGGCATAAAGTGCTAATATGTTAATTTTACTTTGAGATGGATGTGATTGGACATTTGACAATGCCAGTAATTGTTGTGCACAAAATTATCATAATTGTCAACATAATTTTTACGAAGATGATATCTTGACCCACTAGAACAAAAATGGATGAGGCAATGGTTAGTTTAAAGTTATGGTGTGGAATCCCAAGTATCCATGGAACAATATATCGGACACATAATAATTTCAAAATCTTAATGTCAATTTGCAAAAGATTGTATTTTTGGAATAAGAAAAGGAGGATATTCAGTCATTGTTCAAGCTATTGTTATCATAAGAATAGGTTCATTTATGCAGGTGCAATGGGTTCAATGCATGATGTTTGGGTCTTACATAAGTTTAGTTTCTATAGGCAACCTCAATATTATGATCTTTTCAATCCACATAAAGATTGAAAATATTGTAATATGCCACCACATCTTCTAAGGACAAGCGTATCCACTATTTATTGTCTTGTATTTCAACTCTCCATCATAATAAATAGACCATTCTAGACAATAGTATAATTGGAAACACAAACAAGGAATGTATGGAAAAATGCCTTTGGCAAGTGAAAAAAACCAATTAAGAGATTCTTGACAAAAGACAAATGCACATCATGACAACAATGCTTGACTTAGTAACATGATGTGGCTGGTTACACAAAATCCCCCTTCCATGAAATGAAATAGTGAAAGGATAATTTCAACCTTGGAGGAGGAAGTTGAAGTCAGGAGGAGGAAATAATTAAGGCACAAAATGACAAAAAATCAAGAAGGAATTGTAAAAGCAAACATCATCGAGGAAATCCACTAGATGCCAATCAAGTTGTTGAAGGACAATAAATGTCAAGGAAAATTCTTATGTAGTTGGAAGTTCACCTAGGTTATGCTAGAAACACTCATCAAGCTCATGAATCTTCATGCAATTCAACTCCTAGTTCTATGATGAAAACCCAATAGACACAAACCATGTTCAATTTATTGTCTCATAAATTTGCCTCATATTAATAGCAAAAACCTTTAATAAGGACTTGCATTGTAATTTTTTTTATTGTTATCAAAATTTGAATACTAAAATATCTGTATTGAAATGTTTGTACTGAAATTTATGCATGGAAGCTTTTTTTGAAAAATGTTATCAAAATTATTTTATCGAAACCTTTTTACTGAAATGGATTACCAAAACAGCTAGAGTTATTTTTAGAATTGAAAATTAGTCTGACTTCAGTTAGGAGGATAAGATTATGATGTTTCAATTATCTTTGTAGTTAAAAAAAATATGAAAATTCCCTTGATTTTTGAGGTATCCACTATTTTTTCATTGCTTCAAAGGAGGTTCCCATGGGAGAAATTGGCATGAGAGGAGTGTATCTTAAATTTTTTTGTGCAATGATTTTTTGATTATGCTATGAAACAAAGTAAACTTTTTTGAGCATGGTGGATTTCTTTTAGTATGTTTTTCTCCTTCCTTATTAAAGTTGTACGTTGTTTTGGGCAAGTTTAAAGTTTGTTTGCATGATAAAAATCTGCAAACTTTTTGGACTACTGGTTTCATAAACTTATTATGATGATTTGTCACTTATGTTGCAGAGTTAAAATGTTCAATTTATGCTCATATTTTATTTAAGTTCACAAAACTTGAGATTTCACCAGCTAGCCTTAACATTTGGCAACATCTTGCAAATATAGAATCAAGATTTCTAGTTCAATGATTCTATTTTTGTTAGAGTTTCGTATTGAGCTATTTGTTTTTTTTTTTAGGGAAGAGGATTTTTAAGTTTTAAAATAATTTTTGTTGTATTGTTCATTTTGTTGGTGTTACCAATAGCATAGAATTATTTCAGTCCCAAACAAAAGAAATCATTAAAAAGAATGTTTTTTTATTTAATCATATGATGACTAAAAAGGAGTATGGATAAACAAGTGAAGAAGTTTAATAGGAAGACATGCAAGGTAGACTATTAGGAGGCTAGGAAGGAGTTGAGCTACTGAAGATGAACATCAAAGAGATTACTCGTAGTGATGAATAAGAAGAATTGGAAACACCAACTGAAAACATAAAACCTTAAATTTGACATAATACTAGAAATCAACTATCAAAATGAGCTATTGTCATCACAAAATCGAAGCCCTCACAAAGATCAATTTGGGATCATATCAAAAAAAAAAAAAGGATTTTCAATACAATGAAACTGTTTTATTGAATCTCTATACTTGGGAGTCAAGATTCTTCACCTCCATAGGCAAATTGACAACAAAGAAGGGTAGCCAAACATTTTCACCGTACTTGATATGACTTTGTTAAAGTTTTTATCTTACAAATTCACCATAGTTTTCGGGAAAAAAATTGAAATTGTCATGTTTAATTAACAGAGTTCTAACATGTCATCAACACATAATAGAAATCTCAAATATTTCTAATATTCTCTCTGACTTGTACACAACCAAAAACCAAAAGTTGTGGAAGATTGCCAACCCACCTACCTCACAAAACTGGGAAGAAAAAACCTTGACAACAACTTATATTACTTTATAGAACACTACACTTGCAACTAAACCAAAAACCAAAAATTAAGCAAGAATGAAATAATTTGGAATATCTACCAAATTTATTAGAATAAATCTTTCCGATAAATTAGGTATCACATCATTTTGCCTTGTGTGACATGCTAAAGCATTAAGTTCTAACCTTTTAAGCTAGTTTTAAATTACTATGTACTTTTTATTGTTGTGCTTGAAGATTACCCTATTTCTCACTATGAAGTCCAAAACTAACTCTAGCTTTCAGGTTTTGAAGACCCAAGTGAATACAAAGGCTTTGCCAAAAGGCAAGCCCCATTAAACATGCTTTTGGTGAGAAGGTGCTCATGGCATGTGTATCTTTCTGAATAGGTGTAAAGATTAGATATGACCTGAGGTGTGAAACTCCCAACCTTGCCTTTAAGTTTCCTTGATTATGGAATTTACTTTTTTAACATTTTTTTTTCATGGAGCCAATAGCTTCATCCAGGGGAGCTGCCAATTCTTTCATTGAAAAAAGGGTTTCCCTATCTCCCACTTGCAATACAAAATCAATCTATATTCATTTTGATTTATTGCTTTCCTAATATTTTGTGGGCACATATGATTGGGGTTGATAAATTTTTGTTAGACTCTAGAATTGTTATAGTTGAATATCACTTAGAGAGTCAATGCATACTCTTGTTTGATCAAAACCTCACCCAAATCCAAGTGGAACTTCTTGGTCAGCAAACCGGCATTTTTTATTGTGGCAAAAATTTTGCCATTTTGTGAAAAGAGAAGGCCCAGGAACAACAACAAAGGATTTTTTTGGAAAAGAAAAAAAGAATTTGAAAAAAAAATTGCAAAGTTTCTATGGTAGGCTATAGGATAGATGAACCGTGTGCAAACACTTAAGAACTCAAAAACCAAGTCAAATCCTTACACATTGTTCTCTGATTCTGAAGCTTAAAGAACATTTTTCACCCTGCACCTAGCACTTCCAACAACCCAAAAAACTCTTAATTTGATGAAAGAATGGGCAAAATTTGGAATGTTTGGTGTTAGGGGGTTCATTGTTCGATAATGGGTGAGTAAAAAAAGATTAAGATTTCAAGCTTGAGATTTTGGATCATTGTATCTTTGTCTCTGGAATACAAAGAAGTTTTGTAAAGACCTTGTTGGGGCACCCATCACCTTTTAAATCACTCAAATTGAACTAAAAATGATGAAGGTATAAGACTGAAAATAGAGAGGGATCAAAAGCTGTTTTTTCAAATCATACAAAAATTGCACAATTTGGTTAAGGAATGAGGAAAACATTTGAAAATGATAAACAAATGTTTGATGATCAGTCGTTCTACCCTAGTAGAAAGGCACTACAAAAATAGACTCACGTTATTAATGATCACCACCCTGGCAACATCAAAGACTGAGAAAAAAGCACTGCAACCGACCATCTAAAAGCTCTCAAAAAGCCCTGGATAATTTTTTATTATTAAGGAAAAAAATCTTTGTCCACATCCATTTGAAATTCCCCCCCCAAAAAAAATCATATTTGACAGACTTATTATCAGACTATGAGGAGTTAAAAAGTCAAGACTCAAGAGACTCTCCTCTTCCCAACATATCATTAAAAACACTTAAAATAGTTGCAGGGTCAAAAGAAATTGTGCTTTTAGCATGTAAACAGCATGGGTTGCGGGCTCACATGTTTGTGATAAAATATTGTGGGTCAGAGGGACAAAGAAGAAGCCAGCACGTCTTTCATGTGATATAAGTTTCAAAGCTCATCACATTGACTTTATATGTTGTGGGTACTTGGACTTCCCGGGGGGCATATGGGCATTTTAGATATATAGAATCATAAAACACATCGCACTCAAACTCAAAGTTTGGCCACCATATTTGAGGACCCACCATTAGAAACAACTTCTGCAATTTAGGGCGACATTTGTGTTTGGTGAGAGAAATGTGTTCTAATTTATGATGAACAGATCGACTTTAGTCAATATTTTGGCACCTTCCCTGAAGGTGGGCCGTGTAATAGGGGGGCCCAAAGTTGAGCTGTTTGGCACTCTCTTCAAAAGCACAATTGGAGTGATTAGTTAAAAACAAAGCTTAAAGTTTGGTATTCCATTCAAATGCACAGAGTTAGGTAGTGACTCAAATCAAGACAACTATTAACAACAATTTACATAGATTGTGTTCTGCTGAAGTTACAATCCTCCAAAATTGGTATATATATATATATATATAATAATTTATTTATTTCCTCTGATTAATTGTGTTTCACATGGACATGGAAAAGATTGGTCTAAATTGTATGCATCTATCCTAATTTCAATCTTGTCCAATTTTCAAAATATTCCAATCCAAACTCCTTAATTGTAATAAGTCAACAGGTAGTAGTGGGTTGGGGTTGGCTGAATGGGGCTGAGTCCTCATCTCATCTGTATTTTTTGTGAACAGAATTACCTCATGATCTCATCCTGACTTTCACCCTTTTAGTGTCCCACCTCCCATTCTCACTTCTGATCATGGATTTTATTTTTTCAACAAAATAAAATTTATCTCTTTTTTTAACCAAAAAAAACTTGGGAAACTTTTGTGTTTTGGGTGGGTGAAAATTTGACTAATTTTTCTAAAATCTTGGAATTATTAGCTATGTACCAACCAGCCAGATGTATACCTACCTAGTAGGTAGCCACCAAGTGCTTTACCTACTATCTACCTACCTACTAGTAGCCACAAAGTGCCTTACCTACTTAGCCAGTAATCACTTTAAATTCCCTACCTACTGACTCAAAATGTCACTTAATTAATTATTCCCCACCAAACAAATGTAAAGATCTAGAAGCCCACAAATTTAGATCGGCAAGTAGATAAGTTAGAGAAACTAAAGGCGTAATGGGCACCATCTCCTTTCTTCACACGAAAAGACACTCACTTGCTTCCATATTGTGCCGCCGTTGTTTTTTTTGGTGTTGTTGTCGTTGGTTTGTTGTTGTTGTTGTTTACAGTGTGAGTTATCTCGAGCTTCACTAGCGAACTATGGCAGCCAGTTCCGGCCGCGTCTGCTCCACGAGATCTGTATCACTCTTCCTTCAGACTCTGCTCTGCTCCTGTATGATCTGCACCTGGCTTTGCACAGCTCGTGCGCTGGCTACACCGGCAGCTGCTGGATCAGGTACTGATCTCGTGTACAGCTACTGCTTAATCTAGCTACGAGCCTCGTCTAGGGGTCCATCTTTGAGCTTAGATCATCAGAGGTTTGCGAAGAAGCTGAAAATTTTTCAGTCTATCTGCTTCAGTAGGCCTGCAGGACATGGGAAACGCATCACAGTACTAGTACTATTTTACTAAGATAATTTTTCGGCGATTGTGTTTGTGTAGGAATGCGGGAATACCATCTTCGTGGGAACCATATGGTAAGTCTATTGAACTCTCTCGATCGCCGGCCTCAGTTACAGTAGGTTGATTCTATACGCTGCTCAGACACACATGACAGAGAGATATTATTTATATGAGTTCCTCGTCCTGAACTAACATATGATGCTGCTGAGCATGTCACAAGTTTTGGTTGATCTGGGAAGTCATATAATAGTGTGTTAATTGAAAGATTTCTCTGCGAGCTTCACACATGGAAATTGTGCAACTGTCGGAATTAGTGTAGGAGTAGTATAGACATGTATTTCTGCTCATGTATGCCTACTGCCTGGGAGCTCGCACATGACTGTGTGCATGGACAGTACGCTATTAGTATCCTGAACAAATGGACTTGCAAATGAACGTGGGATGATTTCTGCAGAAATCTGCGTACGATCAGCTGGAGTTGGAAGGTCGGACGATGCAGCAAGGGCAAGTAGTAGCAAACGACACTGAGGAGGAGCTGTCAGACCATGAAAGGAGAGAGCTAACGGTCTACAGCTTGAATGACTATTGCACAGGGGCTAACTTCAAGCACGATCCGACCCCACCCAGATGCCCATAGGCCTGAGGTTCCATATCTAGATTCTCAAGGAAATAAGAGATTCGATAAAAAGGGCCGAATAAGAGAAAGTCGAAGTATGTCTTGATATGCAACATTTTGAAAATCAATGATTCTGATTTAGGTTTCGAGTTAGATTCAGATGCAACAGAAGCAGCTCGTTCTGGAGTGTTTGGAGCAGTAGTAGTGAAAGTTACTCTACTGATGCATGATCTGAGAAATTCAGATGTGATATCGACTGGGTGTCCCATTAGTCTAGTAGCGACACTGAACGTTGCCGTAGAGCGGCTAGCTTGTGAGTTTGCAATGCTGCAGACAATTTGAAGGTGTTCCAGTAGCTGCTCTGATCAAGACCAGAGGCTAGTCTGAATGCAATGGACATATGTACGGTAGTGCAGGTGCACAGGAATGTACTAACACTCAAACTTCCTGTTGACCATATTCATAGATGTAAAAATTCATTCATAATCCTTTTTCGAAGCAGAAAATATAACGTCGGCCTTGGAAGTCGTTTGAATTCTCAGATTGTCGACGTTAGTTCATGTCAAAGTTCACGTCTCATGTGCGAATTGCAATTGGGTTTGCCAACACTTTCCAACGATGTTTTGAGCGTTCTATATATATGCTAGCCTCCCATTATAAAAGAATCAAAACTCTTAACTACAGGCCTGCACGGGGAAGGCATGCAACTAGCTGTGAATAAATGCAACATTAAGAATTCAGGGTTCCTGACATCCTGAAGATTTGAAGGACTGAGAAGTAAAACAGATCTGCACATACATGTAAAAACCGAGAATGTTTGAGAATCTACAGATTCAAAGAAAAACGTCATTCTGCAAGCTTGGAGCGTACACTGTGGTCGCGTGTTGCTCAAACGACCAGTTTCCACAGGCAGATATGCTGTGTTCTACCCTGAAACCATAAGATCTGCACCCCGTGAACTCTGCCACTCCCGAAATCTACCTAAATTTGCAGCCACACCCAAGTCCCCGATTGAAATATTATCGCCGCGCGCACTCTTGATCTGATACTAGTCCTAGGATAGTAACTTTCAAACAAGTTGTTGTTGCCGAAAAAAGCTCCACCATGAAAAAGCTCGATCTTCTTCGCAGGCTCCGGAGCATAATGAATAATAGCAAGCACAATAGTATATCAAAGGTCGTCAAACTTTTTTGACTACCAGTTGAAGCATTAACGTAGGATGATTCTATATATGGTGGGTTGCAGAGCGATGGCGGGTGGGTATTTTATTTTATTTTTTCAATCCCGGGAGAGAAGAAAAACGACAGGACTAATTTTAGCCACTTCCAGTTGACTCTTGGAAGACTAGTTGTTCGCAAATGGACGAGCTAGGAGCCGCCGCTACTTAATTATTAGTCTCCTAGCTTTCAGGCATGTTCATAATGTGGGAGATATTGATTTTGAAGTGATTTCTACCGCCTGAAAATTCAAATAAATTTCAACAAACCAGGTTTTGGAAAGAAAAATCAGTTGAGGACGTGGTAACACTTGGGCCAACGGCACGGCACATCCGCTAAAAATATTATTAATTTTCAATTCACTATATATCTGTGCATTCCACTCTTTCTTCGCCCAGTTCAAGTAGACAGACTATGACGGGACAAATGGATGATCGAATGGATGGACGAATGAATGACAGAACAGATGGATGAAATGATGCTTCACAACGTCCTTTACTATATGTAATGTTTCACTATGATAGCCATGAATTAATTAACTTCCAGCAAACAAAAGAAATTTTTTTCTCAATTTCTAGATTACAGCAGCCTGCATGCCTGCAGGTGATGATGCTCGTATGGCGATCTAAATGATGTCTCTCAGTGCATCGTTGATCCTTACTGCCACAGCACTCATCAATCTTTTGATGAGTCGTTGTCAACGATGCAGCATGCATCTGAGTTCGCGAGCCTCGTTAATTACGCCAGTCTAGCAATCTGCGCATAAATAGCTCCCGCTTTTATTGGCCTTGCCTTGGTAGGCAAGGATATTATGTTTCGATTCATTATAGAGTATAGTAGCTTAAGGGATTTTGGCCCCTAAGTAATAATAATAGGTCTATTTTTATATGAGGATTTTTGAAAGATTATATTTTGGCTTGTGTTGAAACTTGAGATCAGTTTGAGTTATGATAGCTTGAAGGATTTTGGTTTTTTTTTGGAAGATTTTTGAAGATTATGTTTTTGCATGGTGAACTTGGGGGGTCTTCTCAACTAATTAATATGAGCCAAACTAGGGTACCCCTACTCTTGGAGGGGGAGTATCAGGCTAGGCAAAAATAAGTGACAAACACAATTAAGAATAGAAATTTTGTTTAAACAATGAGGTGTTACAACATACACCCAAGGGACCCAATTTTATTTTTCTATGGGGGAAGGGTCTAAGGTGGGTGTTGGATTTTTTTGGTTTTTGTTGTTCTTAATGTGAATCACAATATACTGCCACATGTTGTGAAGGTGGCCAAAGGGAAGCATGAATAAGTTCATTCCCTTGCCATTAGCCTAGGCCAAAAATGACAAAGAACATATAGGTAGACAAGGAATTTCTTGCAACCAATGAGGGAGGTTGCATGCACCTTTCAAAAAACAAGTAAGTTTAACCACTTCACTAAGGCAAGATGCCACTTTATACAACAGACCTTGTATTTCATATTGTTTTCAAATCTATTTTTGCAACATGTACAAGTAGTGTGACTCTCACTTTGTCCCATATGCCTTGCCCCAAGTTCTACTCTTTCAACCTATAGAAGCAATCCAAAGGAGGAGACTACAGTATATCTATTTTGGGACTATCCAAAACCTTGAATAAATATATTTTGTGATTCCCAAATCAAAGATGCCCATCAAAACAAAAAGAAGTTTAAACTTTTGCAGACTTCAAAAGTGATGAATTTGAATCACAATAGTTCTAACATAGATTTGTTGGCTTCTTAAGAGGCTTTAAGGGAACAATAGAGAGTGGGCATAGGGGTTGGAGAGAAGAGTTTAATGGATATAAGTTCACCATTTATTAATCAATCATATTTTATATATATATATATATATATGGATATGGATGAAGGATGCATGAGTGAATGATGGATGATGAATCAATGATCAATGAAAGAGAGATGGATGGATTGAAGATGGATATTAATTAATAATTAGTTAGTTAATATTTATTGGATTCTAATTTAATAGATATAAAAATTAAATATGTGGTTAGATCGATAATTAGCTAACACCTCTGACCAAATTTGGCCCTCACCAAAGTTTTTCTTTTCAAATTTGTGAAGTAGGTGGGTTGGTGATCCCCCACAATAGGACCAACTCACCTACTTCACAAATTTGAAAAGAAAAACTTTACTTTAAAACTAATAATTAAAATATTATAAAAATTATAGAATAAAAACATATAATCTTAAATCAATATTATCTTCATTCATGTGATGTCATCTTAGAATTTTTTAATTTTTTATAAAAGAGAGAGCCTCCTGTGGTAAAGCCACTTGTTATCTTTCTTTGTATACACTACCATCTAAATAGGGTGTACTCCATAAAGGAGTTCAGGTTCATTATTCTAAGTGGTGCAGAATTTAAACAATCCACCAAAATGGATAATACCAAGCAAGAAGGGGGCACCCAATGTGCCATACCAAACGTACTTGCCACCCATGCCTCAAAGAAGGGTCTAACATCTCCTTGGTTGAAAATTTGACATTTGAAATTTTTGCTTGTGAATATGCAGCTAATCCAAAGTTAAAGCTTTAGAACATAATCAAAATTTCATGGATCTGATCCCCAAAAACTAAATTCAACATCTGAAAAGGGGATTTGTTTTCAATTTTTGGGTTGCACACCATTTCAGGATATTTTCAGCCCATCGAAGATTTGTAGGTGAGAGTTTAATTATATGGAACACATTGCATCTGTTGATACCGTTCAATTCAAATGCATACTCTAGGACATCACAAAGCACACGAGTCATTTCATCCAACATAGCATCATATTATCCTTGTAAGTAAAAATCTTATATGAAAAAATTATCTTTGATGTGCAAGTTTGTCATCGGAAGCTAATTTATATGTGTGCAAAGATGTCAAAGGGATTATGAGTTGAGGTGAAATTACAATGGGAACCATCGATGTTAGTGTGACGATGAACCTATTTTTTGCTCATACTACTAGAAGAATCGCCTCATCAAAATTCAAGGAAAAGTGGATCCAGTTTAATGTTATTAAAGAAATTTAATTTAATTTTTATTTTATGTTTTTTTACTGATTTGCGTTAATGAGCTTTGTTTTTTTTTCTTATCTATACATTATAGAAAATATATAAACATTTACATAGGTTACACAACTAAAGAGTTGTGCTCTTAAAATGTTTTTGACATGTGTTTCTAAATTTTTTGATCCTTTATCACTAAATATCAAGTTACACCTTTGTTAAATAAAAAATTCATTTATTACCTATAATCACTAGGGTATTGTCAAAAAATATTATCGAAACAAATATATGAAAATTATTATAATTTTATAAACATGAATGCAATAACTTTTCAAAATCTCCCAATCGTGAAAATTGTTCAAAAAATTGTGATTGTCTCAATCCACTATTTATTTATTTTCAAATTAATTATTTTAAATTCCCATAAAACTTAGAATCATGAAAAGATAATTATGTTTTTAAAAAAATCAAATCAAATGTTACTTTCTTGAAACTTCTTTTCTTATCATTTATTTGGAATATTAAAATTATTACTTTTAATTCAATCGAAGTTTCAAATTTTACACAATTAAAATAATTTTTTCAGACTTGATTGAAAGGCAAGAGAGACCACATTAAAAAATGACAAACAATAATTCATAAGGAGCCTGCAAGGCAGTTTAGAGCAACAGAAATGTTCAAAGTGAGGAGGGTTCAGTTGTGGAAATGAGAACGTTTGGTAATATAATTCTTGAAGGCAAACAATTTGAAAGAATCGAGCAAGAGAATGAAGGATTGAAAGTGGACATGATCAACTTTTGTAAAAGTTCGTTGCATGAGATTCTAATGTTCCAATGAATGAAACATTCAGAAAGTGCTATCACCACGTTGCCTCTTCCATTTTTGTTTACTATTGTGGATCCAGTACTTGAGAGTCTTGGGCTCAATTCCTGCACATGAAGCAGCTCCACCAATTTTATGAAAACGTCAAGAAACTCTCTCATTTATGCCTGATACATTCACTAAAAGACGGGCATCGTGTTGGGTTTTCTTCATTGGCCTCTTCAATTACGCAGAATTGGCTTGGGTGGCCAAGCAGATTCTGCAAAATTTGGTAGTAAATGAGTAGCACCAGCCTTAGTCCATTTTGCAAAAACCTGAGTGGATGGTGGGCGGGTTCACCTCTGGCCCATAGAGAGTAAGGGGCAGTCTAGGCCCAAAAAATTCCTAAAATGATGTGCATTTTCCTTGAACCGATGCACAAACACACAAGGAAAAGTTGCATTTAGGGGAGGTGGAGGAGATTCACCTATGTCTTGGCATGCTGCTTCGATGGTCTCTTTGCGCTGGCCTACAACTGTCCACCCAGCTCTCTCTGCAAAGGCATTCAACTTCTCTCGTTGTTCCATGCTGATGCACGTTCTTGTCCTCTTGGATTTGTGGTTTCCCAGACGTCGCTCTGCAACTTTTCGAGAAATGGCTATGGAGTTGTGGAGTTGTGTGCCACATGATCCGCCATTCAGTTTTGGGCCACCTGCAGCACCATCATCCCAAGGCTGCAGTGACAAAGGGGGTGGCAACGAAACAGCTCGTTTCTCTACTGTGCTCACTGGGCTTACATCCGACGAAAGTGGACCTTCGTAAGATGTTGCAGCAGTTGTGCGAAGGGGAGATGCCCCGCCTGCATGATTATACTTGTTCTCTCTCTCTCTCTCACGCGAGCTCGCAGTTTGGCGCGAATTTGAAGGCTTTTGGAGCATTGCCAGGCACTCAGCAGTCGAAAACATCATCTGTATAAGAGAATGATGCAACGCCAATGCGTGTGTTATTCCTTGATCTGCATGTAGGAGTACCATAGTACCTAGCCTGGTTAGGCGCTAATTAATTATTTTTTGGAATTGCCAAAATCTGAATGAAGCTCTCAAGCACACCAGCTAAGTCATTGAAGACGTTGCATGCCTTCCTATACACAGAGAACACTGCAACATTCGTCCGTTGAAGCCAAAGTTGCTGCTGAAGATGCTTGCATATATCTCTATATATAATACACACCTACTTGTCAATCAATTTTCATGCCAAGACAGTTTAACGCATGCTTCTTCAAAACACAAAAAGATAATGGTCAAGATATATTGGGCCTCAAGAAGTTACAACATCTTCCAACAACTTTGCCCCCTGCTTAGAATTCCCACAAGAAAATGGAGAAAGAATGAGACAATAATACCTTGGCAATGTGATCCAGATTCTCGATGAAGATCTTTGCCATTGTCTTCCGTTCCTTCAAGGAGAGATCCCTGACACAATTTAAATGTCCTTTTGGATGGCCAAGCTGGAAGTCTTGAGAGAGAGAAGGGATCGCACGGCTTGCCGCAGCCATGAGTTCGTGGGCGACGTGCTCAATGCTGCATAAAGAGCTGTGATGATAGTTAATCCCCCCTCCCTCTTCCTTCTCTCTCTTCTCTTCTCTTTCGTCCTCCTCCTCTCCTGAAAGCATAATTCGGCGGTGGAAATTTCTGTGGCACCCACATGCCGCACATGCTAGAGCGTTCTTACCTTCCTTCCCTGCAGTTCAATTCTGAGCACTCAGGCTGTCTTGATCATACATTGATCTGTCGACAATCGGCAAATGTCTACATTACATGTTAACATTGGCTTGAACAGACAATGCAATGCAGAAATTATGTTGTAGGCGAGGTTCCAATACAAGTGGGTTCTCCTGAGGGAGGGTCACCCCGGGCAGTAGCCTGAGGGTGTTCTGAACCGATGGGGAACACACAAGTTTGGAAACCTCCACTTATGTAAACAACTTCTTTTTCTTTTTTCCTCGAGTCTTTCCTCCTTGTTTTTCTTGAATTTTCCTGATCTGTTTAGTCACTTCAGGGTGGCTTCTTCGAGTTCCATGGGAACAAGGGAACCTAGAAAATTAGGAGGCTCTCCCAAGGCATAATTCCCTAGGGATCTTCTGCTGGGGGAGATCCCTCAAAATACAATGAGAAATGAAAAAGGAAGTTGTTTACAACAAGGAAATGCATAGCAAGAAAGACTGTGCAGGGCAAAATCACCTGCAGGCATGAATTCACCACAACCATCAAGGGAAGTGGTTCCTCTATCGGCACATTGATTCTTCTGGCACTCTCCATATGTGGCATGGCCTCCTCCTCCTCCTCCATTAACAGGCCACGCCAGTGATCCCTTCCCATTCTTTCCACCAACAGTAATAGTAGTAGCAGTAGTAATTGGCTCCCATCCATGATCTTCTTGACCAGGCTCTCTTTCGCCAGTGTACAAGTCCCAGTGTTCTGCAGGACCCTTGAGTCTGCCAGCACGCTGTCGTTTGTGTATGCTCCAATCGACTTGATCATCTCCAGCTTCCCCTTGCTGAATGGATCCTCGATCTTCCCCCATTGCTGTAGGGTTCCACCTGTAGATCATTACATATTCAACCATGCACATGAAGTGTCTTGACACTGTAGTGCACATGTATGGCAAGAATATAAGCTACACAGAAGTTCAAGGAAACAATTGCATGGGTCGACAAATTACCTGTCGTCGTCACCTGTGTTTCCTCCAGCGCCCATGTCTTCGATCTCTGAATCTCCTGCAGCTTTTGGTATCTTATCCCCTCCTCCTCCTCGTGCTGTCCCCCTGTCTGGGATCATACCATTTGCTCCTGGAACCTGGATATCATTATTCCTTCCTTGAAGAGCAATAGGAGACATATGATCTTGATCATCAAATCCTGATCCATTTTCCTTGCTATGGTCAACAAGGATTGGCCAACTTTTGGATCCCTCTGAAATTACTCTTCCTCCTCTTGGTATCAGTATTGGGGCAGTCAGATCCCCATATGTAACCTCCCTTGCATTGAGCTTGACTCGCAGGGGCTTGGTAGCTTCAAGAGTACTGCAGCTGGATGTCCAATACTCCTGAGGCCGTGAATCTCCTCCATGATGATCCAAGCCTTCTCCTACTCCTGCTCCTCGTCCTTTGTCTATGAAATCGTCATGCAGCTCATCTCCCCTTCGCCCCATGATTTCATAGCTTGAACTTCCCATTTGTTACGTAGGAGATCAAATGCGGCCTGTATCTTCTTTACACATCCAGCGTCTCAAATAAGATTTACCAAACACTGAGACTATAAAACATAAGCATCAATATTAATAAGTCTCATGCAAAGATTGTCAAGGTCTAAAGATTCAAATTTTCGAGTGTGTTGCCAACCTCCCAATACGCACACTAACTAAGAATCTCTACTTTGCGATCTGCTGTAGCAGGCTATGAAGTCCAGGTGGTCGTACATAGATGCATGTCAAGAAAGAGCAGAAGAGAATCACAACATTTGCCGAACTACCGGTTACCATTGTAAACATCAAACATCAAGCTCTCAGCAAATGAGATTAAGGTGAAACTCAGACATTGATCATTGCTGACTCCCCAGAGGCTCCATCTTCATGCTCCTCTGCATGAGACTCAGGTCTTGATTTGGTAGACATAGTAAAGTAGAAGGCATTTCCATTGTTACCCAGATCCTATAGCATCATTGTGCCCTTGATGCTTTTGATCACGATAATTTCCACACTGACAATGTTATGCATTGTCCCTGAAAATGTGAATGTCTGATTCTCAGGGCTGAGTAGAAGCTAGTCCTTCAATGAATCATCTTCACAAACAATCTCTTTGCTGGAGATCTAACTCATGTCGTATATGAGTTCCCACCTTTCCCACTCCGAGAAGAGAAAGTCATGTAATGCTCTTCTCTTATATACATGTGCTCAATGTTGCACAAAATTATGAACTCTCTAGAGCTTCAAGGATGCCCCTCACTACTCCCAGGAGCCTGTAAGAACTGCAATTATTGGACAAACGTGAGCTGCTGGTGAACCTCAGCCACTGCCCTACAGAAATTTTGTTGATCTCTGAAAATCTGATGCCAGTGAAGAGATGATGTAATTCCTGGAGGGGAGGAAAGAAAACAAACCTTTTCTGGACCAATCCAAGGTGGTAGTCAGCCTGGTTCTTTGCACACAAATTGCGTATCCTGGAGCTTCACGGTCTATTGCTTCCCCTGTGCTTTGATGCACCATCCTGCAGTTTCCATTTCTAGGAATCAGTGCAGCTTCATTACAATCTTCTTCCAGTTACTTTTAGCTTAAGCTCCTTAAGGCCTTGCCTGGGTCCATGCTATGTTATGGACATTAACATAACTGACAACATTGAAGGAAATCTGAATTTAAATTCAAGTTGCATGCAATGCCAGTCAATATTTTCATCGGAATGGAACTTAGTTTCCACAAAATTGATTCATTTTTTCATCAATTGATCAGTTGATCGTCACCGGTAGTGGACATCAGTGTGGAGCCCAAGTAATGGATATTAATGTAACCCAACAACATTGAATTGACAAGACTTCTATGATTGTCACTCTGGAACTTGCAAATGTCTTGCAATGGTGTGCTGATGGGGAAGCAATGGATCCACCCTGCAATTTGTGTCTCAATTGCCAGAGAATTGCAATCCAATCACGTGTGCACCTGCACAAGATTAGCCTTCCAAGTTGGCTTCAAGTATTTGGTTGCTGCAAGGGCTCTCAGACTCGTTCCTGTTTCAGCAAGAACGCCTGCACTGCAATCCTTGTACTAAAAGCGGAATTTGGTGAAAAAAAACTGATCAGGGAACTGCATGCCAATCAGCAACTTTAGACTGCTTCTGAACTTGGAGAGTGCACAGGAAGAATTGAGGCCACTACAAAATCTTGGATCAGGTGCATCCGCTCGCAAACATCTCCAACCAGTCACCGTGTTGCCGAGAAAACAGTGGGAACGCCATTTCCACCAAATTTAGGAATCGGTACAAATCAATCGCCTTCGAAGCGACAAACAGGGCGCCGGATTCTTGTGATTCCGAGAGCGCAGGTGATGAATTGCGGAAGTGGAACCCCAATCGGAAGGGCCCAAACAACAGGTTAGCATTTCAGCATTTGGATCCATGCAGGAGGATCCCCTTTCTACATTCTCAGACGAACAAGAGTGAAAATTCGGAATTGAATTCTCGCATGATCAATCTCTAGGTGTACATCTGTGCAACAAACAATCACGGATCCATATTTTGGATTGTTGAAGAGATGCAGGATTCCTTCAAATTTGATGCAAGACAGGTCTGTGTGCTGCTGTTGCAACACAGAAAAGTTTTGAAGGTATTGTAATTTTACACCTATTTGGGGCTTTGGCAAAGAAACCTTATTTGAGCATGGCGACAAGAAGGGACGGGACGACGACGACGACAAACGCACTGGCAATCACTCTCGCGCTCTGAGCTTGGCAGGCTCAGGACAGCTCAGGAGAATCTCTCTCCAAGCCGTGGGAATTTGGCTCCCTAGCCGTAGTAGCCATCCGCCTGCCGCTTTCTTGAGTGTGTGAGACCGTCTCTAGCGCCACGACGAATCCACACAACCGCCGGCCGGCCGGCCAGCCAGCCGCGTTTGTAAGTCCGGCCGAACTAACGCAACTGCCGCGCGAACTGACACAACTGTCAACACCCCTTTCTTTGCTCTCGTCTCTTTCGTCTTCGTCTCTTACCTGCTCGTAACAAGACCCTGCAGGCAAGCATGATTGCTCTACTACTAATGCAATCACAAAGGACTACACTGTGCCCGTTAATTCTATTTTCGTTTCTAATTATGACTTCAGATTGCTGGAGTGTGTCCCAGCAGATCATGGCCTGGACAGTACTACTCTCGAGAAATTGAGAAATGGCAGGGGCCGGTTTTCAAAAGGAAAGTTCTTTTAGATACAAGTCTATTATAGTAACTTCCAATCTGTGCCATTCTTTTCCACAGGACCCCAAATCGTCAGGCAATGTCATCTAGGATGTGCATTGCTGAATGATCAGCTACACACACACACACACGACTTCTGCCACAATCCGCTAACAGTTCTTTTCGCCAGCAACAGGCGAGCAGATGCCAGTTCATCAAAATACATAACACCACTTCATGAAGGCAGATAGCGGAATTCCTTGTTATTCCCAACTGCGATGTGGAAAGGACTCAGCAGCGCCAGCTTCTTTCATGTTCAAATTTCTAAACAGATACAAATTGCATTCAGTGCTCATGGAATTGGTGATGGACTCCCAGGAGCAATTGCTGCTGCTGCTGTTGTTGTTGTTCCAAAGGCGAATGTAACAATGACAACAACATTGTCTTGATGTCCCTGCTCTTGTCACTGGGCCTGCTGCTCTTCCCTAAATTACTGAATTCTTCTTCTTCTGGCTGCCTCTCAGGGTGCCATCCTCATCGCCTTGCACGTTCTCCGATTGCATAAAGAACCCTGTCTTTTGGACCTGCTGCCTTCGCACTCCCATGCCGAGTTTTGAGCTATCTATAAACACACCCATAGCCAGATTTCACCAAATCTGGCTAAATCATCTTATGGGTGATCGCCACCGCAGCTACTTCACAAATTTGTTTTTTTTCTTAAAAATTAAGATTTAAAAAAAAGGGGCGTTACCCTACCTGCAAGTAACATCCAGTCCTTGTGACCCTGGCCTTATTCCATTGTGTATAAGCAAAGGTGACAGCCACTAAAGCTAAAGAAGGAGATTAGGTCTTTTTAGTCCTTAAGGGGGAAAAAGAAGAAGCAGAAATGCCAAGCAAAGTGGATGATGAGATCACAGCTGCTGCCACAATGTTCGTTCATCCACGAAGCAACGATTCTCCGACTAATTAGGAGCCTCAGGTGTGGATGATTCATCCACGATGCCAGTTATGGGCTCTAGTAATGTTACCGGATGGATGGCGCGCAACCAAGTATGCACAGCACGGTGTGTGCGAGAAGAAGAAGAAGAAGAAGCGGAGTCAGTCGGAGAGAGAAGAGACGAGAGGAAGAGCGAGCGAGTGAGGCAAGGGTTTATGAGAACGTCATAGCCATCATCCCCAGGATCGGCACAACCATCCCTCTCACGCGCACCAAGTCACGGCGAGAGTGCAGCCGGGCTTTGTGGAGTTTTCCTCGGAAGACGGGGCAAGAAAACAGTAGAGACGAATAACAAGTAACGAAGAAGAAGAAGAAGAAGAAGAAGAAGAAGCAGCAGCAGCAGCAGCAGCAGGAGAACCAGGAGGAGGAGAAGAAGAAAGCTATGATACCTTGAGAGTTTAATGGGAGAGTGAAGGAAGAGGTGGGAGTCGTATGTCGATGTACGCTTCATTGTCTTCGGCGGATGGGAATAGATCGTGTTAGGACTTCAACTAGAAGAAGACTGAAGAAAGGGGGGGATTGTATTGGCAAGGTTGGGGAAGGGGGAAGGGGGTTTGTTTTGTGTATGTGAAGGCCAAAAAAAAAAAAAAAAAAAACGGGCTGATACAGTTACGTGGGGAGGGGGGCGTGTTTGGGGGGGGTTGTGAAATGGGGGGCACCAAGCTGG
>Ga0116227_10006486_pt1 | contig 23703 bp, 11 predicted proteins | sample S1TSphgellanicum_FD_89693 | JGI IMG/M metagenome (GOLD analysis project Ga0116227, IMG submission 89693) | Host-associated microbial communities from peat moss isolated from Minnesota, USA - S1T2_Fb - Sphagnum magellanicum MG | ecosystem: Host-associated > Plants > Peat moss > Unclassified...
CATTTGAGTTGTCGTGGACACATAGCCATGTGCTGCTGAGACAAATAAATGCGTTGGAGGCAGACGCACAGTTATACAGCAGGCTCGCGAGCTCCATCATATATGCTAATGCGAACCTGCGCGCTGAACCCGCGATCATCAACCGCAATCATAAAGGACAATCGGGGTTGTGGAGTTACTCTATATCAGGAGACCTGCCCATAGTGCTGTTGCGTGTGCAGGATACTGAAAATATAGAAATGGTGAAGCAACTGGTGCAGGCCCATGCCTACTGGCGGCTGAAGGGATTGTATGTGGACCTTGTGATACTGAACGAGGACCACGGTACCTACAGGCAGTTGCTGCAAGACCAGATAACCGGGCTAATAGCTGCTAACAACAGTGTGTACAATAACGATAGACCAGGCGGTATCTTTGTTCGTTCTGTGGACCAGGTATCGGAAGAAGACCGTATATTGTTCCAGACAGTGGCACGCATTATTATCGATGATAGTGATGGGACACTTGCAGAGCAGATAAGCAGGCGCGTAGCAGTGAAAACAATGCCGGCGCTGCTGGCACCTACTTTGGCCTACGTACCCGATCGAGTGCAAAGGACAGTGACACTGCCGGCAGACCTTGTGTTTTTTAATGGGTACGGTGGTTTTACTAAGGATGGCAAGGAATATATCATTACGATAAACGACGGCAAAACGACACCTGCTCCGTGGGTGAACGTAATCGCTAATGCAGGGTTTGGTAGTGTAATATCAGAAAGTGGTTGCGCATATACCTGGGCTGAAAATGCACACGAGTACCGGCTTACTCCATGGAACAATGATCCTGTGAGCGATAGTTGCGGAGAGGCCTACTACTTGCGCGATGAGGAGACCGGGTACTACTGGTCACCTTCGCCACAACCTAAGTGCGGCACTACGCCATACATAACCCGCCATGGTTTTGGATACAGTGTATTTGAGCATATAGAAAATGGCATACACACAGAGATGTGGGTGTATGTAGACACGCAGGAGACCATAAGGTTCACGGTAATAAAAATAAAGAACCTATCGGGCAGGCAAAGGAAACTGAGCGCTACAGGATACATGGAATGGGTGCTGGCAGAGTTAAGGCCTAAGTCGCTGATGCATATAGTGACAGAAACTGACGTGGAGACGGGCGCATTGTTCTCGAAGAACAGGTACAATACCATATTTGCCGATATGGTGGCCTTCTTTGACGTAGACGAGACGAAACGTACAGTAACAACAGATCGCACCGAATTTATAGGACGCAATGGTACTCTGCAAAACCCAGATGCCATGAGCCGCACCAAATTATCGAACAAGGTGAGCAGCGGTCTTGATCCCTGCTCTGCGATACAGATGGCCTTTGATCTTTACGACGGCCAGGAAAAAGAGATCATATTCAGGCTGGGAAGTGGGAAGAACGAAGCAGATGCCCAGCGTATAGCCAAACAGTTCAAAGGCTCTGTTGCGGCAAGTGAGGCAAAGCAAAGGGTTCATGATCACTGGGATGAAACGCTGAATGCTGTGCAGGTGGAAACGCCGGATGAAGCACTTAATTTGATAACCAATGGATGGCTTACTTACCAAACACTTAGTAGCAGGATAGTAGCCCGTAGTGGATTTTATCAATCGGGTGGAGCATGGGGCTTCCGCGATCAGTTGCAAGATGTGATATCGCTGGTGCATACCCGGCCCGACATTGCCCGGGCACAGATACTGTTGTGTGCTTCCCGCCAGTTCAAAGAAGGAGATGTGCAGCACTGGTGGCATCCGCCTACCGGCAGAGGTGTACGTACCACCTGTTCGGACGACTTTTTGTGGTTGCCCTATATAACAGCAAGGTATGTAATAGCTACCGGCGATACAGGCGTGCTGGATGAGCAGGTACACTATCTGGAAGGCAGGTTGTTGAATCATGGGGAGGAATCTTATTACGACCTTCCGTTCGCTTCGGCACAAACAGATAAGCTATATAATCACTGCATTGCAGCTATACGCAACGGTTTTAAATTTGGCATACATGGCTTACCGCTTATAGGCTCCGGCGACTGGAATGATGGTATGGATAAAGTGGGGGCAGAGGGTAAGGGTGAAAGTGTATGGCTGGCATTCTTCCAGTATAATGTGCTGAACATGTTTGGCGAAATAGCCAAGAAATATGGTGATGCGGCATTTGTAACAGAATGTAGCAATGAAGCTGAAAAACTGCACACCAACGTAAATACAAATGCATGGGATGGAGAATGGTATAGGCGGGCATACTTTGATGATGGCACACCGCTTGGTTCCTCCACCAACACAGAATGCCGTATAGATTCTATATCTCAAAGCTGGTCTGTGCTATCTGGTGCAGGAGAGCCCGACCGCTCTAAAATGGCGATGAATGCCGTAGATAAATTTTTGGTGCGCCGGGAAAAAGCGCTGATACAATTACTAGATCCACCGTTTGATAAAACAGGCAACAATCCGGGTTATATAAGAGGCTACGTACCTGGTGTGCGGGAGAATGGCGGCCAATATACCCATGCTGCCATATGGACCATTATGGCCTTTGCGGCGCTTGGCGACAACGAAAAAGTATGGGAGTTATTCAGCCTGGTGAATCCTGTGAACCACGGCAATACAGCGGAAAGTATTGAAACATACAAGGTAGAACCATACGTGATGGCGGCAGATGTGTATGCTGTAGCGCCGCATACCGGCCGCGGAGGGTGGACCTGGTATACAGGATCGGCTGGATGGACATACCAGCTGATAGTGGAGCATATACTGGGTATAAAGATGGAGCATGGCAGGCTTATGCTGCAACCATGTATCCCTGCTCATTGGAAGTCCTTCAAACTTAACTACCGTTATTATAGTACCTATTATCACATCACTGTTTTGCAGGAGCCAGGCAACCAAACGGGTATGACCCTGGATGGCGAAAAGATGCCCGACAGCAGTCTGCAGCTTGTAGATGATGGTAAAACACATAATGTGGAGTTGAGCATAAATAATAAAAGTGTATCTCCGGTACCCGTTTTAGGGTAGGAGATACACTACTTAGTATTTTACAGGCAGCGAGTATAAATAACGTAGTGTAATTATTGTTTTTGCTATTTTTACCTTTAAATAAATAGCAAACAAATAATTACTCATGGCGAAAAAATTACCTGTAAACTTTTTTATTTTCTTCATTTTTACATTTTTAGCTTGCAACGAAGTATCTGCCGAGATATATAAGCCCTCTGGTCCAGAGTTTTTTGAGCAGAACCTAAAAAAAAGCCGATATGAGCTGGATACAGCAGCGGACGCTATTGTGCTGTATGAGAAGGTTTATTTTACGGTATACATTTCTAATAAATATGGTTTATGCCAGCATAAATATGTGCATAAAATAATAAAAATACTGACCGATGAGGGGAAGCACTATGCCGATGTAGTAGATATGGCGGGATTTAATAAGTATTATTTTGCGGTCTTCACGGATATAGCTGGTAAGACCTACAATTGGCAAGACAGCAAAATAAAGGAATCTATTCTTGATCCCTCAACTGCAAAAAGAGAATCGGAGAGCAGTAGTTTATATTCCATGAAATTTTCTATGCCTGATGTAGGAGTGGGCTCAATCATAGACTATGAGTTTTGCCTTGATCAGCCACTTAGCGATATTTTCGGATTTTGGCCTTTCCAGGAAAAATTGCCCAAAATATATTCTGAAGTGGAGGTGAAGACAGATAACAATATGCTTTATAGAGATGTCTCAAAGAGCTTTTATGAATTCAAGAAATTTGATGATGGTAGCAATGTTGTTGATACACTTATTCCCATGGCCTTTTACAATAGCGTGATCGCCATCAATAACGTGTCTACAAGGAGATGGATACGAAGAAATTTAGTGGCCTATCACGAAGAGCCCTTTGTTACCAACATGCAGAATTATTTAGAACAGATATTTTTTCAGGTTAATGTGCAATTGTACTATTTCTCAAAGGGGGGCTATAAATATTTAAATTTTGTCCCAAATTGGAAAGAGATAAATCATCGATATCTTACCAATGAATACTTCCTGAAAGAGTTGGAAACACCAAGTATGCAGGTGAACAAGCAAGTATATTATGCTACAGGGAATACTCATGATTCTTTGCAATTGGCTAAAAATATCTTCAGGTATGTAAGAGATAATTTTTCTGTAGGTACGACCGGTATAAGTTATAAACAAACGCTTGAGGAGCTAGTAGATGAAAAGAGAGGTGCGGCCTATAAAATAAATCTACTGCTTATAGCCATGTTGCGTAAGGCAGGCTTTAGTTGCGATCCTGTACTTATAACAACTACGGCAAATATGCGAATGAAGGAAACGTTGCCGATAACTGATTTTATTGACTATACGGCGACGAAGGTGCATGTGGCCGGCAAAGACTATTTCCTGGACCCAGCAAACAAGTATGTGCAGTTTGGGGCTCTAAGCAGTAAGTGCTACAATGGATATGCGAGAGTAGTGACCAAGGACAGTGGCTATGCCATAAGCCTAACCCCAGATATGATGGTGAACAGAGACATCACTATCGTAAAGTCCGTGGATGAGACCCCAGACCATTATTCACTGCATATAAAACACTACTTTGGGAATCTGGTAGCAGCAAACTATCGCCAAAAATGGAAGAATGATTCTGTTAAGATCAAAGATCTTATATCAAGTGAAATGCAAGAGGGTTTTGAGCTCGATTCATTCCGTATTGTTAACTTTTCGAATCCGGATACTGTTCTTAGTCTTGAATATACTGTATCAACGAAGTGGCAGGCTGCAACAGTTTACGTGCCTGCCTTTTTATACAAATTCTATGCTAAAAATCCGTTCAAAGAATTGGAACGGAACTACCCGATAGAAATGCCATATGCGCGTGAAGATAGCTATATACTGGACCTTGCAATACCAAAGGGGTATAAGCTAGCCGATTCTGTAATTTCTACCTATTACGAGTTCTCGCCGCAGACCAACTTTAAATATACTGCTGTGTTCGATACTTCTGCAAAACAGTTGCATATAAACGCCCATCTTTCAGAACGGAAAACTTATTTTGATAACACAGACTATCTGTACCTAAAGAAGTTTTATAGTGACATAATATCTGCACAACAAACAACGTACGTTTTCAAAAAGCATTTATGAGACAGGGATACAGACCTTTTATTTGTTGTGCTATTTTACTGATCGTGTGTTGCGTGGACGTTTGTGCAAAATCGTATATGCCTGATGAACCGGGCTTCTTCGAAAAATATGTCAGGCAGAATAGGTATTATATTGACACAACAGCTAATGCTATCATGTTATTTGAGCGCGTTAATTATAGCATTGATATAACCGGGGCGAACTATGTATTGCGCAAACAAGTAAGAAGGATAATAAAGGTCATTACTGATGACCAAAAGCATATAGCTGATGTACATGAGTATGTACGTGATGAATATAATGGCCCCGGTGGTTCATCAGACCTTAAAGCTGTAACCTATAACTGGCAAAATGGAAAGATGACCGAAGATAGGGTAGACAAAAATGCAGTTGCATATGAAAGAACTAATAAAAATTACGCTGCTATGAAGTTTTCCATGCCAGCAGTGCACGCAGGGTCTGTTATAGATTATCAATACTCTGTTGAAGAGCCATTATATTTAGAATTAGGAACAGAATATTTTCAATCATGCATCCCCAAATTATACAGCGAAGTAAGTTTGACCACGTCGAGTAGATTTGCTATATCTGCAGTCCTACAGGGCGACCTAAAGTTTGGAGTTGTTGATAACGATGACGAGGTGACAGAGCTTTCGCCGGTTACTGCTTATAAGACCATTGATAATGGGAAGAGCTGCTGGGTAGTAGTGAATATGCCCGGCTACTTAGATGAGCCCTTTGTTACCAATGTTGAAAATTATCTTCCTAAAATATCTTTCCAGATAGCAAAAAGTGGACAGGGAAATATAAACACTGGTGACGCTTATGATACATGGGAAAAAATTGATAAATTTTTTCTGGAGAATGACAATCATTTTAAGAGAATAAAACCCAGGGCTTCTTACATACAAAAGATGTTGCCGGCAATAATAAAAGATGATACAGCCGCGCTTGAAAAGGCACAGTACATCTACAAATTCATACGTGATAGTTTTGACGTTGTGAACAATGCTATGTCAGATGAGAGCCTACGCTCGATATTTGAAAAAAGAGCGGGTAATGAAAGAGAATTGAACATGCTGTTGATCGCATTTCTGCGAGCTGCGGACATTGATTGCTATCCTGTTCTAATGGCAACAACAAGAAATGCACAGCTAAATAAAATATACCCTGTTCTCCAAAATATTGATCATATTGCCACGCTCGTAGTTATAGGCACTTCGAGGTATGTGGCCGACCCGTCTGGTAAATATCTGCCGTTCGGGACATTAGCCCCCAATTGTTATAATGGTTATTGCAGGGTTGTTGACGCAAAGCGGTCATATAGTATCAACCTGGAACCCTACCTGCTGTATGAAAATGAAAAGTGTGTAGTGGTGACAAAGAATGCAGCCCCCAATGATTATACGCTAACTGTGCGTTTATCTTATGGTAATGTGGGCAGTCTGATGATAAAAGAACATGTAGCGAAGAGCAAAGAATGGTTGAAAAATGAGATAGCAAAGAGCCTTCCTCCCTATGCGGAATTAGTAGACTACCGCATACTGAATAATGACCATGGCAGCGATAAGGTGATACTTGAATATAATATTAAGTTGCCGTGGACAAAAGCTGCTATGTACATCTCTCCTGTTATAGCGAGTTACTTTTCTACTAATCCATTTAAACAAACGGAACGCTATTTCCCAGTAGAATTTCCCTGCAGTATAAGATATGACTATAGTATAGAATTGAAACTGCCCACCGGCTACACGTTTATGGATACTGTGCATTCTGCGAATTATAAATACAGAGCGCAAAATGGATATAGCTACGATGCAAGTTTTGACAGCAGTGCTAACACGCTGAAGTTGCAAACGGCATTTGTAATGAAAGAAACTTTTTTTGATCACAACGAATACTCTGCATTGCGGTCTTTTTTTGATAAGGCATTGTCATTACAAGAAACACTTTACTACTTTAAAAGATCATAATTATGCTCAAATATTTATGCATTTTTGTTTTATCGGTATCCTGGCACATAGGGTACTCAAAAGATAATGACTACAATACTGCTAAAATAAATAACGATCTGAAACAAAATGCAGATGTGGTACTAAGAAATTATGAGCTTGAAGTAGATATTGAGTCGCCTACCAAGGTGTATATAATAGAGCACCGTGTAGTGACCATACTCAATGAAAAGGGGAATAGGTTCGCTAACCTGGAAGCGTACTATTCGGATATGGAGAGCCTGGAAAGTGCTGAGGGGAAAATATACGACAAAGAGGGAAGTGTAGTTAAGAAGATCCGTCAAAATGATCTCGGTACACGTGCAGCGTATTCCGGTACCATGACCTACAGTGATGCGATGGAGCGATATTATTTTGTAGACTACCGCCAATATCCATACACCGTTGAGTATACCGTTAAGACGAAACAAAAACATACGTTCCAACTGCCGGAGTGGGCCCCACAGGAAAAAGCTAACTGTGCAGTGGAGCATGCAAGCCTGGACGTGAATGCTCCCGCCGAATTCACTATACGATATAGTGAGAACAGAGTGCCGCCTGTAAAGCACGAGCTAAATAATTGGCACTGGGAAATATCAAACATACCTGCCATTGTTGAAGAGCCGCATACTTACCACCCTGAACAGCTATTGCCGTGGGTGAAGTGTGCTCCAAATGCATTTGAGTGCCAGGGATATAGTGGTAATATGGAGACCTGGAAAAATATGGGCAGTTTTATTTACGATCTGAACAAAGACCGGGACATACTTCCGGAAGAAGCACGCCAGAAAGTGAGAGAACTTATTTCCAACGTGAAAAGTGACGAGGAAAAAATAGCAGTGCTTTATAAATACTTACAACAAACCACTCGTTATGTTTCCATTCAGTATGGGATAGGCGGCTGGCAGACGATGGAGGCTGCAGATGTTTTTAGAAACAAATACGGTGATTGTAAGGCACTGAGCAACTACATGAAGGCGTTGCTTAAAGAGGCCGGTATAACGTCCTACGTAGTAATCATATACGGTACGCAAGGAGCAAAAATGTCACTTACCAAAGAATTCCCTCAATGCGAGGGCAACCATGCGATACTCTGCGTGCCCACGGTCAAAGATACTGTGTGGCTTGAATGCACCAGCCCTGATGATAGGGTCAATTACCTGAATGGGTTCACTGATGATAGAACTGCATTGATGGTGACACCAGCAGGAGGTGTGCTTGTGCATACGCCAAGGTATGATACCAATGCTAATTATGTCTACAGACATGCACAGATCAACTGCGGGCCTGATAACGCACTTAAGATCAGTATGAATAACGTTTACAGTGGCTCGGAAGCTGGGAAGGCCAACAGTATGATAAAGCATGGTAAACCAAGGGATATACAGGAGTTTGAAAATTCAAAATTTAACCTGGCAAGTTATACTGCCGATAAATATTCGTTCTCTCCGATAGAGAATGACCGCTACATGGCAGTAACAGAGCAGGTGGATATAACAGCGAATAGTATGTATAACAAAAGAGGAACCCGGTACTTCATTAATATGAATGTGGCGCCGATCAAGTTAGCATACACGCATCAGGCAGGTGAAAGAAAAAATGCCTTTCACATTAATAACTCAATAGCTATACGTGATACTTTTGTATTGAATATGCCATCCAATACCAATGTCGAAGCTTTACCAGATAATGTGATCGCTGATAACAAATTTGGAAGATATAAATGTTTTGTAGTAAAGAACGCCAAGCAAGTGGTGATGACGAGGGAATATGTTGTGTATGGGGGCACTTATGACAAGTCTCTGTATCAGGACTATCAAACATGGATCAAAATCATTAACGACGGCGTAATAAGCAATGTGGTGCTCGTTGATAATTAATATATTTACTGACATTGATATTGATAGCATGAAAAACAACCGGTATTTTTTAGGCACCAAGCTTGTGATCCTGATCATGGGTGTATTGTTTTTGTGCAGTGATCACGCCTATGCGCAGCATGCCATAGATACCCACATAACAAACCCGCAACGGGTGATACCTAAGTATAGCCAAAGGCTCAAGGATACCGTACGTTTTAGCAGGGCTGTGGCTGAGGCTCATGCCTTGGTATTGTCTGATAGTGCGCTAAATGCTATAGGCATAGACAGCTTGCTGAACAAGGTAGAGAACGTACATAATACGCTTACTGATATCAACAATATAACGTCGATAGGATTTGATACGCATGACATAGACGAGAACATAGCCACTATTGACAGCAACGTAGACATAATTGATGAGAACCTGACCATTTACAACAACGTATTGGATATAAAGAACCTGCAGATGTTTGACATTCTGCTCGCGGATATACAAACCCAGGTAACAGAATGGCGCGGTACGCTGTTCAAGTACAACAGGCAACTGACAGAAATGAATGCAGAGATGACCGCATTCAAAAAAGATACAGTGTTGCGGTCATTATTTAAGGATAGTGCATTCATTGCCTTGTATGGCGAGGAGCTGAACGATCTGAGAACAAAGTGGCGGCTAGCTAAAAAGAACACCACTGCCAACCTTACCCGGATCAACAGGTTGCAAGCTAATGTTAGCAATCTGTATTTCGAGGGCATTGACCTGAAGAACAGGATCAATGATCTGCTGAGGAAAGTGAGTATCAAGAACCTGGGCAAGGAATATGAATACCTTTGGGATATAAAGGGGATACAGCATGATGATAATGTACAGGCCGATGTGCTGGTACGCAAGTCGTACAGGGCGCGCAGGCGGGTATTGCACTTCTATTTTCAGCGGCATTGGGGTGATAAAATATGGCTATTACTGACCGGTGTGGTGCTGGTTTTTTGGGTATTCTGGAATTTCAGATCGCGCGATAAAAACAAAACCGATGCTGACACGCCACAAGAGCGTTTTCATTTCATCAGCAGGATCGCGATCTTTCCGATACTCATTGTGCTATTTTGTATAGCCCCGATATATGATCTGCACCCGCCTACAACTTATGCTGAGTTCATAGAGCTGTTGCTGATATTGTGCCTGACCGCTGTGATGCACAAGAACTGGCCTAAGCAAATATTCAGATACTGGCTGGTTATTGCCGGGCTGTACCTTGTTTTTATTTGGATGGGTTTGATGCTTACTCCCGCGTTAGGTTCCCGTTTATTTTTGTTTGCATTGAATGTTGGTGCTGCATTCATAGGATTATTGTGGTTCAGGTCTGTAGCTAAGCATAAGATATCGCATATCGCAATGGTGAAAACAGTTACCGTACTATTTATTGTGATGAATGTTGCCGCTATCCTTTGCAATTTATTTGGGCGGTTGAGCCTTGCAAAAATATTGGGAGTGTCCGCTATTTTTAGCCTCACGCAAATGATAGGGCTCACCGTGTTCATAGACATTGCTATGGAAATATTGTTGTTGCAGACGCAGGTGAATAAAGCATTGTCTGGCTTTGCTGCAAAGTTCAACTACGACCGCATACTACAGCTTTTTAACAGACTACTGGTCATATTTTGTGTGGTCATCTGGTGTGTGGTGTTTGCTACAAGTCTTAATATTTATAATGCTATTCAGGAATTCCTTACGGAGTTCCTGACAACGCCAAGAAAGATAGGTAATACTTCGTTCGAGATCGGCAGTATATTGCTTTTTGCGGCTATCATCTACGTGTCCAACCTGTTGCAGCAAGGTGTTGGCTCTCTATATGGCAGGCCAGACGATAAGTGGGATCCTGAAGTGAAAAAGAACGGATCGCGATTGGCAATGACACGACTGGTACTTATAGTGCTGGGTTTTCTGATAGCTGTGGCTGCATCAGGTTTACCAATAGATAAAATAACGATCGTGCTTGGTGCATTAGGAGTGGGTATTGGCCTTGGACTGCAAAGCATAGTAAATAACCTGGTATCGGGTGTGATACTGATATTTGAACAGCCATTCAGGATAGGGGATTATATAGAGTTGGGAGATAGTAAGGGTAGAGTTTTGGATATAGGGATACGGTCGAGCAAACTGATAATGGAAGAAGGAGCGGAGATCATTATGCCGAATGCCGACCTGTTATCGGGTCGTGTCATCAACTGGACATTGCGCAATGAGAATATGCGTGTAGAGCTGACCTTCTCGGTGGCTGCAGGACATACGTACGAAGAGGTAAAGGGAGCCGTGATGGAAGTACTGGACAATAGCGACCAGGTGCTGAAAACGATACACCCTGAACTATTGTTGCTTGGGCTCAATGACAAATCGATGAACCTGAAAGCTTTTGTATGGATAACCGATGTGCAGCAGTCACAATCTATTAAAAGTAAGCTTCTGCATAAAATATACGATTCATTTGCCCAGCACGAAATAAAGATCGTGTAGTTAATTTATACCCACTCTTAGTGAGTGCTTGTGTTTATCATTGTGCGATAGTTGGGGTCGTAATAAACAAAGCATGCTATCCAGATAGACCTTGCCAGCCGCTGTAATGGGGGTTGTAATAGTACCAGTATCAATGAAGCAGTACCCATGCACCAGAATATACTATTGTCCATCAGTGACAGGTGCAGCGTTAAATGCCATGCTATGAAGAACAGGATGATGAACAACACCGCTAACCCGTAGCTAACATACCCAGTGCCAAAATAAAACCCTGTTTGCAATTCATATTTCTGTCCGCATACAGGGCATTTTTCGGGCATGCGCATTGTGGTTTTCAAATGGTATGGATTTGGGTCAATGAACAGATCGCCTTTTCGGCAATGCGGACATTTATTGGTAACAATGCTGCTTAATAAACTTTTGTGGGTATTAGCTGTTGCTGCGCACATGGCTTTATTGTTTTAGAGTGGTACCCAATGGTTTTTTCCTGAATTCTTCAGGGGTGGTACCAGTATATTTTTTGAAGAATTTTGTGAAGTAGGAATTGTCTGGAAAATTGAGCTGGTCGGCTATAGTTGCTATTTGCAGGTCTGCATTCACGAGCAGTCGTTTTGCCTGTAGTATTATGCGGTCCCGAATGATTTCGCCTGCGGGCTTGCCAAGCACGTCTTTGCATAGGGCATTGAGGTGATTGGGCGTAACGTAAAGCAACGCAGCATATTCTTTTGGTAATTTTTTTTCGGCGTAGAATTGCTCTACCAGTTTTCTGAAATTCGTCAGTAACAGTTTGTTGATATACGGTGTTTTATTACTTGTATTACCGGCTACTTTGCGCGCCAATAAAATGAATAATGATATGAGTTGTACACGTATCATATCTGCCGCTCCTGGTCCATTAGTATCAAGCTCTTCTACTACGGTATGTAATATTTGCTGTGCCTGTAGCAATATATTTTTGGGCAGTTGTATGATACCATCCTGCGCCATTCCAGTGAAGAACTGAAACTGTTCGAGGTAGCGCACGTCAGACAAGAATGACGCAAAAAAAGTTGGTGAAAAGTTGACAACATATCCATCGGGTGGTGTGGTAAATGTCCAGCTATGCACCTGGCCAGGCACCATAAAGTATATCTGCCCTTTTTGTATGTGGAACTGTTCGAAATCGATGATGTGCAGACCTGTACCCTTGGTGAACAGCACCATGTGGTAAAATGCATGTCTGTGCGGAGTAAGGAAGTGTGGGTGTGCCTGCAGGTATGGCGCGAAGGGGGCGGCATATACTTCTTTGGTTATATCCGTGCCGTTATTGAAGGGCCACAGATCGTAAACAGGCAATATATTCTTCTCTTTGCTCACTATCGCAAAGTTACATCACTGCATGTGTATGCTGTGGTCTTATTTAAGTGAGTAATGGTACTTTTTACTTGTTATTGGTATTTGCTTGCCGGAACGAGGTTGCATGAGTAAGGGCAGAAATTTTTCTGCCCTTACGTAATTCTCTTCAAAAAAACCTATGCTATTGATTAATGAACTTAGGGTTGATGAGATTTTCTATAGAGTAGATCTCGCTCCACTTTTCACTGGTTATCAGTTTGCGTTCTGTAACTACTATGTCGTGTATCGACTTGCCGGTGGCTAGGGCTTCCTTGGCTATGCTCGCCGATGTTTCGTAGCCAAGGATAGGATTCAGGGCGGTCACGATGCCTATGCTGTTCATCACCATGTCGTGGCATACATCTGCGTTTGCGGTGATGCCATCTATGCATTTGTCGGCCAGGGCATGCACAGCGTTGGTCATATACTCCAATGATGTAAAGAGGCTGAACGCTATTACCGGCTCCATTACATTCAGTTGTAGTTGTCCGGCTTCGGCCGCCATTGTGATGGTGACGTCTGCACCTATTACATAGAATGCTGTTTGATTCACTACCTCGGGTATCACCGGGTTTACTTTACCGGGCATTATTGATGAGCCGGGCTGCATCTTTGGCAGGTTTATTTCGTTAAGGCCGCAACGTGGGCCAGATGACAACAAACGAAGGTCGTTGCAGATCTTAGATATTTTAATGACACTGCGTTTGAGTGTGCCTGATATCTGCACATAAGCACCGGTATCTGAGGTTGCTTCTATAAGGTCTTCGGCAAGTGTTATTGGGATACCTGATATTTTTGCCAGGTGTTGCGTACATATCTCCGGGTAGCCTTCTGGTGCATTGATGCTGGTGCCTATGGCTGTAGCGCCCATGTTGCATTCAGTGATAAGATCCTGTGCTTCCCGCAGGCGTTTCACATCTTCGCGAATAGTGGTGGCAAAACCTTTAAATTCCTGTCCCAGTGTCATAGGCACTGCATCCTGTAGTTGGGTGCGTCCCATTTTTAGCACCTGGTTAAATTCTACACCTTTTTTCGCAAAAGAATCGATCAGTGATTCAATGGCAATGATGTACGAATCTATCTTACGGAACAAGGCTACGCGGAAAGCAGTAGGGTAGGCGTCGTTGGTAGATTGTGAGCAATTGACATGGTTGTTGGGATGCAGGTATTGATACTCACCCTTCTGGTGCCCCATATACTCCAGGCCTATATTGGCTATTACCTCATTAGCATTCATGTTGATGGAGGTGCCAGCACCGCCTTGTATAAGGTCTGATACGAACTGGTCGTGGTACTTGCCCGCTATAAGTTGGTCGCATGCATACATGATCGCTTCGGCTATTTTGGCATCGAGTACGCCACACTCCTGGTTTGCCATTGCGGCAGCTTTCTTTACGTAACCGAAAGCTTGTATGAAAAGAGGTTCCTTAGCATTGGTGATCCCGGTAATGTTGAAATTCTCTACTGCCCGTAGTGTTTGCACTCCATAGTAAGCGGTGTTCGGTATTTGTTTTTCTCCAAGAAAATCGTGTTCGGTCCTATATACTGCTGTCATTGTAAAAATGGATTAAGATATAAATATAGCAATACTGCTGTAAAAGGAAGCAGGAAGAGCGGGCACTATCACAAAGGCAGGGTGACGCATTTAGTTTATTGTCACTTAGACAATTGATATAAGCTTCATGTATCCATTCCCATAACTTTGTACCTCATAAGCAGCAACATGAAAAGAACGGAATTTATAAAAGTATTGGCTGCTTTGCCATTTATGAATATAGCAACAAAAGCAAGTGCACTTGAATATTTAGCAGCATCGTTCGCACCAACAGAGCAGATGCCGGTACTTTTTATGGGACATGGCAGCCCTATGAATGCCATAGAAGAGAATGAGTTTGTACGTGGATGGCGGGAAGCGGGGAAAACATTGCCAAAGCCCAATGCTATTCTTTGTGTATCGGCTCACTGGGAGACCAACGGTACGTTCGTGACAGCAATGCAGCACCCTAAGACCATTCATGATTTTGGAGGCTTTCCTAAAGAACTGTTTGCTGTGGAATACCCTGCGCCAGGCAGTCCTACGCTAGCTGCAGAAACAAAAAGTATCATAAAAACTACCTCCATTGGTCTTGATGATAGTTGGGGACTAGACCATGGTGCATGGAGCGTTATAAAGAATCTGTACCCGAACGCGGATGTGCCTGTATTGCAATTAAGCCTTGACTACAATAAGCCGGCATCTTATCACTATGCGCTGGCCAAAGAGCTTGCGGCTCTTAGAAAGAAAGGCGTATTGATAATAGGTAGTGGTAACATGGTACACAACCTGGGCATAATAGCCTGGGATAAAATAAAAGAACCAGAGTATGGCTATGACTGGGCCATACATGCCAATGAAAAATTAAAAGGGCTTATTTTAGCCAATGATCATAAGCAACTTATCAATTATACAGCACTGGGCAGGGAGGTAGCACTGGCCGCACCCAGTCCCGATCATTTTTTACCGCTGCTTTATTCACTGGCATTAAAAGAGGAACGTGAGCACATTTCCCTGTTCAATGATAAATTGGTTATGGGGTCTATTTCTATGCTATCCTTCAAAATAGGATAAGGTGTATACCATAGTTGTATTTGTATTTCTTAAATGACAATGTGGGGCGGATAGGTGTTGTTGTTTTAGCTGACCAATGGCATAATATTTTTAGCTTAATGAAGAGGGTACCGCTAGCATAGGCAATGTGGAGCGTGCCACGAGGTGAAAATATATTGGTGGGCTAAAAAAACTATAAAAAATGTTACTGCAACAAACACAATCCGCACAAGTAACTGAAATGCTGAATGATCTTGTAAAGATAAATAGTGACAGGATCTCTCGTTATCAGAAAGCTATAGATAAAACAAATTTAGATTCGGACCTCCAGTGTGTTTTTCAAAAGATAATATCGGAAAGTAAGAAACATAAAGAACAACTGTTGGAGAAAATGCATGAGCTCGGGATCACTCCGCAGGATGTTATGGGGATCTCTGGCCAGATACATAGGGCATGGATGGATCTTTGTGTAGTATTTACCGGCAATACGCGCAAGGGTATCATGGCATCTTGCCAGTATAATGAGGATATTATACATCATGCTTATACTGCTGCGTTAAGTGTTGACCTTGATATGTTTGAAGATATTCGCGAGCTTATAGAAAAGCAATTGAAGACCATAAAAAATATATCAGCAGATATCAAAAATTGCCGTGATGAATACTACCTGGCCAATACTACTATGAAGAGTTTTCAATATAGTCCTATGGTATTCTCATAAAAGTCATCAATAATTGATATTGTGGTGGGGAATTCTACAAATGTAGATTCCCCATTTTTATTATTTTTCTTTGTGTTTTTTATTTTTTAAAAATAAAAAATGGTCGATAGTAGTAGCGGCAGAAAGGTTGTTCGATCAAGAAATGGTTACAGCCTTGTATAACACCAGGCTACCCAACTTGTTTGCATGTTCGCTATGAATAATCTTTCCGTTAAGTTATGTGTAATAGATATATGATAATACACGAAATTGTATATTCAATATTTTATACGTTGCTGGTACTAAGTATGTTGTGATACCATGTTGAAAGCATTCTAAACTCGCATGTGATAGTGTGAATTATTGCAATGTAAACCTTCCTCATTATGAGCTGTTAAAATACACTTTGATGACATAGTGTTGCATTTTATATTAGCCAGTTCAGCTATCTTTGGGAACTTTTTTTAAGATATTCTCTAACAAACAGAAAATGGTAAAGAAAATTGCGTTGTTGCTGTGTGTGACAATATTGATGATCACGGGCAATAACTACGCTCAGAAAACATGTAACACCGATGAGGTGTACAACAAGCTGAAAGCGGAGCATCCTGAGATAGCGGTTTACGAGCAGCAGTTGGAGCATATGATACGAGACAAGATGGCCAACAGTCTTGCCAAAACAACCAATACACCGGATACTACCACTTACGATATACCTATAGTAGTGCATGTGATACATAATTACGGTCCTGAAAACCTTAGTGATGACGATATATATAATGCAGTTGCTTATTGGGCCACTGTATATGTAGGTACTAACTATGCGGATACCGCTAGCGTGATACAACCATTTAAAAAGTATATAGGCAACCCACGTATGCGCCTGCACCTGGCCACAATAGACCCTAGCGGGAACCCTACAAAAGGTATAGTACGCCACGCGTCTTACCTCACTTATAATGGTGGTGACAATGCAAAACTGGATGACTGGCCACCGACAAGCTATATAAATATATGGTTCGTAAATGTTTTTAATGGTGCATATGCAAATGCTGCTGCTTACGCTTACTATCCGTCTGCCGGAGCAGGTATGCCATATTATGATGGTGTTATAGGCTTGTATACCTACCTGAACTATGATAAAGCTATACCCCATGAAATAGGCCACGTATTGAACCTTCAGCATCCCTGGGGTAATACCAATCAGCCAGGCGTAGCCTGCGGAGATGACCTGGTTGACGACACCCCGCCAACAAAGGGCCATAATCCGGTAGGTTGCGTAGCATCGGCATTGTTTGATACTACGTGCACCAGTGCTAATAATATCAAAACCTATGCTGATTACCGCGGCATCTTAGATTCTATAGTACATTACCCAGATACAGTGAATTCGCAGAACATAATGGATTATACCTATTGCCAACTGATGTTCACTAACTTACAAGTAGTTCGTATGCGTGCGGCACTTACCAGCACTGTTGCCGGCAGAAGCACACTATGGTCTCCTGCTAACCTGGCAGCAACTGGGGCATTGGCGCCTATGCCTGATCTGGCCCCTATAGCTGACTACTCAGTTGATAAAGCTACAAGTCTAGTTGGCAATACTGTTGAGCCGTGTTATTTCCTCCAGTTGGGCAGTACAACACACTTCAAATTTACAAATCAGAGCTGGAATGATACCGTGAGCAGTGTGCAATGGACACTTTCTAATGGTGCTTCGGCGCCTACCTCTTCCAGTTTGACCAGTTTAGTAGAAACCTTTAGTCAACCTGGTTGGGTGACGATATCTTTGAACGCCATGTCTAATGCCGGATCAAATACCCTTACTAATAAACAAGCCGTATATGTAGCGGATTCTGTGGCAATGAACCCACATACCTACAAGCAAAACTTTACGGATAGTGCATCTTCTGCGAACTGGCCTACTTTCAATTATTATAATAATCAATTCAAATGGGGATTGTATAATGGTGCGGGTTATAATGACAATTCATGTATGCAATTCAGGTCTTTTGATGACAGGACAACGTTGCAAAAGAAAACAGGAAGCCCCAACGGTGACCACGATGATATGTTCACACCTGCGTTCGACCTGACCACTCTTAGCGGCAACGAGTATCTTAATTTTTATACCTCAGGTTCTTTTGTCTCAGGCGGTCAATCTCCAACATACGATACACTTGATATTTACGTTAGCATAACGGGTGGTTTTACATGGATCAAGTTGTCATCTCTCAGCGGAGCTTCATTAAATAATATCACGGCACAAAGCAGTGAGTTCGTACCCACTGCTACAGCACAATGGGTGCCACAGACCATAGCCATACCTACAAGCTACCAGACCGCGAAAACATTTTTTAAGTTCCGCTACAGGAGCGGCGATCATGGTAATAACATGTACATGGATAACTTCTATATAAGTAACTTCCCTACGGAAGTCAGCGAAGTGAGGAATACACCTAATGCAGTGAAGATATACCCTAACCCATCCAATGATGGTTGTTATGTTAGCTGTGTAGCCGGTGCTGATGGCGTGGTAAAATTCCAGGTGAGCGATATTACCGGAAGGGTAATATATGCTAAGGATGAATTTTATAACAGTAATAGCCTCGCACAACAGCATATTGATAAGAGCGTATTCCAGGCTTGCGGCGTTTATTTAGTTACGGTCATTGCCAATGGACAAAGATCGACACAAAAAATAGTTATTAATTGACCCGGGGTTTTATTACACAAACCACGTCTATAAATATGAGTTCAAAATTTTAATAAGAATTAACGTTTTTTTTCTAATTTTGACCGCAATAAGCAGTATACCAAATTTTAATAAATCTTTAAGGAAATGATGAAAAAATTAATACTTCTATCTGCTGTACTTTTTAGCTTTTCTATGGCAGTGAAGGCACAGTTTTGCGGCACTGATGAGGCTAGGCGCCAGCTTCTTTTACAGCATCCAGAGTTTGCTAGCAAGATCGAAGCAAATGAAAAACTAATGGCAGAGCAAATATCTGTTATATTGAAACAGGCACAGTTAAATATGCAACTTGCCAAGACAACTATAGCAGATTCACTCTACGGAAAAGATTCATTTGTTATACCAGTAGTTGTGCATGTGACACATAATTACGGCACTGTCAACTTTGGTGGTAACTACCAAACTGACGTGTCGGACGCCGACATTCACACTATGATAAATAATCTTAATATTTATTATAACGAAAGAAATACTGATATAGGTGGCGTTATACCGACCTTTAAAAAGTATATTGGCAATATGCACATTGCCTTTAAGTTGGCAACAAAAGACCCCTCGGGTCAACCAACAAAGGGTATTACTCACCATGTTTCTTACCTGACCATTAAGGGAGACAACTTTTCTAAATTCGATCTTTGGGATCCATCTTCTTACTTGAATATTTGGACAGAGGGGGTAATAGGCCAAGGCGCAGAGGTACCAGGTTCTGTTGTTGCTGCTTATTCACAGCTGCCAGACGTTGGAGCTGTTGATCCTTTTGTAGATGGACTTATAACTGCCGTGCCTTTTATTACTGATCCCTCAAGTGCGTATGTGATCTCTCACGAGGTAGGACATTATTTGGGGCTGTTGCATCCATTTGGTAATAATAACGTGGGTTGTCCAATAGCGGGAGTAGCAGGAGGTGGTTGTGGTGATGATGGTGTGGATGATACCCCACCAACCACAGGTGAATTTTGCGTTTCCTGCGCTATTGGTATATACGATACGATGTGTGCTACCGGGTATTTTAAAATTTATCCCGTTGACAGTATCGGCTTTAAACATGGACCACACGTTGATACTCCTTACTTCACAGGTGTATTGCGCGACTCTCTTTGGGACTATCCGGATACGTCCAATACGCAGAACATAATGACCTATTCACAATGCGACCCTGAATTGATGTTCACAATAGGACAAGCCGCCAGGGTGCATGCAGTATTGAGCGCATCGTTAGCGAACAGGGACAGCCTTTGGACTTTGCTGAATCTGACCAATACGGGTGCACTATCTGGCCTTCCGCCATTGCCGCCTAATGCAGATTTTCTTGTAGGCAACCCGATCTCTAATTCTGTGAACACTACCCAAAACTTTGTTTGTACTGCTACGCCGGTGACCTTTACCAATTTTAGCTGGAATGATACCGTGGCAAGTTGCTCTTGGGTACTACCATCTTATGCGTCAACGCCTACATCCACAAGCAAAACAACTTTTACCTCTACCTTCTCGCAACCAGGTTGGGTCACTGTTTCTTTAACTGCAACTGGTGTGAACGGGCATGGCTCTACAACCCGTGTGGATAGCACTTCCCTATATATTGTAGACGTAGCCAACCCTACTAACCCAGTAGGATACATCCAGGAATTCGATCCGGCTACAAGCAAGGATATCTCTAAATACCCATTGTTCAACTATTATAAAAATGAATTCAAGTGGATCCTGAACACCAATACTGGATATTACGATAATTCTTCTTTGCAATACGTAGGTTTTGATAGCCGCACTTTCCCTGCAAACAGTATAGGATTGCCTGCTGGGGATGTAGACGATATGTATACGCCGGCTTTCGACCTGACCAAATTGAACGGAGGACCGTCAACCCCAAGCCTTAACTTTATGTATTCTGCAACTAGTCTTACATCGGTGGAAGCAGATATCCTTGATTCACTTGATATTTTTTATAGCGTGAGTTGTCCCTCGAACGGTAGTAGTGCGCAATGGACCAGATTGACCGCACTCACGAAGGGTACGCTGATCAATTATGGGGCATCGAGCATTGCTTTCCGCCCTACCTGGATGGGAGCATGGAGCTTGAAGAGCATACCACTGCCTCCAGGTGCAGTAACATCGACCACTATGTTCCGTTTTCGCTACAAACCGGGTGTTAATGCAGGTTATTATACCCGTACTACAGGTGGTTATTCTACAGGTAATAACTTCTTTATGGATCGTCTGAACTTTAGTAATGACGCTCTGGGATTGAATACTTTGCTACCTGATGATAAGTCTATAGTTGTTGCTCCAAACCCTACAAATAGCGATGCATTTGTATTGATAGGGACTAATGAAAATGTAGAAGCTCATGTGCAGGTTACAGATATATCTGGCAGAGTATTGTACAATACAGCACAGCAAACGTCGGGTAATGTGACCCGCATAGCTATACCTAAATCCGCTATCCCTGTTTCTGGTATTTACCTGGTGCATGTTACAGCCGGCGATAAAGTACAAACAGAGAAACTGGTTGTTTATTAGTAGATAATATTCTTTATATTTCAAAGGGCTGTCCATGTAAAGACAGCCCTTTTTATGTGGTGATGTAGCAATAATAAAATGCCAGGTACTTAGGTAATATTGAAGATATTTTTGAGCGACAGTATTTTGTGTATGAACCGCGTAATGTAAAAGTGATAGGCCTGACATCTTTATTGCCGGCACATTGCGCCATATTGCCGGAGGTATAGGCATGCTAAACCCCGAATTTTATTTTTTTTGTTTTTGCAGGGTTGGGTGTGTTTTTATTCGTCTATATGTTGCAATGCATCTTTGGTCCCATGGTTGTGATCGCAAGCTTTCATAAAGACAGAATGATTTTTTGCAGATATACATTACCCCTTTGTATATGCGTATGCTATAGATGAATAGAATACCTCTAAACGTTGATATATGAATAGAAAATTGCTAGTTCTTATTACGGCTATTATTTGCTATTCCGTAATAGCGCATGCCCAATTTTGTCGCACAGATGTTGCTACACAACAGCTACTTTTACAACACCCTGAGCTGGCCGGCAAGATAGACGTAAATGAACTATCGATGAACGAGCAAGTGGCACGCATCTTAAAAAATTGCAGACAGGCTGCGTTGTCCAAGACCACTTCTACGTATGGTGTAGATACCTTCACCATTCCGGTTGTAGTGCATATAGTGCACGATTATAGTATTCTTAGCTATCAAACTGCATATCAAAGTGATGTACCGGATAGCCTTGTGTATAAAATGGTTGCTAACCTGAACATTTATTATAATGCCGGTAATGCTAATTTAGCTAACGTTATAGCACCATTCAAAAAGTATATCGGCAATATGCATATCGCATTCAGGCTCGCTACCAAAGATCCGTCAGGAGCGCCTACGAAAGGGATAACTCACCGGGTATCTTATCTTACAAATGGTGGAGATGACTTTGCCAAGTTCGATCTTTGGGATCCATCATCCTATCTGAATATATGGAGCGAAAAGGTGATGGGACCAACCGGTGGCGGTAATTTCAGTGACATATCTGCGTATTCTCAACTGCCTAGTGCCGGCGCCGCTGATCCTTTAATTGATGGGGTCATGATGTCCGCACCTTATATAGCTGACAGTAGCACATCATTTATCATCGCCCACGAAGTGGGACATTACCTGGGCCTGCTCCACCCGTTTGGCAATGGTGGGGGATGCGTATCTTCTGGTTGTGGTGACGATGGTGTGGATGATACCCCGCCAACTACCGGCGAATTTTGTGTATCATGTGCAGTTGGTTTATATGATACGATGTGTGCTACTGGTTATTTTAAACTTTATCCTGTGGATAGCATCAGTACGAACACTCATCAATTTACGGGCATCACGCGCGATTCTTTGGTCGACTATCCAGACACTGCCAATACACAAAATATAATGACCTTTTCACAGTGTGATCCTGAATTAATGTTCACGATTGGACAGACCGCAAGGGTACATGCCGTGCTGGATGCGACAGTAGCAAACAGAGATAGCCTTTGGCAGCTGGCTAACCTGGTACGTACAGGTGCATTGGATGCTGTGCCGGCAATGCCACCTAACGCCGATTTTTTGATTGGAACTCCGATTTTCTCAAACAATATGACCACCCAAAACTTTGTATGCCCCGGCACGCTGGTACGGTTCACCAACTTTAGTTGGAACGATACTCTTGCAGGTTGCTCGTGGGTATTGCCATACTACGCATCCAGATCTGCTTCCAGCAGTACCACAAGCTTTACCTCAACATTCTCACAACCAGGTTGGGTCACGGTATCTTTAACCGCTACTGGTGTGAATGGTCATGGTTCTACAACGCGTATTGATAGCACATCACTATATGTTTACGACGTATCTGATCCTACCAACCCAATAGGCTATATGCAGGAGTTTGATCCCCAGGCAAGTAGTGACCTCGATAAATATCCTTTGTTCAACTATTATAACAATGAGTTTAAGTGGATAGTAAACGACAGCGTCGGCTATTTTGACAATTCATCTTTGCAGTATGTTGGGTTTGATAGCCGTGTTTTTCCTGAAACCAGCGTTGGGCTACCTAAAGGTGATGTTGACGATATGTACACACCGGTTTTTGATCTTACCAAAATGACTGGAGGGCCAATGCCAACTAGTCTTAACTTTATGTACTCTGCTACCAGTCTTACTTCAGTCGGGGTAGATATCAATGATACACTTGATATTTATTACTCTACTAATTGTCCGTCTGACAGTA